>Ga0154020_10001077_pt1 | contig 33734 bp, 47 predicted proteins | sample Klosneuvirus_201_FD_109709 | JGI IMG/M metagenome (GOLD analysis project Ga0154020, IMG submission 109709) | Active sludge microbial communities from wastewater, Klosterneuburg, Austria - Klosneuvirus_20160825_MG | ecosystem: Engineered > WWTP > Aerobic digester > Activated sludge | place...
CGCTGCCACGCGCGATGCCACGCTCGCTGCCACGCGCGATGCCACGCGCGATGCCACGCGCGATGCCACGGACGCTGCCACGGACGCTGCCACGGACGCTGCCACGCTCGCTGCCACGGACGCTGCCACGGACGCTGCCACGCGCGCTGCCACGTACGCTGCCACGCGCGATGCCACGTACGCTGCCACGCTCGCTGCCACGTACGCTGCCACGCGCGCTGCCACGGACGCTGCCACGCTCGTTGCCACGCGCGATGCCACGTACGCTGCCACGCTCGCTGCCACGGGCATATCTTGGGCGCACGAGATGGCGCTGGCCCTTGGTGGATCGCAAGAAAACGCCGCGCTTTTGCTAGCCTGCGCGAATAACTGGTGGCGGTTATATCAAGGCGGCAACATGTGGCCGGCGTATGCGTGCTATCTGGCGGCAATGCGAGACGTGCTAGGACTGCGGCTTAAAGAACATGCCGCATATGCCGCATGGGAGCAGTGCGCAATCGAAGGCGGATTCCGGATCGTGCACGAAGAATTTTGCATTGTCTCTGACTTTCCGGCAGAGCCGATCAAGATGGATGACCAGAACCGGCCACACTGCGACAACGGACCTTCGCATCGGTGGCGCGACGGATGGTCGCTCTACCACATCCACGGCGTGCGCGTGCCGGCCCAAGTCGTCATGGCACCGGAGACGCTGACGGTAGCGCAGATCAAGTCCGAAAACAACGCCGAGGTTCGCCGCATCATGATAGACCGCTACGGCGAGGATCGCTACATCATCGACAGCGGGATGCGCCCGGTAGCTCACGACGAGGTTTACGGCACCCTGTACGTAGAGCAACAGGAAGCGGGGACGCCGGTCGCAAAAATCCGCGTCATCAACCGCTCCCCGGAGCCGGACGGCACGTTTAAACCGTATTGGCTTGACATCAACCCAGCGCATTACAAAGGTGATGCCGGCCGCATTCCGCAGGCGGCGGTCGCGTCTACTTGGCGCGATGCTGCCGGCGAACTGGCGTTCAGGCGCTGGCAAGATTATGCGCCGCAGGTGGAAACGTGACGGCCCGCGAGTGTCGGCGCACGCTGGCCCGGCTGCGCTTGGTCCGCATGGTGATGCGACGCGAAGGCAAACTGGCGCTACAGGGCCGGCCGGTAAACCTACGTGCGACCGACGTGCAACAGACATGGCGCGCCCGCAATTGGACGCCGCCATCACAACAGGGGGAAGCATGAGCCGTCCCTACACGTACCGCCACGCCGATGATCGCGCGTGGGCTGACATGGCCGCGCACCTGACCGAGCCGCAGCCGCGGTGGATCTGCCCGTACTGCTGGACCGAAGTGCGCGACGAACAGACCGCGTGCTGCGGCGAATTCCACGCGATCCCGATGCCCGACGGATGGGAGGATGACGATGATGCGTTCTAGCGACTCTATCGCGGCGCTTGCTGCGGCGCTGTCGGCCGCGCAGGCGGAAATCGTCAATCCGGCGTTCGACGCGACCAATCCCCACTTCGGGAACGGCTACGCATCGCTCGCTGCCGTGCGCAACGAAGTGCTGCCCAAACTGGCGAAGCACGGCCTGTCGCTCCTGCAACCCTTGGTGGCTGGTGAGGGGTCCGCCGGCTGCGGCACGCTGCTGCTGCACAAGTCGGGCGAATGGCTGGAACTTGACCCGATCCTGTTCCCGGTCGCCAAGCCCAACGCGCATGGCGTGGCCGGCGCTATCACCTACGCCCGCCGAATCGGGCTACAGGCGGTCGGCGCGTGCGTGGGCGATGACGACGACGACGGCAATACCGCCGCCGCGCTGCCGGCAAAGCCGATCACGGCCAAGCAAACAGCCCAGGACGAATTCGACGCCCTGCCGCCCGAGGCGCAGGCTGTGGTCCGCGAGTGGGCTATGGAAACCATTGCCCACGTAGAGGGGAACCGGCCCGACTTGGCGGCAGCGTTCGTCGCCGAGAAGTGCGAGACGGCCGAGGATAAACTAGCCCTGTGGTCGCAGCTTCCGCCGGCCGTGCGCGCGGCGCTGAAAAAGGAGATGGGCAAGTGACCGACGAGAAACGCGACAACAGCGGCGCGCTGTTCAAGGCGAAGGCGAACGAAAACCCGAAGTGGCCCGGCTACGAGGGCAGCGCGACCATCGCCGGCCGGGACTACTGGATTTCGGCGTGGGTGAAGGAAGGCAAGAGCGGGAAGTTCTTCTCGCTGGCGTTCAAGCCGAAGGATGCGCCGAAGGCGGACAAGCCGGCGCAGAAGCCGGCGCAGGATTTCGACGACGACATACCTTTTAGGTAGGCCGAGCATGGCGGCCTTAAAAACATGCTTCAAGTGCGGGGCGGAAAAGCCGCGCACCGAATTCTACCCGCACCCGCAGATGGCTGACGGGCTGCTAGGCAAATGCAAACGGTGTGCGCGTCTTGATGCTCGATCCAATCGCGGAAAACGATATGATTATTACCTCGAATACGATAGGGCGCGCTGCGCCGATCCGGCGCGAAAGGCCATGGGCATTGCATCATTCCGGGCGGCAGCTGACAAACATCCGGAACGGACGGCGGCGGCACGGATTACTTACAACGCCGTCAAGCGCGGTGAAATCAAGCGCCAACCGTGCTGGGTATGTGGAGATAAAGCCGAGGCCCATCACCCCGACTATTCCAGACCTCTGGACGTTGTTTGGCTGTGCCTAGTACATCATCGGCAAGCGCACGGCATAGCCCGAAGGATTGACAACGAGGATGTCGTCGCATGACGCATGACCGATGCGCACTATGCCACCGTCGCAAGACGCGCAGTCACCCGGCGAACGCGAAGTACTGGGCATTGGTTCACGCCATCGCGGACAAGCTCAAGCCGGGCGGGCAGTCGTACAGCGCCGAACAGTGGCACGTCTACTTCCGCTCGCGCTGGCTCGGGTGCGACGACGTGACGATGCCCAACGGCAAGATTGCGACGATACCGCGCAGCACGGCGCAGCTTGACGTGGCGGAATTCGGGGAGTACCTGGATCGCGTTGAGGCGTGGGCCGGGGAGCGTGACGTGTGGCTAGAGGATTTGCCGGCGTGAGCCTTGCCGGCAAGCGTCACATGGCCCGCGTGGCCGCGCTGCCGTGCTGCATTTGCGGGGCGCAGCCGGTGGAGGTTCACCACATACGCGAGGGACAGGGGGCGGCGCAGAGGGCACAGGACGTGTTGACCATCCCCCTGTGCCCGGCGCATCATCGCGGCAGCGAAGGGATACACGGGCTAGGGCGCAAGGGATTCTACATGCGGCACAAACGCGACGAATTGGACCTATTGGCGGAAACGCTGGAAAGGCTTGAGCCATGACCGACGACTTTCACTTTTACTTACTGCGACGCGCTGATGACTATGTGACGGCAATTCGGCCGACTGCCGACATCGACCGATTTGGTTTCCCGGCGTGGCACGGCTGGGCGATCAGCAAGGCGTGGCGTGACGGTTACGCCGCAGCGATCAACGAGGGCGGGCAGGCTCCCTGCGAATCCACCGATGGCTGTACCCGAGCGCAAGTAACTTGGGAGCAGGCAATCTCGCACGCCGGGACGGATCACGAAATGGCCGCACAGCCTGTCCCGCCCTCACCCGACGACACGAAGCGGGCGACGGTTTTGCCCCCACTCGACGACTCGGAATCTATCGACTCGTGGCTGATACGGCATGCCGATTTCGTTCCGCAGAAATACTGGGGACCAATACGGGTGCTTGGTGACGCCATCGCCGCCCTCCGCGCCGAACTTGTAGCCGAATCTCTAGAAGTAACCGCTTGGCGGACTCGTGCAACAAAAGCCGAAATCGAGCGCGATGCGCTGTTGTTGCGCATTCCGAACGTCTCGAAAGTCGAAGCGGAATGCCGAACGCTGGAGGACTGGAAACTGCGCGCGATGCACATGGAGTTTGGTTGGTCGTCGTGTTCGCGATGCGCAGCGCAGCTTCAAGGGCGAGCCGAGAGCGCCGAAGCCGAGCGCGATGCGCTGCGGGCGGATGCGGAGCGGTATCGTCATATTCGCCCGATGTTCCGCGCGTTCAGCGCACACGTCGACGGGATGCACTCATGGTGCGCGACCGGGGAACTCGCGCGAATGAAAGGCCCGACATTCGACGCCGCCATCGACGCAGCGAGGAGGAAAGCATGAAGCCCGGCGACGTGTATCGGCGAGCAGCGGAATTCTTGGAGTCGCAGCCACCAGACGGGGGCATGGGCATGTGCGATGCGATCGATGAGGTTTTAGCCAAGAATGGCGCGATGCACAGTCGAGCCGCGGCCTGCCGTGCGCTACTTATTTTCAGCCGCACCGTGAAGCCGTACCGGATATGGTGGGGCTGCGAATGGTCCGACGATCTACAAGAGCGCCGGAACTGCCGTGTGCTTGCGCTACTGTTCGCCGCCGCGATGACGGACAAGGGGGATTTGTGACGATACGCGAGCGATTCATGGCGTGGATACGGGTGCGCGATTAGCGCGAAATGCTAACGCCCGAAAAGTACTGGACCGCCGGATACCTCGCCGCGCTAGAGGATGCGGCGCGGGCGTGCGAGGAAAGGTCCGTCGTGTATGACGGAGTCGAATCCACAGCATCGACGCGGTATTTCGCGGACAAAATGCGAGGCGCGCGGGAGGGGGCGGAAAGCTGCGCCGCCGCCGTGCGGGCGCTGGGGGGGGATGAGTGACGACAACGGAGGAACACGCACAGATGATCGCCGACTGCGAGGCCAGAGAATCGCGCCTATCAGATTGGGAGCGGTCGTTTGTGGACAGTATCGGTGAGCAGATCGCGCAAGGTCGCTCGCTGACGCCGCGACAGGCGGAAACGCTTGATCGCATTTGGGAAAAAGCAACCGAGAGAGGATGACATGGAAAACCAACACCGCCGGATCAAGGGCTACCGGGAACTCAACGAGACCGAGATTTCCCTGATGAACGAAATCAAGACGAAGGGTGCGGAACTCGGCGAGCTGGTCGCCAAGCTGCGCGAAACGGAAGGACTCGACCAACGCTGGGTAAGCATCGGCGCCACCGATTTTCAAACGGGGTTGATGGCGCTTACTCGCAGCGTCGCGCGGCCGACGTTTTTCTGACGCCGCGATGGCAGATGCGGGGGATTTGTGACGATACGCGAGCGGTTCAACGTGTGGATTACCTCGCCTGACATTCGCATCGGCGGGCACGGCCATGTAGATTGTTTCCGCGCCGGCTACCTCGCCGCGCTAGAGGATGCGGCGAAGGCGTGCGAAAAACTGGAAATAGGGCCTGACAGTACGGGAGAGCGTACAACGCAGGCGCGATATTTTGATGCGGCGTGCGGCAACTGTGCCGCCGCCGTGCGGGCGCTGGGGGAGTGATGGCTATTCGTCATCATCCGGGCGCGGAGGGAACGCGCGCAGCGCATCGGTCAAATCCCTCTCGCCCATAATTTCCAGTCGCACCCATCCGCCGCAGCCGATGCAGCGAATAATCTGCGGCATTTCCGGCACGGGCTCCACGTCCACCATATCGCAGCGGCAGACAGCAAGCCCAGCCGAAATATCCGCCGGGGTCACTTCCGGCTCCGCAGCCACGTCAGGTAGTCCGCCGCCTGTTCTGGGTCAAAACAGACGTGGATAAGCCGCGGGTCATCGTCCGCGTAGCGCGGATCAATGATGGTCGTCGCGTTGCAGAAAATATCCTGATTCGGGAGCCCCTTCTCGTGCCCGTAGCGGTCCCATGTTTTGTACGACGACACACGGATGGCGTGCGACACGAGTCCGCTTGCAGGGTCCTTTAGCACCGCATAGCCCGACGTGTGTAAATGCCCGCACGTCAATAAATGGTCGCGCCAACCCATCGTCGCAGCCTTGACGGCGCCGTGGATACTCGACCACATGGAATGCCCGGTAAAATCGTGCCGGGCGTTGATGCGCACTTGACGGCCGTTGGGGAATTCAAGCCCAAGCCGCACAGAGAAGTTATCGTGATAGCCGGCGCAGTTATTCAGAATCCACTTGACCGGATCGCCCGCGCCGCTCCAAGCGCCGTGATTCCCGCCCAGCACGTACAGCCACGGCATAGCTTTTAGGAACCACTCGCCCAGGCGCCACGCCTCCGCCGCGCTCGTGCTCTGTTCCGAATACAGGCGGGCCAGCCGGCCGGTCCAGTTGTTTAGCGTGTCGCCAATGTTCCCGGCAAACATGCCCTCGGTACGATTGATGACGTCTACGTGCCGCTCTACCTTCTCTATGTCCGTACCGTCGTCGTCAAGATGCGGGTCGCCAAAATGGCTTATGGCGATCGGCCCGTCGATTTTGATCTTGACCGGAATCAGGATGCGCTCGCGCTTGGCGCGGTCTAAGTGCGCGTACTGTTCCTTGCGGCGCTTGATGATGGCTTCGGCCGGGAGCGTTTCGTCGGTCAGCCGGTGCCCCTCGAATGGGGCACGACGCGCCGCGACGAATCCGCGAGACTGCGCGATCTTTACCCGGTGCGCGAGCGTGCCCCACGGGAGACTAAGAGCGCGCGCCGCGCTGGATATACTGCCGTGAATGTCTAGAGCGTCGAGCGCTTGCTGCGCGACCATATCCGCAATCGGCGGTGTTGGCATCTATTGGACGGCCCCGGTTGTCCCGGTCGTCAAGGCGTTGCGAAGGATTGCCTCTAGTACGCCATCGTCCCCCAACTCCGGGCGCAGGAGTAGCCCCAACAGCACTACCGCCGGGACTAGGTTTGCCAGCTCGCCACAAGTCACGAGGCCGGAGGGGGCCGGGCGGCCGGGCGGCTCTAGGTGCACGCACGCCGCCTCTAGCGCCCCCATGACCTGCACCGCTTGGGCTACAAGTAGCCCGATTTCGTCCGTGGTCAGCGGCGGCGCCCATACCGGCATCGTATCCACGGCTAAACTCCTAGCGGGATGTCTCCGTTATCGGTCGCGGCGCGGGCCATTGCTTCGGCGTGATACTCGATCCACAGGGCCATCAACAGTCTGTGCGCCGGATGGTCGGGCCGAACGTCGTTCCAAGTAAGCGTCACCTCGCGCGCGCCGAAGGCGTCTCCGCCACGGTCGGCCATGAACGTAACCCTCACCCGCCACAGGTTGTATGGGTCTGGGGCATCGCTCACGGGGCAGGCCAGACGATTGAGAAGCCGCTTCCTGTGGTCCCGGGCGGGGCATCTTCCTCGATCCGCATGTTCGCGTATAGGAGCGTGTCCGCCGGGAAATCGCCAGCGGCCAGGTATACCGTCGCCTGTTTTCCGACGCTGCCGTGCGCGCTATCCATGTCGCCAGACGTAGGGGAAATCGACAGCGACCGCAGCCATGGCGATCCGCCGTACTCTGCCGCAGAGGCATACAACAGCCCGGCCGCCGGCATTCGGAACGAGTAGGCGACAACCTGCCCGGCTTCCGGCGCGAATTCCTTGCGCGAGAAGTCACCGGCCGGGATGTGCCCGAGAAACTGCGCTTGTGGGACAGACTGCGCCGCCCAATAATTAAGCGCGCCGGCAAGGTCTGACAGGTCCGTAAACTCCTGTGGCGTCAGCGCGAACACGCTGCCGGCCTGTAGCCGGCCCATGACGTTAGACATCGTGGTCTGGTGGCCGCGCTTGATGCTGGCGTAGAATCTGTCGCTCATCGCCGGGCCGCCAATTCGCCGATGACAACATCCTTCGCCGCCGAGCTGCGGGACGTGCCGAAGAAAAACGAAATGACCGCTGTCAGTGCGCCGCCGACGATCGCGCCGATCACGAACGATTGCATGTCCGTGCTAAACGTGTCCCGGTACAAAACCGTGAACACTACGCCCGCCACCATAGCCAAAATGAACGATGCGATGACGAACTGCGGGTTCCCGAGTATCCCGGCTTCCTGCATCGCCGCGCCGCGCTTGGCCGCTGCGTCGCGCGAGCCTTCCTCGGCCGCCCAGGCGCCGCGCTCAAAAGCGTCGATCTTGTCCATCAACGGGGCCACCTGCGACAGCCAATCGGACGCCGCGGATTCCAGTTTGGCGACGATGGCCGGCGACTGCCGAGCGACCGCCACAGCCTCCAGCGGGTCAGCCTTGCCGGTTTCCTTCTTGGCGATGGCTAGTAGGTTATCCGCGAGCGGCCCGCCAACGTCGGACCCCAAAGCCTTTTCGGCCTTTGCGCGAATGACCGGGGCGAACACTCCGGCGAGAATACTGACGAGCGATAGCGGGTCCATTGGTCCCCTCCCCGGCGCGGCCGGCGGGTTTGGTTGCGGCGCCGGAGACTCCGGCGGAATGATGGGTGCAGGCGCCCCGGTCTGTTCCGGTGGCGAGTCATCGGGTTGTGCAGCGATTCCGCCCGGCGCCTGCATTTCGACGCCGCCGAACTCCGCAAACTTGCGGCGGCAGTACGCTAAATTCCGCGTCGGCTGTCCGTAAGGCGAACCCGGCAAACTAGCCCATTCGCGGTTACACTTGGCGATAGCATCGTCCAGCCGGCCGGCCTCCACGTCCGCCGTGGCACCGCGCCGCCCGATCAACCACCGCGCGCACAAATCCTGCGACGATGCCGAGAAGTCATGCGGGCCATTCGCGGCCACGAAGTCGCGCCACGTCCGGTAAAGAATCTGATACGCGCCGGCCGCGGTAGAAGAATAGCCTCCGGCCGTGACCACGCGGTTAGGATGATCGTCGAACCCGTCGAACAGCCCGCCGCCGTATAGCGTGCGGTAGCCGTTATGCCCGAGCGTGCCCTCGCACGCGCGGATAACCAGCAAAAACGCGCGCAGATTCGGGGTCATGCTAGGTACAGGGCTTGGCCTTTAGCCGGGCGATCTCGGACTCCATGCTCGCCGCGAACGCGCGGAATTCGTCGGCCGTCATCACTACGATTTTTTCGCCGCCGATGTCCAACAGTGCGGCCGCGCGCGCCGGAGTGGCTAACAACACATATGCGACAAACGCGAACGAACAGGCCAAGCACAGCAGCGCGAGAAACGCGGCGAACTTGTAATCTTTTCCGTTCATTTGTCGGCCTTCCGGTCTAGCTTATCCAAGATGCGGTCTAGCTTATCCTCGATCCGCGTCATGTCGTTATTGGTCGCGTAGGTTTTGGCGACCTCTACCTTGTGGTTCGCTAGGTCTGTCTCCAACGCTTTGACGGCGGCATAGATGGTACGGGCCACCCAGCCGCAAGCGGCGATCCCGCCCGCTAGCAGCGTGTTCCAGAATGGCTGAAATTCCATGCCGCGCCCCCAAGTTACTGCGCCAAAACAGAACCTAACAATCCAGCTCCGCCATAGCCGACAAGACCGGATACATCCGGCGAACCGCGACTAGTGCGAGCCTTCCGCAGTAGCCTTTCCATCAATTGCGGGTCTAGATACGCCTCTGTAACAATGTCGCTAATGCGCGATTCCAGCGGGCGGTTTATCAGGTTGAGCGGGGACTGCAACACCTTCGCCGCGCCAGATTGCGCGAGCGTGTCCCCGAACACGCGCGACATGAAGTTTGCCGAGGCCATATTCTGGTATGTGTCAGACCCCGGCTGTTTGCCGCCGCGTGCAGCGAACGTTTCCGCGTTCAAGTCTCCCAAAACGCGATTCAAAATGTCGGCCTGACGCGGCGCAAGGCGCGTGTCTTTTTCGATGCCCTCAAGCGCCTTTCGCATGGAGTTTTGCGACACGGAAAAAGACGCGCCGCTGTCAGTTACCTGCGGGAGGGCATTGGTAACTTTCGACAGTTTGTCGCCGCCCAACTTGTCGCGGATAACCTCAAGCCGCTCAATCGGGCGCGACAGTCTGGAATAGTGTTGCAGGTAATTCTTGAACCCTGGCGCGACCTTTTCTACCTCGTCAGCGATAACCTTCTTTATCCCGGTCGCCACGCCAGCGGCCAACCGAATACGCCCGTCTGGGCTATCAACGCCCTTTGTGATGAGTCTATTCAAATCCTTGTGAACGCCGTTGTAAATGTCGGCCGGAGATGTTGCGCCTTCCGCTTTGGCGCGTTCAAGCCGGCCATAGATCCAATCAAGGGCGCGGCGCGCGTCGTCCCCTTGCGCCGCCTCTTTGCGGAATGTGCGGAATGTTTCGTCCAGGATCGCATCGACGTTAACATCGCCGCGCACGTTGCGACCGCTCAATGTCGCGTTGCGTAGTGTGGCCGTTATATCGTCGCGTTTCTTTTCGTAAAACTCCACCATCGCATCGGTCGCGCGGAGTTTTTCAAGGTCGCGGATGCGCGCTTCGTTGTTCGCAGCGAAGCGTTCGGCAAACCGTGGATTCGCCGCGCCGCGCGAAATCAATTGCTGGCCTTGGGTCAGCCCATAATCGCCGGCCACGGCGGCAGCGGTCGGGGCGCCGCCTGGCACTCCGACAGTGGCCCCCGATTTCGACAGCGCGCTATGCTGCGCGAGATTCCGCAACGCCACATCCTTTTTGCTGGCAGTGCGCCCGATAACGTCGGCCGCGATCTGCTCTGCGCCTCCGCGCGTCAGAGGCCGGCGCAATTCGTTGACCGCAGTAGCCCCGCGCCGCGCCACTTCACCGGCCGCGGTCATGCCCATGGGCGCGACCGCGCCCGCGATTAACTGTGCCGCAGTACCGCCGCCCATTTGGCGCGTAATGTCGGACGCCCCCGCTCCCGCCCCGGCCGCGACAATCTCGGCCACAGGATTCGTAACGAGCGAACGAACGAACGGAACCGCTGACTTGACGCCCTCCCCGGCCATTTGCGCGCCCTTGACTAGCGGCCCCATACCAACCACTGCCTTATTGACGGCGCTCGTAAATTTCTCCGCTCCTGTTTCCGGCTCCGGCAGACCTGCCGAAGTCAACAGGCGCGGCAATGCTTGCGACGGCAGCCCGAACTCGGGCACATTCCCGCCAAGCGCATTGATGCCTCGAATGCCGTAGTTGACTGCCGTGTTAGCCGCATCGCCTACTATATTCGGGATCGCTGCCAGCCCCTGCACCACGTCGCTCACGCCAAGGCCAGCGGCGCGCGTTGCGTCCTGGGCGAGCGTGCGCGTTTGGGCCTCAGGTTCCGGCGCAGATTTTTTGAACTTCGCCATGAACTCCGACTGCGGGATATCGGAATAGAACTTGCGATGCACGGCAGCAAGCAAAGCAGCATCCGGAATATCCTCGTACTGCGGGAACTTGCGGCGAACGTCGGATATATCCATCAGCGCAGTCCAAGCGGGTCGGTCGCGTCTGGCTCTTTTGTTTTTGCTTGCGTCGCCATTGACCGCTCGATATCAAGACGCATTTTGCGCTTTTGTTCTTTCACGGCTGCGCTGTCTCCCGGTTGGGGGAAAAACGTCTTATCCTCCATGGACTCTTCCTCGACGCCGATAACTGCACCCGACTCAAGACGCAGTTTCGCGCGAATCCATGCGCGTTTCGCCTGTGTGTATTTTTGGACGACCGGCGGGCTGGCAAAATCACTTGCAAGCCCGGCCATGCCACCAACTAAAGGAAGTTTTCCTACTCGCTCAAGCGTCGCAGCGGCAGACCCAACGCCCGGAGATTTCTTGTCGATTTCGTCCAAGATTTTTGATGCGTCTTTGGCTCGCATCAAAAACGAGTCTGCGCGCAACTGTTGGTCAGTCGCTTTTTCCGGCTTTGGCGGGGCATCTGTTTTTTCTGCGGCCGACCGTGCCGCCTCTGCCGCCCGCCGGTCCGCGTTGGCGCGCAGTCCATAGTCGGCCTGCCATTGCCGGCCTTGCTGCGCGCCCTCGGGCGTCAACGACTTGGCGAACGCCGAACCGGCCGGCGTGGTCAGCGTGTCGAATACCCCGACCGTCCCGCCCATGTCGCGGAATTCGATCTCCGGCTTCGGCTGGAATCCATCAAGCTCGCGCGGCGCGTCGTATTCTGACGTTTGCACGAGCACCGGCTTTCCGTCACGCATGACGGTATGTGGCGTCGCGGAATACTTGGCCCGGTATTTCTCGGCTTCCTTGAACAATTGTTCCGCGCGCTTCAGGTCATTGAACTTAAGCGCCTCATTGGCCGCATTCGTGTAAATCTGGAATGCCTTGGCTGGATCGGTTTTCACCTGATCCAAAATCCCGCCGAGCGCTTGATTGAATCCGGCCGCCGCATCGCGCATCGCCTTCTGTTCGCGGTCCTGCTCGACCTCGCGCTTCAGTTTGTACGAATCGACCATTCCGCGCCGAGCATCGCCAATCGCCTGCTGGCCCATTTGCATACCGCCCAACAGGCCGGCGCTCATCGGACCCCAAATGTTTTTCCCGCGCGAGTCCAACAGCCCGGCGCCAAGCCCCATCATCAGATTGGAAAACAGGAGCCGACGACGCTCCTCTTCTGGCAATTGGAATTGCGCCATATCGTCCATTATGCGTATCCAGCCTTTCGCGCTTCGTCCATGTTGGCGAACATCGGCAGCCCGGGCGCGAACTGTTGCGGAGAAAACGTCGTCTCGCCCAACCCTTGCGAGTATGACTTCTGCGCGTTGAACGCATCCTGCGGCGTGTAGCCGGTATTGAACGCGCCGCCGCCGCTCGCATAGTAATTGACGATTTGATGGAATGTTTGTTCGTCAGGGACGGACTCGCGCAGCCGGCGGATCGCGTCGGGGTGCCCGGCGAGAGCAAAGTAGATTTGCTCCTGCGACAATCCGAACGGGTTCGGCGCATCCTTGCCGCTGCCGGTTTTCGTCATCGCGCCGCCGGCCGGGAATTCCCAGTTGTTTGGATACGGAGCCGGGCCCGGCTGCGCATATGGCGGGGTGCTGTGCGGCGGAGGAGGCAACCCGGTCCCCGGCGGCTGCGTCGTCGGCGGGGGCTGTGTCGTCGGCGGAGGCTGCGTCCCGGGCGGAGGCTGTGTCCCGGGCGGGGGCTGCGTCCCGGGCGGGGGCTGCGTCGTCGGCGGCGGCTGCGTTCCGCCACCAGGTGGCGCCCCGGGGCCCGGCGGCTGATTACCGCGGCCGGCATACGGATTCCAGCCACCAGAATAGACGCCAGCGCCTAGCAGCCCGCCCCCGACAGTCGGGGCCATCTTGGCGAACCCGCCGCCGAACGTGCCGTTCGGATCGCTGCCCAATAGCCCGTTGAACTTCGGGACGTTGTTCCCGGCGAATACGCCCGCGCCTTTCTGCCAGTTTTGCATGGCGTCCTGCATTTGAGCATCGAGCCCGGCATACCCAAAATGCGGCAGGTTGTAATACTGCGGCGGCACGAATAACGCACCGTTCGCAAGCAACCCAACCGGCGGCCCCGAAGCCCCGCCCCCCGCGCCTTCGCCACTATTCGTCGCCATGCTTTATTCCCCTTCAGACCCCGAACGGATTTCCAGGAGTGCCGGGCGTACCGCTGCCGTAGTTAATTCCGGCGGCGCCACTCTTGGCGAGGAATTCCGCGCGAGCCTCCGGCGTCATCCCTTGAATGTACTGCGCCATCGTCTGCCCGGTACGATTCGGGTCATACCACGGCGCGCCCTTGTACCCGGCCGGGCCCTGCACGCCAGACGCCGAGTCGTAGGTGAACCCGCCGCCCATGTACGCGGGCGGACCCGCATACGACGAAGCCGGCGCATTTTGCTTCGCCGCTTCGGCCTGCTGATACGCCGTGCCCCGCGCCGCTGCGTTCATGGCGTCGCCGCCCATGCGCCCGCGCATCATGCCAGCTGCGCCAGCGAACGCAGGATTACCCATCGCCCGCGCGCGCGAAGTCACGTCGCCGAACGCGGACAGCCCCTGCGGCGATTGCATCCACTCTTGCGAGCCGACCTGCGGCTGCGCCTGCGCCATGAGGCTATCCTGCGCCTGCCCCCACATCCCGCCGGGGATACCGGCCGGGACCGGCGGATAGCGCACACCTCCGGCCGGATCGGGTCCGCCCGTCAGCGGCGGCGAGCGAAACGTTCCGCCCGGCCCGCCGGCTTGCATGTTGGGTCCGCCAGTAGGCATCGTCGGACGCCCGTAATTGCTGCCGCCACCATTTCCGCCGCTCATGCTGCACCTCCGTAAATTTGCTGCCAAAGTCTCATAGCGTCACCGTGCATCGGCATCGCCGGCTGCGGACGCGGTTGCGCTCCCTGTTGCTGGACCTGCGGCCCCTGTGCTAACTGCACCAACTGATTAGCCCTCTGCAATGCGTCCAGCCCCTTCAGCGCCGACTTGCCCCCGGCCAACAACCCCGACGAAGGCAACTGCGCGGCCGTGCCGACGAACGATGCCGTCGCTTCTCCCGGCGCCGCGCCGGCCGCAGCCGCACCCATGCCGGCCGACTGTCCACCCAACAGTCCAGCGAGCGGACCCATGCCGGCAGCCCCGAATCCGGCCGTAACTCCGCCGGCAAGCAACGCTAGGTTTAGATAGTCCTTTTTGTGCAGAGACTTTCCGCCGATGCTCATGGCTATTTGAGCGCGCTGTAGATTCCGGCCCCGGTCGCAGCCGTGCCGAGAATGCCGGCGAGCGGCGACATGCCGGGCTGCGTCGACGCCGTACTACCCCATGACCCAGACGCGCGGCCCAGAACAGAACCCAGGTATTCGTTCATGTTCACGTCATACAGGTTCTGCGTATTCCACTGGTTGTTGTACTGATCCAGCAGCTTCTGGTAGTACGCATTCCAGTTATTGCCAGCACTCATCAGCCCCTGCATTGACTGATAATCGTCCTGCGACAACTGCCCGGTCAGAGCCGCGCCGGACAGGATGTTGGAAATATCCTGTCCGTACATGCCGCCGGCCTGTGCGTTCGCGGCCAACTGATTCGACACGTCACCCTGATACATCTGCGTACCCAAGCCGAGCGATTGCAGCATGTTCGCGTAATCTTGGTTGTACATTTGGCCCTTGTACTGTTGCTGTTGCTGCAACAGATTAGACCCCATCTTGCCAACCTCGGACGCGAGATTGGCTTGGCCCTTCAGCGCCATATCCTCCCAGCCGCTGCCGCCGAACGCGCCGGCCATCGCGGCGGCCGTGTCATTCTGCGCGGCCCCACCCTCGGCATACGCCTTCGCCATCGCCTGCGCGTTCTGGTCGAAAATCTGCGCGGTATAGGCGTCCGACGTATAGGGATTGGTCGATTGCGATAGCGCGTGCAGCCCTTGGGAATATGGGTTGTATGCCTGCCCCGACGCGATGCCCTGCACGTTGACCGCATACGGGTTTGCGTAGTTACCCTGCGCCGCGTTCATGGCTGCGCCGCGGCCAGCGTTGATGTCCGGCGCCCCGTAGAGCGCGCGGTCATACATCAACTGCATCGCCGTGTTCTGGTAATCGTTGATCGGCGCGACCGATGGCAGGCCGGATTGCTGGTACGGCTGATTGGCGAGCGTGTTCCCCTTGTTTACGTAAGCCTCCCAATACGGCATCGTGTAGCCGGGCGGCTTGAATTCCTGCGTCGTCGTTTGCGTACCGCCTCCGCCTAGGCTCATGGCTTTACCTCGTGTTCGTAGACATATCCAGTCAGACGCCAAAACGGCAACCGTCCCCATCCCTTGCGCGGACTCATCATCCGCATTTTGCGGCAGCCGTGTTGACCCGCCAAGCGCTCCAATTCGGCATGTATCGCCGGGCCGTCGCGGTCCAGTCCCTCGCCCTCCGTCGCCAGTACGAAGAACAGGCCGCGCAAATCATCGCCCGGGTATCGCTGCCAGATGACGAATGACTCGCCCTCGTTGACCATCATCAAATTCGCGGCGCCGCTCACCAGCGCCAAGTAAACATGCTCCGGCATCCAGTCGGGCGCGGTCTTTTCGATGATGCGTTGCAGTCCGGTCCTAACGCGCGGCCACCAATCGTCAACGTCGCGCGGCGCAACGTGTACTATGCGAGTCATCGTTAGAACGGCGTTTCTACCATCGCCCGCATCACCGCGCCGGATGCGTTGCCGGCCGTCGTGGAATTGCCGAAGGCCCATTGCACGTTCATTTGTGTAGTGCTTCCCGGCAGGTTCGACGACAGCGTGCCAGACGCGGTCGCCGCGCTGTCAAGCCGCGTTACCTCGTAACTCACCGTGCTGCTGTTGCTCGCCGCCTCGAACACCACGCGGTACAGCACGCCCGCCGTTTTCGGGAACGATGAGCCAAGATCGACCTTCGTGCAATTGCCCGATCCGTCGTTGTGCATGATCTGCATGTTCGTGTCCGACGAGTCGGTGCCCATGAAGATCGAATTAAGATGACTGGCCGACGTGTCAAAGAACAACGTCATGGAGATACTGGCAGACGGAAATAGCCCGACCGCGCAACGCATCGTGGTTTGCGTAGCCTCTACGCCCCACTCGATCTCGCAGCGGAATCCGCCCAAGCCCGCAGCATTGCCCAACCAGAATGCGGTAGTTTGAGTGTTAATGCCCTGATAACTGTTGGGTGTTGCGCCGGTTGCGTATACCAACCGATACAAGCTATTCAGCGCAGCGGTACCGCTCGGCAAGGTCAGCGTGGCGGAGCCCGACCCAGCCGTAATCGCGCTCGGATTGAAGCCTAGCACTTGCCCCACGGTTCCGGTCCCGCCGGCCATGAACAACCGCACAAACTGCGCGCGCCAAATGTCAGGCGTGCCGCTTGACGCAACCTCCGGCGGATACTGCGCGTCTCCGCCGTCAATGTACGCCCCAGCCGGATGCGTGCGGATGGCCGTCAATTCGTCAGCTCCACCACGTTAATCCGGTACGTCACCACACTAGCGCTCGATGCCAAGCCCTGCACCGTCTCGCCACTATCCAGCGGACAGGTATCGTCGGGGAACGTGAACATCACAGTTGTCGCGGCCGGAATGCTCGCCGCCGACAGGATCGCGCGGTTCGCCGCCGCGCTACCGCCAGACTCGACCAGGTATACCGTCACAGTCCGCGCCGAACTGTCCGTGTTACAGATAATGAGCGATTTCAGCAGCGCGCCCTGCGTACTCCCGGTCGGAGACGTGTCCGATGGCGCCGTGTAGAGAGTCGCATTGCTGCCGCTAAACTGCCCGCGCGCGCCACATTTCGGGGTGCGGATGACCTGTTCGCGCGGGATCAACTTGCGATCATCGGCCGACAGTGCCGGAGACAGCGGACCGGGGCGCCCAAGCTCGGCCGACAACGACCAACCGCCCGTGTCTTTATCTGCCATTAAAGCGTCCCCGTCTGCGTAGCGGTAATGCCTAGCCCCTGAATGGAGAAAGACGCGCCATTGCCAATCGTAACCGCCACAGCCTTGAACTTGGAATCCAAAACGCCATCAAACGTCGTTCGGCGTAAATTCCAAGATGTTGATGCGGTGCTATACCCAGAAACCGTACTTCCTTGATCGTTGCTGTATCCTTTTATTGTGACCGTCATCGATGGCGACGTACCGTATGCGCCGCGCACATAGACGCTAGTAGCATGACCACTGGCATCCGTATCCCCGATGTAGCCTGTTTCAAACGACGCAGTGTAATCTGTCTGCGTTGTCCCGGGCGTATTTAATACGCCGACGACGGGAGAATTCCCGTTGTTAAGATGCACGAATCCGCGATTGGCGCCCCAAACAGACCAAAAGTTATAGTGCTCATTTCGCTCGCCTGCGACAATGAGCGGGAACGATGCGTTGGCAGCATCGCTTGACGAACAGACCTTCCCTTGGCGAGACCACAATTGAGACCGCGCGTTGTACGAGTGCGCGTACAGGTGATTTTGAGTATACGTTGCGACCGTTTGCAGGTTTGACGCAACCCACAGATTCCCGCCTAGCCCGTCACCGTACATGTGCATATAGTACGTGCCGTTAGCGGCCATGTCGCCGTTGATCGAGCCGAACACCCCCAAACCGACGTTCTCGAATTGCTGCCCGTCGAATGCGTAAATCCCGGTGCGGTGCCCGAAATACAGACGGCCGTCCACTTGAGCGACTGCTCTAGGGTACGTGCACCCGATATTGTCGTTGATTACCTTCCAATCAAACACGTATGGCGGCCCAACGTAGCGACCCAGGTACACGCTATCCTGTTTGAATACGAGAAACTTATCCCCGAACGGAACGACACGAGTAATCGGCCCCGGAGTGTCCAACAGCCGGACGCGGCCGGCTTGCGTCGCCTGCGACGGCGACCACGTTGCCGGGTTGCGGATGCCGCTCCACCACACCATATCAGCGTAGACGTTCGATCCGCCGTCATCAACGTCGGCCATCATCACGAAGTTAACGTTTGCCGCAATGTGCCGCGCCTTCGGCGGGGACCCACTCAACGCGCTGAATCCGGCCCCCGTACTTGACTGCGGGCTATTCAGATAATTGACTGCGATTATCTGCGACCCCCACGCCGCCGCCTCCCAGCTTTCCGTAGAAGCACTTAATCCTGTGGCGCGATTGGTTCGCGTGCCGCTGTTGTCGTATTCGTCAATATCGCCCTTGCGGAACACAATAAACCGCGCGGACCCCGTAGGCCCGGCGAAAACCTCGGCGTGCAAAGCATCGTTCCCGGTAATGGCGAATGATCCGAACGACGACAGGACGTCTATTGTGCTTAGGTCCCCATACTCGTCGTGCGCGAACCCAGACATATTTATGCAATTGCCAGGGTTTACAGCCCAATTCAAATCAAGATCGGGCAAGTAATTTAGTCGGTATACCGTGGGCATTACGCAACCCTCGCCGCCATGCTCGGCCCGCTCCACCGCTGCCGCGCGCCCTGCCGCTTCAGCTGCTCAATCGCCCCCCGGTAGGCGTTGTACCAGGTCTGCACCCGCGCGTCGTCGTACAAATATCCGACCGCCTCCAGCAACGACCCGTACAGGTAGATGTCCGGATGACTCGTCAACAGCCAATTCGTTTCCGTGCTGCCCGTGCTGCATGTCGTCAGCGCCTTGTAGTAGATCAGCGTCGAGGCATACGTCCCATCGGGCACCGGGGCGAACCGGAAATTGCTGCCAGTCACGCTGTAGTAGACCGGGATTCCGGTCCCGTCCGGCAGGTACCCAGACTGCGTGTCCGGCGGGAGGAACGCCAGCGTGTTTTTGTCGCCGTCGTTCAGATGCCAGTAGCGGACCTCAAGGAACCCGGTTGGCACCGCGACGTACTCGCCCGTGATCGAAAACGACGCATCCTTCGTCTCCATGTCAGGCGTGCGCAATTCGCGGTTGAACTTGGCTTCCGCCAGCGCGACGAACTCCGGGATGCGCGACGACAGGTCGGCGCGGGCGAGCCAATTGCCTACTGCCGTCGCCAGTGTCGCGCCATTGGTGATCGCCATCCGTGTCCCCTATTTGCAAGGCGCGATCGCGCGCCGATACGCCTCGTGCCACTCGTCCGCCGCGTCGCAGTCCGCATACTCCGCGAAGCAGGGCGTGCCGATGGTGTAGTGCAGCAACTTGTCATCGGGCAGCACTTCCTGCTCCAGCACCAGCCGATTCCACCCGTCCGGCAAGTCTCCGATCTGCGCGTCGTTCAGCCACAGGAACCGATGCAGGTAACTCCCCGGCTTACTCGCTACGAATTCCGGCGTCAGCTTCCGGTTCGGGAAAAATGAACAATTCCACAGCACCACGCTCGACCAATTCTTGCGCGGATAGTCCGCGTTGGCGTTGCCCAGGTACTTGGTCGGATGCTTCGTTTTGTAGTCGTGCTTGACCACTTGCGCCCCGACGTCGTGCCGGCGCAGGGCGAACAATTCCGCCACGTCGTCCCGCACGATCATGTCGCCGTCAACGAACAACGCGTGCCCGTGAAACCGGCACAGCCAAGGCACCAGAAACCGCGCGTAGATGAAGTCGTTCGACCCATCACGCCGCGGCCCGCAGACCGGGTGAAACTCCAGCTGCAGCGGATCGGCCGCGTGGTCGAGAATCGATTGCTGGCAGACGTGGTAGGCAGCCGCTTCGCGCTCGTCGTACCCAATGAACACCGGGAGGGATTCACGCATACGCGACGCACGCCTCGCAAACCGTCCCGGCCACGTCCTTCGCCAAGTGCGCCCGGCGCAACTCACGGAACTTCTCGCTGTGCCACGCGGCCATGAACGATTGCTTGTTCAGATCTCCCATGCCCCACCGGGAATCAGCGTCGAAACAACACGCCGAAAGGATGCCGTCGGCCGTGACGTGGCCCTCCGTGAACGCCGACCAGCATGGGAGCGGATCACGCAACGCCCCGAGACGACCTTGATTACCCGCGGTCGGGCGATAACCAAGCTCCGCCTCCCTTTGCGTAGCAAGGGACCCCATAGAGTAAAGCGGCAACCAGTAATGCTCGTCCACATAGGGCAACACCCGTTCGGCAAGCAACCTCTCCATGCGCTCCTGCTGCGCCCCATCGTACCTGATGGACGATGCGTACAGCCCGCACTCGGGCCGCAGCGCGTCGCGTAGCAATCGCGTCGTTTTCAGGTTACCCAGCGCGTTCCGATATAGCTTGGAGCGGACGCCCATGACCTCCTCAAACTGCTCGTCGGTCCCAGCGTTCACGCTGAACTTAAGCGAATCCAGCCCGGCCTTGAACAGCCCCTCCGCGACAGCCGGCGAACACAAGCTCCCGTTCGTCGTCAGAAACACATACGGGAAGCCGATTTCCTTGCACCAACGGATCGCGTCTACCGTCAACTGCGGCGCCATCAATGACTCGCCCAGGTAAAACACGCCGATTTCCTCGACCCCGGCGTTGCGCATCTGCCGCGTGATCTTGCGGAACAGCGCGGGATCCATGTCGCCCTTGGGCTGCACCGCCCGCGTCCGCAGCGCGCAGAAGCCGCAGCGGTAGTTACATCGCCCCGTCAATTCGATCTTGACCGACCTGGGGGCCGGGGGCGCGTCCGTGAACCTGTCCGTCGTTACCAGCGTTACCGCGTCAATCCGTTGCGTGATCGTCACTCGGGAATCCAATCATGGCGACCTCGCCGATGCCGATTTTTTCCACCGAGGCCAGCCGGAAGTGCTGCCCTATGCGGTCGATCCACCAGTCCTGATCGTGCAGGCTGATGTGTGCGTTACGGCCATCGGGGAGGATCTGACTTGAGGGCCTGCACGCCACCAGAAAGTAGGCCGCCTTGCGCGAAAGGCCCTTGATGTGGGCCAGCACCGCGTCTATGCAGCCGTCCTCGACATGCTCCATGACGTCGGCGCACACCACAACGTCCGCCGGGTCAGGCAGCGCCGAGTATTCCGGCACGGCAGGATCATAATTCCTCACGATTGGGCCGAGCGCCCTGCGCAATCCGCCCTTGCCGCAGCCGTAGTCCAATACGCTGTCCGCGGCCAGTCTTTCCACCAGTTTTGCCACTATCGGCGCGCGGCGGTCGCCGGCCACGCCGAACGTGTCCGCGCGCCGATGCAATTCCTCGTTCTGCTTCCGGTACGCCTCGCTGATCAACTCCATTCGATGCGCTCGTGGCTGTTGCCGATCATCATCCCGTAGTCATGGATGTAATCGGCGTGGGCCAAGTGCCCGAATACCTCGTAGTCGTAGTGCTTGATGACCGGCTGCCGGAGGAAATTGCCGGTCACGATCGGCCGCGATTCGTACCTTTCGCGGTACATCTCCCGCGCCTCGCCGAAGATCGCAAATCCGAACCACGACGACTTGCCAACCTCGCGCTGCATCTTGTGCGGCATCCGCTCGGCATTCTCCCGCCGCTGCTCGATGAAGCGCGGGAGCTTCTTCAATTGCTCGATGCCGATGGCCGCCTGCATTTCGGTCGGTCGCACGTTGTAGCCAGGCAGGATGAAGCTAAATTTCTCCGGCTTGGCGCGCAGCGTGTTGTCCGGCGCCAGGTGCCTTGTCCAGCCGTGGCTACGCAATGACAACAGCATGTCCCGGTAAACCGGGTCATTCGTCGTCACCATCCCGCCCTCCATCGTGCAGATGTGGTGCGAGAAGAACGTCGAATGCGACGCCATGACCCCGAAGCTTCCGGTGCGCCTTCCCATGTACTCGGCGCCCATCGCCTCGCAGTTGTCCTCCAATACCGGGACCGACCGCGGGAACTCGTCAAACTCGTTCGGGTTCCCCAGCAGGTTGATCGCCAGGATCGCATCCGGGTCATGCGCCGCGACCGCCGCCCGCAACTGCCGCGGGTTGTAATTCAGCGTCTCCAGATCCACGTCCACGAAGATCAACCGCCAACCGTATTGCTGGAACGGGCTGTAACTCGTGGCCCAACCGACTGCCGGCACGATGACCTTTGGCACGCGATCGGAGCCGTGCTCCTGCGCCCTCAGCGTGAACGCGGCGACCATCAACAGGTTGGCGCTGCTGCCGCTGTTGCAGGCCACGCAGTATCGCGTCCCGCAGTAGTCCGCGTAGGCCGCCTCGAATTCCGCAACCCGGCGGGACATGGTGAACTGGCCGGAATCCACAACCGCCTGGATCGCCAGCCGCTCCTCGGCGCCCCAAGTGTCCGACGACAGGGGGATCATGCCGCCTTCCTGAACTTGTTTTCGGGCGAGTAGCCCAACTCCTTCCGGGCCCCCTTGCAGTGGTCGATGTACCGCCCGAGCTCGGTGACCGCCATCGGGTGCATCGCCCGGCTTCCCTCGCACAGATCCACGGTCGGGACGCCCGTTTGCTTGATCGTCATGTCCAGCGTGTTGCAGTCGGTCCACATGCCTAGCCGCTTGAACCGGCCGGACAGGTACCACGCGCGCCACTTGTCAAGAAAATCACGATGCCCCGGATGGGCGCAAGTCATGATCCAAAGCCCGGTTTCCGTGTACAGGCCCGGCCGCGCGTAGTGGGCCAGATACGCCTCGCCGACCCTGCCCTCGATCAAGCCGGCAGGAATGTCGCGGTAGGTCACGCAATCCGCGTCCAGCCACACCCCGATGCCGTCGTAGTCGTACAGCGCGTCGCAGGCGGCAAAGACCTTGTGCGCATAGCCCACGACGTTCCAGCGCCAATTCGGCGGCCGATAGCGCAGGTTCGCCATCTTCCATTCGGTGAACTCGGGCATGTCGCGGAAATCCTTCCCCGCGCAATCCACCTCGAAATTCTCCGTGTAGAACCGGAATTCCGTGCCCTCGGGCCAGTGCTTCCGGCTGTCCAACCAGCGGTGCCCGTAGGCCTCAAGGCCCGCCTTGTTGCACGTCGTCACTACGCGCACGAGTAGTCGTACTCCCTCAGGTTGAGACGTTCGATTTCGTCCAGCGTCCACTGCGCGTAAGACAGCGAGCGCAGCCACGCCTCCCGATCCGCTTCCGCGGGCGTTTCGATGTCCTCCAGCCGGCCGGCACTGATCGGCCGCGTCGGGCAAATCGGCCCGGCAAAGACCGGATAGCCCAGCATCGCCGCCTCTACCCCGGCGACGCTGCCGAACGTCACGACGGCGTGAGCGCCGTTGCAGGCGTCCCGCATCGTGCGTCCGTCCTTTTGCTTGGTCACCACGGGCCGGTCGGTCGATTCCGCCAGCCGTTGCAGCGTCGTCGGCAACCACAAGTGCGCCCGGTACAGTTGCTCCACCAGCCCGGACGGCGGGATCACGACGACATGCCGCCCGCCGCGCTTGGCCGGGGCCAGTTTGGCCTTGCCCAGCCGATCCGCCGGCCGGTCCACGACGCGCGTCAGATGCGTTTCGCCGACGATGCAGCGGTACAGGCTCTCGCGCTGCCAGTAGCCGTGGTCCAGATACAGGAAATCGTCGCCGCGCTCGATGCAACCGCGTAGGTTGTCGTCGCCCAGCCCGACAAAAACCAGTCGGTCCCCGGCTTTGGCGTTAGCCCTTAGCCAACTGGCCCAACTCACGCCGCCAGCGGGAGGACGAAACTGCGGAAATCCTTGGTCAGCCGGGCCACGGCATGATCCCAGCCGATTTCCCCGCGCGCCTGGCGATACAGCCGAACGCTATTCTCGGGATACCACATCATCGAGTCCCCGCCGTACACATACCGCCAGAGCGGAACCTGATTCACCAGCACATAGGCCCGCTTGCCCATCGCGCCGCAGACGTGGGCAACGGTCGTTGTGACCGTCACCACATGGTCAAGCTCGGCAATGAGCGCCATCGTCTCGTCGTAGTCGCCGTCGTTGTCGATCTCCGGCACGACGACCTGTTCCGGGTGGTCGATGTTCCAGCGGGCGATTTCTAAGCCCACATCCTGATAGCACAGGCTGATGGGCGTCCCGCCCGATTGCATGACCGGCGCCAGATCCTCCAGCCTCATGCTGCGGGCAACCGTGTTCGTGCGCGGGATGCCGCCCTTCCACGCCAGCCCGACCCACGGGCGGGGGAACTGCTCCAGCCACGCCCGCCACTTGGCCCGCTTCTCCGGATCGGCGGTCAGGTACGCCTTGCGCGGGAAGTCGGCATTGCTGTTGCGGTAGAACTTGCCCAGCCACGAAATGTGGATATGGGCATCGATCTGGTACTTCGCCGGCCATTCCAGCCCGCCCTCTTCCTTCAGCGTGTCGTACACGTCGATGCCGGGGAAATTCCGCCGGAACATCGGCGCCAGGCGCCTGTTCGTCTCGACGATCACCTTCTTGCAGTCGCGCTGCATGTCGGGCAGGCATTGGCTGAACATGATCATGTCGCCCAAGCCCTGATCCGCCTGCACCACAACCGTTTTGCCGGGCGAGCCGTCCCACATGGGCTCTTCCCGCTCCGGCGGGTTGTAGACCCGAATCGACAGCGTGTCGCCGTACAGGTATTCGGCGTAGTCCCAGCCGTCTTTCCAGCGCCCCAGCCCGAGGCACGCGAACGACTTGGCGAGCGACGCGATCTTGTGCTTCGGATCGAGCGCCAGCGCCTTGTCGGCGTACTTCAAGGCCTCGTTGCAGCGGCCTTCCTGCACATACGAGGCCGCGATGTTGGCCGGCGGCATCGGGTCGGCCGGAAGCCCGGTCATGACCTTCTTGAACGCCTCCCGAGCGGGCTCGTACTGGTGCGTGTCGTGCAGACAGGCCCCGTAGTGCATCCAGATGTTCAGCCGGTCAGGTTCGAGGGCCAGCGCCCGCCGGAACATTTGCAGCGCGGCCCCGACGTGATCCATCTGGCGCAGGCACCAGCCGACCATGTACAGCGCCTTCGGGTCGTCCGGCTTCTCCGTCAGCATTTCCGACGCCATCGGCCATGCCGTGACGTAATCCTCGCGCTCTATGGCGTCACGAATCCGCTTGTAGCGCGGGTCAACGGTCGTGATAGATGCTGGTTGTTTTGAGGCCACGCGACCAATCGCTAGAGTTGATGAGCGCCATTACCTTTTTCCACTCGGCCTCGTCGGGCGAGAAGAAATCGACGTTGTATTCCCGTTTCCACTTCTCGATGACCACATACGGCACGCGCGCGTACCGAATCCAGTCATTCTTGATCTGTTGCGAGTGATCCGCCTCGATCACGATCCGCTGATTTTCGTCAATCAGCGCCGCGCAATCCTGCGTGTGCTCAATCGTGATCCCGTCCGTGTCGTGGTGGTAGTGAATCTCCACCTTCTCGCCGGTCAGCGGGTTGTAGTCCAGAATCATCGACATGGGAAAGCGGGGCCGGTTTCCCGACCCCGCCCAAGCCTGCTAGTTGACGTTGCCGATCTTCGCGTTCGCCGTCGGCGACTTCGCCACCAGCGTCCACTCGGATACGATCATGCGCTTCTCGGAGTCGCCCGACTTGGCGATGTCCTCAAGGTGCATCTTGTCCAGCCACGACAGGCCCCACGTCGACATGTCCAGGCACAGCACGACGCTGGCGCGCATGTAGCGCGACAGGACGACCTTGTGCGACCCGTACGCGGAGACGTAGACGTCGGCCGCCGCGATCACCTGTGCCTGCTTCCCGGCCGCCACGTCGCGGAAACGGGTTGCGATGCCGGTGAAGGCGTCGAACTTCGTCTTCAGAGCCGCCGGCAGCAGGATGACGTCCGTCTTCCCGCCAACCGACCACGCCTGTTGCAGCGCCAGCTTCAGGTCCGACTCGATGAAGATCGTCGCCGAGCCGTCCGTCGGGGCCGTGCCCGCGATGCCGGAAACCGGCGCCGGGGTCGTGGCCGTGTTCTGGCCGCCAGCCTTGATGTGGTTGTTCGTGTAGATCCACGTTTCGACCGAAGCCGCCACGCGGGCCGATGCCGAGCCACCCGAAGTCGCCGCCTTGTTCTGCAGGCAAGCCGCTTCGATGTCGCGCTTGAGGGCGTCACCCTTGCGGATGATCTGGTACGCGAGCTCCTGCCGACGCCCGGCCGTGTTGACCTTGTTCGTCGTCCGCGTGACCACGAAGTCCTTCCGCGAGATCTGCGTGTAGTTGCGCAGCTTCGAGGTGGCGGTGATCGCGCCGGCCGAGAAGTCGTCGCCTTCCACGAAGGCGTTGTCGGCGCTCGGGGAATCCAGCGCGTCCGTCTGCCAGTCGTGCAGCGTGTTCGTGGCCTTCCCCTTGCTGATGGTCGACGTGAAGAACGTCTCCATCGGGGAGATGTCGTAGATGATGTCCTCCAGATCCTCCTTGATGCCGATCTGGTTGTAGGTTGCGAATGAGCCGGTAGGGGCAGCCATGTGCTGTCTCCTTTATTTCATGCGAGTGAGAAGAAGCCCCACCGCGTCCTCGCGGCGCCCGGTCTTGCGCAGGCGCTGCTGGGCCTTGATCGAGTCCTCCGCCTGTGCGGACGACGGCGATCCCGGCCGGGTCATCGGTGGCACCGTTCGCAGTTGCTTCGACTTCGACGCCTTGTCGGCTTTCAGACGGTCGTAGAGCATGGCCTTGCGGGCGATGGAAACCGCCAGCGACGACGACAACGTGTCGACATCGCGCGGGTCCGCGCCCTGGCCAATCAGGTAACTCCGCAATTCCTGCGCCCCGGCCTGGTACTTCGCCGGGTCTTTCCACTCCGGAATCCGCTCCCGCAGCTGCGCCGCTTCGACCTGAAGCTGCTGCGCCGTGACCGTCGTGCGGCTGTGGGCGACGTACTGCGCCCGTTGCTGATACTGCCCGGCCGCCGACTGGTACGCGCGCATCAACTGGTCGCGTTGCGCTTGGTACTTCGGGTATTCCAGAGGGTCGTTCGTCGCAATCGCAACCATCCCGCCCTGTGATTCGATCCACTGGTCGAATTGCTGCAACTGCGACTCGATTGCGCTTACCTGTGCCAAGTCCCTCATGAGGACCGGCATCAACTGCTCCACTTCCGCTGCCCGCTGCAAAACGGCCTCGGCTTGACGCCGCATTTCCGCCGTCTGCTGCGTTTTCTGCGTGTAGTCGAAACCCTGCTGCGCTTGCTGGATCAACTGCTCCCGGGTCAGCTTGACCTGTTGCCCGTTGTGCGTGATCTCGAACAAGTCCCCACTCTGCGGCTGCGCCTCCTGCTGCTCGCCATCATCCGGAAGGTCCTCCGGCGTTGGCTCGCCGCCGTCCTGCGCTTGGCCTTGAGCTTCGTCCTGCCTGCTGCCTGCGTCCCCAGCATCGTCCTCGGTCAAGGCGGGTTCGTTGTTCACGAATGCCTGCATCCGCTCTTCGATGCTTGGCTCGGCGACTCCCATGTCAATACCGCCTGGGTTGGTCGGCGTATCTGCCATGTTGAATTCCTTCGCTACGCCTCACGGCGTTGCTTTGACGTTACCCGGTCAAGCCGGGAATTCCTATACGCGCGCGAGATACCTGTCGGTCATCCGCTGCGCCCAATTCCGTTTGCGCTCTTCCTCCATCGCGGCCATCGTGCCGGTCGTCAGCACTTGCTCAAGGTACGTCCTGACCTTGCGCAGCGCGATCATCAGCCGGCGCAATTCCTCGGCCTCCGCGGCCGTCGTGGCTTGTAGCGCCATCTTGGCGACGATGTTCGCCTCGATCTGCGCGAAGGCCTCCCGATAAATCGGGTTGTCCAGCACGACGCGTGCTTCCTCGCCGCGGCGCTCTTCCTGTTCTGGCGTCATCAGTGGAGCAGGAGCATTGCCATCGCGTCGTCTTCGTCCCGCTCGAAGGCCGCGCGCCGGGCCAGCAACGCGATTTCAGCGTCACGGATCGCCCGCTCGTAAATCTTCGCCACTGCGGCGTTAATCCGCTCGACTTCGGCCGCGAAGGCGACCGTGCCGTCCACAGACTCAACGCGCAATGGCTCCAAATAGATCGCTGGCAATACGCCAGTTTTGCGCTCTTCCTCGCGCGCCCTGTTCAGGGCCGCCTTGGCCGCCTTCGGCGCCTCAGCCTCCGCGCGCCGCTTGACGTTTTCCAACAGGGCCGAAGCTTCCGCCCGGCCGGTAACGGCCACCATCTCGCCGTCGATCTCCACGACCGACCGATGCGGCTTCCGCCCCCGCCGGCTCTTGCCCGCCGGCCCCGGATACGGTCTGACCTCGGGCACAACGGGGATTTCCGCCGACGTGCCCACAAAGTAGACGCTGCCGCCTACCTGCGTCGATACGCTGTCCGCATCGTTGATGAACGGGGCGCCGGTCCAAATTCCACCGGCTACCTGCGCCTGGCGGGCCACGCTAGGCCACCGTCAGTTTGGGGCAAACGTAGACCGTCGCGCTAGCCTTCGCCAAGTGGACGGTAACACTTATGTAACCCTTCTGTTCCGGCGTGAACGTGACCGAAAGCTTCTGCGTGTTGGGGTCCGACATCCCGGTCGTCGTCCACGTCTCCGTGCTGGCCGCTTGGTCTGCCGCCGTCGCCAGAATGTCGGCCGCGCGGTCGGTCACCAGAGTTCCCACCGGGAACGACGCGTCGCCCAAGTAATTGCACTCCAGCCAAATCTCGCGGTCGGTCAGGTTCGTGGCCGAGTCGTGCAGGATCTCGACCGTGGCCGTGATCGCCGATCCCGTCGTTTCGTTCCAGATCACGATCTCGTCGGTGGCGAGGTAGTTGATCGGCCACTTTGCCTCTGCCCCTGTCGTCATCTTCCACGACAGCGGAGTGGTGCCGTCCGACGCGCCTCCGGTGCGGACTAGCGTTGTCTCATCCTTGACGTTCCCGAACGGCTCCTTAATCCACAACCTATAATTCGTGTCGCCGTCGTCGCAGTTGTACATCGCATATCGGTCTGGTGGTTTCCAGCTTGTAAACGCGGACACAGTAACCACGCTTCCGGTCCACGATGCCGGAAGCTTGCAATTTCGAATGACGCACCGTTGCGACGCCGTGCCTGTCTCGAAGATGTTCATGCCTGCGGCGCCAGCGGATAGGTCGAGGTTTTCCAGAAGAATTAGACGACGGGTCGCGGCCGACGATCCGGGCTGCTCCATCAATTTAGTTATTGCGGAACTGCCGGAAATGATGCCGCCACCGTTCCAATGGAGGTGACGGCACGACAGCGTTTGGTTAACGTGACCGAATTTGACGCTGCAATTTTTCCAAACGTGCTCACTGCTCGACGCAGCCACCACTCGGCCGGAAGCGCCGGTAGCAGGCACTTGAAACGTGCAGTTCTCATACACCTGCCGGAAGTTGTCGGAGGCGTTGCTAAGAATGACCTGCGTGCTGTAAGCGCCGGTGCCAGCAAAGAAGTTGATCCCGTAGACGTAGATGTTCCCGTCTACCGTGATGTTGTTGTTGCCTGTCGTGGTTACCGTCGGCGCAGTCGATACCGCTGTCGGCGGCTCTGCCGCGTCGTTCGCCCCGACCAGTTTCACCGGGGCGGTCAGCGTGCCTGTTTGCAGGTTGATCGTAATGGCCGACGCGAACGACTCCGCGTGCGACTGCGACACATAGATGTCGTCGCCGGCCGACTCGATCGCCGCCGCGCCGGCAATCGACGCCTTCGCGAGCGCCCAGGTCGACCCGTTGTCAAGGTTGCTGCCGTCCGTCGAGCGGACATAGATCGCGGCCACTAGTCGACCACAATCCTTGAGCCAACCGGCCGGCCCGTCTTCGGATCACGCACCAACTCTCGCGGCGCCGTGGCGATCTTGGACACCTGCTGAATCTGCTGCGTCAGGGCCGCCATCTGCTGCGCGAACTGGTTTGTGGCCTCTGACATGGCCGCCGACAACGCGTCAAACTTCGTGCCCTCGGCGTCCAATTCAACCGGCAGACCCTGCGTTCTGGCAACAAGCTTTTGAGTTTCAGACTGGTGCGCCAGCTTCGCCATTTCCAGCCATCGCTTAAACTCAAACTCTTTCTCCATCTTCAGGATGTCCAGCTGCATCTTCTGCCGGTCCAACTCGGCCTGCCGCTGGTCGTTGGCCGCCTGCACTTGGAGATTCATCTCCATTTCCCGCTGCTTCAGCGCCGCATCGCGCTCGGCCTGCGCCGCGTTCGCCTGCTGCTCAGCCTGGAACTTCTGCACATCCGCCTGCATCTGCGCCTGCATCTTCTGCGCGTCGGACTGCGCCTGAATCTCGGCCGCCTGCACCTTCGGGTCCTTCTGCGGCGGGGGCAGCACCGGATTGCCCTGCTCGTCCTTCTTGGGCTCGGTCAGGAAGCGATTCGGGGTGCGGTACCCGGCCGCCTTGAATATCTCAACGCCGAGGTTGTACGCCTCCTGCGGGCCCGCCAAGCCCATCGACTGCCCCTGTTGCAGCACCGGGGCCAGCATCATCAGCTTTTGCAATTGCTGCTCAGGCGTCCCGGTCCCCAGCCCGACGTTGATCTTGAAGTCGGTGCGCTTCGCCCATGACCGCGGGTCGATCGCCTGCCACTTGCCCTTGAGCTTTAGTTGCACCGGCTTGGTCGAATGCTTGGACGCCAGCGTATGGATCACGAGGAACAGGTCGCGGAAGCCCGACGCCAGCGTGCGCGCGATCAATTCGATCCGCTGATTCGCCGCCGCCTGGATCGCCTGTAGCCCGCTCGCCGTTTTGTTCAGCGTGTTGGCGTCCAACCCGGCCGAGTACCGCGTAACGCCCGTCCGGCCTTCCTTGATGGCGTCCATGTACTCCAACGACGCCATGACCGTAGGCCCGACGTCCGGCGTTTGCAGCGGGAACAGCCCGGCACCCGGATTGCCCTCCACCCGCACGATCCCGCCCGGCCGGCGCACCAGCATGTCGTCAACGTTGACCGTGTTGACGTCGACCCCGACCAGCCCGGATGTTTGCAGGAACGTGCCGTCGATCAACTGCCGCTCCATCATGGTCTTGATGAGCGAAACGTCGTTGATCAGGTCATAGATGGACGTCCCGATGTGGCTGTGCGGGTAGATGATCGGCGCGAACGCCGCGAACGGAACGCAATCCGCCTCTTCCTTCAGCGCCGGGACCGTCTGGCCGTCCACATACGCCACGCGCCACAACTGCTGCTTGCCAGTCCCCCGCAGGTCCATGCGGATGTAGTTGTCCTTGAACATGACAACCTTGCGGGACGGATCGGGCGACTCGTCGCCGAACACCCGATCGTCGTCGTACCGCTCGCGCTCGATGCTCTCAAGCCCTATGTCCTCGTATTCCTCGACGTCGTCGGGGATGTCGAAGCCCTCGGCCCGTAGCTGCCCGACCGTCACCCGGCGGCGCCACTGCACGAAGTCGCAGTCGGCCAGGCTCGTCCAGCGATGGCGCCGAGACACCACGATTTCGTCCGGCGGAACCGCCTCGATGGCGACAAACTCGTCCGCCTTCTTCCGCTCGACCTTGGCATCATGGAGCATCGGCTGCGGGAGCGGCATCCCGGTTTGCGGGTCGATGCCGGGGACCGCCATCGGGTCCGGCATCTCCGAATGCTCGACGACCTCCACTTCGCCGTCCGACAGGAGCATGGCGAATTCCTCGTCCGCCAGACCCTTGTAGACCTCGGTCATCACGTCTTCGCGCACCGACCACATGCCGGCGATGTAGCCGTTCTTCAGCAACAGGGCGTCGGTCAGCGCGGCGACAATGTGGCTGTAGAAGTCATTCTTGTTTTGCAGGTACCAGTTACAGACCTCGGTTTCGCACTCGGCCGCGTACTCGTCCTCCGGCCCGACCGCCTCGAATTGGCCGATGTCGTCGCCGCCGAGGAAGATGCGCACCAGCGAAGGAACGATCCACTGGATCGTGTCCAGCACGCCCTTGTCCACGATCTGCGAGCGGCCCTCCTGCTCGTTGCCGAGGAGCTCGCCCCGGTACCGCGCCCATGCGTCGGCCCGCTCCCGACGAAGATCGCCGGTATGGGCGTCAAGGGCTACGGCTTCCTCGGCCTCAATCGCGGCTATGAGCTCTTCGTCGGTGAATTTCACATGATCCCCGTGGGCGGATAGGCCAGTTTCTTCATCTTGTCCGGATTCGCGGCGCGGCGGGCGCCCTCGCACGCATAACGCAGGGCGTCTATGCAGTGGTTGTGCTTGTCCTCTAGCAGCGGCAGCACGGCCCCCGTCAGCGGGTCCGTTTTGTACGAGTACAGCGTGAGTTCGTCAATGACGTGCTGGCAGCGCGGATGCACGATGATGTCAAACGATTGCAGGAACGCGACGCCCTCTTCCAAGCTCCGCGCGCCCTTCACGGCCGCGTTGATCTTGGGGTAGCCGTTCTTCTGCATGTGGCTGATCGTCTCCGGCCGGGCGCTGTCCGCAGTAATGAACCACTTGCGCGACTCGGGCACGCGGTCGAACAGGTCCGGCAACTGCGTGATCTCGCAGCCGACCATGTACGCCTCGTGGTCAACGTACAGCCGCGAGCCCTCGATGCTGCAGCGAACCAGCACGGACGGGTCGATCGCGTAGCCCCAGTCCGCGCCCAGCCGGTACACGGTTCCCTCCGGCCGGTCGAATTCCTCCACCTTCCAATTCTTGAACACCCGCGTTTCGCTGTTGCGCTGGTACTCGCCCATCCAGATGTGGGCGTACTTGTCCGGATCGCGGGCGCGGTCCCACTCCATATCCCGGCGCAGGACGTCGGGAAACCACGGGTTGTCTTCCCAATTCACCCGCCGTACGATCGAGCCTGGCGGCGGGCCGTTCGGCCCCCGGAACAACTCGTCTACCGGATCGGTCGGGAACTCGGGGTTCCACTCGGCCCATATCTCGGAGCCTGGCGCACGGACGGTCGGCGTCAGCAACTCCCATGACCGCCGGCTGACCTTGTTCGCCTCGAACACCACGGCCTTCGTCAGGCCCTCGGCCGACTTCACGCTGTCCGGGTTCGACCGCAGCCCGGCGAACAAGAACAACGAGCCATTCGCCCCGCGGATCTCCGCATCAGTGCTGGTGTAGAACCCGCCCAGGCCCGTCCGGCCGATCTCGTCGTCCAGCAGCCGCTTTACGCTGTCCCGGATGGACCGTTGAATCTCCCGGCAGCACAGGATGCGCTCGGGCCGCTCGGCCGCCTGTAGGACGATCTCGGTGACGAATGACCGGCTCTTGGCCGATCCGCGGCCGCCATAGGCAGCGCGCCAGCGTACCGGAGTGCCGTCGTCAGCTAGCGGCTGGCGCAGGAATTGGAAGGCCGCCGGCAGCCGCAACGTATTCGACAATGATCTTAGCCTGCACTGGATTTTCTGGATCGCCAGTGTGCTGAATCTGCGACAGTTTCGGGACTGACCTATCCAGTAGGCTATTGGCCGCATTGACTTGGGTTGCGGTCATTTCCAAGTCCCCGAGTACGTGCCGGTGCATCCGCTCGATGATGACACTAGCTTGGATTTTTGCCCGGATTTCTTCGGTGTGCCGGGTGTTTAGTCTCGCTGCCATTGCTCACGACTCCGTAAAGGTTGGTCGCCTCGGTGATGATGCTGATTAGGCTGCTCCATGCGTTATCGGCCAGCAGGTCAAGGCCCGGGCTGTTCTGTGCGAGGCGCGCAGAACCCCTAGCCAAGTCATAGCGCCATGCCGCTTGCCTGATGCCCCGCAACAAAAAAGCCGCATCGTCGCGGCCGTTGTTTTCTTCCTTGCACGGAAACGCAGGGCGAGCGAACCCTCCCCGCGCGTTTAGTTTAGTCCTAATCATGGCCCTTTTTCCTTGGCTCGCAGTAGGGCTATCCACGCCTTTTCGAGCGCTGGGAGCGTTGGGCTTGCCATCACTTCC
>Ga0154020_10001078_pt1 | contig 33731 bp, 30 predicted proteins | sample Klosneuvirus_201_FD_109709 | JGI IMG/M metagenome (GOLD analysis project Ga0154020, IMG submission 109709) | Active sludge microbial communities from wastewater, Klosterneuburg, Austria - Klosneuvirus_20160825_MG | ecosystem: Engineered > WWTP > Aerobic digester > Activated sludge | place...
CATTGATGACAAGGCCGGCGTCATTGTCGTGTCCTGGTGGTACTACCATCTGGGTGACAACCTGGATTTGTACCTGGACCTCCTCCATGAGCTCACGCACATCCGCCAGCTCAAGGAAGGCAAGGACCTCTGGGATGCCTCGCGCTCCTACGCAGACCGTCCCACTGAGATTGAAGCCTACGCGGTGGCCACCGAAGAAGGCCGCCGGCTGGGCATGACCGAGGAGCGCCTCCAGGCCCACCTGCACAATCCCTGGATGACCGAGGACGACGTGAAACGCCTGCGCGCATCCATGGACGCACTTTTTGTGGCCCAGCCCTTGCCCGCGCAGTGACCGGCGGCAGGACACCTGGGATGTGGGATTGTGGGACGTGGCACCCGTGGTGTTCAATGCCGCCCATCCATGACCACCGGCGCCAGATACACCGTGGTGCGCAAGATTGCCTCCGGCGGAATGGCGGAGATCTATCTTGGCACGCAACACGGTGCCGCGGGCTTTGAGCGCCCCATTGTCATCAAGCGCATCCGCCCGGAGTTCAGCGCCAGCGCGCAGTTCCAGACCATGCTGCAGGATGAAGCGCGCATTGCAATGGGAATGCACCACGGCAACGTGGTGCAGGTGCTGGACCTGGGCACCTCGGGCGGGCAGTGGTTTCTGGTCCTGGAGCTGGTGGACGGCTGGGACGTGGACACGCTGTTGCGGCGTGCCACCGCCGCGGGGATCGCCTTTCCTCCGTCGCTGGCGCTGTATGTGACCGCGCAGGTGTGCCGCGCGTTGCAGTACGCGCACACCCGCGCCAAGGACGGCGCGCCGCTCAACATTGTCCACCGGGATGTGAGCCCGGAGAACATCCTGGTGAGTGACCAGGGTGAAGTGAAGCTGGCGGATTTTGGGATTGCCACCGCCGCCAACAAACAGGACAAGACCAGCGCGGGCATTGTGAAGGGCAAGCTGGGCTTCATGAGCCCGGAGCAGGCCAACGGCACGCCCATGGACGCGCGAACGGACGTCTACGCGTTGGGCTGTGCGCTCTACGTCATGGTGACCGGCGCGCGCCCGTTCCAGGGCAAGACCGAACTGGAGGTGCTGCTGCGCCACCAGGAAGGCGCGTTCATTCCGCCGCAGGATGTGGCCCCCAACCTCCACCCGGACCTGGTGGCCATGATCCTCAAGGCGCTGGCCCGGGATGTGGACTTCCGCTACGCGTCCGCCGAGGAGATGTTGTTTGACGTGGAGCGCATCCAGCGCGCCGCGTTTGGTGCCTCCGGGCAGACCGAGCTGCGGCAGTGGCTGCAGGAACTGTCCTTGTGGGACCAGACGCCCACCACCACCCAGCGCCCTCCGCCGCTGCGCAAGTCCGGGGACATGGACAGCGGCATTCCGGACCTGGCAGACGGCAGCGCCCTCATCCTCCAGGACGTGGGACTGCCCGCGCCCATCACCTCCTCCACCAACCTCATGGCGCTGGAGGACGCCGTCACCCAGCCCGCGTTGGAACTCCCCGCCGCCGTGGTAGAGACGCGCGCCGCGCAGCGTGGCGTCTCACCCGCCGTGGCCGCCGGGCTGATTGTTCTGGTGCTGGGTGGCGCCAGCGCCGCGGCCCAATGGGTCTGGCAGGATCTGAAACCAACCGACGACGTGGACGCGCCTCTTCCACCGGCCCCACCGGAAACAACCACGACGGCAACCCAACCCGCGCCAACAGCGCCGGTGGTGGCCTTGCTGGATGCCGGGGGCGCGCTGGTGACGCTGGATGCCGCCGTGGCCGAAACACCCGCCGCGGACGCGGCCGTGGAGGAGGCCCCGGAGGTTGTGGAAGCGTCGCGTGAGGATGAACCGGAAGAACCCGAGCCGTCACCACCGTCGCGCGTGCCAGCCCCCGGTGTTTCCCGCCCTCCGGCGGACCGTCACGTCTCCCCCACGTCCATCTCGGTGAAACTGGAGAGTGACCCGCCGGGCGCCACGGTGCTGGTGAACAACAAGGTCTTTGGCACCACGCCCACCCGCATCCGTTTCAAGCCGGGCCTCACGCATGACGTGGTGTTCCGCAAGGAGGGCTACGCCGAGCAGGTGCGCCGCGTGTACGTGTCCAACGTCAAGAACCAGAGTGTGCAGGTGACGTTGGTGAAAGGCGGCAAGAAAAAAGGCTGGTGGCCGTTCTGAGCGTCAGAAGTATGCCACCACGCCAACGGTTCCACGGGCACCCAGACCCAGAAATGGCGCGTTGAGGACATACCGCGGCACCGGTGTGACGTGGACCGCCACGCTGCCGGTGGCCTGGATGCTCACGTCTTCGGCAAAGAAGTATTCCAGGCCCGCCTCCGGGCGCACGCCGCCAAACAGCGGCAGGTTGTTGAGGCCGTACAACGCGTGGCTGCTGTTGAGCGCCACCGGACTGCCTGGCGGCTGCACCCCACCGTCACGCACACAAACCTCGTCGGCGCGCAGCGCTTCGCCATCGTCCTGGCGCTGGCAGGTGCGGTCCATGGTCGCCGTGCGCAGGAACGTCCCCACCGGGTCCAGAAACGCGCTCAACGCCAGCGCCACGCCCACAAATGGCCGCCACCGTTCGTCCAAGATGTTCCAGCGCAAGCCCAGCTCGCCGTGCCACAGCGCCGCCGGACGGAAGAACCCCTGGTGGAACGGCAGCGTCATGACGGGTGAAATGGACGTGCGACCGCTGAACACCAGGTTGCTCAGCACTGGCACCTCGCGCAGGTCCAGCCACAGGTCCCCCAACACGCGCTGGAATCCCACGCCAAACACCGGCCCGTCGGTGATGCCCCACCAGTCATGCCGGCACGGAAGGCCGCCCTGCCCCGCCACCAGCCGCTGCGCGCAGTTGGTGGCCAACGCGGGATTGTAGGGCACCAGCTTGCGTGTGCGGCCCTCCCGGTACGCCGCCACGCCCAAGGCACTCGTCGCCAGGGCGCCCAGGGTCCAGGGCGCGTGTTCGTGGGTCTCCACGCCAACCTCTGCGTACAGCCCGTTGTTGCGGTACTGCGCGTGGACCGCCGGGGAGACACAACACAAGACCAGCAACGCCGGGAAGGCGCGGTGAGAGACCATGAACAGCTCCATGTGAGGGGCGCCACCCGCACCCGCGGGGGGCCGTTGTCGTTCAGGAGCGGTATCGGGGGTGGTTTCCCCGGTGGCGTTGGAGCGAGCGTTTGGAGCGTTCTTGAGCGCGCTGGAATGGTCTTGATCCGCTCAAACCGTGCTACGGTGGGCGGATTGTGACGGATGGCAACCTCAGCAATGCGGCCGCGGCGCGCCTGTTGGGCGTCAGCGGTGCCACGCTCAAACGCTGGGCCAACAGCGGCGTGTTGCCGTCAGACCGCACGTTGGGTGGGCACCGGCGGTTCACGCTGGCCGCCGTGCTGGCGCTGCGCGCGCGTCTGGCCGGGCGCACCACCGTGGCGCCACCGCCGGCGGAAGTTGCATTGCTGGGCGCCTGTCTGGCGCAACCCACCGCACAGGGGCTTGCCGGTCACCTGTTGGCGCTGCGCGCCCAGTTGGGCCACTGGCCCGCCGTGGTGGCCCGCGCCGAACGCGCGTTTGAAGAGGCCCTCCACCGCCGTGCCGCTGGCCTGCTCACCGGCCTGGAAGAGCGGCTGTGTACCCAGAAGCTGGCACGTGCGGTGGCCATCTTGGTGGAGATGTTTCCCTCACCGCCAGACGCCCGCGGCGTGTTGCTCCTGGCCGCCGAGGGAGAGCGCCACACCCTGCCGCTGTCCCTGGCCGAGCTTGTGTTCCGTGACGCCGGCCATCCCACCCTGTTTGCCGGCGCGCACACGCCGTTGCCGTCGGTCACGCGCGCGCTGCGCACCCTGCGGCCTGCGTGTGTGGTGGTGCTGGCCACCTCCGGCCATCCCAAGCCGGTCTCCCTGCCAGACCAGGCCGCGCTGTTGGTCAATGCCACCCGGCTCCACGGCATCCCGCTGGTGCTCTTGGGCGGCGGCGCCTGGCCGGCCCGCCCTGACGTCCTGCGGGTACGCGCCGCGGCGGATGTGGTGCCCCCCGCCCTGGGCGCCAGCGTACGCGGCGTGGTTGCCCCCGCCAGGGCCTGACGCTACGGTCCCTCGTCCCTTGGAGGTGTCCTCCCTGGGCTTTCACACATCACACGCAGGTGCAGGTGCCATGGGTTCAAGCGCGCACGGTCACGGTTCTGGGCATGGTCATGGCGGGGGCGCAGCCGCGCCGTACCACTCACCGGTTCCGGTGAAGGGCGCCCGGGACGTCAAGGTGGTGGACAACAGCTCCATGACCTTCACCGAAAGAGCCTACGTTTCCGAGGTCACCAAGGGGCTGGGCATCACGTTCAGCCACTTCCTGGCCCAGTTTGGCAAAATCCTGCGCGGCCAGAAGATTGAGACGGTGGAGTACCCGGAACAGAAGGTGGCGTACTCCGGGCGGTTCCGCGGCCTGCACCGCCTGGTTCCCCGTGAGGACGGCACCGCGCGTTGCGTGGCCTGTTACATGTGCGCCACGGCGTGCCCCGCCAACTGCATCCACATTGTGGCCGAACCGCGCCTGGATTCTACGACGGAAAAGCAGCCCAAGATGTTCCAGATTGATGAGCTGCGCTGCGTGGATTGTGGGCTGTGCGTGGAGGCGTGCCCGTGTGACGCCATTCGCATGGACAGCAACGTTCACCCGCCGCCATCCGCCACGCGTGAGGACCAGCTCATGGGCCGTTGGGACCTGCTGGCGGTGATGGGCGTGCATGATGATGGGCAGGTGCCCAAGAGCGCCCGCACCATGAATGGCCACGTCCCCGGCAAGGACGCCGGCGGCAAACACTGAGCAGCCGTCGTCTTTTTTTGGGACGTCGAGGCGTCTGCCGAGCCTGCGTGATTGCGTCGTCACCATGGAACAAAATGCGCTGCCCGCACAGCCCCGCACTGCCGAATTTTTGTTGCCTGGCGGCTGAAGCCGCGGCAACAAGAGCTCCAAGCCGGCCCTGAGGCCGGCTCTTTTTCTTTTTCAGGGACGTCGAGGCTCTGCCGAGCCTGGTTTCCCATCGGCACGCGCAGCTCCACATTACTCAGGCCGCGTGCGCGCGCCGCTTGAGCGCATCCCCCAATGCACCCAACATTTCCGCCGTCACGCCGCAACATCCCCCCACGCTGGTCACGCCCAGCGCCAACAGCTTGAGCGTGCCTTCCACCCACGCCTCCGCCGTCACCGGCGCCTGGGGCGTCCCGGCAGACGGCTTGGCCCACAACGCCTGCGCGCCGCTGGCCGCCATCTCCATCAACACCGGGTGACACTGCGCCGGCGTGGCACAATTGACCCCCAGCGTGGATGCGCCCGCCGCCGTCAGGTTGGCCACCGCCGTCCTGACGTCATCCACCGCCCCGGTGTTGGGCACCAGTGACGCCACCACCGGCATCCCGGAGACCGCCGCGCCTTTGACCCGGCAGGTGCCTTCAAAAAGGTTGGTGATGGTCTCCACCACCAGGCCATCCACGCCCGCCTGGCACAGGTCCACCGCCGCGCTCTCGGCGTAGGACGTGACCTGGTCCCCCGGGAGATGCGGCGGCAACGGGCCAATCACGCCCCACACCCGCTGCGCACCTGCCTCCCGGGCCGCATGGACCGCAATGCGCCGAAGCTCGCGGCAGAACGTCTGCAAACGGTACCCGCGCAGCACCGTGGGATGTGCGTTGAACGTGTTGGTCAACACCGCGCGGGCCCCCGCCGCCACGTGCGCGCGGTGGACCGCCACCACCTCATCCAACCGCTCCAACAGCCACCGCTCCGGGACGTCACTGGCCGGCAGCCCGCGCGCCAGCAGCGCCGTGCCCACCCCGGCATCCAACAACGTCACCGTGCGGCCATCCACCGTCACCATGCCCACGCCTCTTGTCAGAGTCTGCCCGCGCGCGCCAGCGTGACCGCCAATCCCACCAGCGGTGCCGTCTCCGCCCGCAACACCGTGGGCCCAAGCCCAGCCAGCACAAAACCACCGCGCAGCGCGCGCGCCGTCTCCTCCGCCGTCCAGCCACCCTCGGGCCCCGTGGCCAGCACCACCGCGGGCTCGTCACCGCTCAACGTGCGGGACAACACTTCCCCCCCCGGGTGCAACCAGCGCCGCGCCGCAATCCCCGCGCACTCTTCCAGCGCCTGGTCCAGCGCCATCGGCGGCCTCACCACCAACCCGTGGTCCCGCCCACATTGCCGCGCCGCCGCGTCCGCCACGCGCCGCCAGCGCTCCAGCCGCCCCGCCACCCGTTCGTCCTTGAGCTGCACCACGCTGCGTTCTGCCACCACCGGCCACACCGCGTACGCGCCCGCCTCGGTGGCCTTCTCCACCACCGTGTCCAGCTTGTCCCCCTTGGACAGCGCACACAGCAGCGTCACCGCCGGCCCGTCCACCGCCGGCGCGTCCTCCACCACCTCCAGCACCACGGTGATGCCATCATCGCCCAGCACCGCGCGCCCGCGCCGGCCCGCCCCGTCAAACAACTGCAGGGCCGCGCCACCCCTCAGGCGCAACACGTCACGCACATAGTGGGACACTTCTTTGGGAAGCGTGAGACTTCCCGGGCCACCCGCCAGCAGGGCCGGCGGTACCGGGACCCGCCGCGTGGTGCTCACGGGCAGCTGGGAACGGCGGACTGCAGACTGGGGCCCACGCAGGTGAACGTGGCGTCACAAAAAAGGTCCCCGCTGCACACGTTGCTGGAGAAATCAAAATCATACGTCTGCCCACCGGAGGTCACGCTGAACACCAGGTCCGGGTCATTGCACTGTCCATTGAGCGCCCGCCGCGCCACGCAGGTGCCCGGCGCGCGCGTGCGGAAGGGATCCTGCAGGTTGGTGGGCGTGTTCTCCCACGCGCTGCAGAATTGGCCCGGCTCGCACAACCATTCGTTGAGGCCCAGGTTGCACGCCGCGCCGCTTGCCGGACGGTTGGTGCAGGTGCCGGTGAACACCGTGTTGTTGGTGAACTTGCACTGCTGGGTGATGGGGCAGGCCTGGAACGCGTTGTCCAGGTCACACGCCGCGCCCGGCGCCAGGAGGGTGTCCAACTGGCAGGTCCCCGCGCCCGTGGTGGCGTTGGTCACGTTGCAGTCACCAAACGCCTCACAGGCCGGCCCGGTCATGGTGTTGCACGCCTGACCCGCCGGCTTGCGCACGTCGGTGCGCAGCGTGCAGGTGCCGGTGGTGGCCCCCTGGGCCGCCGCAATGCACAGCGCATCCGGCTGGCAGGCCCCCACCGCCGGACCGCAGGTCTGGCCAATGGCCACCCGCGGCTGGCACGTCCCGCAACCGCTGCCCTGCTGGATGTTGGTGCACGCCAGCGCCGGGGCACATTGCGTGGACTGGTGGCAGGCCGCGCCCTGCGCCAGCGTGCCGGTGAAGATGGTGCGGCACGCCGTGGCCGCAAACGGGTTGGCGTCACACGCCGCCGCCTGCACCGCCGCGTAACACGCCGTGAAGTTGGCCTGGCTGAACGCCGTGTTGCTGCCCACCGTGGCGTTCACCACCGGGACTTCATTCACCAGGCAGTCCGCCTTGTTCCAGGAGACGCACAGCGCTTCAGAATCATAGATGGACGCAATGCCCTGCGGGTCACAACGCGCCTGCCACGCGCATACCGCGGTGGCCTGCGTGGTGCAGTACGCATCCGCATTCACCGGGTCGGTCACCACGGTCCCACCGGATGATGACGAGGATGAACCGACGATTCCACTGGACCCGCCGCCGCCCGAGCCGGACGTGCTGCTGTTGCCCACCCCGCCGCTGCTGCTGGACACCGCGTTGCTGCTCCCCACCCCGCCGCTGGAGGAAGACGCGTTGTTGTTCACCCCGCCGCTGCTGGAGGACGAGGACGCGTTGTTGTTCACCCCGCCGCTGGAAGAGGACGCGTTGTTGTTCACCCCACCGCTGCTGGAGGACGAAGACGCGTTGTTGTTCACGCCTCCGGTGCTGGAGGAGGAGGATGCACCGTTCCCACCGCCGCCGTCCGGCGTCATGAACCCCGCATCACGCCGTCCCGGGCCGCCGCTGGTGGAGGCGCCGTCATCCACTGTGGAACCGGTGCAGGCTCCAGCCAGGACACACAAGACCAACGGCGCGCGAAACAGGGTTTTTGTCATGACCATGGCGTGTAGAAGACGCGCCCACCTGTCGCATCCCCCACCTGACGGATGCCCCCGCCGCCAAGTGCGCCGCCACGCACACCCCTGCTAGGGGAAGGACCGTCCCGGTGGCAGGTGCCGTGCATTGCCTGCCCCGCTGGAGCCCACCGCATGAAGCCAGCCACCACCCTTCGCCGTGTCCCCCTGTGCCGCCCCCTGCTCGCCGCCAGCATTGCCGTGGCGTTGGCCGGGTGCCCCTCCAAGACCGCGTCCCCCAAGCCCCAGGGCGGCGGGGATCCCGCGGCAAGCAGCGGCGGAGCCCCAAGCGGTGGTGCCGCCGCTCCAGTGCTGGCCGCCGCGCGCCAGGCCCGGGATGAAGGCCGCCTGGCAGACGCCTGGGCCCTCTACCAGGCGCTGCTCAAAGACCACCCCAAGGCCGGCGAAGTGCCCGTGGCGCTGCTGGAAAGCGCCCGGGTGGCCTCCACGCTGGGCAACAAGGACGGCGCCCGCAAGGCCCTGGAGGAACTGGCCGTGATGTACCCCACGCACGCCGCCGCGCGGGACGCCAAGCTCCTGCTGGCCAGCATGGACCTGGAAGACGGCCGCACCCAGGAAGGCGTCTCCGGCATGCGCAGCGCCCTGGAGCAGCTGCCGCCCAAAGAACGCGCCGAACTTTCGGCCAAGATGGGCCGCGCCCTCCACGACGGCGGCCAGCACGCCGGCGCCGTGCTCCCGCTGGCCACCGCCGAAGCCGCCGCCCCGGAAGGCGCCGACAAGGCAGACCTGCGCGCGCTTATTTTGCAGATTGTGGACGGACAGTTGCGCTTTCCTGAGGTGCTGGCGCTGCGCGAACAACTCCCCACCGGCCCCGGCTACACGCGCACCCTGCTCACCCTCAAGCTGGCCCGCATCTACACCCACCTGGGGGATGACCCGCGCGCCACCGAGGAATTCAAAGCGTACCTCGCCGCCGAACCGCAGGGCCCGTTTGCGCCTTCCGCGCAGCAGGCGCTGTCCGCCATTGAGACGCGCAACACCGTCAGCCCCAACCGCCTGGGCGTGGTGCTGCCCGCCTCCGGGAAATACGCACAAACCGGCGAACGCATCCTCACCGCCCTCAAGCTGGGCCTGGAGAGTGCGGTGGGTGAAGCCATTGCCAAGGGCCAGACCAACCCTCCCCCAACGCCGGTGGAAGTGGTGGTCCAAGATGACACCGGTGGCGCCGAAGACGCCGCCAAGGCCGTGGACATCCTGGTGCAGGAACACCGCGCCATGGCCGTGGTGGGCGCCATCACCACGCAAGGCAGCCGCCCCGCCGCCATGCGCGCCGAATCTGCCCGCATCCCCCTGCTCACCCTGGCCCGCCGGGAAGGCCTGGGCGAGATGGGCCCGTTCACCTACCAGCTGGGCCTCACCGACGAGCACCAGGCCCGCGAGGTGGCCCGCATTGCCGTGGAGATGTTGGGCTACAAACGTATTGCCCTGCTCTACCCGCGCCTCCCCAAGGGTGTGGCCCTGCTCAACGCGTTCTGGGACGAGTTCGAAGCGCGCGGCGGCGCAGTGGCCGGCGTGGAAAGTTATGACCATGATGAGACCACGTTCAGCGCGCCGGTGAAAAAACTGGTGGGGCGCCACTACCTGGAAGCCCGCGGGGATTACCTGGCCTGCATGGCCAAATCCCGGGAGATGGAACAGGCCTACAAACGCCAGAAGGCCGCCGAAGGCTGCAAGGATGAAGCTGCGCCCGTCGTGGATTTTGATGCCATCTTCATTGCGGACTACCACAAGCCCGCCGGCCTCATTGCCCCCGCGCTGGCGTTTGAGGACGTGTTTGTGGGCAGTGATGAACGCGCGTTGCGCCAGTTCAAGCAAGCCACCGGCGCCACCCGCGTGCGCCAGGTGCAGCTTCTGGGCACCAACGGTTTCAATGACAAGAGCTTCCCGGTGCGCGGCGGGAAATATGTCCAGGGGGCCGTGTTTGTGGACGGCTTCAACCCCAATGACGGCCGCCCGGAGACGCTGGCGTTTGTCAAAGCGTTCACCCAGGCCACCGGCGGGGTCAAACCTGAGCTGCGCGAAGCCCAGGCGTACGACGCTGGCCGCATGTTGGGTGCGGTGTTCGCGCAGAACCCCAAGTCCCGCGCCGAATTCCGCGAGAAACTCTCCGCGCTCAAGGACTTCCCCGGCGTGTGTGGCCCCACCACGTTTGATGCCCAGGGCACCGCGGTGACCCCGCTGCACGTCTTCACCATCAAGGGTGAAGCCATCATCCCCGCGCATCTGGAACCCAAAAGCGGCGGCTGACTTTCGCGGCCGGCGTGCGTACCAACCAACGCACCCAGCCGCGTTCCAGCCGTGGCACCCTGGCCCCCCGCGCGCTCCGTTTGCGCTGAAAAGACACAGCATTTTTGCCCGCGCACCGTGGGCACCACCCTTGCTCATGCGGCGGGCGGCGGCCGCGTTTGGCCACCCCGGGAAGGGTCCGACCATGACCGTGGCCACGCGCACCGCCCTCATCCTCAACGCCAACGCCAAACAGGTCACCGCCCGCCGCGCCGCGCGCCTGCGGGACATGGCCGGCGCGGATGATGTGTACATCTCCCATTCTTTGGAAGACGCCGAACGTGTGGCCGCGCTGGTGGTGGAGCGCGGTTATGACCGCGTGTTGTCCGGCGGCGGAGACGGCACGTTGGTGCAGGTGGTCAACAGCATCTGCCGGCGGTTGGACCTGCTGGCCCGCGCCACAAGCTACCCGCAGCTGGGCGTGTTGCGCCTGGGCACCGGCAACGCCGTGGCGTCGGTGGTGGGCGGTGGCCGCCCTGAAGATGACCTGGTGCGGTTGATGACCCACCCCACGCTCCCCACCGTGCCGCTGGAACTCATCCATTCACCAGTGGACAACATGGATTTCCCGTTTGCCGGCATTGGCTATGACGGTGAGATCCTCAACGACTACCTCTGGCTCAAGAACAACGTGAAGGGCCCGCTGCTGGAAGACATGGCCCACAGCGTGTTGGGCTATTTTGCCGCCCTGTTCTCCCGCACGCTGCCGCGCAAGCTGGCCGAAAAAGGCCCGCCCACCGTGCGCATTGTCTCCCGCGGCAAAGCGTTCTTCCGGGACCCGCAAGACCACGACGCGCTCAAACAGATTCCCGCCGGCAGCGTGCTCTACCAGGGCCCCGCCGCCATGGTGAGCGCCGCCACCGTTCCATTCTACGGGTACAACTTCCGCATGTTCCCGTTTGCCCAGGACGTGCCCGGAATGATGCAGCTGCGCGTGGTGTCCCTGGGCCCGTGGCGCATCCTGCGCAACCTCCCCGCCATCTGGCGCGGTGATTACCGGGACCCGGACATCCTGGATTTCCACGTGGAGGACGTGGAGATCACCGGCAGCGCCCCGCTGCCCTTCCAGATTGGCGGAGACGCCCGCGGTCACCGGGACACCCTTCAGTTGTGCATGAGCCACCGCAAGCTGGAGCTGGTCAATCCAGGTCTGACCGCCGTGCACTGACTTCAACGCCGCCCAACACTCACGGCTCACCGTCGGTGGGTGGGGCCAGCAGCTCCACACGTTTGCGCAGCGCTGCGCCCATCTCCACCGCGTTGTTGCGCGTCACCCACACCGCTGCGGCCCCCGCCACCGTGGCCAGCGCCGGCGCGCTCTCCTTGGGGCCCAGGATGAAACACGCCTTGGTCAGCCAGTCGGCGTCCATGGCCCGCGGCGCCACCACCGTCACGCTGCGAACCGCGCGCGCGGGATACCCGGTGCGGGGATCAATGATGGGGTGGTAGCGCTTGCCGCCCAGCACCATGAAGCGTTCGTGGTCACCCAGCGTTGCCGCCGCGCCTTCATCCACCCGCAAAGACGCAAAGACCTTGTCCACCGCGCGCGGGTCCACCAGCCCCACCTTCCACGCACCCTGCGGGTGCCGTCCCCCCGCCAGGCGAATGCCCCCCGCCGTCAACCGCCACACGTTGAACCCCGCGCCCACCAACAACCGGGCCACCCTGTCCAACGCGTAGCCCCGCGCAATCCCTCCCAGGCCCAACCGCATGGGCGCGCCGGGCAACATGATGGCGCGGCGGTCCTCCTCCAGGATGATGCGCCGGTAGTCCACAAACGGCTTGAGCCGCTCCACCTCGGAGGGGTCCGGCAACCGCGGCGCCGCCGCGTCAAACACCCACAGGCGGCTCATGGTGGCGTAGGTGATGTCAAACACGCCCTGGCTGGCCGCGCTGAACTCCGCGCAGCGCCGCACCAGCGCAAACGTCTCTTCACTCACCTCCACGCTGGCGCTCCCCGCCGCCGCGTTCACCCGCGCAATGTCACTGTCCGGGTCAGACGCGCTGATGAGCGCGTGGATGCGCTGGATCTCCTTGGCGCTGGCCTCCAATGCCGGTGTGGGGTTCACCCCCGGCGCCGCCGCCACCTGCAGCTCAAACAACGTCCCCAGCGCCGTGACCTGCGTGGCGTGGTGGTCCAGCACCGGCAAACCCGCGCGGGGCTTGGGCGGCAGCGCGCGCGCCAGCACCGGCAGCGTGCTGCCCAACAAAAACGCACGCCGGCTCCACCGCGTCACGCCGCGCTCCTGACACCCGTCCACGCCCAACGTGTGCAACCCATTTGACCCAATTGCTGGCCCCAGCCGTTGGACCCCTGTTAAGACTGCCACCACCCATGGCCGAACGCCTCTTTGTGGACATCACCCCGCAGGGCACGCTGGTTGCCCCCACGGCCCAGGCCCGGGCCGCGCTGGCCCGCCGGTCCGGCCGCTGGGTCCTCATGCCCTCCAACACCGCCGTGCTGTTGCTGTCCCAGTGGGAAGGCCCAGAGGTCACCGCCGTGGACGGCACCGAACGCGCCCTGTTGATGGGGGAGATGAGCGGCGTGGGCCTTCTGGATCTGCTGGGCCTGCTCAGCCAGACCCGCCGCAACGTGCGCATTGTGGTCAGCCGTGGACGCAGCGAGCGCGCCATCCTGCTGCGGGACGGGGACATTGCATCCGTGGCGTCCAGTGACGCCCGGGACCGCCTGGGTGAGTTCCTGGTGCGCATTGGCAAGCTCTCCGCCGCACAACTTCAGGACACCCTCAACGCCGCCAACGCAGCGCAGCGCAAGCTGGGCCAGCATCTGGTGGCCGGCGGCATCCTCTCCAGCCATGAACTGTGGAGCGCCATCCAACAGCAGATCATGGACATCATTTGTGACGTGGTGGCCTGGACTGAAGGCACCTACGCCATCTTCTCGCTCCCGGATGGTTTTGTCTGGCCCCAGACCCCGCCGCTGGCCACCCAGGGCATTGTCCTGGAGGCCGTGCGCCGGGCGGATGAGATGGCGCTCTTCCGCCACAAGATCCCCTCCTATGACACCCTGTTGACGCCCACCGGCAAGATGCCCCGGGACTGCACCCCCACCGAACTCCACGCCCTTCAGGCCGTGACCCCCGGCGTGGCCATGCGTGACGTGGGCACCCGCCTGCAAAAGGGCGAATTTGACACCACCAAGATCATGTACGGGCTGATGCAGAAGGGCGCCATCACCGTCGCTTCGCAGGCGCCCGCCCCCGCCGTGGTGCCCGCCAGCGTTCCGCCCCCCGCCGTGGTCCTGGGCACCGTGCCTTTCACCCAGGTGCCCACCGTCCAGCTCAACAACCCGTTGGGCGGTCCACAATTGGGCACCGCGCTGGCACCCCAACAAATCCTGGCGGTCTTCTCCAACGCGCTGCGGGAAATTGACCACGAACTCCGGCGCCACGGCCAGACCGACGCCTACCACCGCGGCATCACCGCCTTCCTGGCGGACCGGCAAAACGCCTACCACCGGGTGTTTGCGGGCGTGGCGCTGCGCCAGGACGGGGATGTGGACCACGGCGTGGTGCTGGCCAATGCCCAGGCAGCCGGTGCGCCAGACCCCGTGCGCGCGGTGATGGAAGCCATGAACGAGCTCACGTTTTTTGCGCTCTTCCAGGCCAGTGAACTGTTGGAGTCCCGCGTGGACGAAGAGCTGGCGCGCCGCGTGCGCACCATCCTTGGCGTGTTGCCCCGCTGAGCGGGGACATCAAGCTTGTCTGTGTGTTGAGCGGTCTGTGGGCGCGGGCTTCTTCAGCCCGCCAGGTGGTTATTCGCCGGACTTCTTGGTGACCAGGCGAACGTCCCCAAAAGAACGCTCCAGCCCATCCGGGTCCACCACGGCCGCCTGGCCGGCGGTGAACATCAACTTCTTGAGCAATGCCCAGGTCACCTTGCGGTCCGCCACAATGGCGTAGCGGCCTTCAAATTTGACCCCGCCAGCGCCTTCAATCTTGAGGAACTGCGCCGCCTTCTCTTCCATGGCGCTGCGCAGCCGCGGCACCATGAAAGGGTTTTGCGGGTCAAGGTCCGCCTGCACCACGTCCCCGTTCTGCATGCCGGCCACAATCTTGTCATCCAGCAGCAGGCCATCCTTGGTCACAAAGATGCGCACGCATTCGCTGGGCTTGTCGGTGATGGTGGACGCCGGCGGGCGGACTTCGGGAGACAACGTGATGGCGTCGGACTGCCACTGCTTGATCAGGAACACCAGGATGATCGTCATGAGGTCCAACATCGAATAGATGTTGAGCTCTTCATGCCCACCGTGGCGCTTGTGCTTGCGGCGCTTCTTGCGGTCACTGGCCGCGGCCAGTGCGCCCGCGTCCTCCGCCGAGAACTGGATTTTGTCCTCGCCCTCGGCGCCTTCAGCAGCGGTTGTCTGTGGCTTGTCAGTCATGACGTCCTCAGAACCCCGCAAACATCACGTCCGGGAACAACAGGTCCGGACCGTTTTCACGCATGGCGTCCATGGTGGCCACAATGGCCCCGTAGGTGGCCTGGTCTTCTGGCACCACAAACGCCTGCGTCTCCTTGGGGAAGGCCTTCTTCACGTTCACCAACAGCTTGGTCAGCCCCTGGTAGTCGTATTCGTTGTTCACCTTGGGCAGCGTGGGACCATCTCCCGCGCCAGACGCGGGCAACACCGCCTCGGCGCCGGCCACCGTGTAGCCTTTTTCACCCAGCACAATGGTCAGCCGCAACGGTGGCTTCTCATCCGGTGGCGGCGGGTCCGCCGAGGCACCTGCGCCAGTAGGCGGAAGCTTGGTGGCAATCTCCCCAAGCGCCACCGCGGTGGCGGTGGCCTGCAACAGGAACATCACCAGGTTGGTGACAATGTCCAGGTACGGGATGATGTTGAGTTCACCCACGTCCATTTCCGGGGCGTGCGCCTTGCGCGTGCGCCGCCCACGAATGAGCCGCTGCTCCTCCAACGCATCTTGCGCGCTGTGGGGGGCGGCTGCCTGGTTTTCTCCTGTGTTGCGCGGTTCCATGTGTGTCTGCGCTCCCCAACCCGGGTTTCAGCGTGACTGGCTGGGACGGAGAATCAGGTACCGGACCGTGAAGCAGGAGCCTCGGCGGCGTTGAGCTCACCCTGCGCGCGGCGGGTCAACAGGTTCTCCAGGCGCAGGGCGTTGAACTCCACGTCCTCCAGAAGCTTCTTGGAGAAGCCGCTCAGCACCAGGTGGAACACAATGCAGACCACGGCAATGGTCAGCCCAAACGCCGTGTTGTTCATGGCTTCGGCCAGGGACTTGGTGAGCACCGTCTGGCGCTGGTCCGGGGCGGCCACTGCCACGGCCTTGAAGGCGCCAATCAGACCAAACACCGTGCCAATCAAACCCGTGAGCGTGGCAATGTTGGCCAAAGACCACAGGGACTGCACACGCTTGGTCAGGTACGGCGTGACCTCCATGATGGCTTCTTCCAAGGCACTGGCCACCGCCACCGCGCCGCGGTTGGCGCGTGACAGGCCACTCTTCACCACGCGCGCCAGGGCGGCGTCCGGGGCGCTGTTGCACAGCTTGACGGCGCGCTCCAGGTTGTTGGTGAGGATGAGCTTCTCAATCTGCGTCATGAATGTGGTCGCATTCACATTGAAGCGGAAGAACAACTGCACAAACCGCTCAATGATGATGGCCAACGCAATGGCCAGGAAGAGGATGTTGACATACATGGCCGGGCCACCTTCCCGGATGAATTCCGCCACGTACGCCACAAACCCGCCACCACCGCCGCCACCGCCGTGCATGATGCCTCCAGCCCTATGAAATGTGTTTGGGAGCGTTTGTTTGATGACCCTGGCGGGGTCATGCCCCCCAGCAGTCCGCCCCCACCATGACCCCGGTCCCCCGGTGGGGTCAACCTCTTAGTTGTTCTCACCACCGCCGTGCAAGAGCTTGTTCAGGTCTTCTGCACTGGTCCCGGCGGGACCCCCACCCTGGATGACCGCAAAGTGGATGTTGCCGTACCCGGCCTGCTGGCAGGTGTACATGACCCGCTTGAGGATGCGGAAAGGCAGGGCCTTGTCTGCCTGGATGTTGACGGACGTGGTGGGATCCAGGCCCTTCATTTCACCCTGGGCAGAACCCGCGCGCACCGCCATGTAGCGCTCGCGCTGGTCCCGGAGCTTCTCTTCCAGGCCGGGAATCAACCAGTCCGGGGAACGGTTGGAGCCGCTCACCAGGTCTGAGATGTCCGCCACCACGCTGCCCTCCATGACAATGGAGTCCCCGGCAACGGCCACAACCGGGATCATTTCCATTTCTTTGCCGTTCTTGGCGGTGGGCATCACCAGGTCCTTGCTCATGTGCAGGATTTCCCCGGTGGAGGAGAACTGCTGGATCAAATACACCACCAGCAGCGTGAACATGTCCACCATGGGGGTGAGCATGAGATCGGCGTAGCCGCCCTTTTTGGCGTGGCCGCCGCCGGCAAAGATCTTGGACTTGCGCAGCCGGGGACCAACGCGGTGACCGGGCGTCAGGATGCCCTGGTGCAGGTCTGGCCGGCCGTACGGGATTGTGGGGTCCATCATGGTGAGGCCTCAGACGCGCTTATCAGGTGGAGGTTGGGCTGGTAAGCATGACGTTGGTCATGCGGTTGCCCAGGCAGGAGTCAATCACGCGGACAAGCACGTCATAAACCACGCCGTCCTCGGCCTGGACGGTGACGTCCTCCAGTTCCGGGAGGTTGGCTTTGGCGTCTGCCAGCTTCTTGTTGAGCTCCTCAAAGTTGTAGTCATTCCCCGTCTTCTCCAGGGGGGCGGTGTCCGCGCCAATTTGCAGCAGGAAGCCCTTCTCACTCACCGTGATGGTGAGCTTGGGTTTTTCTTCCGGCGGCGTGGACGGCGGGGTCTGGCTGTTGCCCTGCTGGCCAACCTGCAACGTGGCAATTTGTGTCCACACCGCGGTCATGAGCAGGAAGGCAATGAGCGAAGACAGCAGGTCAATGAACGGGACCAGGTTGATCACCGCGTCCAGGCTCTTCTTCTTGCCTTTTCCGCCTTCTACTGGTGCTGCACCACCCATGGCACTTCTCCACTTCTTTTTTTGTGACGGGTGGCGCCGGAGGACCCTTGCATGATGTTGCCAAGGCCCACCGGCGCCCCCTTGGGTCCGGTCAGGAGAACAACGTGTGAATGGGCTCCCCCGTCAAAAGGCGGGGGACACCCAGCCACCGCTCATTCCTTGCCAGACAGGTCACCGTCCAGCTGCATGTTCAACTTGTCACGGTTCTGCATGACCATGTTGAGCACGCCCACGCTGGTCTCATGGATTTCTTCCACCAGGTGCTGGCTGCGGCTCTGGAGGAAGGAATACACCATGAGGGTGGGGATGGCGGCGCCAAGACCAAAGGCGGTGCAGTTCATGGCCTCAGAGATACCCATGGACAAAATGGTGGCCTTGTCCGCCGGGTTGACCTGACCCACGGCGGCAAAACACTTGATGAGACCGGTCACCGTGCCCAACAGGCCCCACAGCGTGGCGGCGTTGGAGAGCATGGCCAGGTAGCCCGTGCGCTTCTCAATGATCGGAACCTCACGCAGGCTGGCCTCATCCATGGCGGCCTGGACTTCCACCTCGCCCTTGGGGACGTTGAGGAGGCCGGCCTTGAGGATGTTGACCAACGGGGTGGGCTTCTGGTCCGCCAGAAAGCGGATGGACCGGGCCAGATCACCCTTGAAGAGATGGCCGCGCAGGGTGCCCAGGATGGCTTTCTTGTCCGCGGGGACCTTGGTGAAGAGCACGATCATGCGCTCAATGATGATGGCCAGGGAAAGCATGGCCACCACGGCGATGGGGTACATGCCCCAGCCACCTTCTTCGAATGCCTTTGCCGCCGAGTGAAGCATTGTGTTTCTCCTGTGGGAATCCTGGACCGGACGCTGCGTGACGTGTGACGCGTGGTTGCTACGCGCCATCCCTTTGACGAGGGTACATCCCTGTGTGCGGGAGGGCGCGGACGCTAACCAAGCCTGTGTTCCAGAGTCAAATGTGTTTCCTCCATTGAACTCCGGACACCGCGTGCCTTGTGGCTGTTCCGGCACCCCCTGCGCATCCGCCCGTTGACGGAGGGGCCAGGGATCTGACCCGCCGTGCCCGAGGCTGGGCCCGCGCAGGTGGGACGGCGCCCCACAGGCTCCCCGGGGGGCTCACCGGCGCAGCAGGTCCAGGTTCTTGGCCAGGTCCCGGGTGATGTTTTTCTGGTGGGCCTCCAGGGTGCCGCCGCCAATCTCCAGCAGCTTGGCGTCCCGCCACAGGCGCTCCACCACATATTCCCCCACGTAACCGTAGCCGCCCAGCACCTGGATGGCGTTGTCCGCCACCTGTTTGGCCATGGTGGTGGCCACCAGCTTGACGCCGTCACTGTCCATGCGGTTGCCATGGCGGTCCAGGCGCATCTTGCGGGCCACGTCATAGACGTAGCTCTTGGCGGCCATGTACTGGGCGTAGCTGTCCGCAATGTAGCGCTGGATCTGGCCGTATTCGGCAATGGGCTTGCCAAAGCTCTTACGCTCCAGGGCGTAGCGGGTCATGACCTCCAGGCAGCGCCGGGCAATGCCCACGCTCATGGCGGCCAGGGTGACGCGCTCAATCTCCAGGTTGCGCATCATGTGGATCATGGATTCGCCTTCCTGGCCCAGGCGGTTCTTCTCCGGCACCACGCACTCATCAAAGACCAGCTCGGCGGTGGAGGAGGCGCGCATGCCGGCCTTGTCCCGGATTTTCTGGCCCAGCTTGAAGCCCTCAAAGCCCTTCTCCACCAAAAAGCTGCTCACCTTCTCCCCGCCGCCGGTCTGGGTCTTGGCGTAGACCAGGAACAGGTCACCCAGGGATTTATCGTCGGTGCAGCCGTTGGTGATCCACATCTTGCGGCCGGTGATGAGGTAGTGGTCACCCTTTTTTACAGCCTTGGTCTGCATGCCCAGCACATCCGTCCCGTAGCCGGGCTCACTCATGCACATGCCGGCAATGGACTCCCCGCTGCACACCTTGTGGAGGTGCCGCTTGCGCTGCTCCTCATTGGCGTTGACGTAGAAATTGTTCACAAACAGCATGCTGTGCGCCAGATAGGACAGGCAGAACGCCGGGTCTGACGCCGAAAGTTCCTCGTGGACAATGCAGGCGGCCACCGCATCCATGCCGCTGCCGCCGTGTTCTTCGGCCACGGTGATCCCCAACAGACCCAACGGCCCCAGCTTGCGGAACAGCGGAAGATTGAAACGTTCGGCGCGGTCATGCTCCAGCGCCTGGGGCTCCACCTCCTTGTCCACAAAGTCCCGCACGGTCTTGCGCAACATCTGGTGTTCGGGCGTGGGATTGAAGAGGTCCAGGTCCTGGAATGACGTCATGGAAAGTACTCCCGCAGAAGGGTTCCGCACGGCGCTCTTAGCACCGCGCCAGCAATTGTGAACGTGGTTGGGTGGTGCGCGTGCGGTTCAGCCGCCGGGGACCACGCACACGCTCTGGATGCAGAACCCGGCACCGGGGCAGCAGTCCTCGTCCTTGACGCAGCCGTCCCCTTCCCGCTTGCACATGGTGGGCGGCTGGCAAAGCAGGATTCCGCCGGTGCCCGGCAGGCACGCACCCGCGCCCGCGCAACAATCCCCGTCTGCCATGCAGCTTTCATTCTGCATGCGGCAGGCCTCGCCGCCGGTGGAGCAGATGCCCAGGCCCGTCTCACCGTTGATGCGGCACTGGCCGGAGCCCGGACAACAATCACCGTTGTCCTGGCAGCCCTCCCCGGCCAGCGAACACGCGTTCTCCGGCGGGCTGCAGCGCTGCGTCCCGTCTGCGCTGGGACGGCACACCGCGCCGTTGCAGCACTGCGCGTCCGTGGTGCAGATGCCATTGGTCTCCCGGCACGGCGAGCGGGCAAAGAAGCTGGAGAAGTTGCTGGTGGCCTCATCCTGGCCAGGCAGCCAGAACGGGGGATGGGACGGGTCCACGCCGTTGGGCGCATCCACATCCAACGCCGCCACCCAGATTTGCGGGCGGTAGGGATCAGACACCCGGTGGCCATAGGGACGGCGGGAATAGAAGGCGACCCAACGGTACCCGCCCTCCACAAACGGGCTGAACGTGGGCATGTAGCTGTTGTGGTCCGGGTTCATGACGGTGAGCTGCACCGCGTCCCCGCCCGTCACCGAGGCGAGCATGAGGTCCGCGTTGTAGATGGCGGAGCCTTCAGACTGGCGGGAGCGCGCGTCCGGACCGTACTGGTAGACCACGTAACGGCTGTCCGGGCTGAAGCTGGGATACGCCACCGCGCGCCCGTTTCCCGGCACGCGCACCGCGGGCGCGCCAAACTGCTGGGTGCCCACGTTGAAGTCCATCACCATGAGGTCCGAGTTGGTGAAGTCCACCTCCCAGTTGGCGGGGCTGGCCCCCACGCGGATGTTGCCGGCAAACGCCACCCTGGCGCCGTCCGGGGACCATGCGGGGTGGGCGGCATCTGTCACGTTGACGGCGGAAAGTGGGGCGCCGGTGTCTGCGTTGCGCAGCGTGAAGGTCTTTTGCCAGTTGGTGAGCAACAGCCGCCCGGTGTTGTCAAAAGCCGCAAAGTTCCAACGCGTGTCATAGGACGGGGTGAACAGCGGTGTTTGTGGGGTGTCCACGTTGACCACGCCGCCGGGGCCGCTGCCTTCGTAGTAGGTGAAGGCCAGCTTGTCCCCGTCCCGGGACAACACGTGGCAGGCATTGCAGCGGTTGCCCTGGTCATTGGCGGGCTCAATGTTGAGGCGTTGCCCGCGCGTGGCACCCACGTCCAGGCGCACAATCTGCCCCAGGCTCACCGCCCAGTAATAGACGGTGGAGGACAGATCTGCGCTGGCCAGCTTGAGCACCTGCGTGGCGCTGGTTCCGCACGCCGCCCGGTCCAGCAGCGCGTCCACGGTGATGCGCAGCTGGCTTCCTGCGTGGGCATTGACCAGCACGTTCCACAGATCCTGGGGAACGGTGGCCTCACGCGCGGCCCCGGCCACGTACAGCACCACCGTGGCGGCGGACCCGGCCAGCGTGAGGCGGTGGACCTGCACATCTTCACCGGACCACTGGATCACCGGGCTGGGCACGTTGAGCGGCATGATCACGCCGTTGAGGGGATACAGCAGCGTGGGGGTGGCGCGGCCACCGGGGATGCAGGTGGCCGAGGCAAAGTCCACCGGGGCGCCCGGGTCTGCGCCGGGGAGCACGCGTTGCGCGGTGAGCTCCACCACGGCCCGGGACACCGCCGAAAAACCCTGCGCGGTTGCGGTGAGGTTGACCACCCCGGCGCGTTGCGCGGTGAACAACGCCCGGCCGTCCTGGTTGATGCCGGCAATGGCCGGCGCGTCCGAGGACCACACCGCCATGACCGTTTCCCGGGCGCCGGATTGGCGTACCAACACCGCGCGCAAGGCGCGGTGCTGCGGAGCGCCCCACACCAGGCTCAGGTTGAAGCTGGGAGGCTCCACCTCCAGGGCCATGACCGGATCCATGGGCGTCCCACTGGTGGAGGATGAAGACGTGGTCAGACCGGGCAGGCCATTGCTGCCGGGCAGGCCGCTGCTTTCCCCGCCGGCGCCGCCGCAACCTTCACACGCAGCCAACCCCGCCACCGCCAAACCCAGGATAAACAACCCCGTGCGCCCCATTTTCCACCACCCTTCCAAGGACTTGCAGGCCGCCTGTAGCAGGCCCCCAACCCGGGCAACACCCTCCAGCGTCCCTGCGGGGCGTTGTCAACCCCACCGGGGGCTTGTGTTGCTTTTTTCCTTGTGGCTGCCGGGGGGTGGGCTGTATGTTCGGCCAGGAAAAACATGGACTTGACAAATTTATGAGTCCATGCATGGCCCCACGCAGGGGCTGCCACCCGGCCGGGAGCGGGACATCTGATGGCACACAAGGCGGCACAGCGCAGCTCCGCAACGGGGGCAGCCCAGCGTCCAGCGCTGGTGAAGGCCGCACTTGTGGCCAGCCGCGCCGCGTATGCGCCGTACAGCAACTACCAGGTGGGGGCGGCGGTGTTGTGCCGGGACGGCAGTGTGTTCACCGGCTGCAACGTGGAAAACGCCGCGTACCCCCTGTGCATTTGCGCCGAACGTGTGGCGTTGACCAGTGCAGTGGCCCAGGGCCAGCGGGACTTTGTGGCCATTGCGGTGGCCACACACAGCACGCCTCCGGCCAGCCCGTGTGGCAGCTGCCGGCAGGTGATGTTTGAGCTGGGTGCGTCCATGGACGTGGCGTTGTGCAACCACGCGGGAGAGGTGCGCACCACCACGGTGGTTGCGTTGCTGCCAGACGCGTTTGAGCCGGCCGCCCTCACCCCACCGGTGGCGCCGCGGCGCGCGGCCCGCCATGCGCGTGTCCGGACGGCGCCATGAACAAGACAACTTTGTTGATTCAACCTGTGCGCGGTAACGGCGGCAACCCGCCACGCCGCATGAAAGACCGGCCGTGAACTATCTTCTCAAGGACGCAACCGTCCTCACCATGAACCCCAAGCGGGACATCCTGGCCAAGGCGGACGTGCTCATCCGGGATGGACGCATCTCAGAAATCGGCGAAAATCTCACCGCGCGCCCGGGTGAGCTGATCCAGCGTCTGGATCTCAACGGCAAGATGCTCATGCCCGGCATGGTCCAGGCGCACGTGCACCTCTGCCAGTCCATCTTCCGTGGCCAGGCCGAGGACATGGAGCTGACCGAATGGACCGAGGAGCGCATCTGGCCGCTGGAGGCGGCGCACTCCCTGGACACCCTGCACGCCAGCGCGCGGTTGGGCATTGCCGAGCTGGTGTTGGGCGGGGCCACCACCGCGCTGGACATGGGGACGGTGCACCACACCGAGGCGATTTTTGAGGCGGCCAAGGAGATTGGGTTCCGCCTGTTCACCGGCAAGTCCATGATGGACGCCGGCAAGGGCCGCCCGGGCCCCATGCGCGAGAACACCCGCGAGTCTTTGGCCGAAGCCGAACGCGTCAAAAAAGTGTGGCACGGCAGCGAGAACGGCCGGCTGCGTTACGCCTACAGCCCGCGGTTTGTGCTGTCCTGCACCGAAGAGCTGCTGGTGGAAGTGGTGGGCCGCGCGCGGGACAGCGGTTGCCTGTTGCACACCCACGCCTCCGAGAACACCGCGGAGATTGAACAGGTCCGGGAAAAACACGGCACCGACAACGTGGCCTACCTCTATGACCTGGGGCTCACCGGGCATGACGTGGTGCTGGCCCACTGTGTGTGGCTCACCGCGCGCGAGATGAAACTCCTCAAGGAGAGCGAGACGCGCGTGGCGCACTGCCCCACCAGCAACCTCAAGCTGGCCAGCGGCGTGGCCAAACTCCCGGAGCTGCTGGACCAGCAGATCCACCTGGCGCTGGGCAGTGACGGCGCGCCCTGCAACAACAGCCTGGACATGTTCCAGGAGATGCGCCTGGCGGCGTTGCTCCCCAAACACCGCGCGGGTGTCAAAGCCGTGCCGGCGCAAAAAATTGTGGAGCTGGCCACCATTGGCGGCGCCGAAGCCCTGGGCCTGGGCCGGGACGTGGGCAGCGTGGAAGTGGGCAAAAAGGCGGACCTCATTGTGATGGACATGAACGCCCCCCACCTGCGCCCGCGCCATGACCTCTACACAACCCTGGTCTACGCGGCCAAAGCCACAGACATCATGCACGTCATGATTGATGGGGACCTGGTGGTGAAGGACCGCGCGCTCATTCCACTGGACCTGGACGTGATCCTGGATGACGCGGACAAGGCGCTGGCCAAGGTGATGCGCCGCGCCGAGCTGTAGGTCTTAAAGCGCGGTGGGTGGCGTGGTAGTTTGGGTGCGGTTGTTGGTCTGAAACAAGGTGGTGCGCAGTGGCCGGGCCGACCATCAAGGGAACGCGGTTTGGCAAGTACACCCTCATCAACCGCATTGCGGTGGGAGGGATGGCCGAGATCTTCCTGGCCCGTCAGGAGGGTCTGGAGGGTTTTGAGAAGACCATTTGCATCAAGAGGATCCGCCCGCACCTGTCCAGCCAGGTGAGCTTTGTGCGCATGTTCCTCAATGAGGCCAAGCTGGCCGCGCAGCTCAACCATCCCAACATTGTGCAGATCTATGACCTGGGGCGCATTGGAGAGAGCTACTTCATTGCCATGGAGTACATCTCCGGCCGGGACACCAGCCGGGTGATTCCCAAGGCGGAGAAGGCCGGCATCCCGTTCCCGCTGGTCTACGCGGTCAAGATTGTCAGCAGCGTGTGTGAAGGCCTGTACTTTGCCCACAACCGGACCGACGCATACGGCAAGGCGCTCAACATTGTGCACCGGGACATCACGCCGGAAAACGTGATGGTGTCCTTCAACGGCACCGTGAAGATCCTGGACTTTGGCATTGCCAAGGCCACCAGCCAGATTGAACAGACCCGCGCGGGGGAGATCAAAGGCAAGCTCAGCTACATGTCCCCTGAGCAGTGCATGGGCAAACCGTTGGACCACCGCAGTGACATCTTCTCCCTGGGCGTGGTGGCCTACGAATGGATCACCGGCTACAAACTTTTCACCGGGGAAAATGAGATGGCCATCCTCAAGGCCATCATTGACGGCAAGATCTACCCGCCCAGCTATTTCAAGGAAGACGTGCCAGAGGCGGTGGAACGCATCCTGATGAAGGCGTTGGAGAAGGACCGCGAGAAGCGTTACCAGAGTGCGTGGGACTTCCAATATGACGTGGACCAGTTTCTGGCCGCGCAGGAATTTGCGCCGTCCAACATCCACCTCTCCAACTTCATGAAGCAGCTGTTCTCTGATGAAGAGGAACAGGAGCAGCAACTGTTGCAGCGCGTGGCGCAGGCCGGCCCGGTGCAGGAGGAGGTCCTGGAGCCGGAAGAGGTGGGCGCGCAGGCCATCACCGAAGATTCCAAGGGCAATGAGATTGGGATGGACGGCGCCATTCGCAACGTGCCCAGCCTGCATGTGCCCACCCAGATCAGCCGGACGGGCACCAAGCTGGACGCCGAGCTGCGCGTGCAGCTGACGCAGGAAGAACTGCTGGCGCTGCATGCGCTGGCCAAGAAGAAGGGCATCCCCGCGGACCTCATGGTGCGCGAGATGGTGCGCGGCTTCATGCGCTGGACGTGAGCCGGCGCCACGCCAGGACATTGTCTTTGGGGGGCGGGAGAAAGCGGCGGTGATGAAGCTCCCCACCTTGCATCCCTGGCCCACGCACGTGCTGGAGGCGCGTGAACTCCAGGGCCGGCTGGCGCGCACGGTGACGGCCGCGCGCCTGCGTTCACCCACGCGGCTGTTGGCGGGCGCGGCGGTGGAGGTTGTTGCGCAGGGTGGGACGGTGCTGGCCGCGGTGGTGGTGGTGGAAGCAGACGGCATGCACCTGGTGGATGTGGCAACCCATGTGACCCGCACCACGTTCCCGCATGTGCCCGGTTACGCGTCGTTTCGGGAAGTGCCCGCGCTGCTCAGCGCGTTTGAGCGGCTCAACCACGCCCCGGATGTGGTGCTGCTCAACCGCCCGGGCCAGGCGCATCCCCGCAAGCTTGGGACCGCAAGCCACCTGGGCTTGTGGCTGCAGTTGCCCACGGTGGGCGTGGCCACCGAACTGTCCATGGCCAGCGCGCCCAACCTGGCCATGGCGCAAGGCTCCACGGTGCCGGTGCTGCATGAAGAAGATGGGCTGGTCATAGCCATGGCGGTGCGCAGCGTGGCGGACCAGCCGCCGCTGTTTGTGAGCGTGGGGCACCGCATCACGTTGTTGGAGGCTGCCAGCGTGACGCTTGCTGCGTGCCGGGACAAACGGCTGCCTGAGCCCATCCGGCTGGCGCGCGAGCAGATTGTGTCCCTGAAGAAAAACCTCACGCGCCTGGACCCGGAGATGGCGGCGCTGGTGAAGCACCACAAGACCTGAACACGCTGTGCTGGTGGTTTGTCCGCGCGCGATGATTCAGGCGGGGCGGACGCCTACGTCCAAAGACAAACCAGACAGCTTCACCTTGTTGCGTCCCTGGAACTGGATGTCTGCGCGGCCCAGGGCCACGCCGGCAAAACCCACCTGCATCACCGCGGTCTCCCAGCCGCCGGGGCCCACCACCCGCTTCGGCTTGTCCAGGAATGTGTGGGTGTGACCGCCCACCACGTAATCCACGCCCGCCACTTTTTGCGGCCAGTGCTGGTCTCCCGCTTCACCCAGGTAACCCTGGAATCCCAGGTGGCTGAGCGCCACCACCAGGTCACACCCCTTGCCCCGCAGCTCTTCCACCTGCGCGCGCGCTGCTTCGGAGGGGTCTACGTATTTCACGCCGCCGGCCAGGCGCGGGTTCACCAGGCCGTCCAACACCACGCCCAGTCCAAACAGTCCCACCTTGAGGCCGCCCACGGTCTTCACCACGTTGGCCTTGGCCACTTTTTTCAGCTCGCTCTGGGACATGTCATAGGAGGTGAGGATGTCAAACCTGGCCATCTTGGCGGCCGCCATCAGCCCTTCCACGCCACCATCAAAGTCATGGTTGCCCACGGCGGTGGCGTCATAACCGGCCATGCTCATCAGTTCGTAGTCCAGGGAGCCCAGGTATTTGTTGAAGTACGGCGTGCCCTGGAACGTGTCCCCGGCGTCCAGCACCAGCGTGTTGGGGGCATCCTTCCGGATGCGCCGGATGAGGCTGGCCCGCCGCGCAATGCCACCGCGGTGGGAGAGGTTGCCCTGGCCACCGGGAAACGGGTCCAGGCGGCTGTGGGTGTCATTGGTGTGCAAGAGCGTGATGGTGGTGGGCCCCGCTGGACCTTCCGCCGCGGCGGCAACGTTGCGCGTGCGCAACAGCGGAGGAAGCGCCAGGGCACCCATCAAAAAATGGCGACGCGAAAATCCCATGGCACTGCCTCCTACATGTCCGCCTTGTTGGGCGGGGCAACCCCAATGACGCGCGGGGTGTTGGGCACATCAATGACCTTGCCCTGTTCGGTCTGGTGGATGACGTGGTTGAGCAGCGCATCCCGGATGAGCACGCCGGTGCGGTTGATGTTGCGGGCCTTCTTGATGGACTCGTACCGGCCGCCGCCATCCACAATGTAGTCATTGGTGCAGAACCGGTAGGTGCGAGCCGGGTCCAGCGGAGCATCCCCCACCTTCACGTCCACCGCTTTGGCGTTCTCAATGCGGAACGTGACCCCGCTGATGGGGTCCCCGCCATGCATGCTGGAGCGGTCCAGGATGCCCAGCAGGTCTTCCCCGGTGAGCTCCAGGACCACCAGCGCGTTGTCAAAAGGCATGACCTCCAGGATGTGCCCGCGGGTCAGCGCACCTTTGGGAAGGTCCGCGCGCAGGCCACCCTTGTTGGTGAAGGCCACATCCACGGGTTTGCCCGTCACTTCGGTGCCGGCATCCCGCATCACATCACTCACCAGGTTGCCCAGGGGTGAGTCCAGGCTTGCGCCAGAACGGCGCGTGAGTGGCCGCGCGGCCTGCCCCACCACCTCCTGCATCTCCTTCTCCACGGCCACGCGCGGTCCCACCAGGCGCTGCGCCACATCCGGCGCCGCAGGCACCGAATCATCCACCGCCAGCAGGTTGGCCGTGGGTGAACCATCCGAGGCCTCCTTCTTCTCCTTCTTGGCGGCGGGCTTCTCCTCCGCGGGGCGCTCGGCGGGCTTTGGCTGGGTGTTGCGGGCACCAGAGGTGGTCCCGCACGCGGCCAGGGTGATGCCCATGGCCAACGCCCCCAGCACTCCCAGACTCCGGCGCAACACGTTCATGGTGCCTTTCTATTGTGCCGGAGGCCCGGCGACCAAAATTTGCACGCGCTTGGCGCAGTGCGGCACATCTTTGGTGGAAAACTGCTTCGCGCGCACCAACAGATCACCAGATCACCATCACGCGGCATCCAAGCGCCGCACCACCCGATCATTTTCTCACCAGGTGCTGTGCCCTTTTCCGACGACACGCAAGGAGCAGCATGCAATGGGGCAGACCGTGTTGATGCGCGCGTGATCCCAGCGCGCCACACGCGCCGGTTGCCATGATCACGGTGCATCCATGGTGCATGGGGTGACCCGGCACCGGTTGAGCGGAACTTTGGACGAACACCTTCGCTTCCAACTTTGGCATGCCCAGGTGCGCAGCAACCCGTTTCCCTGGCGCGTTGGTTTTTTCATTTTCTCGACGAGAAACACACCCATCAAAGGCCCGCGTTGTGGGCACCTGGAGCGCGCGGATTGGTGTGCGCAACCACCGCGTGTCACAAGCAACGCAGTGTCACGTATGTCATGTATGTTGAAAGACAGTTGACATACGTCACCTTCATTCCGTAAATACGTTCTCGGTTCGTGATGGGACACTGGGCCTCATCGGCGACCCATAAACACACCTGAAAGACACGAGGGTTCCCATGGCAGCGAAGAAGAAGAAGAAGGCGAAGAAGAAGGCCGCAAAAAAGGGTAAGAAGAAGGGCAAGAAGAAGAAGGCCAAAGGCCGCAAAAAGGCCAAGGCCCGGAAGAAGCCGGCAGCCCCTGAAGCTGCTGGCGCCGCGGGTGGTGAAGGCGGCATGGCCTGAGGCCTGCTGACCCAGCTTGCGGAAACAGCGGCTGGCTCTTCCAAGTGGAGAGCCAGCCGCTGACTTTTTTGGGGCAACATCTCGTTTTTCCGGGATGTTTGAGAGGATGGGTCATGGCGCGCGCGTTCTTCCATGACCCGGCGGTGATGGCGTCTTTGGCCGCGGAGCTGGTGGCCTGGGGGCGCGGAGCCCGCGTGCAAAAGGTCCGGGTGGTGAGCCCGGTGCTGGTGGAAGTGGAACTCCACAAAGACGGAACCACACGGCTGTTGCAGCTGGATGCACAACGCGGCTGCGCGGTGGTGACCACGCGCGGGCAGCGGCGCGCCGAAGACCAGCAGCCACCCGCATTCCAGGGGCTGTTGCGCAAACACCTGGTGAACACCCGCCTTGAAGCGGTGACCGTGCTGGGCACCGCGGCGGTGGAGGTGTTGTTTGTGACGTTGGCCGCGCCGCTCAAGGTGGTGGTGGACTGGGCAGGGGCCCACGCCAACATCCTGCTGCTGCACGCCGGACGCGGTGTGGTGATGGGCGCCTCCGACCCGACCGCGCTCAAACCGCGCGGCTTGCGCATGGGGCAGCCGTTTGTGGTGGCACCGGTGCCGGCGGTGGAGATGCCACGCATGCCGGAGGTGGATGCGGCCGCACTGGTCAACCACCCGCTTGGTGACATGCCCACCCACGCGGCCCTGGAGCTTCTGGAACAGGTGACCCCAAAGGCCGCCGCGTCGGTGGTGGTGGATGTGCCGCTGCGGCGTGCGGTTCGCGCGCAGCGGGACAAGCAGCGGCGTCTGGTGGCTGGGCTGCAGCGGGACATCTCCAATGCGGGGGGCGCGGCGGCGCTGCGTACGGCGGCCCAGCGCGCCAACACCCAGCTGGCGGATGTTCCGCGCGGGGTTGAGCAGTGGACGGTGGTGGACCCCTATGACGCGGACGCGCCTGCGGTGACGGTGCGCGTGGACCCGGCGGCGGGACCCCGGGAGAACGTGGAGAAGCTGTTTCACCGCGCGCGCCGCATGGACAAGACGGTCACGCTCGCCGCGCCGCGGCTGGTGGAGGCGCAGCAGAAGCTGTTGGAGCTGGACGCGCTGCTGTTGGCGCTGGACGCGGGGGATGCCGCGGCCGCCCCGCGCGCCGCGCTGCTGGTGGGTCCCACCGGGGTGCAGCGCGTGGTGGAACACGCCAAGGGTCCTGCGCGGCGTCAGCCGTTCCGCGCGTACACCACGTCCACCGGGCACCGCGTGTTGGCTGGAAAGGGCGCGGCGGACAATGACCAACTGACCCACAAGGTGGCGCGCGGCAATGACGTGTTCCTGCACGCGCGGGATGCCACAGGCGCACACGTGATCCTGGTGCTGGAAGGCAGCGCGGCGGCACCGGATGCGGCCATGCGGGAGGCGGCCCTTCTGGCCGCGCACCACAGCGAAGCACGCGGCCACGGCGTGGTGGACGTGCGGCACACACTGGTGAAACACGTCAGGAAAGTCCCTGGAACCAAGGGGTTGGTCACGCTGGCCAAAGAACGCGTGCTTCGGGTGTCCCTGGAGGACCCGCGCCTGGCGGTGTTGCTGGGTACCGAGATGCCGGCGTCCACCCGTTTGTGATTCGGGTTTCCTCAGCCGTCTTGCCCGGTGTCCTGCGCAATCTTGCGCGCGGGGATGCCGCCCCAGCGTTCGCCTGCGGGCACCACCATGCCCGGGGTGAGATGGCTGCGCGCTTCCAGCGTGGCGCCAGCCCCCACCCGCGAGCCCGAATCCAACGTGCAGTACCCACCCACCCGCGCGTCTGCTTCCACCACGGCGTCCAGGCCCACCGCCACACCCACCTGCAACATGGCGCGCGGTCCCACGGTGGCACCCGGGGCCAGCCCGCAGCGCGCACCCACCAACGCGCCCTCCCCCACGGTGACCGGCGCCACCAGCAGCTGGCCTTTGAGGACCAGGTGTGTGCTCAACAGGGCTTCGGCGCCCACCACGCAGCCGTGTCCCAGCGTGACCGGCCGATGATCCAGCAGGTTCACATCTCCGCTGAGCTGGGCGGTGAACGCAGCGTTGGTGCCCAGCCCGCGCAGCCAGATCCAACGCAGCACGTTCGAATAGCGGATGAGCAGCGCGGCGGGTTGCAGGCGCGCAACCCGGTAGAGCACCAGGTGCAATCCCCACAGCACAAACGCGGTGCCGCCCATGGGATGCCTGCCGGGCGCGGCGTGTGGGACCAGCCGGTCCACCACCATCACCACCAGCAACATGCCCAGGGGATACACAAACAGCACCACCGGAAGGGCCAGCGGCCACCACACACCTGCCATTGCCAGCCACGCCACCACCTGCAGTGCCGCCAACACACCCACGCCGTGCGCCAGGCCCGCCAGCCCCAGGAACACCACGTCCTGCAACAGCAGCAACCCCGCGGGCACCGCGGGAACACGCTTTGGTGTTTCAGCCGCCACGGGGCGTCCCCAACATGGTGTCCAGCTCGGAGAGGACGTGGTGGGCCAGCGTGATCAGGCGTTCTTCGCCTTCCTGCGCGGTGGCCAGCGCCGGGGCGCCAAAATAGGCGCGCGTGCCGCCGGCATCCTTGAAGGACGTCATCCCCGCGCGAATGGCCCGGCTCAGTGAGATGTCCACCCTGGGAAGCGCATTGGCCAGCTGGGAACGCACCGCGGTGGGCTCCACGGCCAACACCATGGAGGTCTCATACTGGCCGGCGTGGCAGGCGCCGCTTTTGAATTCGTCCCCCAGTGTCCGGGCAATGGCCGGCCGGGTCTTGTCCGGGAAACATGTGGGCAACCCGGTCAACGCGCTTGCCTGGTGCGCAGCATCCGTCAGCGCGCGCAGCTGCCCGGGCTCCAGGTGGGCATTGATGAGCACCAGGGCGCGTGCGCCGTCCCGTTTGAGGCTGCGGGCCACGCCCACCACCATGGCAATGAGTGCTTCGGCCGGCACGCTCAACGCGCCGGTGAAGTCCCGGCCAAACTCGGTGACGCCCACCGGCAGGGACGGGAGAATCACCACGGCATCCCCGCGCGCCAGCAACAGGCGTGCGGCGCGGTCGGCCATGCCCTCGGCAATGATGACATCCGTGTTCAGCGCCAGGTGGGGACCGTGGGGTTCGGTGCTGCCCACCGGCCACAACGCCACCGGGTTGTGCGCAAACAACGCGCGCGCCTCTTCAAACGTGAGCTTTGCCAGGTGTGCTGGTGCGTCTGTGGGCATGGGCCGCTCCCGATTACCAGCACAGGCCGGTGGTGGGCTTCAGCCGCGCCACCACCCGGGTCAGCGTGTCCACGTCATCCGATATCAGGCCGTCCACACCCATCCCCACCAGCTCTTCCATGCGCGCTTCATCATTGACGGTCCAGGGGATCACCGCCAGCCCGCGGGCGTGGGCGGCATCAATGAGCGCGCGGTTGGTGATGGGGCCATAGGGGCTGACCACCTGCGCCCCCACAAACGTGGCGGTCTCTATGGGGTTGCCTCTCAGGATGGTGCCGTAGATGCCGGCCTGGTCACTCACAAACAACACCGCACGGCGCAGCGCACTGTTGCGCTCCTCCAGCACCCGCAGCGGGCGCGCATCAAAGGACTGGATCATGGTGCGGTCCTCAATGCCCAGCGCGGCCACCGCGCGCTCCAGGAGGTCCATGAATTCCTCGGGGGTTGGCGTGAGGTCATCCAGGGCCGGGTCCATCTTGGGTTCCAGGTTGTAGTGGATGGCACCGCCGGTGCGGGCGTCCGCCATGGTCACCACTTCGGCCAGCGTGGCGTAGGGCGCGCCGGGCTGCAGCACCTGGTTGGGGAACTCCGGGTGTGGCGTGGACCCACAGTCAAACGCGCGAACCTGCGCCAACGTGAGGCTGCGGATGGCAACGTCTGCCGCGGGCTGACCGTTGGCGTCCTTGCAGCGCGCGCCCAACAGCATGGGTTCATGGGCCAGCACCAGGATGTTGTCCTGGGTCACCGCAAGGTCAATCTCCAGCGTGGTCACGCCGCGGGACACGGCGTACGCGTGGGCTTCCAGCGTGTGTTCTGGACGTTGCGCGCGCGCCCCACGGTGCCCCTGGGTCTCAAACACCGGCGCCTGGCACACGCCACGCGCGCCGGCCGAAGGACCACACGCGGCGGTGCACATCCCCAATCCCAACAGTCCCGCGGCCAGCGCCACACGCATGACAACCTCCCGGCCCAACGTATGCCGCGCACCTATGCCATGGCGCGGGCCGTCCCGTCAGGCTAGACCGGCCCGGCTGTGGGTGTGGCCAACCGCTACCTGTTGAAACGTGTGCTGGGGCCACTGCTGGCGGTGACCGTGGTGGTCTCCAGCGTGGTGAGCCTCTGGCAGCTGGCCCGCGTGGGTCAGGTGGTGCTGTTGTCCTGGCGGGACGTTGCGCTTTTGGGCGGGCTCATCCTGGATTTGGCGCCGGGCTTTTCCGGCATGGCGTTGGGAACCGCGGGCGTTTTTGGCTGCGTGGTGGCGTACGACCGGCTGGCCGAAGACGGCGAGCTGACGGCCCTGGCCGCCTGCGCGGTGGGCCCCTGGCGCATCTACGGGCCGGCGTGGGCGGGAGGCCTGTGCCTGGCGCTGGCGGTGGCGGCGGCGGGAATCTGGGGCGAGCCGTGGGGGGCAAGCCGTTACCCGCGGGATGTGGCGTTGCTGGGCACGCGCAGCTTTGCGCAAACGCTCAAGGAGGGGACGTTCAACCAGGTGGGGAACCTGGCCAGCGTGTATGTGGGCAAGGCCACGGTGTCCCCCACCGGCGAAGCGGTGCTGCA
>Ga0154020_10001080_pt1 | contig 33717 bp, 46 predicted proteins | sample Klosneuvirus_201_FD_109709 | JGI IMG/M metagenome (GOLD analysis project Ga0154020, IMG submission 109709) | Active sludge microbial communities from wastewater, Klosterneuburg, Austria - Klosneuvirus_20160825_MG | ecosystem: Engineered > WWTP > Aerobic digester > Activated sludge | place...
CATATATGCTAGGGCGCGACGGGAAGGAAATGCCGGTGACGTTTAACAGGATTATCAGGTCGCCTGTGCAGATGCGGATCAGCGATTTTTGGGGAATCCTGCGCGATGGAAGACCGTTCGCATGCGAATGTAAGCGGCGTTCATGGACTAAGCCCACGGATCAGCGCGAACATGAGCAGGCTGCATTCTTGCAGATGGTGCGCGATGCTGGTGGAGTGGGGATATTTGCTACTTGTGCTGAGGATGTGATGGTGGTGTTTAACGCTGGCGTAACCGGCGCGGAGCCGAAGGCGGAGCGTCCGCGTTGACGCAAATGTTAGGCATGGAGGAACAGATGGAAAGAAAACCGTGGGAGCCGTTTGTGGCGGTAAAGGCTGAAATGATTGGCGGCGTTCCGTATGTGGAAGCTAGGTATCTGCAAGAGTGCGTTGCAGAGATTGCGCGGCTGAAAGAGGAGCTAGACGACGCAACCGACTACAGCAAGACGACGTACCTGACGGCAGTTGAGCGAGAGAAGTTGCAAGCGGTGCTGAATGCGAGTTTGCGGCAAATGATGGACGCGATGACTAACGTGAAATAGAAGTCAATTAGGCGACTAAAGTTTTATCGGACACTATTCTCCAATTACCTGCAAAGCCCGCTGGTAGTATTTCCAACGCTCATGCCATCCATTAGTTCCACCATTGATCCGTTTCGTAATCCTCAAGAAGTCGTGCTTGTCCGCAAGCTCGTTCAAGCCATGCGTCTGCCAGAACCAAGCAGCGCTACGGCAAGCATTTAACGGATCCTCTAGCAGTTCAGGATAGGCTATTAGGTCTAGGCCAATGGCTTCCCCACAGGCTTCATAGTTAGCCCGTCCTGTAAGCTGTATGAGGCCCCTACCCTTGTACTTTTCTCCATCATCATCATTGTAAGGCGTGTTCCCCAATTTTACGGCTAACTTCCCGATATCATAGGCTTCCCCTGATGCCAATTCCTCAAGGTACCTCAGTTCCCCGCTCTCATGGGCGATCTGAGCAAGGAAAGCCGCTTCCCGCAGCCCGGTCTCTGATATATCAAATACCTTCATTGCCTCATTAAGCGGATCAATGAACTTGTCCGCCCGTTGCTTTGCATATGGCATGATGCGGACTAGCTGGTCGTAGGAGATCACTTCGGAGAACCCGATAACCATGCCCATAACGCCATTAGTGCGGCGACAATAGGCGTAACCCACACAATGAATTTGCGACCAACTTTTGCGCCCCTTACCAAAGTAACAAGTTCGCTGGTGTTGTCCGCAATTGCGCGTGTCAAGTCGGTATTGTCTTCGAGGGCTTTTTCAAATTTCCGATGCTCCTCAAAATGATTAGTCAACGTTTTTTCCATACCGTCGATGCGTTCGTGTGCGCGCCTGTCTTCCATTATTTGCCTCTTATCGCCGTATAAGCCGTAACTCCAGCATAGGCAAGCTCCCGAGCTATTGCCGAAGTTCCCTCTGCCACCATTGCTGCGTAAAACACCTTATCGACCCATTGCCGAGTAGGCATGAACGGGATCAGGTTCGTTTGCTGCTCGACTGGCAGCGCGTTATTTATGTAGTCGCAGAGGTAGTCATGTAGCGTTGCGGCACGACGCGCTTTGCCCTTGATAAGCATATAGGCCAGTACCAGTATCCCCGGCACGCTTTCGAAGTCAGTCTTGTACCCGCCAGGCACTACGATCAGGATGGGGTCTGGCCACTCGTCGCAAGTCACTTCCCCCACGAACGGCTCACGGATCATCCACAGATTCGGTTCAAGCGAGTCGTGCTTATGCTCATTCGTGATGAATCGGACTTTCATTGCCGCACCGTGATGTCAGGATCGGATTGGTCAAGCTTGCCAGCGCGGCAGTCTTTCATCAGGCCAAGTACGTAGGCCGGTTCAATGCACTGCTTTACCGGCACAATCTCTAGTGCTGGACAGTCCTTCTCGACAAGCACTTCCTCCTGAATCACCCGATTGACGATTTTCGGCACATAGACGACGGATGCTTCCGGCATAGGTAGCGAGAGCCAGACCATGATCGTCACAGCGACACCGCAGAGGAAGGCTAGGACTGCGTTCATTTCGCCGCCAACGACTCTTTGGTCTTGACGCGCAGCGCCATGAAGATGGCCGATGCCAGCGCCAGGGTGCGCGGATCAACGTAGTCCTTAAGGATGTCCGCAGCGACCGGCCAGACCTCGGCGGACAGGCCAGCCATCACGCCAGCCGTGCCTACCCACATCGTCCAGCTTTTGAGGATGCCGCGAATCCAGTCCGCAACGCTGATGGCCTGCCCATCGCCTTTGCCCTTGGCGTAACCGATAGCCTCGGCTTCCTTTCGGTGCCTAGCAATCTCGCGGATGATGATTTGTCGCTGCTCGTCGGTGAATTGGTCTAAAGGCATGGTTATTTCTCCCGTAAGTATGAAGCAACACCTGCGGCCAACATCTTCAGAAACGCTCGTTGCTGCGCCGTCATGCCGCTGAAATTGGCATCCACCCATGCGTCGATTTCAGCCAGCGTTGCTTTCTCAAGCGCCTTGAAGATAGCCAATTCTTTGGAGTCTGTTCGCAATTTTTGCTGTTCCGCAAGATCGGCTTTTTCAGCACTTACCTTCTTTGCGTCATGCGCAGCAATTACAGCGTTGATTGCGTCAGTATGCGCCTTAGAAGTTCCAGCCCTTACTTTCGCAATGCCTTCATCATGATCGAGCAGTTCAACATGCTGCGCCAAGATGCCCAATTCTTCCCATATACGTTCGCCTAGTTTCATACTTTTATCTCCGTAACACGAATGCGGACTGCGCTGACTCCACCGAACCTTCTACCGGCAGATGTGCCATTGAAATACAAGGTTCCGCTCGTCGGGCCGACTCGAAGCTTGAATGTAGTCGCACTTGTCGTTCCTGCGGCCATTTCATGAAAAAGTATCATCGGCTCTGAGTTATCACTACCAGTACAGTAAACAAGCGATGCCGCCAAGGCATCCGCTGTAGTATCTTGGAAAATCGCGGCTGTTGCATACAATCCACCAGATGGAGAGAGAACCGGAATATTCGCCTCTATGCGCAACCGATTTGACGCATTGGTAGGAGTAATTGCAACAGTTATAAGCTCTGCCCCCTCAGTATTTTGCGGGATCGTATCATCGTTCGGTATTGTCGTTGCCGTGCTGCTGTACGTCGTATATGGCGTACCTTCAACGACTTGAATAACCTCGCTTACACTCGCATCCACATACGCTTTCACGCTTTGCTGACTCGGAACTGCGGTTGCAGAGTCAGACGCCATGTTGTCTTCGTCTTTGAAATCCAATAGTGTCGCCGTGCCTGAACCGCTAAACATCGGCACCTTGTTTGCGGCTGAAGTCAGGCCAGCAATGGCGGCAAGTTCGGCGTCGTAGGCTTGGACATTCGTACCAATGACAAGCCCTAAAAGGGCTGGAGACGTAGGCCATAATATGCAGCGCCACGTTCCGCTCGATTCTTGCACAAACGCGAAAACGTCGTTTGCCGTTGTCGTATAGTTTGTGGCTGATGGAAGTATCAAATTAGACGAATGAGTTAATATCAATACACCAGAGAATTTCAGAACAACTACACGCCCATTCCAGCTATAAGTCGACGCAATCGTGGTTATCGTCGTTGTCCCGCTAACAGTAATGTAATTGCCATCTGCTTGCGGAGTAATGGTTGTTGCAGACGTAAGGGATGTTCCTGTAGAGAATTGCTGCTTCAGGATGGCTTGAATCGCACGCAGGAAGTCGTCTAGGGTTGTGCCGATGCTATCGGAACCGGAAGGCGAGTTGCTGCTTGCTGTCGTGCTAAGATCAACTATCGTCGTTGGAACTGCCATTTCTTTCTCCTTTACTCTATATTCAGCAATCCATGAGTGACTTCTTGGCCTAGACGTGTTGATTTTGGCATTTCGCCCCACTCAACCATAAGTTTTAGCGCCTTACTCCGCTCGCTAGTCGGAAGTTCGTTAATAAGTTTTAGTGCATTGTTAGGGCTTTTCATTGCCTCATACACTTTTGCCATTGTCTTTGCATTGAGGGTTTCTTCGGCAACGTCCAAAGCCTTGTTACCCATAGCAGCATATCTGTTCAACAGGTTAGGAAACCTGAATTTTGATGCGTCTTGGCGCAGCACATTGGCTATGTCTGTTTGCCCTGCCGTGGCGAGATCGGAAAGGCGAGCATCTCGCATAAGCTCTGACTCAACTTTTGAAACCGCATTCATTTGTTGCGGATTAAGCACTTTCCCTAAATCACCAGATTCGTAACGAGGAAAGCCCGTAGATCGTTTTAGTAGAGCTTGTTCGCCACGTCCAAGTACGTTTAGGAATGGCTGTACACGCTCACCGCCTTTGTAATTCGTAAGCACATCTTCCATCGCCTGAATAACTTTTGCCTGATTGACTGGCTGAGACAATCGACGAAATTCAGCATCAGCAGCCGAAACACCAGGTACAGCACTTTTCAAACCTTCTCGCGTATCAATCAGTTTTTCAAGAATGAATTTATTGTCTTTGCTGGCAAGCTTTGCTTTCACACCATCAATAACTGACATTACCCTCTCTGCATTCGTAATTACATCGCCTGAATCATCAACCAATCCGCTGCGAATGCTTTTTAGAGCAGTTACAAGTTCTGGATTCCCTGAATTGCGGATGAGTGTATTGTCAAGATTTGCTAGTACTTTAGTAGTATCTACCGGCGCAAGCCCTTTCCTTGCTGCGTCGTATAAAGGTTTTGTCGCAGTGCTTCTGGCATTTTCAGAGGCAACCAAATCAGGCTTTACGCCCCCAAGTGCTAATCCCCTATCAGCAGCCTGCCTATTAGCTAGATCATTGAAATACTCAGACATATTTTTTGCCGCCCTATCCCCCAAAGCACTCCATCGAGTGCTACCAGCACCAACCGCAGCCTGCGCCGCAGTCAGATCATTAGCCTTACCAAGCATTTCAGCTTCAATAGCAGCACGTTTTGCCCCTGCTGCATCACGCAGCACCTTGGCGGCGCGAACGTCTGCGATTCGGCCTTTCGCAAAATCAGTTCCTAATCCAATTGTTTTCCCAGCAGCCCAAGGAACAACGAATGGGGTTAACGCACCAACTACAGCCCCTGTAGTCCCTGCTATATCGCCACCAGCCTCTCCCAAAAGCCCGGAAGCAGCCCCCATAACAGCGGTTCCTGCACGCGAAGGCATACTAACTGCTCCTTCCACGGCCTTCTCAAAATACCTCTGTCCGGTAGTCTCTGGCTTGTATAGTGGAGTTCCTGTGGCCTTTTCAATGGCCTTTATGATGTCCTCTTTGCCAGCCGTTACACCTTTGAAGCTGCGTTTTGGCGTTAAACCTAAATAGTCGCCACTAGTCGTTATCCCTGCTTCAAGCAAGCGCAACGCATCGCCCGGCAACCCACCTAGTCCGGCTACTCCTTTCAGGATAGCGGATGAATATCTATCGGCTTGTTGTTCCCGCTTTGACATATCATCGACTAATTTGTACCGTCCACCAGAAGTGGTAGGTTTCTCATCAACGAATTCGTATGCCATGATTACCGTTCCTCTACCCAAGTCATCCCGTTTGATCTGAGTAATTTACCAGTTTCGGTATCTCTGATAACTCGGCCTTTGTGCTGCTGTGCTGGCGGCTTGCTTTGCATTGCTTTCTTTCCCTCTGGCTTCACATCTGCCGAAGTAGCATTCTCTTTCTGATATTCGAATTTTTTCTTCGTGTACCCTGAATTTGTGAAGAAATCATCAAGCTCCCCTGAATCTACGCGAGTATTAAATCTATCAATAGCAGATTGCGCATCTTGCTTCCTGATCCCCGCCAAACGCTGCAATGCGCCGCGTTCCATCGTTATCGTACCTGCTAGAACTTGCCGCATGAATTCTCGTTCAGCAGGAGTATCCATCTGTTTTGATCCTAACCCCATAGCACCAAGAAGTGAGAACACATCCTGCCCCATCAAGGCATTCATAACTTCAGCATCTTCTGCTTTCTTCGATCCTTCTGGCCCTCCGAGCATCGCTTGTGCTTTATTCAATGCAAGCCTGAAATCCGAGAAGATTCCAGGTTTAAACTCGCTATTTGTAATTTCCTTTTCTACTTGATTAAGTTTGCCGAGCATCGCATGGGCCGAAGCAGCTTGTTCGTACTGCTTCGTGTTGTATTCTCCAGCGCCTTTGCCTGTTTCTTTACCAGCGGCGACTCTAGCTTGTATTGTTGGATCGTATAATGGCGCCTCCTTGCCAACGGCATCAGTCAATCTCCCAATAATGTATTTCCCAGTAATAGGGTCTTTATATGTCACTGGAACTTTTTCGCTGCCATCCCCCTTTGCGGCGATTTCCATTGCCTTCAGCCTCGCCTCATCATGTCTGAATTGCTGCGCCTGAATAGCCTTGCCAAGTTCCGCAGCACGTTGGCTACCAGAGCCGATTAGTGCGTAAGGATTCAGTTCAGCCTTGCCACCCGCTTGAGCTTGCTGCTTGATCTGAGCGACGATAGCCATCTTGTCAGCAGACGGAATCTGCGGATCAGCCATCGTTTGCTGAATCAATTGATTCACATTACCAGCCATTCCTTGCTGATCTGGTACGCCATTTTGAACAGGCTCCATTCCAGACAGCGTAGAGGCAGGCGCAATATTCATTGCCTTCCTCATAGCAGCATCGTAAGCAGTCTGTTCCTGCGTATTAAGCAATTGCTTACCCATAAGCTCAGTACCGGATTTCCTGAGTTCGTTGTACTTGCTGCGCATCAATGCCCTACTTATTGCCGTTGGATCATTCAGTCCAGACAGTGCTTCAATCTCGGCAGCACGACCTTCATGGTCTAAATCTTCCTTCAATTTCTTTAGTTGCATTTCACGCAATTGCCGTTCCTGCGTTTCTTGCGCCGTTTTGTCTAATTGTGATTGAGCCTGTGAATACCCAGTAAGACCGGCGATACCAGCCCGGCCAATGTTATTCCAAGGCGTGCCTCGACGGGCGCCCATAGCTCCGCCAAATGCAGCAGATAGCAACCCCATTCCTACAGGGGTAGCTAGGAATTGACTAGTATCATCCAATAAGCCCATTTCCGCCTCCGATTCGAGCAATCATTTCCTGCCTACGCAATCTGTCCTCAAGATCGCGCCGCATTCTGTCACTTGCGGTTTGTTGCTGTTGTCCGACTAGCTGCGTTAGCCCTTGTGGGCCACCACCAGAGCCGGGAGAGAATGGCGACGGCTGGACAACAGGCGGACGGTCATCACTCCCTAGCAGTCCGTTAGTTTTCTGCGCGATAGAGTACGCATCGCCAATCGGCTTCATCATTCCTGTAACGGTGTCGAACATTGATTTTTGGGCAATGGCTTGTCCGGGTGCTTGAGCCAATGCGCCTACTGGAGCAGCAAGGCCGGTTGCTCCAGCCGCTTGCAGTCCGGGTGCAGCAGCGCCAAGAGTAAGTCCAGTTCCACCAGCCACGCCACCAGCAGGAGCAGCCGCCGCCGCACCTGCACCTGCACCAGCACCACCAAGAAGGCCACCAACGCCACCCATGCCTGCACCAAGCAACGCGCCAGTAAGAGGATCGCGTTTATTGGTAAGCCCACCTAAAGCGCCACCAATCAAAGCCATCGTAATAGGGTCGAATCCGAACATGATATATCTCCTTTACTTTCCGCCGCCGCTACTGGAATTGGTAGTTTCAGTCTTTGAAGTCCCACCAAGGTTGCTACCGAAAACACCGCTCATTGCCGCCAATTGCTGATAAGGCAAATTCTGTTGTCGCATGAATTCCTCGTATGAGAAATCTTTCTCGCGCTGCGCTTGATCTTGCAACAACTGTCCAGCTTTGAGCAATTGGGCTGAATCGGTATATCCTTGCTGGCCGTATTGCAATGCCAATGGTGCGGCTTGCATGCCTCGGTTCATCTGGTTTTCGTAGGCACCCATGCGCATTGAGTTTTCTACGTTACCAAGCTCACGCGAAAGCATTTGCTGGTTTGCAGTAGTCCCGTAATTGCTTCCGCCGAATTGGGACATGACGCGCCCTTGCACGTCTCCCAAAGATTGATTGATAACACCCTCTAGGTACGGGTTTGTTTGCCCTGACAACTGGCCTTCAATGAAATTACGTCCAGCATCAATAGTCGAATCACCGCTCAAAGCCCGATTGACAGTCGAATTGACGCCAAGCACTTGCGGCGCATTCAATCCTTCATATCGTTGCTGGTCGTATGATTGAAACGGTTGATCGCCTAGATTGATTGCTTTCGCAGTGTATGCCGTTGCAAGAGGCTTCAATTCAGCAGGGATTTCCTGTACGGTTGTAGATGATCCACCACCACCGCCACTACTGCCACCGCCACCACCATAGATAATGCGGCCACCTTGCTTTCTGGTCACACTATCGCCTAACGGTTCGCCTAGCTGTTCAAGTTGTCGTCTGCTATACATTTTTAAGTCTCCACTTCCAAAACCTGATAAACAGGCTTGAACCCGCATTTCACACGATACAACTCAGCATGAGCCGGTTGCGCCGCACATCTAACCCTTAAACAACCTAGAGTTTTTGCCATTTCCTTCAGCTTGTCGAAAAACTCATAAAATTGCGTTTTGGGCGCATACAAATCAGTTATATACAATACTCGGATGTTTGGCAATTGGTCAATTCTGAACACGCCCCATCCGACAATTTCCTCTCCACGCTTCATCATGACTAAATTCCGTTCGCCTCTTGCCAAGATCATCTTCAACTGATCGCCCGTAATCTCATCAACAAGCTTGCACGCTTCTGCTAGTTTTGATGCCCCATCACGCCAAGCAAAGTCCACAAACTGCGGCTGGATAATCTGGAGCGTTAATTGCCCGTCAGGCATCTGCATTCCTTCCATGTCCCAGGCGTTCCACTCGTAACACAAATCCATCCGGTAATAACGTACTTCGACCCACCTGCCCCCGCTTCCGATGGTGTTGAGTTCTTCACAAAATCCCCTTGGAAATAGCTCCCGGTAGTTGGCGCAGCGGTTGTCGCATTCGGCACTCCTGCAACGCGGCCAGTACATGAAGCGTTCAAAAGATTGGCAATCTCTCTGTGAAGCTCATAAAGACGGGTATTCAACCGCACCGGATAATTATCATCTGGCGATACCATCGGCATGCGCGGGTCTGTGCTTAGGATATTCATTCGTCACCATCCACAGTATAGTTACCGGCGATCCCTGCAATTTTCACGTTTCCGCTAAAGTCAAATTTGAATTTGTGCCATCTTGCTGACCACAGCAAATCATAAACATTATCAGTTAGAGTAGAACTAAGGTTTTGCGTCATTGCGTCAGCATTTGTATTACTGTGCGAATAGGTTAAGGTTGAGTACGTAGGCGTTATGATGAACCTAGGCATAATCCGTTGCACAGTGGAAAATTGGCTAACATCCCCATAATGGCCGGTCGTAATGCTTGAAGATTCAGACGCGCCTGAAAATGCACGAATGTCATGCGACGTATTGAAATACCCAATTGACGGTTCGCTTGCAGACCAGAATGCGGAGTTATACGCAATAGTTGTCGGGATTGCATCCCATGTCGAATATGTCGTCCCGAAGCCGTCGTAAGTAACTCCGCTTTCAACGTACTCTGCCGCAATCTCGATTGATTGGTCTGCCCTGCCCCATTTATCCACTTTGTAGTTATAAACGATGCATTTATCTACAACACCAGCACCGGAATTGCTTGGGTAAAACCAATAAATCAGGCCATTCTTTTTGTCATGCGCAGCAGATACACGCGCCTTATATTGTTGAGACAAGTCGGAAAAGAATGTTTTGCGTACAGGCGAACCAATAGAGACAACCCTAGAGCCGTCAAACATCTGGAAATCATCTTTAGAAATAAAGTAATGTGCTGTCCCGATATTGACTACTGATTCCTGACAGAAGGTTCCAATTTCACCCGGTAGTTGCTTCCAATCCCAAACAGACGGCACGCCAACATATTGACCAATAAAAGCCGATGTTTCCTTGTAGGCAACAACGATTGAGCCAAGTCGTCTTGCGGCCACGATTGGGCCGGGTGTTTGCGGAAAGTCCCCTGAAACACATTGAGTAGCAACATCTGGCGTCCAATCAGTTTCATCCCCGATTGCACTGCACCACCACCCATGTTCTTTCGTACCTAGACCATTGGTGTCATCGACAAAATTGAATGCAAGCACAAAGTTGTTTGCAGTCTCTATAATCTTTGCTTTCGGCGCCCCAGTAACCGCATTTACAAAAGCTCCTGAAGTGGAAGTTTGAATGTAGTTATTGACTCCAACAGCGGCAATCGTGACATTTCCGAACTGTGCAAACCTCGCTCTTTCTGCAACATCAGATGTCAGGTCATAGTTACCTGCTTGCGTCCTGTCAGTCCACGTCGTTCCTGATAGTTCGTATATCTTGGTTTGTGTAGCGGCAAAGATTCGGTTTGTATTATCCAGTTTCTTTACTATCGAAAACCCGCGTGCCGCAGCCGCTAACGCATCTGCTCCGGGGTCTTGCGGAGACAATGCCCCCTCAAAACCATCTGGTTGCGGAATGATGTTGCTGCAATCAGTGAATATGCCTTTAGTCTCCGGAGGGAGATCAGGGGCATACCCTTGGAATTGAACGAAATCAGCCATCAAGCAACCCTTACGCTCATACCACCACCGCTGCGTTCTTCCTCGTCATTCTCGGATTCAATGTCCGCCTTGATCTGAGCAAATTTCCCTTCCCATATCTGGATACGTTTATCGTCCTTCATATAGGGAGCCGCCTCGCAAAGTGAGGCCATCAAATACAAGTCTGGATTTGCTGTGAAAAGCGCGTTCGCACTGGTGGCAATTGATGTCAGTCTTGCGTAGTAAATGCCTTTAACCGTGTAAGCTGAATCAGGGTATGGGCCGAAGATAAAGTTACTGCCTTCTCTGGCGATGTACTTCGGTTTGCTGTCTGAGCTTCGAGTGGGATAGTTTTCGTAGATTTGCGCTACTGTCGCACGCTTTAGTTTTGTCGTCGGCGTGCCATCAAGATAAACGGACTTCATTGCAATGTACCCTGAAGGTACTGCAACAACGCCTGCCGCGATTGTCTCCGACAATGCTGTTTCCATTTCGCTGGCGCGAACGGTTCGGAAGATGCGCTCTTCCGCAAGCATTATCAAATCAGGAATGATTGATGTTAGGTCGCTGCGATGAAGCCAGTTTGCTACTGAGGTTTGAAGCTCGCTGTATGTGGTAATAGCCATTTGACTCGTTCCCAGGCTTGACTAATTTCGTCCAGCGCCCATTCAGACGCCGCCAAGGATCGAAGCCACTTCGCTCTATCCACCGCAATTGGTGTTTCGATCAGCGTTATATCGTGCTGTGCTACTGGCCAAACCGGGCTGTGTTCTCCACAAAACGCCGGAATACCCATACGCACAGCATCAACATCCGCTACTGAACCGTAGCATACCACAGCCCAAGCATTACGCAAAACTTCCGAGAAATCACCTTCCCCCTTACGTTTCAGGATGATTTTTCTATCTGTGTGCGCCTTCAAAGTCGTCATTGTTTCATTAACCCACTTATCTAGCGGATACACATCCCTTACCTTCTCGGCAGGATGGACAACAATTACATTTTCCCCATACCCCACCCGCCAATCCTTTATTTTGACCTTTGGAACCCTATCAGAATCACGCCAGTCGTTGCAGTGGTAATTTGACACGCACAATCTGAATCGCCCAAGTGCCGGACTTCTATTGAAATAAGCGTGATCTATGTATAGATAAGGCAGATTTATACGATTACACTCTACCTGAACCTTATCCATTCCATCATTATTGCCGACTAGCACAGGGATGGATTGCCCATCCCATTCTTTTACAAGTTTACCGCCGCACTGCCCTGCAAGAGAACGAATAACCCGATCCCTGCGTTCGACGCCAGTTAACAGACATTGGAACACGGCTAATCACATTTCAGAATGTAATCGCCGCTCAATTGCTCAATTACCTTGTAACCCCACGTCTCCAGCAATGAAACAGCATCCGTATCGCCAAGCCCAAATGTCCCGCCCTTGTCCGGTTTTTGTTCTACCACCATGACCGGCTTGTTTTCCCTGATCGTCTTTTCCCCACCAAGACAAATGTAATACTCGAATCCTTCGGTATCAATCTTGATGAAGCTAGGTTCAAGGACGAAGGAATCTAGTGTCTTGACCTCCACACTATCCCCATCTTCTACATATGAATCCCCGCTAGACCCTTGCGTAGTATGAATCCTGGCCTTGCGTTCCCTATCCCCTAACCCGTAAGGATGCAGTACATAGTTGCCGGAAACATTCTTTACGTAGCAGTCTCGATGGTCTTTGACTGGCTCAAACGCTACTACTTGATCGAACAATTTGACAAGGTGCATTGACCACAGGCCGCAATGCCCCCCTATGTCTATCGCCAGTTTCCGCTTCTTGCACATCTTTACTGCCGCAGTCAGCTTGTGTTTCTGATATGTCCATCCCCTTTTCGTGGCATATGTCAGAAGATGTTTCTCATGGTCAGGCAACCATATTCCATGCACGTTCTTCATATATCCTTTCAACGCTGGAAAGTACTTCTTCCGGAGAGATTGATTCTGCGTTTTCCCTGCAATGCGAGCAGGCATGATGTAACGTCCCGCATGGTTCGCCACCAGCGTACAAATTGACGTGAGTATCATAACCAAGGTGCTTTGGACTGGTAAATCCAGTCCAGATTACTACTGCGGGGATACCTAGCGCAGCAGCAGCGTGGTGTAGTCCGCCATCAGTCCCGACAAACAAAGCAGCCCCCCGCAATACGCCCATTGCTTCCCTGAATGTATCAGTTCTCAGCTTTCTTGTCAGGGATTCGCCAGTCCCTAGCTGTAACCACGGCAAGTCGCCTATGGCAATCAATTCATCCCAATACGGCCATGACTTATTGACCGCGTGACCAAACCTTTGCTTTACATGCGGCTCAACCACGATATACGGCTCTTTTGGGGCTTTTTTGATGGATTCCGATACCTCCGCAGGGGACAGGAAAATTTCCCCCGCAGAGGCCCGGAAATCGTCGTTAAACACTACTCTGTCTTTTGTGACTTCTTTGATGTACGGCCTTGATCTAGGGTAATTCTCGCACCATACCGCATCCTTGCCGTCTTTGCTGATTTTCGGGTTATACATGAAAACCTGCGGTTCCCAATATGGCGTAATGCCGTCCCCGAAGGCTACCCGCTTGCCAGTCTCTTTGTGCAACCGCTTTGCGTCAGCGGTTGCCATCACCCAATCACCGAATCCCATCCATAAACCTTTCCAGTGTTTTGCTATGGACAAGCCGATCAATCGTATCAAACCAAGACTTTTCGCCTTGATGCCATAACTCTGAATTACCGCTCCACAAGTAAGGCATTCTGGCATATCGCCACTGGTGATGCTTACTGACAAGCGTAATCGTTGGCGTACCCAAAGCTCCAGCAAGATGCAAAGCTGCTGTATTGACCCCTATCACCCCATCCAATTCAGCAATAAGTGCAGCCAAGTCGTCCTGATCCTGTGTCTTTGTGGCCCAATCGAAAGCCTTAATTCCATCTGGATTTCCTTTGTAGTCAAGGGAAACCCATACCGCATCCACCTTGTCGAATAAGATTTGCCAGTTCTCTATTTCTATCTTTCGCCCATCCTGGTTCGTCAGTTTGCCTCCACCGTGAGTAGTAATACCGATAACCGGCTTTCCATACGAGTCAAACAATGCCCTCCACATCCTGCATCGTTCAGGATCGGCAACCAAATATGGCTTCCTTGAAAAGTCTGAGTCTTTACGCCTATAGAACTCAGGAAGCGATCCAGCAGACGCCCTAGCTTCAATATAGGCCGTTTCAAGCCAGTCAGGATGCTCCACTAGCCTTGTCCCATGAACCTCGGCTTGCGGAAAACTGCGTTTAAACAATCCCTCTAACCGCTTGTCACAGTCGATATATACTCGCTCACAGTCTGCTATGGCATCAGGTAAGCATGAGGCAAACATGATTTCGTCGCCTAACCCCTGTTCTCCATAGACTACAATGCTCTTGCCTTTGCTACCATCCCAACGTGGTTCTTCCCCATACGACCATTCCTTACGGAACTTGCTACCAAGAGACATGCCCCAATACTTCCACCCGTTATCGTAATCGCCTACAGCAAGATAACAGTGCGCCAGATTCATTGCAGCGTTCTTGTCATTCGGATCGCATTCCAGCGCCATTTCAGCAGACTTCTTCGCTTCTTCCCACCGCGATTGTCTAACCAGCACAGCGGCGGCATTTGAATACGCTTGCGAGTAGTCATGATCTATAGATGCAGACTTGACGAAACTATTCAACGCTTCTTGGTCGCGGTTAAGCTCATAAGCCGCCATGCCGAAGTTAGACCAGATAGACTTATTGTTAGGCTGCTCCTGCAATGCCCGACGAAAGAATTGATACCCGATTTGCTCCCTGCCTGAAGTAAGGTAGATATACCCTAGGAAATTAAGGGACGCGGCGCAATTGGGGTCGTCAGCTAGAAGCTTTTCAAGTAATGGGAGAGCATCATCGAATTCCTGCTTTTGTAGCAGGTCATGCACAGCAAGCAAGACATTAGGTTTGTCCTGCAGTTCAATGTTAGGCATGGGTTTTTGTGGTCGCCTTTAGTGCTGGATAGTTTTGATTGATTTCCTTCAAGATAGCCTTGGTGGCATTCTTATCGTAAATATTCAGCCCCTTCTTGCGAAGGTCTATTTCCACGATAGCAGGAATTGTAGCGTAGTGCCACCATTCCTGTTTCATCCCATTCCTTGAATAATCATCGTCATTTCTGAGCCGCGTCATTTGGTCAATCAATGATGTGCAATCCTGCTCGGAAGTCAGGGTGATCTCGTCATTCACAGGATCATAATCAAAATACTGCGTAATACCTGTGTCTGGATTGTAGTCAAAGAAAAGCGGCATCTTCCCTCCAATGAGACAGGAGGGGCCGAAGCCCCTCCTAGCCTTATTACACTCCGACGCTCATCAGCTTGGCATGGGCATCCGGGTTATTCACAATCAACCCGTATTCCACAAGCATCTGATGTTTCGTCGAATCGCCAGTCTTGGCCAGATCAACCTTCTGGAGCGGACGCAGAACACCGAGACTGATGTATTCCGGGTCGATACAGAAAACAGCCTGATCGCGTACCTGACGAGACAGCTTCACAGTATGGTTTCCGAAGTTACTGACATAAATGTCAGCCGCGCCGGAAACAATAGCTTGGTTCGTGCCTTTGACCTCGTTGTATTTAGTCGCAATGCCAGCAAACGCATTAAAGCGATTCTTGTTGGTAGCGGACATAACAATAACGCGAGTATCACCACCATCCGTCCATGCAGATTGCAGGGAAGTAGTAAGATCAGCTTCGATGAAAGTTACTTGCGTTCCATCAGTCGGCGCTGTCACGTTGCCAGAAGCAAAACCAACGGTTGTGCCAGTAGTATTACCTGTCGCCAGATTTCGGTTTCCAGAAATCCAGCACTCCAGACCACCAGTAGCACGAGCGGTAGCGGAGCCACCAGCAGACGACGCTTGATTGCGGGAAACGGTGTAATCCATGTCTCGCTTCAATGCCTTCCCTGCTTTCATGATCTGGTACGCGGTTTCCGATTTACGGCCATACTTCTTAACCGCATCGAAAGTACCGGACACTTGCACAGTCTTGGTGGAAATCTGCATACGCGCACCAAGAACGGTAGTAGCTGCCAACGTAGAGAAGGCCGCATCGTTACCTTCAATCGTGGTGTTCGCACCCGCAGCGGCGAGCGTATCAGTCTGGTATTCGTGGTAGGTTCCAGAAACGCTGATGCGCTTGCACATGGACAGAATCGGGGTTTCTTCCGGGCTGATATCCCAAATGATATCGCTAAAGCTCTCGGCAAGCCCGTTGCCAGAGTAGGTAGTATTGACTGCAACAGCCATGATAAATCTCCTTTACAGCATTCGTTCGATCAACATCGCGGCATAATCGCCCTTGCCAGTTTTCCGCAGGGCTTCTCGCGCCTGCTTGTTTTGGGCGTTAGCCGAAGCTTTCGTATCCTTCGCACCCGCCTTGACTTGTGGCGTCGCGTTCGATACTTTCTTTTCAGTTGCGGGTTTCGATGCTTGCAGCTTGCGCCATTGCATAGCATCATGCAGGACTTTAACCTGCCGTGGGTCGATAATACTTCCGATCTCGGTTTCATTGAACCCGTATTGTTTCCCGGTTTCAGCGATTGACTTGGCAAGATCAGTATTCCAACCCGGAATGTCTCGTTGTAGGACAGAAAGACCCTGCTGTTTCAGGGTTTCGTTTTTCTGCGCTTGAACTAACGATATTTCCTGCTGCTTTTGCTGTGCCTCATTGACCGCCTGTCCTCGTTGGGTTTGCAGTTGGTTGTAAGCAAAAAACAGCTTTTGCGCTTCTACCGGATCGGCATTCGAGAGCGCCTGCCAGTCTAATCCGCCGTATGCGGCTAGTTGCTGGTCGATTGCCGTCACCTTGGCAATCTGTTCGATAAGAGCAGATTGAGTCTGATACTGTTGCTTTATCAGTTCCTCATTCTGCCTCAAGTCTTGTGCGAATTGTTCGACTGCCTTGCGTTCCTCCGCAAGCTGCTGCGTCTTTTGCGTGTAGTCGAACCCTTTTTGTGCAAGCTCGATTATTTCTGTTTCCGGTTTCTCGATTTCATTGCCGTCATGCTTGATCTTCAGCATTCGTGGCGGTTCTTCTTCCTCATCTTCTTCGGCTTCTGTTTCCTGATCCTCTGAAGTCAATGGCTTAGTTTCAGGAGCATCAGCGCCTTCATGTTCAGGAGTAGCGGGAGTTTCTTGTTGTTCTTGTTCTCCATCTTCTTCACCAAGAAGCGCCTCAAGGCGTGCTTCCGGCGATTGCTCTTGCGCTTGATCGCTCATATATCCTCCTGATTAAAAACCTGACACGTTACGGAAACGCTCCCGCATCGTCGATTGTTGTTCAAACTGCAATTTAGCCATCTTTCCAGTTGTTGCTATGTCCTTAATCTGCTTTTCAATCTGATTCAGCAATTGCAATGCAATTACGAGACGATTATGCGTTTTCTCATCACCCATCGGAGCATCCTGCATGGCTTTGACGATGCCATCGCGCACTTTCTGCATTGACTCGATATAAATATCGTTTTCCAATAGCTTGTTCGCCTCATCTCCACGGTATATTTCCGTCATGTTCGCCATATGTTCCCTTTACGCCATTAACAGCAAAATTTCCTCTTCCTCTATTTCCTGCATATATGCCATCACAGCATTCCGCCATAATGTATAAATGATTTCATTGTTATTGTCAATTTGTGCCTTTATTTGAGGCACATAGTCAATAGGAGCCGACTTCAATACGATGATAGGAACATCGGCTTTCTTTGGTGCAAGACCCTTCTTTTTAGCCTTCTTGGCTACTTTACGCGCATTCGCCTTAAATATCTTCTTCTGTGCCTGTATGAATTCCAATAATTCTTCATACGGTACTCTGAACTCAACGCCGTCTATTTCTACCACTACAAGGAGCTTGCGTTTCTTGTGCCTTGAACTGCTTCCTACCGCTGACGCGGTTGTCGATACCGCGCTTGCAATAGCACCCCACGCATTACCCCATGCTCTACTCCACGATAATCCCCAAGCAGAAGCCATTACGGCCCCCAAGGATCAGCTTCAGTACCAGCGCCATCAACAATCGTACCGCGAACATAACGAATATCTGAATGGATTGCACCGACCCTGCAAACAACCTCAGAAGGATCAGCGCCGGTCGCCGTCACATGCAGGATCAAGTCCCCTTCTGTATCAATATGGCTCGCCGTCAATGCAACCTTGTACCATCCATAGTCAACCTCGGTTACGGTTGGGGAAATGGATATAAATACTCCGCTGTCTTTCGACAATTCGCACGTCAGCGTCAATCCTGTCAGCGACGTAATATGGTCAGTCGCATCGACCATCATCACCATAACGTTTGCGGCAGTATCTACGTTAAGAATTCTGATGCCTTGCAGGAATGGCGCACCACTGCTTGACACAGGCCCCGAGCCGCTACCAGCTAGCGTAAGGGCAGACAGCGTTTTACTGAGCGTCCCGGAAATGGCGATTGCCCCGCTGCCGGTTAGCGTTACCGCTCCAAGTTGTTTTGCCAGCGTGCCGATAATCGGGACTGTGCCTATGCCTGAACACGTAAGCGCACCTAGTGTCGCATTCACAGTCCCAATCGGAATAGATGCGCCAACACCAGACAGCACCACACTTGCAAGCGTTTTATTTAACGTACCGGTTAGCGCAACTTGCCCCTGGCCTGCAAGTGTTACCGATCCAAGCGTTTTATTGAGTGCGCCGGATATTGCAAGATTGCCCTGACTTGCGAGCGTTATTGAACCAAGTGTTGCGTTGGTTGCACCAGTAAGCGAGGAATTGCCAACACCTGCAAGGGTTAATGTCCCTAGCGTTTTGGCAAGCGTTCCTGTGACTGCGCCCCCGCCCGCCGCCTCCTGCACCACAGCGCTACCACGAGCCGTCCATCCGGCGCTACCGGTATCCGATACTACTGGCCCGCCTCTGAGGGTAAAGTTGGCCATTACGCCACCGTTAGTTTAGGACAGGCGTACAGCGTCTTGCTGGCGAGTGCTACCACCACGCGAGCCATGATCGGCCCCTTCTTCTGCGGCGTGAACGTGACGGTAAGCTTCTGTGTGTTCGGGTTGCTCATGCCTGTGGTTGTCCACGTCTCGCTGCTGTCGGTCTGGTCCGCCGCTGCGCCACTTGGCAACCAGATTGCGGCAGCCCGGTCGCTGAACCACGACCCCTTGCAGCTAGCCGACTGGTCGAGCCCCATCACTTCGAGCCACACTTCCTTGTCGGTTAGGTTGGTCGCCGAGTCGTGCAAGATTTCGCAGGTGACGGTCTTCGACGTTCCGGTGGTATCGTTGTTGATCGCCATCCACGGGCCATACAGCGGCACGGGCAAACTGCAATTCGCCGTCGTCGCAAGCTTGTGTGACAGCACCTGTCCGTTCTCTGTGTAGCCTCCAGTCCGCACCAGCGTCGTCTCGGAGTCGATGTCTCCCGCGTAGTGCACTTCTTTGAGGCGGTAGTAGGTGTTGCCGTCGTCGCAGTTATGCGCGCGGTGGCCGACATGGTAGGGGGTCGAGGGCCGGGTAAAGGAAAAGCTGGCTTTCATTTTGCAATCGAAGAGGTCGACCGGGCCGGAGCCACCAAGTGATACAACTCCGGTACTACCCAGGGCCGACAAATCGACCCCGCGCAGGGTGGCTAGCCCGTAGCCATAGCCGTAGCCGCCCGTGACGAGCACTCCGCTGTTGTAGCCAGAGTTAATCGCTCCACCCTCCATCAGCAGGCGAGCGGCTTCCAAGTAGAACGACGCCGTCGAGCCGGTGGCGTTGAATGTCACCGTGGTATTCTTGAAGCGGATCAGCGGCGCGTCACGGCTGCTGTAATTGCCGTAGACGTTGAACTGTCCGCCACTGCCGATGTTGAAGATGCAGGACTCGAACGGGCCGCGCGCCTCGCTGACACTGTTGAGCAACGTCAGGTTGTTCGCGCCAGTCGGCGTTTTGAACTCGACGCCGTAGGCCGCAATCGGGTCAGCCAGCGTGAGCCCCGCGCCAGAATACACAAGCGCCCCTGTGGCTAGTGCGGTGGGCGGCTCTGCCGAGAAGTCTGCACTGACTACGCGGATCGGGTTCGCAGCCGTCGAGCCGGTGTTAGTGAGCGAGTAGCTGCCAGAAGGATTTTCCGAGTGCGTCGACTTGACGTAAATCGTATCCCCCGCCGTGGCGCGGTTGTTGAAAACGTAGTCGAGGTACTTGCTGGCGTTGGCAATGCTGGTCGCTTCGCGGCATGTCCAAACCGCGCCGCCATCGCTCGTCGTGCCACCAGGCGTAGTGCCCCACGTCGGCTCTGTGCCACCCGTAGTGCCCGCCGTCGTGCACTCGTAGACGTACTTCTTCGCGGCTGCGGTGCCATAGGCGCGCGTCGGTACAACCCTGTCTCCGGTCGACTTGGCGGTAGATGCGGCCCAATCTGATGCGCCGTCTGAACGAACGTAGTATTCAGCCATTATTTATCCCCCCACAGTACCCACTGATAATGGTGGTATGAATCCCCATTTTTCATATTAAGTCCTGTAGATGTTTCGTCGTTGCTACCGCCTGTGAATACGATCTGGCCAGTTGGTGGATGGTAGCACCCAGTATTGAACGAGGTACATCCCTCAGGGTACAAATCCATCGCCATTACTTCCCCAGTAACGAGGTTCACCAAGCGCCACGGGTTTGGTCTACTGTCCTCACGCGAATACACAATCAAGCAGTGGCCTGGTGGGAAAACGACGGCGTAGGACGCGGCGCTATCGGAAGAGCAACCAACACTGGCTACCAACCGCAGTTTCTTACTCTCTATCTGATACGCATAAACGCGACCCGTCGCAATCTGCGCGAAAATAAGTTCGTCGGTATTAGCGTCATAATGCGTATCAGCAGTCTCGGTGCGATGCGATGATGGGAGGCCAACCCAACCACCACTTTGAATCTGGCCAGTGGCGGGATCGAGCGAGTGGAACGTATCGTTCTCGACCCAAACAATGCGCCCGCGCTTCGAATCCCATGAACCAGCAAAGCCCTCAGTGTAGGCACGCCCTTGACGTGGCCCACGATCTGTAAACTTCTTGGTGATTGGGTTGTAACTGGCGTAGTTCTTCTTGATCGACCAAGTGTAGTCTAGCCACGGATACTTTGCGGACGTGTAGTCCCACCCCCACCCAGGCCCAAGCCAGAACTCATTGAACGACGGAACCCATGTGAATCCAATAAAGTCGAGTCCTCTGGGGGTGCATTCACCTAGCGCCCCCTGATAGAGGAAGTCACTCTCGTAGGTATGCGACTGCACGTTGTAACGTCCAACGGTGTCTAGCGCACCAGAATCATTACCCCCCCAATGCTGCCCCTGCCCATCACCGCCACAGAGATAAATATCTCCAGTCAGTGGACAGTAGGCCATCTTAGTGTGCTTGCCGTAGTTGAGCTTGGCCGTTTTGCCGCTATGCGTATCTGTGAGCGTCGGCGTTTGGTAAGAAGTAAGGTAAGCAATCGATCCGATTGGTTCTGGATCAGGCTCGGGCTCTGGCTTTGGATCAGGCTCAAACAATATTACTTTGATCTCCTTCTGCGCTGGCAAGAGTGTGTATGTACCTGCTTTTTCAGACGCCTTTTCTATAGCCTCATCCACGTCAGTATGTTGACTGACTATGGCACCAGTAGAGTCGATTAACTGATGGTAACCTTTTCGCGTAATAGTAATACCCATTTCAATGTATCCTTATGAAGTACATATTCGCCGTGGCGCGAGTAATCAGCGCAATACCACCTAGCGCGTCGATGTAGCGGAAACGCGTCCATGTGGAGCCGGTAGCGGCAGTGTCGCCTGACGGCGGGGCGGCGCCGGTGGTAGCGACCTCCTCCACATACAAATCCGACCCACTCCATGTGATCTTGTAGATTTCCCCGTTGTCCTGGAACAGGTAGTACGCCCCGGTCACAGCATCCCGTGTAAGTCCCGCACCGTTGGAGTTGGTAATACTGCCCGCTGCAGGGCCGGTGAGCGATAGAGCGGTATGCACGCCCGCTGTGGTGATTTCCCACCATTCCCACCCTGCAGCCGCCTCGCCGTGCCAGATGATCGTGCCGCGCGACGGGTCGAACATCGCAACCGCTTTGTCACGGTGATTCGAAACCGTCGGGCTGTAGGCAAACTGCGAGACCGTGCCGTCCACCAGCCGCTTGCCCATCTGCGTTCCGAGTCCGTAGTACACGGTTCCTGTGGTGGCATCCTCGCATTGCCACCAGCCATCGTAACCAGGACCACCGCTCGACCAGCAGTTCGGGTAGGTGTCCTTCGCGTCCCAGTCTCCACCACCGTACTGCCACGAGTAGCATGGCGAGAAAACTCCGCTATCTGTCTCCCAAACATTGCGCGAACCGAGCAGCAGGAACTCATCTGTCTGCGCAATGTGATGCGGCTGGTTGTACGCGTGCCTCGCGTTCGGCTTACCGTTTTTCGTCCATGCGTGTGAGATGCGATTCCAAAGGATTCTCGCGCTGGCGTCGCCGCCATCTGTCAGCGTGATGGGGGCGCCGCCCAACGTCGCCGCGACTTGGAACGTCACTGGAGCGTAGCCAGAGGCATTGACGACGTAGTACGTTGGGCCGACTGTCAGCGGCGCAGGAGGCGTATTGACCGAGAAGGTGAAGCTCTCGTCGTTCTGGAAACCGTTCTTGACAGCGGAAACAGTGAGCGTCGAAGCCCCGGTATTGACCGTGAATGTCTGTCCGGTCGGCGTTCCGGCGGGCCATACGTATTCAGGCGCGGCGGGATTGACGTGCGTCACCCACCCCGGCACGTCATCGAGCAGCCGCAGCCCAATGATGTCCGTGCCTGCCCACCCTCCGGCACCACCGCCTGACGCGCCGAGCAGCAACTCCGCCGACGCTTGGCGCACGGCCATGCCGGAATACGCCGTGTACATCGTCGCGTTGTGGTACGTGAGCAGATCATCATAGGCAGCCGAGCCGTTGACGTAGGTCTGGATCGCCGTGCCACTTAACTGCATCCACTCCGCGACGGCTTTGCCTTGCAGCCATGCGGGGACACTTGGCGCGCTAACCAACCTGCGACGGCGTTGGGCTACAAGCATGACAACAACCGATTAAGCGTTGCCGTCAGTTAGATCGAATTGCGAGATCGTAAAGGACTGGCCAGCCGTAAAGCTCACGCTATCAACGATCATGTCCGTTGCGGATGTACCGACAGTCCCTTGTATGCCGCAAGTTGTCCCGGTCGATTCATACACACGGAAATGCGCCGCCGTACCTGTTGCATCTGCCGACGCATCAGACCATGTGCCGGATTTGCCCTTGACACCCGCTGAAGCAGCGGCCATCCAATCGCTTGGCAGGGTGAGAGTTGCCAAGACAGTACCGGAATCCGCCGTTGCACAATCTGCCGGCGCAGCGCCCGAGCGAATCTTTAGAACGGCTGTTGCGCCTACAGTTGTCTCAATCGAGTCAAGGCGGGCGTTACGAACTGCTACTGATAATTGAATTGCCATTTATTTCTCCTTTCAGTTATTCAATTCCCTGCGCTCTGCCGCTGTCGTCTCTTACGATCCGTTTCGGCCTGTTCATCATCGCTATCTTTTCTTCATGACGGCTCTGATCTATTAACGTGTTGCGCTCATCATTAAGCATTTGATGCCGCATTTCCTGAGCTTGCATTTCTGCTTGCATCTGCGCAATCTTGATGTCGGTTTCGGCTTTCAGTTGCGCCTTGTATCGTTCAAGTTCTGCTTCCATCAGCATCTTTTCGCGCTCAAGAACAAGTTCAGCTTCGACTTTCATCTGTTCCTGCGCCATCTTGGCTTGCGATTCCTGCTGATCAAGCGTCATTTGCGCCTGCATCTTTTGCGCTTCGGCATTTTGCTGCGACTGCTGTTCCATCTGCTTAAGTTGTGCTTCTGCGGAGAATTTTTGCTGTTCCGCCTTAAGCTTCATCTTCTCCACTTCAACCTTCGGGTCTGTTTGTGGCGGTTTCGGTGGTGCAGTCTTCGGATCAGTCCAGAATAATTCAGGATGTTTGAATCCTGCATGCTGTGTAAGTTTTACGAGTGCGTTGTATAAATTTGATTCATTCACTACATTCAAACCTGCGGCCATCGCTTCTTTCTGTGCCGTCAGGATAGTGACAAGGTGGTTCATCTGCGCATCGCGGTTGCCATTACCAAGACCGACATTAACTGTCATATCCTTGCGATTGGCCCATGCTCTAGGGTCTACTTCCACCCACTTGTTGCGCAAACGGATAATGTCAGGTTTGGTGTAATACTTGCGAACAAGCCGATGCACCATCAGGAATAGTTGCTTGACTCCGGTTTCTGCAAACAAGCGCGCAACAAGCTCAAGACGCATCGCCGCTGCCGTCATTATCGCCGTGATCCCTGTCGCCGTGTTTGACGTTAGCGTGAATCTATTTCCACAACAATATAGTTCATCTTCTGACTCAACAGTCAAACAACGCATTGGCTCAACTGGAATTTCAACTATCTCAACGATAGATTGTCGACTCCAATATGACTCGTTAATACTCCAGCGTTCTACTTTACGCGGCAAAGATACGGGACAATATGGCGTCTTGAATGTAACGTGCGCATGAGGCCGACTGCAACCTCCGAAATTGGTTGTTACATTCTTACGCCAATTTATATTTGGCTTGCCACCAAGACTCTCAACAAGTCGCGCGAATGTATCAATAAGTGCAGGTTCAGAATTGCAGAATATTGAATTTCCATTCTTGTCGATACAACCATCTGTATCCATAAGCCCACGCAGCAACGCAAGTCGCTGTTTGAAACTACCTCTAAGATAGATTTCTGGAATGTGTTTGGCATTTTCACATGTGTCTGCATACCTTGAATCGTGCAGACAACACAAATCCTTAAGCATTTTTCTGAAAGGTGTATTGACAATGCTATAGGTTTTCGCCTTGCCACTATTCTGCGTCTTGCATTCTTCGACTCTACCGTCATAGAACTTTGATGCCCATACTGACACTGCATCAACGATCTCTTTATCCATCGACGTAAATCTGTTTGTATGCGAATGCCCATCACCAAGCCATACGCCAAACACATACGGGTCTATTGGCAAATCCTTTTCAGTGAAATCAACCTCATCTACTCTTGGAACCCAAACTCGGTGTTCAGATTGAATAAGGTCATAGATTCTGTGCGTAGGTAACTTCTCCCATTCAGGCGAAATATCCCTGTAGTTTCTCTTGCTAACCTTTACCGACCAACGATGTTCGCCACCCGCTTTGATAACATCTCCAGACTTGAACGTAATCTTGAAAGCACGTTCCGGCATCTGAACAGGATGTGCCGTCTTTACAACGGTTCCTTTTCCATTTGAACCAACAATTACATCACCTTCAATAATTTCACCGTTGAGTTTGTAACTTCCATCAATCAATGGGATTGGCGTATCCAATGCCAACATCTTGTTTAGCGACTCGCTATCAAGACCTTGGTTATACGATGTAATGCCTGTACGTTTCTCTTTCATCGTATCCATGTACTCAACCATCGTGAAACTGACTGGCGGGAATGGAACGTGCTGCAAAGGCATGATTGAAGCGGACGGCTCACCCTGAACGCGGACAACGCCACCAGGGCGCGAGGTAAGCATATCTTCGAGATTCACTCTGTCCGAGATCGCATAACGCCCGTTGTTCGACAAGTACATATTATCCAACTGGCCGCGAATCAACGTGGATTTGATGATCTGGATATCCATCGTCAGATCGGCATAGCTGCGACCAATATGCCGATGCGGCATCATCATCGGAGTAACTGCTACGAACGGAACAATTTCACAATCCTCTTTCAGCAGAATGTGGTTCCCCGCTACAACATAGCGTTTGCGCTTTCCATCGCGCAACAGATAAGTATCCCTTACAAGTATCTCTTTCGAGTCGAATGAAGTTCTATCGAAATCCTCTGAATACAAATCGCGTGCATTCGATTCAATCTCGTATGCACTGCGTTCCGTCATCAAGCCTTCAGGAACATCCAGTCCCATTTCCTTGATATCAGCCTCGGCCATCATTCTGCAATGCTGTACGAATCGCACCTTTTGTAGGTCTAACCCGCAAGCATCGACGGATACTTTCATATCCTCTGGCGCAATGTTGTCTACGCAAATACGACCACGCTTGTCCATGACTTCGAGTTTCACAAAATGCAACATCGGCGCTTCAGGCACGAGTGCGCCAACCATAGATGCTTCTACCGGCGCTTGCTGCGCCATCGGATCAGGATATGTTTGATGCTCGATTACTGTTACACGATCATCATTAACCAACTGCATCAATTGCCCATCGGTAATGCCCTGATACGATTCAGTCGTTACTTCTTCTTCTTCTTCGTAATAGACTTTCAAATACCCATTTTTCGAGATCAGAGCATCCTTGAACCAAGTGTAGAACATGGCAAAACCATCGTTTTGCTCCATAACCACATGGTTGATGTAATCTGTTTCCTGCTCTGCGGCATCGGTATCTTCCGGCCCTTTCGGGTCGAACCTGACAACCTGATCGCCTGAAGTGAAAATCTTGAGTAACTGCGGAAGGGCTGCTTCTACTGTATCCTGAACATCAAAACTGACTACCTGCGACCTGCCTTCTATCTCATTTCCGAATGGCTTGCCAAGGTAGTAATCCAGCGCAGTAGCGCGTTCATCTGACAGTTGCGTATCATTAACACCATACGCGACCTGTTCTTCGTGTTCGATGATTGCGAGGATGTCATTATCCTCTTCGGACATTTCAAATAGTCGTTTCGCCATATTTGTTCTCCTTTGCTCTCGGCGGACGACCGCGACGAATCACGGCAGGCGATAACTCTACCGGCGCATCATTTCGTTTTGCATGAATGTTTTCAAGCACGGAAACGCGCTTTTGAAGGGCTTCAATGGCCTTGACCATTGCAGGGATAGTAACCATTGTCATACAACCCCCAAACTCGGATAGACAATCTTGCGACTGGACGCGCCCCATGCTATCGGATAAGCAAAACTTATGCAAGTAGCGTCCGCACAATCTGGCGATGCTGCTCCGCGACGCCTCATATCCTCTTTCCGCTCAAGCAGGATAGCCCCCATTGAATTTGTCTTGTATGTCGGCCCTGTCATGTCGGCCTTAAGTTCGTCATCCTTCGGCAGATGCGCTGTTTTCAACCATTCCCGCATTTCCCCCCACATTTCCGCTCGCTTGTTTCCCCACATGATCGGGTTGTCGGCTTTCGACCCGAAATTGACCGCCCTGACCCTGTATTGCTGCTCCAAGAGCCTGTCAATGACGCCAGCGCCAAGACCTCCTTCATCAATTGTCGTCATGATCGGCTTGAATTCATTGATCGCCTTGATGACTTCCCCGACGATCTGCATAGTGTCATATCCCTGAAACCGACGTAAAACCATCAAATCACGCCCTTTTCTAACCGCTATCGCAGATTTGTCCGCTCCAAACCGCGCCACATCGACACCAATGCAAATCGGCGCAGTCGGGTCGTTGTAAGCCTTCCTCGCCATACATTCCTCGACCATCGCCGCAGATATAAACTGGTCATCCCCCTGAAGCGGGAATTCACCATAAACCTCGATCCGCGCCTGCCGTGAATCCGGCCCATGCTCGGCAATGATCTGTTCATACACCGCCTTATCCGTACCATCAACATTCCTTGCGTCTATTTTCTGAGTCTTCCAGAAGTTCCGCTTGCCATGAAAGCACTCGTAGAACGCCCCTTCATTCCGGCGCGGGTTGCTGAATGCCAACCAATACCTGTCCAGAATATCCTCGGTAAAGAATCCAGCACCAACGTCCCAAATCGGCTGCGGTATACCTGAACTCTCATCAAATATCAGCATCATCCCATCGTGATTATGCACACCAGCGTAACTGTCAGGGTTCTCTTCGCTCCACAACTTCCCTTCAGCATGCCAATACCTCGTACCCTTGGCCAAATCCTTCTCGACCAGATCGCACAGCCATTGCGCCGGAGCAAGCTTCGTAGCGGATATCTCAAACCAGTGACTATGCACCATCATTGCCTGCCACTTCGTCAATTCACCCCATGTCACAGATCTTAACTGCGCCTCACTGTTCGCGGACACAATAATAGTGCTGCCAATCCTCGTCGATATCATCCACAGGATCAGCCACGATACCAGCGCAGACTTCCCAATCCCCCGCCCGGAAGACACCGCCAACCGCAGCACTTCCATCAATGCCCCAACCGATTCCTGCCCCCTGTTCTTCTTGATATGCTCCGTCAACTCCAACAAAATCTTCTTCTGCCACTGCCTCGGCCCCTTGAACTTGGCCAGCGGCGTATTCACCTTTCCCCAAGGGAAAACCAGCATCACAAACTTGTACGGATTGTCCGATATGTCCGTCGCCCATATCGCCTTCATTAATTCCGCTTCTTCCGCAGCCCCATACCGCATTTCCTGTGCCATCAGATAGTCACCCCACCTGAATGTGGTAATGCCGGTTTCTCCGGTTTATCATCCTCAACCTCTATCACCCTGCCCCTGGCTTCCTTCAACACATCCACAATACTTATCCGCTGCTCGATACTTACCTCAACCTTGTCACCCCACTGCCTTCTATCCAATTTCCCCGCCATCCTGTCAAACCTGTCCGCCCTCAACTTCGCCAACCCAACCGTTTCAACATCAGCACCCCTTACCTCACTCAGCGCCTCATACATCAATTTGTCCGCACCCGCACGCTTCGCCGCCTCAAACTCCTGCATCAACTCGTTCGACCCCTCAATCCACTGCCGCATCACCCGCCACGATATCCCAAACACCCGCCAAGACAACTCCGCAGGCGACTCGCCATCAGCCACCAGCGACAAAAACTTGTCCTCAAAATTCCCCGCCTTGACCTCCGCATTAAGACGCGCCCAAGACCTTGCCCTTGCACTCATGCGTGATTCCCCCGGCAATACCAGCGCATTCTCGCTCATCACCATATACCTCGCTCAGTATCTCGCCACAATCCAGACACCGTAAAAAAAATTCCAGCCTACTCCCACTCCTGACATCCACCCACGAATCCACAACTACCCGCGAAACGCTATCGGCTTCCATCCCTCTCCACCCGTCCCGTAAATGCACGCCTCGCACGCTGTCCCATGTACATCCTTCGCCAAGTGCGCTCGCCTCAACGCCCGCGCAGCCTCGCTGTGCCACGCCTCCATAAACCCACTCCCATCCTCATTCAACTTCCCCGCCAGCCACTTGTCCTGAACATCAAAACAACACAACGCCACCGCCCCATCCGCCGTAACATGCCCCTCCTTAAAAATAGTCCAGCACGGCATCGGCTCCCGCAAATTACCCAACCGGCCAGGATTCCCCCTAACCTTATATCCCCCAGCCCCATCCGCCTGCGCACCAAACGTGTACTGCGGCAACCAGTAATGCTCATCCACATACCCATCTATCAAACCCACCGCCTCCCGCATCCTCTCCCCCTGCTCCCCATCAAACATGATACTGCTCGCATACACCCCGCACTTATACCCTCCCGCATCCCTTACCTCAACCGTCCCCCTGATGTTCTCCACCAACACGTCAAACACCTTCTCCGGCACTCCCGCAACAGCCTTTATCTGCGCCCCATCCGCATAGTTAAACGAAAACTTGATACTGTCCAAACCCGCTTCCATCAACCCCCTAACCTTCTCCTTCGTCGCCAAAGCCCCATTAGTAGTCAAAAATACATACCCAACACCAACCCCCTTGCAATACCTGACCGCCTCAGCCAAACCCTTCACCAACAGCGGCTCCCCAATAAAAAACAACCCAATCTCATCACACCCATTCGCCACCAACTCATCCACCAATACCCGAAACCGATCCATGCTCATCCGCGCCTTCACCTCATTCATCCCACTAGCGCAAAACGTGCAATGAAACTGGCAGTGATCGTCCAAACTTATCTTCACAGCCTTCGGACACGGCGGCGTCTCACTACACCAGTCGCCTACCATGTCATTAGTCTTGTCTATACGATCAGATATCTTCATATATACCTCATGAATTAGGATAGCAAAAAAAAAATGGTTCGTGTGCGGTGCCATAGACATTCTAGCCCATTCCCTCAGCCCCCCCCTACCCTTCGCGGCCTAAATAAGCGTTTCCTAATTAGACATAACACCGATACTGCGCGTCGTAAGTACTCACACTCATTACATATCAATGACTTACGCGCACCATGTGCCCTTCCTTCCTGGCCGCATGGACAATCTTTAACGCCAGGTCGAGCCGATCACTAGGAATAGTGCTGACGTATTCCCCGTTCCTGAAAAACTTAAGCTCATCCATTCTCCACCTCCTGAGTTTGTCACAAATGTCGGTATACTTCTGACTCTAAGATATTACAAGAAAAATGGGGTTTATTAAATATATATTTAAATAAATACTAAGAACAAATATATATCTACGCGCGCGTTGAGTGACATTTTTGACATCCGAAAGCAAGGATACTATCGAATCATCCAATATTGTTGCACTTGTCACCGTTTGTCACTTAGTGACATTCTTGCCAATATATATTTAGCTTATGTAGTCATAGAAACAACTTAGTTGCATTTGTGCTGTGACGTTGCTATTGTTAGGTCATGCAACACGGTAACGTCTGCCGATTCAGGCGCAGATAGATAGGGGAATTGATATGGAAATGACTGACCGCACATGCACTGTAACGAACATCACCCTTGACCGTGATGTGGGAAAGCGATTCCTTACGTCGTCTGCTGCGATGCGCTACGCGAAGGGCTTCCCTAACACCGACACAGTGTTTGCCATCACCCGCAACAGCGACGGCGAGCACATCGCCTACGTTTCGCGCGGGGAGGAAATTGACTACACCATATAAATGCCATCCTAACCATAGCGGACTTATAAGCCTTCCAGCTTGGCTAATAAAGCTGGTTTATAACGATAGGGGATACATCATGGGAATAGCCGTTGAACGGAATCTTGAAATCGGGTCCGACTTTTACCGGCAGGAATGCGACAGGTTGCGCCAGGTCAATGCCGAGCTTGTGGCGGCGTTGCGAGACCTGCTCAACTGCTACAGGGATGAGACCGGGACCACTGGCGGCAGGGACGGACCGGACCAGCGCGAAGAGGTCATCAATGCCCGCGCAGCACTCGCCAAAGCGAAAGGGGAATAGGTCATGGATACCAGATATCTCAATCCTTGGTACAAATCAAACGGCAATTCCGGCCCGAGATTTTACAAGACGAGCGCAGAGCCAAAGAGCTATCGCGGATATCTGATTTACCATCGAATCAACTCTGTATACCCTTTTTCTTCAGGCGCGCATTGTTTCGACATCGTGAAGGATGGTGTATGTGTGTCTCAGATGGCAGGGCCGCGCGGCGCAACAGATAAGATTGACGCAATCATTACCGCAAGCGCCTAGCCTTAATGCGCCTCTTGACGGGGGCGCATTGTGGCAATCGTGCCGATAACTTAGGGGTATAACCATGCACACCCATTTCGTAACCGAGCCGTCCGCAATCCACGCGATCAGAGCCGCCGAATGCTGGCACATTTGGGGCGCACACGCAGCACGACAGTATGCGCGACGCAATGGCGTGCCGACTGAATTGCTGATCCTTGCCCGCGTGCTGCGGGCAGCAACGAGGGCCGGGCTATGATCCACCTAACCTATGCCGGCAAGTTCTGGCTTGCCTACGCTGTGTTTTTGGTTATGTGTGCATACGCTGCGCCTGATTTATGGGCGTGGTTTGCCGGGGAATCGCCGGTTAATGTTAATTAAGGGGAAATAAATGAACACGAACGAAACGATCCTAGGCTGGCGCGACTGCTACGCCGAAAACGGAAAGCCGGTTAAGTGCTGGAAATGCGGATGCACTGAACAGCGCGAAGAAGTTCGCAGCATGGTTGATGTGCTGTACGGCCAAGGTCCGGTGTGCGAGTACGAGGTTTTCTGTGCGAAATGCGGAACCGGAATCGGATATTGGGCATACGGATCGTTCGATTCAAGGTACATGCGCGACATGATGGCTAACGTACAAGGTCAGCGGGGCGACGACGGCCTTATCGTCGGCGACTCCGCTGCACCGTAGGGTTGGGGGTGAGGTATGCCGATTTACGAAAGCAGCAAGGACTACGGAACCGGACAAGTGCTGATCTTGTGGGACGGGGACAAACCGAGCAATGAGGAATTCATGAAATATGCAAGAACCGAATATGGCGTAACGGGGGCGCTGGAGGTTGAGGAACCGACATCATTTCGAGGGATGACGAATCCTGGGACGGCAACAGTAACCCCCAACGCAAAAGTCAGCGGCGCCGGCACGGCGTCCGCTGGACTGCCGGGTTCGGCGGCAACGACAGGAGGAAATGATGGCAACCTGGGTTGATGAGTACATGACGCTGGTGGAGGACTGCGAGAAGCGCGAAAGCAGGCTGACCGAATGGGAAGCGGGTTTTGTGGATTCGATCCGGCACCGGCTGGAGAAGGAACAGCCATTGAGCGCCAAGCAAACCGAAACGCTCGACAAGATTTGGGAACGGGTGACATCGAGAGGATGACGCCGAACTAGAAGTAGACCTCTCGCCATGCAACTCAAATCCTAAATTAACCATAAGGGTCAACAACATGCCGGCACTAAAAAGCGATATTACGATAGCTGTAAAAGCAGACAGCAAATCGTTCAGCCTAAACTGTGTAAAGCTGCCGGATCGCACGTATTTGGTAAAACGTGGCCGATCCATCTCGGCAAAAATGCCTCGCGCAACGCTGTCTCAGATATTCGAGACAGCGCGTAAATTCGCAGTAAGGAACGCATAATGTCAGGCAAACAATCCGCAGCAATGGATCGCGCATTGCAGCTAGTCCGCGCAGGCTATAAACCGACCCATGCGGCTATGGAAGCCGGGGTAAGTCGTCAGGCATTGGCGGCGGCTATGAAACGGCACGGGCTTGCGTTTAAGCGTGTTCTGGTGGAAACTACGTAATCCCCCTCGCGGCATCCAAGCCGCGCCTCCCTCGGAGGTTATACCCGGACTGTGAGTAATCCAGTACCGGGTATTTTTTTGCCTGTCAAATATCAAACGGCCCGGTGGATTGATTGCCGCACTTGTAGCAGAGTCGGTTCATAGGCCCGGCAGAGTTGAACGTCTTGCCGCAGCATAGGCATTCACGCTGCTTGGTGCGCAGCTTCGGCTTCGATTCATAACTGTCTGTAACGTATTTACCTGCCTTTGTTAGGCGGCGCTTTTTAGTCGTCATCGCCGTGCCCGATAGAATCATAAAATTCTCGCCATTCCGCCCGCCGTTCTATTTCCTTCTTTTGTTTGGCATCGAACAGTGTATATATCGCAGGATTGACTAGATAATTAGTTGGCACCCTGTCACTGCTACGCTTATCCATAGGCAAAAGCCATCCGGATTCAACAAGCTGGTTCATGGCCGAGTCCCTTTCATAATCCTTCCAATGTCTCCAGCTAACGGTTGTCCTGGCGAGGTCGCGCCTTGATATTGATGATCCACTATGCGCCAGTACGGCAAGCGCAACAATTTTTGTCCGCTTGCCGAGATTGTTTTGCTCCCCGGCATTCATGTAAAACGCCGCCGCGTGCTGAATCAGGTATCGCATCATCAATAGATAGACTCGTTCTGCGGTATCCTTTGAAACCTGTACAGATTCAGGATGCACATTACGACCGGCACACTCGATAGCATGATAAGTAAGCATTAGACGCGCTGACAGTCCGGCGTATTTGCCTAGGGCCGAGTTATATCCTTCCGATATAAACTTGTGCTGCATGATTCGCCTGGATTCGGAGACGATGCGCTCCCGTATTGCCTGCGCTTCCGGAGATAGCGTTATTGTCTGATAGCTAGGCGCTGTTTCCCAAATATGGCGCACTATTGTTTCATAACGCTCATAAGCTTCCCTATTGTGCGGTATGTCTAACCCGTCAGTGCTGTCTCTGGCAAAGATAACCATGAATCGCTGCAACAG
>Ga0154020_10001081_pt1 | contig 33691 bp, 33 predicted proteins | sample Klosneuvirus_201_FD_109709 | JGI IMG/M metagenome (GOLD analysis project Ga0154020, IMG submission 109709) | Active sludge microbial communities from wastewater, Klosterneuburg, Austria - Klosneuvirus_20160825_MG | ecosystem: Engineered > WWTP > Aerobic digester > Activated sludge | place...
CGTTCACCGCGACCGCGACAGCGTATCGAGCGACTCACGCACCGCTGTCACCGACATGGGTGGGGTAGTCGGATCCTCGACGACCTTCACGAGAACCGCGCGGACCTCGTCGACCGAGAACCACGCTGCGCGCGTGCTGGCCTTGTAGGGGCAGAACGCCGACATCGCTTGCCACGGGCGAACGCCCTCGGAGACGCGGCGCAGGAACAAGCGATAGGCGCCTTCGCTGTCGAGGACCATCGCGGACAGGCCCTCCATGCAGGCATCGCGCAACTCCGGATCGGCGGACGCGGTGGTGCGCTCGAACAACGGGAGTAGGGAATCGGCGACGAGGTTACCGGCGAGGCGGCAGGCATCGGCGCGCACCGAGGCATCCGCGTCGGTCTCGATGATGTGTGCGAGCGCGGCCGTACCGGCGGGCGATGCATGCTCTGCGAGCGCGGTGACGACTTCGCGGCGGACGCCGACAACGGGATCCGTCGCGAAGGTCACGATGCGCGGATCGGCAGCGAGGAGCTTCACGAGTGCCTGGCGCACGAGTGGATCGCGCTCGCGATGGGCAGCGTCGGCGACAGCTGTCCGATTCGCGGACAGTGCAGCCGCTTCGACGCGCACGGCCGGCGAGCGATGCGCGAGGAGCCGCTCGGCGACCTCGACCGGCAGCGTCTGTGCCGACTGCGAGAGCTCGCGCGAGAGCGTCTGCATCGCGGGGCACATCGACGTGATCTGCGTGCCCTCGAGCGCGCAGTCCTGGAGATCGAGCACGCGGCTCTCGAGCACACCCGGCGGCGCGACCGTCACCGGACGCGCGGACATCGCATGCGCTTCGCTGACCTTTGCATGGCCCGTCTCGGCCTCGAATTCGGCCGCCTTCGTACACGCGACGAGCGTGCACGCCACTCCCAGCCACGCCAGCTTGGTCATACGGCCCGCTTATACGCACCTTCCGGGGCGGGGCTCAAGCGACAACTGTTGAGGTAGGGTCGGCCCGACGAAATGACCTATCTCGCAGCCCTCGTCGTTCAAGCGAAGAAGCTCGATCCCCTGGTCGCTGCCGTACGTGCCGCATACGCATCGATCGGCGCCGTCGAAGGGGAGGGCATGCGCGTGGTGATCGGCGCGCCGAAGAGCGGCTGGTCGACGATCACCGACGGCACCCGGCACACCGTGGATCTCGGCGTGGCCGCGGCGCTCGCCGAGGAGCTCGGCACACGCGTCCTCGCGATCGGCGTACGCGGCTCGAGCTCGTACGGCAAAGCGGCGAGCAAAGCGTTCGGCAAGTGGCCGAAGAAGCCGCCATCGTCGGGAAAGCCGAAAGCGATCACCGACGCGGTGAACAAGCTCGGCAAGGAGCTCCTGCCGTGCGCGTGGGACATCGACGAGCGTCCGGGGGTGACGTTGTCCTTCGATCTGCGCGAGGCGAAGCGCACGCCCGGTCCGTTCAAGTCCAACACCCAGAGCGAGGTGCGCGCGGCCGAGCAAGGAGCGCAGCAAGACGCGACATGGCACATCGCGAACGCGGCGCTCAACGGCAACTACGACGATGCGATGACGTACCTCCCGGGGCTGCGCGACACGTGGGGCTGGCAGTACGCGATGGACCACGTGATGCACTCGGTGCAATCGAACTCGATCGAGCTCGAGCCGGGGAGCGCGCGCGTCGTCGTCGCGTTGTCGACGCGTGCGCTCGAGGGCATCACGTCGAAGAACCTGTTCGACAAGTGGGTCGGCAGCGCGGTGGGCGCGGGCGGCTGGCCGATGATCAGGCAGGCGTTGCCATTGCTATGCGCGCTCGTGGCGGAGGATAGGGCCGCGTGGGATCGCTTCGTCGCCGGCATCGCGCCGGAGCATCGCGACGAGTACGGACTCTACGTGTGGACGAAGTCGCCGGTCGCGATCGCGAAGCTGTCGAAGAAGTCGCGCGCGCTCCTCGAGCGAGACTTTCCGAGCAAGCGCATCCTCGCGTGGGCGGTCACCGCACCGCACGATGCGAGCAAGAACCGCTGGCTCGGCGATGCGGCGCAGCTCGCGGCTGTCGAGGGCAACACGGCCGTCCTCGATCGCGCGTTCGCCGAGAAGAGCGATAAGTACATGCCGGACTACCTGCATCGCGCGGCGATGACGCTGTTGTACGCGAAGCAGTTCCCGAGCTCGCTCGTACTGTTCGATCGCTTGCTCGCGCTGCCGCCGAAGGATCTCACCGTGTATACGAACGCGCTCTACGCGGTGCAGTCGGACAACAACGGTATGCCGGTCGATCGCGCGCACGCCGAGCGCTACCTCGCGGCTGCTGCTCCGCACGCCGAGGAGAACACCGCGATCTACATCAACATCGCGTGCGTGCAGCTCGAGCTCGGCGATCGCGTGGCGATGCAAGCGGCGCTCGATGCGATGAAGCGCCACAAGATGCGCACCGAGCTGAAGGAGCTCCTCGCGCAGCCGATGTTCAAGAAGGCGAAGGTGAAGTGAGCGCTGCGATCGACAAGGCCGCGTTGCGGGCCGAGCTGTTGGCGCAGCTCACGGACATGCTCGCGACCGCGCGGATCGCGCACGCGTCGGCCGTCGAGGGCGCCACGCACTCCGAAGCGAAAGCCGAGAACGACAAGGACACGCGCGGTCTCGAGCAGTCGTACATCGCGCGCGGACAAGCGCAGCGCGTCGCCGATCTCGAAGCCGCCGTCATCGTCGTCGAGAAGATGCCGCTCGCGAGATGCACTGCCGTCGCGATGAGCGCCGTGGTCACCGTCGAGGAAGACGGCGCCGAGCGTCGCTACTTCGTGGCGCCGCACGGTGGTGGCAACACGCTCGCCGGCGATATTGCCGTCGTGACGCTATCGTCTCCGATCGGCAAGGCGCTGCTCGGCAAGCGCGCCGACGACGAGCTCGAGCTTCGCCTCGCGGGCAACGTCAGGTCCCTCGTGATCACTCGCGTCGAGTGAGCCGCGACTACGCTTGTGCGAGCAATCCCTGCTTGCGCAGCTTCTTGAGCTGGCTCTTCAGCTCGCGCTCCTCGAGCTCTTCCCGAAGCCCCGGGCGCGCCGTGAGATAGGCGTTCCACGCGGCCGCCATGAACGCTTCCTTGGGGAGATCGTGACGCGCCGAGAGATCGGCCGCGTGGGCGAGGAGGGCCTCGAGCTCCGACAGATCCTGGTTGGGGTTCGACATGACGGACAATAGAAGCACTCCAAGTGCACCCCGCGACGCCTGGATGGGTAGGCCCACACCTGGATGATCGGTCGGTGTCAGGTGCGGTCAGCTCCGCATGTCGCGCGATTCGGTGACAATGGGCACGTGCTACGCGCTCTGAGCTTCGTCGCGATCACGAGCGTGATCGGCTGTACCGGCGATCCGCCGGGCATGGCGATCGACAGCGGTGCCGACATCGACGGCACCCAGGATGGCTCGACGATCGACACTCCCGGCGGTGGCCTCGTCCCCGGCTCGCTGACCGTGGTGTGGATGCACGGTTCGCAGAATTGCGCACAGAACACCGACCCCGAGCTGCAAGAGCACGCGTACAACGCGACGACGATCATCTTTCGCCAGAACAAGTGCCGCACGTTCGAGGCTCCCTTCATCTACCTGCTGATCGGCGAGACGAGCGCCCTGTTGATCGACTCCGGCGCGACCAACACGGCCACGCTTCGCAACGCGGTCCGCGCACGCATCGGCGCGAAGCCGCTGCTCGTCGCGCACACGCACGCGCACGGTGATCACACGGCGGGCGATCCGCAGTTCTCGGGGCAAGCCAACACGATGGTCGTCGGAACCGCGATCACCGCGGTGCGCGCGGCGTTCGGGACGACCGCGACGACCGGCGCCACGAAGGATCTCGGCAATCGCGTGCTCGACATCTTCGAGATTCCCGGTCACCAAGCCGCGCACATCGCGATCTACGATCGCAATACGGGCCTGTTGTTCACGGGCGACACGCTCTACCCGGGGCTGCTCTTCGTGCAGGACTGGACGCAGTTCCGCGCGAGCGCGGGCAAGCTCGCGCAATGGGTGCAGTCGCATCCGACCGCGTACGTGCTCGGTGCGCACGTCGAGATGACGTCGACGCCGAAGCAGAACTATCCGTACATGACGACGTACCAGCCGAACGAGCACGTGCTGCAGCTCGGCGCGACGCACGTGATGATGCTCGACGCGGCGACGCAACAGCTCGGGCCCACCGCGCCCGCAGCACCGGTCGCGTACGACGACTTCGTGATCGATCCACCTTAGAGGCGGCGTGCTTTCGCAGCGCGACGCTTGGACAGCTCGACTCCGATCGCGTGCATGCCGGCGGCGTTCGCGGCGGCGAGCGCGGTGCCCTGACCGCAGAACGGATCGACGACGGTGGTCGCACCCGTCGACGCGATGAACGCGATCGCGGCATCGCACGCGTTACTGCCCATCGCGCGCGCCCACGTCATCGTGCCGAGGTTCGGCAGCACGTCGGGCGTCGACGATCCGGGATCGAGGCGACGCTCGCGGCTCGCGGCGATCAAGTGCGCGAACGCGGGACGACCGAACGTGGTCATGCCTGCGGGAACGCGACAGACGATCTTGTGGAACAACACGTGGGACTCGGCGGCATCGATGCCCGAGTGAACGAGGTGGCCCTTGTCGATCCAGCGACCGTCGTACTTGACGTCGGTCTGATAGAACACCGCGACGGCATCGTCGGAGATCGCGCGACACGCGAGCGCGACCGTGTCGACGAACCAGGTCTTCCAGACGGCGACTCCCATCGTCGGCACCTCGCTGTGATCGGGCAGCGAGGTGAAGATCGCGTGGGTCGGCGGCAATCGATCGCGCAAGAACGCGACGCCATCGCCGCAGATTACTTCGCGTGATGCCATGTGCGAACGATGTGCGCGAGCATCGCGAGTCTCTCGCGGCCGCGCGAACCGCTGTCGATGGCACGGGCGTCGTCATCGGACAGGTTCTCGGCGTGCGTCGCGACGAAGCCGAGCGCGGTCGCGTATTGGTCGAGCGTGCCGAGCTTCTTGCTCTCGTAGCGCTGCGCGGCGGCGCGCAGGTCGATGCGAGCGGCCGGCAACGTCCCGCCCGAGTCCGTGACGAGCGATGGCCCGTAGTGTCCCCACGACATGATCACGTCGGTGGGTCGCGACCATGCATCGAACGCCGCGAACACGTCTGTGCGCGCGTGGCCCGCGAGCAACGTCTCGTCGGACAATCGCGTGTGGAAGCTCGTCGTCGGCGAGATCGGACGCTCGGGGCGCACGATCATCGAGAACGTCTCGTTCGTCGCGACGCGATGAGCGAGCCAGTGCACGAGCTCGTCGCGCGGGTTCACGAGGCCCGAGTCGTACGGCCATGCGTTCGCTTCCCCGACGACGACCACCATGTCCTCGAAGCGAACCGTGTCGGGCAGCGGGCGGCGCGGGCGCTCGGGCTTCGGATGGCGCGCCGTGAAGCGTCGCGGCGAGCTGCCTTGTGCGGCGATCTGCGCATCGACCATCGCGTTCAGCGGATCGAGCAACGCGCGGAAGCGATCGGGCGCGCCTTCGAGCGCACCGAGCACGTGCATCAGCGCTTCGATCGTCGAGACGTACTCGACGCACGGCTCGCGTCGGATGCGGTAGTTCGACGGCTCGGGGGCCGTGAACGCGTAGCGGGGAAGCGCGCGCAGGATCGGGTTGTCGCGCACGACGTTCTTCGCTTGCGACCACGTGCCGTCGACGACGACGAGCGTGACCGGACCGATCGGTGGATCGGTGAGGATGTCGCGCGCGCCCTCGCCGGGGTAGAGCAGGATCGGCGGGTGTGATGGATCCGACAGCGCAGCGGCGAGCGGCGCGTGGGAATCCCAGCGCACGCCGATGTGCAGCTTCGCCTTGGGCAGGCACAGCGTCGCCATGCGCGCGGTTCCGATCGCGACGAGCCGCTCGCGCGGATGTTGGAGGATCACGATACGTGTGGCCGTATCGAGCTCGGGGAGGACGGCGCAGTAGCAGACGACAGCCGGACGGCGGCAGCGCGAGCACACAGCGCGTGGCGCAGACGGCGCGAAGCTTTGCACGCGGCCACTATAGCGGCATGATGACTGGGATGGGACGCCTGGGTCTGGTGGTGATGCTGGTGGCGGGCATGGCGAGTACGGCGAGCGCCGACGGGCCCACGCCGGACACCGGGACCGGGACGGCGGTGGTGCCGGCCGTGCCTACGTTCGAGTTGCTCGTCCCATCGGCGAATGCAATGGGTGTCCAACAGCTACGCGCGCTCGGGCGGCGTAGCTATGCAGGCAAGCCGGTCACGGTGCGCGGGTACGTGACGTTCGTCTACGACTGCGTCGAGGCGAACCTCGAGCCATACACGACGCGGGCGCAGATCGCGACGGCGGTGACCGCCGATCCCACGAAGTGCGAGTCCGCGAAGCTGTTTCTCGGCGACGCGAAGACCACGCCGGCCGCGCGCTCGTTGCGCGTCGCGGACCTGCCGGCGGGGACATGGAAGGTCGGCGACTACCTCGAGGTCGCGGGCACGTTCGCGTATGCATCCCCCGGTGGCGACACGGATCGCAACGGGCTCGTCGTCTACGCATCGGCATCCAAGGTGAAGCCCGAGACACCGACGACGGTGCAGCTGCCGGCGCCGCACACGGTGGCCGCGTTCGGCGTGCCGAAGCCCACCCGGAGGAGCCCGCCACCGGCCGAGAAGATGAGGGCGATCGCCGCGGTGATGCAAAACGGGCTGAAGCACGCCGAGTGGCGGCAGTGGAAAGAAGCGCAGACCGAGTACGAGCGCGTCGTCGCGACGTGGGATGGCTATGACGTCGCGTGGTACGAGCTCGGCACTGTCTACGAGGCGCCGGGGATGATGGCGAAGGCGGCGAATGCGTACAGCCGAGCGTTCGCGCTGGTGCCGATGCACCCCGTATATGCGATGGCATACGGACGCGCGTTGTGGATCGGCGAGTATCAGGCAGCGCGGATCGTGAAGGCGAAGCAGCTCAAGCAGCCGGAGGAGCTCGTGGAGCTCTCGCCCGTCGAAGCGAAGCTGAAGCTCGATCGCGCACAGCAGTTACTCGAGTACGCGGTCAAGCTCGTGCCCGAGCAGTGGCGCGCGCACGATTCGCTCGGCGATATCGCGCTCGCGAACGAAGAGTACAAGCTCGCCGCCGAGGACTACACGCGCGCGATCGCACGCGGCCCGAAGCAATACGACGCGTACCAGGATCTCGCGCGGCTATATCGCGAATGGGGCTACGAGGACGAAGCGATCGCCGTCGCGGAGGCGTGGATGAAGGTGCGCGCGAACGACGACTCGCACGAAGGACTGTACGAGATCGCGGCCGAGGCCTACGAAGCGAAGGGCGATCTGAAGAAGGCGATCGCGCTCCTCTCGATCGTGCTCGCGGAGCCAGCGCGTGGCGCGAGCAACGCCGCGTTCAACCGCGCGCGTCTGTACGTCGCGACGAGGCAATACGACAAAGCGCGCCTGGATCTCTCGCTGTTCCCGACGCACAACCGCGGCAAGATGCGCGAGGTCAACGCTCTGCTCGCGAAGATCCCACCGGTGAAGAAGCGCTGATGCGCGTCTTGCTCGTCGGCGACATTCACACCGAGGATGCGCTGCTCGCGGAAGCGCTCGCGCTCGGCGTGCGTGAAGGCGTGGATCGCGTGATGTCCGTCGGCGACATCGTCGATGGTCCGAACGATCCGATGGCGTGCATCGCGCGATTGCGGCAGCGCAAGGTCGACGTGGTGCGCGGCAATCACGAGCGCTGGGTGATCGAGGGTAACCCCATGGACCCGGTCGACTACCCCGACGACGTCATGGACTGGCTCGCCGAGCTTCCGGCGACACGCGAGTACACGACTCCGACGGGACGCTTGCTGCTCGGGCATGGCATCGGCGACGACGACATGGCGGAGCTCGATCACGACACGAGTGGCTACGCCCTCGAGAACCTCGATCCGCTGTGGGCGTTGGTGCGAGCGAAGCGCTATCGCTACTTCGTCGGCGGACACACGCACAAACCGATGGTGCGCGAGGTCGAGGGGCTCGTCTGCATCAACCCGGGAACGCTCGTGTTGACGCAGCAACCCGGTGCGACGATCGCGGACTTCTCGACGGGCGTGTTCGAGCGCTACATGCTGTTGCCCACGCTGCAGCGATCCCAAACGTGGACGATCGGCAACCCGTAGTCCCGCGTGTCACCATCAGCGCATGCATCGCGCTGCGCTCGTCCTGTTGATCGCGCTCGTCCCCTCCATCGCGGTCGCGCAGTCGCCACCGTCGAAGACCCTCGAGCGCGCGATCAAGCTGTACGACGTGCAGGACTTCTACTCGGCGACGATCGAAGCGAAGAAGGTCGTCGACGGCCAGACGGGTGATAGCGCCGACAACATCGAGCGCGCGCAGTTCTTCCTCGCGAAGTCGATGTTCCAGATCAAGTTCCACGTCCCGGCGTACGTGATGTTCACGCAGATCATCCAGGCGGGCGGCAACTATCGCGGCGCCAGCTTCAAGTGGATCGCGGGTCTTCACAAAGTGTTGCCCGAATCGATCCTCGCACCGGCGCTCGCCGACATGACGCAAGCCGAGCTCGACGATCCCGCGCTCGCGCAGGTGCGCGAGGAGCTGCTCGCGATCCAACGCGCGAAGATCCCGGTGCGTCACGATCTGCACCTGATCTCGCGTAACGCGATGGGGTGCACGCATCCCGATCCCGCCGGCATGCGGGCGCTCGTCGAGAAGCTCCGGGGCTACGAGGACCATGCCGAGCTCACCGCCGCGACGCGACTCGCGCTGCGGCAAGGCGACGTGTACGCGCAGACGATCGATCTCGCGATGCAGAAGACACCCGCGGTGCGCGACGCGCGCCGGTGGGTCGGCGAGCTGCGCGAGGAGCTCGAGCTTCTCCACCAGAGCGACAAGGCATGGCAGACCACGATGATCGCCGCCGAGATCCTGCAGGAGGTCACGGTCCAGCACTCGGTCGCGGAGGCGGACCTCGGTGCGCGTCTGCGCCAGCTGTTCGATGCGATGTCGACGGAGATCGCGAACAGCGCGAGCTATCAGACGTCGCCGGAGCTGTGCACGCGCGACTCCGCGCCTGCGCTCGCGGGCTCGCCGAGCGGCCCGATGGTCGTGCAGCCCGCTGCGAAGCAAGGGTGCGGCTGCGCGTCGGGTGGTTCGCCTGGCGGCGGACTACTCGCCGGGCTGCTGCTCGCTGTCGCGATCAGAAGGAAGAGCCGGGCTGCGTCAAGAACTCGAGCTCTTCGGGCGTAGAAGCGCGCCCGAGGATCGCGTTGCGGTGCGGGAATCGACCGAAGCGCTCGATGATGTCGCGGTGCTTCTTCGCGAAGTCGAGTGAGTTCGCGAGCATCTTGTCCTCGGGGTGGGCGGCCGCGAGAGCTTCGTAGGCGGCGATGCCCTTGTTCTGCAGCGCGAGATCCTCGACGTGCTGATAGGGGATCAGCGACACCATCCGCTGGATCGGCGAGAGGGCTTCGCGCTGCATCGACTCCGCGATCGCGAGCGCCTTCGTGTCCGTCGAGAACGATCGCGGATCGTTGCGGAACAAGTTGCGCGGAAACTGATCGAGCAGCACGAGGAGCGCGAGATCACCGCGTGGCGTGCCCCGCCATTTGTCGAACGAGCCCGCGGCCGCTTCCGCCTGCAGCGCGCCGAACCGCTTGCGGATCTCGTCATCGAACGCGGGATCCTTCTCGAACCACTTTCCCGGCGGCTGACCGAACCAAAAGTCGATGACCTCGTCGATGCGCGGATCCATGGCTAACCCTCCACGTTCCGCATGAAGTCCGCAACCTCGGCGAAGCGGTGATCCAACCAGCCACGGAGCGGTTCCTTCACGCCGCGTTCGGTCATCGCTTGCGCCATGCACCGGAGCCACGCGTCGCGCATCGCGATGTTCACCGCGACGCGACCGTGACGCATGCGCAGGCGCGGATGACCGAACTGCTTCACGTAGTCCTCGGGGCCGCCGAGCCAGCCGATCAGGAACAGCGCGAAGTTGTCGCGGGGTTTGCGCGCGACGATGCCGGCGGGCTCGCACGGATGCATCGCGGCGAGCTCGGGCTCGCGCTCGCACATGATGTCGTAGAACCGTTCGACGAGCGCACGCACTTCGTCGGCACCACCGAGCGCGTCGAAGGGAGCTACTTCACCAGGGGCAGACATCGTGGAACAGCTCGTGATCTCGTCGCGTCAGCGCGTCAGGAGAAATGCAAACACGGCGATCAGCGCGGAGATGATAACGAGTGCGATCACGAACTGTCGTCCGCTCACGTTCACTTCTTCTTGATGAGTCTTCGCGCGACCCTGCTCGCCCATCTGGCGAGTCTCGGAAGGCTGACCGGGCCGCTCGGGGCCGAGGTCCATCATCGTCATAGATGGTGTGTAGCACCGACGGAGACGAGTACGTCGAGCGAATGCACACGGACGTACATCGAATCGTATGCAGTTGATGACGATCAGTTGACGATCGAATTCGTAAGCGTCGTCGCGTGCGATTTCGTCAACTGACTTGGCACGCTGCAACTTAGCAACCTCGGGTTGCATGCCACTTCGACTCTGCGCATCCTCGTCATTCCGCGAAAGGAGACCGGATGCGTTTCACTACGTTGACGATCGTCCTCGGGCTGGCGCTGGTAACAGCGTGCAGCAAGAAGGGCGAAGACAAGCAAGACACCACGGCGGCAAAGGGGACCGAGAGCGGCGCCGCGAAGGATCCGAAGGTGCCTGCGCCTTCGGATGGCGGCGAGGCCGTGAAGGCTGCGGGCGTCGAGCCCGGTGGCATCGATCACGGCGCTGAAGGACCTGCCGGTGTGATCACCGCAGCGAATGGAACGGTCGAGGTGCGTCGAGTCGGCGAGGCGGAGTTCAAAGCCGCGAAGGCCGACGAGAAGCTGTATGCGGGCGACGCCGTGCGCACGCAGGACAAGGCCACCGCGACGATCACGCTCGCCGATACGACGGTGATCGAAGTCGCCGAAGTCTCGACCGTCGGCATCGCGAGCCGCGATGGCACCGCGGATCCCGCGTCGAGCGCAGCCGTGCTCGCCGGCCTCGCGCGCTTCAGCGTCGCCCAGCGCTCGCCGGGTGAAGGCGCGTTCCGCGTGTACACGCCCGCGGGCGTGGTGATCACCAAGGGCACCGTGTACGGCGTCGGCGTTGCCGCGTCGGGTGAAACGCGTGTCGGTGTCGAGAGCGGCACGATCCAGGCGATCGGCATCGCCGATCTGGATCTGCCGGGCGCGACGATCGAGACCGGCAACAGCGTGACGCTGAAGGCCGACGGTACCGTTGCCGCACCGGACGCGTGGCCGCAGGACGATTGGGGCACGTGGCGCGACGAAGCAGACGCGCGCGTCGACATCGTCGTCGCGATCGATGCGCACGCGAAGGCGATGGCCGAACTGCAGAAGGAGCTCGAGGATTCGTACGTCGCGCTCGATGCATCGGCGGACAACGTCGCCACGTTCGAAGCGAGCGCCGCGGGTTGGGCGCAGGCGAACGACAGCGCGTCGTATGAAGCGAGCCTGCCCGAAGCGTCGGCGAACATCGACGCGTCGTTCGCGCTCGGTGGTCGCGTGGAAGCGCTCACCTGGGCGAATGCGGGCCACGGCCAGCTCGCCGGCGATCTCTATCTGCGCCATCCCGATGTCGTCGAAGCACACTGGGCGCCGATCGCTCCGCGCGTCGATGCCGCGGTGCTGTGGCCTAAGCGCTTCGAGGTCACCGCGACCGGATACCTCCAGCCGCTGCGCGGTGCGTACTACGTGCATCATCCGCGCGGTCGCGTTCACGCGCCACTCGTCGGGATCAGCGTCCCGGTGTTCTACGCGCAGGTCGAGCCGCCGCCGCTCGAGCGCGCCACCGTACGAGCGCGCGTGAAAGTGCCCGTGTGGTCACCGCCGGAGATCGAGTACCACGCGGAATCCGCGACACGTCCCGTGTGGATCGACGCGCCCGCCCCGAACTGGCGCGCGAACATCAAGGTGATCGCGCCGGCGCCGCCGCGCGCACAGGTCGCGTGGTACGTGCGTCCGCCGACGCTGAAGGCGAAGGTCTTCGTCGGTGCGGACGTGCGCGGCAAGCTCGACTCGCACCTCGTCGTTCGCGCACCCGAGCCGCGTGCATCGCTGCGCGCGCGCTGGACGGTGCCGGTCGGCGTGAAGATCAAGCTCGGCGCGCCCGACCTGTCGGCCGCCGCGCAGGCGCGCGGGAAGTGGCACGTTCGCGCGAACGTCGATGCGCGTGTCCCGGCGCCGCCGCCGCCGCCGGACATTCGCGGCAAGGTCGATGCGAAGGTGAAAGTGAACGTCGGCGTCGTCGCGCCACCGCCACCACGCGTCGAGATCAAGGCGCCATCGGTGAAGGTGAAGGCCGGCTTCGGTGCGGGTGTCGGAGCTCACTCCGGCGGGGACGTTCGCGGTGGCGCCGGCGGTTCCGTCGGCGTGAAGGTGAAGGCTCCGACGGTGAAGATCGTCGTACCCAAGCCGCCGAAGGTAAAAGTGAAGGCCGGCGTGAAGGTGAAGGCCGGCTTCGGCATCGGCAATTAACGGTTAGCAGCGACAGCCTGGGGCTCCCGTGGGACAGCGGGAGCCCTCCGTCGTTTCGGTGCTAGTGTCCGCGCATGAAGCGCTTGCTGACCATGTCGGTCATCCTCGCGCTCGCGACGGGGACTGCATCCGCCGACGAGCCGAAGATCGACTACAAGAAGTTCGAGCTGCCGAACGGCCTGAAGGTCTACGTGATCGAGGACGCGAAAGCGCCGACGGTCTACGAGGTGCTGTGGTTCAAGGTCGGATCGAAGGACGAGATCGCGAACCGCACGGGCTTCGCGCATCTGTTCGAGCACTTGATGTTCAAGGGCAGCAAGCACCTGCCCGACGGCCTCATGGATCGCTTGCTCGAATCCGCGGGCGGCTGGTCGAACGCGTTCACGTCGAGCGACGAGACCGTCTACCAGAACGTCGCGGGCTCCAACTTCCTCGAGCAGATGCTGTGGATGGAAGCGGATCGCGTCGCCGGTCTGCTCGACACGTTCGACAAGCCGAAGCTCGATAACCAGCGCGAGGTCGTGCTCAACGAGCGCCGGCAGTCGTACGAGAACCAGCCGTACGGAATGGCGTCGCTGCTCCTCGCCGAAGCGATGTGGCCGCCGAATCACGGCTACCACTGGTCGACGATCGGCTATCCGAAGGATCTCGCCGCGGCGAGCCTCACCGACGTCGCGAACTTCTTCCGCACGTACTACGTGCCGAACAACGCGACGATGGTGATCGCGGGCGACGTGAAGTTCGACCAGGTGAAGACCCTCGTCGAGAAGTACTTCGGATGGATCCCGCGCGGAAAAGACCCGGCGCGCCCGCAGTACAAGGCGCCGCCGCCGATCACCAAAGAGATCGTTCTCGACACCACCGATGACGTCCAGGTGCCGCGCGTCTACCTGTCGTGGCGTGCACCCGCGCAGTTCACCGACGACGAACCGGCGCTCGACGCACTCGCCGCGATCCTCGGCGATGGCAAGGGCAGCCGCCTGTACAAGCGCCTCGTGTACGACGAGAAGATCGCGCAGTCGGTCAACGTCGGCTTCGACGGCGCCGAGATCGGCGGCACGTTCGACGTGATCGTCACCGCGAAGCCGGGCACCGATCCGAAGCGCCTGATCAAAGAGATCAGCGAGGAGATCGAGAAGATCGCGAAGACGCCGCCCGATGCGAAGGAGCTCGAGCGCGCGACCAACTCGCAAGAGGCCGGCTTCCTCGCGGGGCTCGAACCCACGCTCGCTCGCGCGATCCAGCTCGCGCGCTACGACGTGAAGGCCGGAGATCCCGACTTCTTCGCGCAGGACCTCGCGCGGCGTCGCGTCGTCGTGCCGAAGCAGGTGCAGGCCGTCGCGGCGAAGTACCTCAAGCCGAACATGCGCGTGCAGCTCACGATCCGCCCCGGCAAGAAGATGAAGGAGACCAAGTAATGCGCGCCGCTCTCGTTGCTTCCGTTCTCCTCGCGAGCGCCGTCGCGTTCGCGCAGCCGGCTGATCCGTTCGCAGCGTCGCCGGTGAAGGATTGGACGAAGCCGCCCGCTGCGACGAAGGAGCCCACGTTCAAGCCGCCGGTCGCGAAGCGACTGAAGCTGAAGAACGGAATGGCGCTGCTCGTCGTCGAGAATCACAACCTGCCGATCCTCTCCATGGTGCTCGTCGTCCCCGGAGCTGGTTCGTCCGGCGACCCGAAGGGCAAGTACGGGCTCGCGTCGTTCACCGCCGACCTCCTCGATGAAGGCGCGGGCGGCCTCTCGCCGATCGCGCTCGCCGAGGAGCAAGACCGTCTCGGTGCCGGCATCGGCGTCGGCGTGGACACCGACGCGGCGTACGTCTCGGTCTCGACGCTGTCGAAGACCCTCGACGAGACGCTCGGCGTCGTCACCAAAGTGCTCACGCAGCCCGCGTTCGAGGACAAGGAAGTCGAGCGCGTCAAAGGCGATCGCCTCACCGCCCTCGAGCTCCGTCGCGATCGTCCGCGCGAAGTCGCGATCAACATCCTCAACGCGGCGCTGTTCGGCGCGGACTCTCCGTACGGCCATCCGACGAGCGGTGCCCGGGAGACGTTCAAGGACATCAGTGGCGCGGACGCGAAGGCGTTCTACGCGGAGCACTGGAACCCCGCCGCGATGACGCTCGTCGTCGCCGGCGATGTCGACGCTGCGTCGCTCAAGACGAAGCTCGAAGCCGGCATCGGTGCGTGGGTAGTGAAGGGGGCAAAGAAGGCGGCGAAGCCGAGCTCGCCCGCACAGAAGATCTCGAGCCGCTTGCTCGTCGTCGATCGCAAGGACGCGGCGCAGTCCGACGTACGCATCGGCCTCGTCGGTCTCGATCGCAAAGACAGGCGGTACGCGCAGTTCGAAGTCTTCCGCACCGCGTTCGGTGATGGCTTCACCTCGCGACTCACGCAGACGCTGCGCGAGAAGCTGGGCATCGTCTACAACGCGAGCGCGTTCGCGGACTGGCGGCTCGCGCCGGGGCCGTTCTACGTGTCGACCGCGATCCAGACGCCGTCGACGGGGCAGGGCATCGGCAAGGTGCTCGAGATCCTCGACGACCTCGCGAAGAACGGCCTGCCGAAAGAGGAGCTCGAGAAGGCGAAGCAGAACATCATCCGTGCGCTGCCGGCCACGTTCGGCACCAACGCGGGTGTCGCCGGTGCGTTCGCGGAGCTCGCGCTGCAAGGTCTGCCCGACAACTGGTACGCCACCTACGCCGCGAGCGTGCGCACGGTGACCGCTGCCCAGGTCAAGGCGATCGCGAAGGCGGCGATGCCCTCGAACAAGGTCGTGATCTCCATCGTCGGCGACTACACGAAGATCAAGCCGGAGATCGACAAGCTCTCCCTCGGCGATCCCGCGATGCACGACCTGTACGGCGTCCCCGCGGCCAAGTGATCGCCGAAATCTTGCGCGGCCGATCGAGCGGCGTTGTTATGGGAGCATGTCCGAGCGCCGCCGCTTCGAGCGCCTGCCGATCCAGGTCCCGGTCAACGTCTCGACCACGGTGCGTCGCGACCGCGTCGGCATGATCCGCGATCTCTCGATCAGCGGCCTCTTGTTCCACAGCCTCTCGAAGTTCGCGCTCGGCGAGCGGGTCGTCATCATGTTCAAGCTGGCGCAGCGCAAGGGCGTCACCTCGGGGCGCGTCGTGCGCGCGGCGATCGATCCGAACCTCGAGAACATGTTTCGCTTCGTGACCGCCGTCAGCTTCGACGCGCCACTTCTCGATCTCGATCTCGACCGCGGGCTCGACCGCATGTCATCGCCCGAGGTACAGCTCGGGCATGGCCTCTGATCTGCGCGCCCGCCTCGCAGCCGTACCCACCGTCGACATCGCGCTCTCGCCCGCGACGCAGCGCCTGGTCGACGCCGCCGTCGCGTATCTCGGCTCTCCCGAGGCGATCGCATCGGTCCAGCTCGATCCGTACTGGCCGAAGTGGGCGTCGCCGTGGTGGCAGATGCTCGCGCTGTACGAGCTCGGTCTCGCCGAGCGCATCCCGAAGCGCATCGCTCGCGCGATGGTCGATCGCTTGAACGCGATGCCGCTGCACACGTTCCCGATCCGCGACGAGGACTGGCCCGCGGGCGTCGACAAGCGTCGCGATTCCTCGTGTCACTGCGCGCTCGGCAACATCGACCAGCTCCTCGACGCGTGCGGTGTCGACGTGGATCGCGAGCTGCCCTGGATCCGCCCCTGGTACTCGCAGTACCAGATGAGCGACGGTGGCTACAACTGCGACGAAGCCGCGTACCTCGTCGAGGACGAGTGCCCGTCGTCGATGGTCGGTACGATCGCGATCCTCGAGTCGCTGCTGCGCCGCGGCCCGTCGGACACGGCCGATCGCGCGGCGTCGATGCTGATCTCGCGCGAGCTGCGCCACGGGTCCTCCACGAGCCACAACGCCGCCGAGCGCGAGTCCGCGAAGAAGTGGACCGATCTCTGCTTCCCGCGCTTCTACTTCTACGACGTGCTCCGTGGCGCTCGCGCACTCGTGCGCTGGGCCGTCGAGCACGGCCGCGCGCTCCCACTCGCCGCGATCACGCCGGTGCTCGAGCACCTGCTCGCGACCGCCGGCGATGGCAGCGTGCGCGTCGGTCGAGTCGCTCACGCGAACACGACGACGTGGACGTCCGCCGACAACTGGGCCGCGCGACAGGCGCCCACGCCACCGCCGATCTCGCTCGCACCGGGCGAGGTGAGCCCGACGCTCGCGCAGCAGTGGGCGGAGCTGCGCCGGGACGTGATCGCATTGATCGACGCGGGCCGCGTCGGCTAGGGCTGTTGTCGCGGTGCCGTGTGCACCTCGACGTTCGTGCGCGCCTCGAGCCACGCCTTCAGCTGCTGTGGCTCCTTCGGCGGCGCTTCCGTGTCCTCGAGTCGCCAGATGCGCGCGTTGTCATCCTCGGACGCGCTCACGAGGAGCGAGGGAGACACGAACACGACGCCTTTGACCGCGGTGTTGTGACCGCGAAGCTCGCGGGGCGCGCCACCGGCGAGCGGCCACACGCGCACGATGCCGTCGATGCCCGCGGACGCGACGAGCTTGCCGTCGGGAGAGATGTCGAGATCCTTCACGCCGTCGTGGTTCCCGCGCAGCTCGGTGCGGACCTTGGTGCTCACGTCGAACACGGCGACGATCGAATCGCCACCAGCGGAGACGATCAGCTTGTCGTCGGGGGAGAACGCGAGGTCGCGCACGACATCGGTGTGACGGCCGATCTCGGTTCCCGTGTCACCGCGCCAGAGCGTGACCACACCGTTCTCGTCGCCCGAGGCGAGCAGGGTGCCATCGTGGGAGAGCGCGAAGGCGCGGACCTCGATCCGTGTCCCCGCGATGAGCCGCGAGGCCTTGGTCGCCGGCTCGAAGTAGCCGATGGATCCATCGAAGCTGCCCGCGATGATCGTCTTGCCATCGCGCGACCACAGGACCGGCCGCCAGCCATGCGAGCGCTGGCTGAGTAGCGTGCCCGTGCCGGTGGCGACGTCCCACACGAACAGCGTGCCGTCTTCGCCCGTCGATGCGAGCTGGCGACTGTTCGGCGAGAAGGCCACGCCGCGGACGGTGCTCTTGTGACCGCTCAGCTTGCGACCGATGCCGGTGTGCACGTCCCACAGGTACACGTTGCCGTCGGTGCCGGCCGATGCGAGGTGGTTTCCATCGGGCGAGAAGCGCAGATCTTCGAGCGGGCCGATGTGGCCGACGAGCTCGCGCACGGACTTCATCTCCGCGATCGACCAGACGCGAATGGTGGCATCGTCGGATCCGGTCGCGACGAGCGAGTGATCGGGCGACGTCGAGAGGATCTCGATATCGGCGGTGTGACCGCGCAGCTCCCACGCGAAACCCGATCGAGCACCTGCGATCGCGAGCTCGTAGCTCTGCGGCTCCGACAGCGCTCGATCGGAGAGGCGCTCGAGCCACGCGGCCGTGTGCGACGGATCGACGGTGACCCATTCGCGCGCTTGGTTGCGATAGAACTCGTCGGTCGAGCGATTGAGGTCGTGGAGATTTCGCTCGGCTTGCTCGCGCGCGATCTCGGCGCTGCGCCGCTCCTCGGCCGCTTCATCGCGAGCGCGCACGATGCTCTTGATCGAGAGCACGCCGGTGATCGCGAGAACGACGATCGCGAACGCGGCGACACCGACGGTGATCTTGTGGCGCGCGACGAAGCGGCGAACGAGCCGCCAGATCGAGTACTGGTGGCTCGCGACGAGCTTGCCGGCCGCGAACGCGCGCAGATCGTCGGCGATCCCTTTGGCGCTCTGGTAGCGATCGGCGGGTTTGTGAGCCATCGCGCGCTCGACGATCGTGACGAGCTCCGGTGGCAACGTCGGTTCGCGTTCGGCGAGCGGAACGCGGCGGCCCTCCGCGACGTGCTCGAGAACCTCCTCGGTGGTGCGGCCGCGATGCGGAGGCACACCCGAGAGCAACGTGTACAGCATCGCGCCGAGCGCGTAGATGTCCGTGCGCTCGTCGCTCGTGTCGCCGCGCGCTTGCTCGGGCGCCATGAACGATGGCGTGCCCATCACGGATCCGACTTGCGTGAGCAACCCGCCCGAGCTGTCCGTGCCGCGCGCCGACGAGCTGACGGAGCCCGAGGCCGGATCTAGCGATTCGGCGGCTTCGCCCGCACGCAGATCCTTCGCGAGCCCCCAATCGATCACCACGGTCTCGCCGAATGGACCGATCAGCACGTTCGATGGCTTCAGGTCGCGATGGAGGACGCCTTCGCTATGCGCGTAGGCGATCGCATCGGCGACGGCGATCGCGTGCGGCAAGAGCGCGAGCCGCGCTTGTACCTGCGTGGACTCCTCGAGGATCACTTCGAGCGAACGACCGCGCACACGCTCCATCGCGTAGAACGCCCGGCCGTCTCCGAGAATCCCGGCCTCGTAGACGCGCACGATCGACGGATGCTGCAGGCGCGCGGTGATCAACGCTTCGCGCTCGAAGCGGGGATCGATGTGGTCGGCGCGCGTGACCTTGATGACGATGTCGCGGCGCAGCCGGCGATCGCGCGCCGACAGGATCTTGCCCATGCCACCGCGCGCGAGCTCCTCGCCGATCGTGTACGCGTTGTCGGCTACCTTCTGCATCGCGGGCAGATCCGCCTCGACGTGCGGTCCTTGCAGGGTCGCCGCGTGCGGCACGTCGATCGTCGACGCAGTCGGAGATCCGGATGCCGGCAGCGTCGCGAGCTGCGCGATCGCTCGGCGATCGACGAGCGAAACTTCCGTCGCGTTGCCCGCGGCCGCGACCGTGGGCCCGACGCCAGGAAGCGTCCCAGCGTGCGCGTCGGCCTCGTGCGGGCGATCCCCTTCGCTCACTCGAACCAGGGTACCTCAGGAAATCTCCTATCGGCGCGCCTCCTGCAAAGAGGACTGGCATGCGGTACCACGCGCTCGCGGCTGACTACGACGGAACCCTCGCTCATCACGGCCGCGTCGATGACACCACGTGGGCAGCGCTCGCGAAGCTGCGGGAGTCCGGTCGCAAGGTCATCCTCGTGACCGGGCGCCAGCTCGACGAGCTACTCGAGCTGATTCCGGATCCGCTGGTGTTCGATCGGATCGTCGCGGAGAACGGCGCGCTGATCTACGACCCCGTGAAGAAGTCGGAGCATCCCGTCGCGCCGGGACCGCCTGCAGACTTTGTCGCCGAGCTACAGAAGCGCGGCGTCGATCGCATCTCCGTCGGTCGCGTGATCGTCGCGACCTGGGAGCCGTTCCAAGACGTGGTGCTCGGCGTGATCAAGGACCTCGGGCTCGAGCTGCAGGTCATCTTCAACAAGGGCGCCGTCATGGTGCTGCCCTCGGGCGTGAACAAAGCGAGCGGCCTGGCCGAGGCGCTCGTCGGGCTGGGGCTATCGCCGCACAACGTCGTCGCCGTCGGCGATGCCGAGAACGACCACGCGCTGCTGATGTCGGCGGAGTGCGGTGTCGCGGTGGCGAATGCGCTGCCCTCGCTCAAGACCAGCGCGGACATCGTCACCGAGATGGATCACGGCGCGGGCGTCCGCGAGCTCGTCGAACGGATCGTCGGCGACGATCTCGCGCAGACCGCGACGCGACTCAAGCGGCACTACATTCGCCTCGGCAAGGCGGACGAGCGCGAGGTCGGCATCGATCCGTACTCGGCGAACATCATGGTGTGCGGCACGTCGGGCAGCGGAAAATCGACGCTGACGACGGGGCTCCTCGAGCGCATGGACAAGGGCGGCTATCAGTTCGCCGTCATCGATCCCGAGGGCGACTTCACGACCCTCGACTTCGCGGCCGTCCTCGGCGGGTCGCAACGCGCGCCGCTCGTGACCGAGGTCGTCGACATCCTCGCGAACGGCAAGGACAACGTTGTCGCGAATCTCCTCGGTGTCGCGGTGGATCATCGCCCCGAGCTGTTCGCGCAGGTCCTGCCCGCGCTCGGAGAGCTCCGCTCGCGCAGTGGTCGTCCGCACTGGCTCGTGATCGACGAGGCCCACCATCTGTTGCCCGCGACATGGGAGCCCGGGAAGGACGTCCCCCTGCGCCCGCACGGCACGATCTACATCACCGTGCATCCGGGCAGCGTGACGCCGAAGATCATCTCGACGATCGATACGGTGATCGCCGTCGGCGAACATCCCGAGCTGACCCTCGGCGAGTTCTGCGAAGCCGCGGGCATCGAGTGTCCGCACCTCGAACCGATCGACAAGCTCGCGCCCGGAACGGTGGTCTACTGGAAGATCGGCGAAGATCCGATCGTCGTCGTGACCGAGAAGCCCGAAGGCGAGCGCACGCGTCACTCGCGCAAGTATGCCGAGGGCAACCTGGGCGCGGATCGCGCGTTCGTGTTCCGCGGCCGTGACGGCAAGCTCAACCTGCGCGCGCACAACCTGCATCTGTTCCTGCACCTCGGCGAAGGCGTCGACGACGACACCTGGCAGTTCCACCTCGAGAACCACGAGTACTCGAAGTGGCTGCGCACGGAAGTGAAGGATGCCGAGCTCGCCGCCGAGGTCGACGCGATCGAACGCGCGGGCCTCGCCCCTGCGGAAAGTCGGACGCGCATCCGTGCTTCCGTCGACAAGCGATACACGCTGCCGTCGGATCGCGCGAGCGGGCTCATCGACTGATGCGCGCGCGCGCCGCAGTGGGCGCTAGATCGTGATCGCGTAGCAGCGCTCGAGCGCGCCGATGTTCGCATCGCCGAGGCGACCGAACGCTCCGTGATCCCCGCCGAGCTGCTCGACACGCGTGTAGTGCGCGCGCACTTCCGTATCGCCGACGGGAAACGGCGGTCCGGCAAACTTCGTCTCGTCGTAGTCGACCGTGACGAGCAAGCCCGGCGTCCCCGGCTGGACGAGCTTGCGCACCTGCGCGATGTACGGAATGCGCATCTCGGGCGGCATCGCCACGAGCGCGGCGCGGTCGTACACGCTGTTCACCACGCCGATCATCTCGGGCGTCGCGCTGAACCAATCACCGGCGATCAGCGTGATCGCTCCGTGGCGATACGCGCGGTGCGTGCAGTCGTTCCACGGCTCGTCGACGGTCGGCGTGAGCCCGTGCTCGGCGAAGAACGCGGCGACCGCATCCTCGACGAGCTCCACGCCGACGACCTCGTGTCCGCGCGACGCGAGATACGCGAGATCCTCGGCCTTGCCGCACATCGGGACGAGCACGCGGCCGGACAATCGCGCGTCATGCGCGACGAGGTACTCGTTCGCGACGCCTTGGTGAAAGCCGATCTTTCCCTCGGCCCAACGCTGCTTCCAGAAGTCGGCTTCCACGCAGCGAGGCTACCAGGTGGGTTACTTCATCGTCTTCGAGACGGTCATGAAGTCGCTCTCGAACGCGAAGCCCAGGATCACGTACGGCATCGCGCGCGAGATGTAGTCATCCGCGGTGTGGTTCATCGGCAGCGTGCCCGGCTCGCCCGCGCGGTACTTGTGCGTGAGGTACCACGACAGGATCAGGATCAGCGTCGGCTTGTTGAAGCGCGACGGGCCGTCGTCGCGGAACGTCTTCGCGAGGAAGAGGCCGAGGCGATGGTGGGCATTCTCGTTGTCGTACGCATCGAACTCGGCCTGCGTCGCGAAGTGCTCGCGCTTGTAGAACGGATGCACCCACGTGTGCCGTAGACCGACCGCGAGGTTCGGCGCGCCCGTGTACAGGAGATCGTTGTCCATCGCGAGCGTCCAGCCCTTGTCGGGGAGGAGCGTGTCGAACGTCGGCTCGTAGACCGAAGTCTCGCCGGAGCGAATGCCCGACGCGTCCCAGTAGTCGAGCTGCGTCAGCGAGCGCAGCGCGATCTTGTTCTTCGCGATCTTGATCTGCAGCATCGGCGCGACGCCGAAGTGGAACAGCGTTGCCTTCTGCGGCTCGGTCGCGGGATCGTCGCGCATCTCCTTCAGGTGGCTGTCGCTGAAGTTCGTGTCCTCGGACGCGGACGCGAACGATTGGAGGTAACCGAACGTGCCGAAGAACTTCTGCACCTCGCCGTAGACCTTCACGTTGAAGATCGAGACTGGCTGCAGCTCGCCACCGACGCCGATCTGCGCGCTCGCCGGGTTGAGCTTCGGATACAGGCCCGCGAACCAGAAGTTCGTCTTCGCGACCGGCTTCTCCGAGTAGTACATGCGCTTCTGAAAGCCGAGGCGCGCACGGGTTTCGAGGCCGAGCGGATTGAGACGGAAGATCGTCAGGTCCGACAGCATGAAGCGCAGGTCACCCGTCGGCGGCGCGTCGGGATCGAAGCGATGCATCGGCGCGAACGGATCCGGCACCGGTTGTGGCGGCGGCTGATCCGTGGCGGGGCCGGCCTGCTTGACCGGCGTCGGATCTGCCGCGAGCCGATCCGCGCTCGCGATCGAAGGTGATACAGCGAGAGATAGGCAAAGAAGGAGGCGGCGCATGAACGCGCATCCTACTCATAAGAAAGTCTCTCGGGGTGCCGTTGGCTAGTTCCCGAAGCGCCAACCGAACGAAAGCGCCTTCGGGTGACTAGCAGTAGAGAGTCCGAATCGCGGACAGCTCAGTCCGCGTCCTTCGCCTCTGCCTCGCCGCCACCACCGCCCGCCGCGCCGTTCTTGATCTCGGTGACTTCGTTGCGGACGGTCTGTGCGAGGGCCTTGAGCTCCTGCATCGCGTTGCGGACGCGGGTACCCGCGGCCTTGTTTCCGTCGTTGTAGAACTTTTCAAAGTCCGCCTTCATCCCGGCGACCAACTGGACGAGCTCGTTGTAACGGCTGACCGTGCTGGGCGAGGAAGCGGGGGTGGTGGTCTCGTTTTGCGTCTCCATGAGGGGCGCTACCAAACCACATCCATCTGACATCTGCACCTGAATCGAGTTCTTCTAACGATTCTCAAGCGGTGCAGCGTCGCTACTCGGCGGCGCGGACCCGATGAAGCGTCAGAGAGCGCCCTGGAAGGGCCTTGTGGCTCGATCCGCACGCACCGAAGCACGTGTCATCCACACCGACGAACGCCGCGTTCTTCAAGCTGATGTGCGAGTGGTGATGATGGAAATAGTACCAACCCGCTCCACCGTCCGTGGTCTCGTACGCGAGCACGGCGTTGTTGCACGCCGCCGCTGACAGCCAGCCCGAGCTGCACAGGGTGTTCATCGCCGAGAGGATCATCGGCCCGGCTTTGCCATCGACGCCGACGACACGCGTGCGCGTGCTCTCGAACACCGCGCCGAGGAACAGCGCGTGACGCCACACGTCGAGCTTGTCGGGGGCGGCGACGCAGTGACTCGCGTCCTGACCGCCCGAGGTGTACGGGCAGATCGGACGCAGTTGGTTGTTCGCCGTGTTCGCTTGGTAGTACGCGAGGTCGATGTCGAAGCCGTTCACGTGCGTGCCGGCCGGATGCCCGGGGCTGCCGATCGACGTGCCGGGGATCGCGCCGTTCGACTCGCTCATGTCGCCGAGGCCGAGCGCGCCACCGTTGCCGGCCCACCCCACGGACTTGCACGCGACAAACGACGTCGCGTACGAGACGAGCTGCATCAGATCCTTACGGAGATAGCTGCGGTATTGATTCGCAGCGCTCTCTCCATTGATCGCGTAGTCGTCCCACGCGGCGTTCGTGCGCGGGCTAAAGGTAACGAGCTGTCCACACGTCGTGCCGGTGCAGTCGCGCACCGGGAGGTTCGTGCACGTCGGGCCGGGACCCGGTCCGGGTGCGCCCGGCGCCGGTTGCATCTCGGGAACGCAGTCGCCCTGCACGCACGTGTTACCGACGCCGCACTGCGCGTTGTCCGTGCAGTCGCACGCCGACCCGCATGACGCATCGCAATTGCCGTTCGCCGTCGGAACGCACGAACCGTCGGTGTCGCATTGACCCGCGCACGTGTGCGCATCGCAGTCCGGCCAGCACAGGGGGCCGACGTCGCTGCCGTCGAGGGTCCAGCACCGCGACCCCGTCGGGCACTCGGTCTGCGAGCCGCCGGATGCGCATGCACCCGATGCCTTCGTCATGCACACGCCGTAGACGCACACGCCTCGCGCGGCGCCATCGTCGGCGCAGTCGGCATCGCACGAGCACGCGCCGCCGGGGGCGACACCGCCGCTGCCACTACCGCCGCCACCGCCGCCTCCTCCTCCTCCGCCGCCACCGTCGCTGCCGTCGTTCGCGTCGATCGCCGGGCTGTCGTCCCCTGCGGTCTTCGCCGCCGGACCACACGCCACGAGCACCACCATTGCACCGAGCAAAGCCTTCATCACCACGTCCGCCTCCAGCTAGTCCAAGAAAGGGCGCACACGTACAACATTGCTGCGCGGCGCGTCAACGCTCGTGTAGTGTCCGCGGCCCGTGCCTTCGACCGACGACAAGTCCGACGAACGTCGGACGCGTAGCAGCGCCGAAGGCGATCCGAAGGTAAGCGACACCGTCCCGCCCGCGCGCGTCGTGGCAGGGATCAGCGACGAGCAGATCGTCGACGATCGCGAGGCCGCCTGGCTGCGCGATACGTATCAGCCGAACGAACCGAACCTGACGCTGCGAGCGATCGTCGCGGGAATTCTCATCGGCTTCGTGATGAGCCTGTCGAACATCTACGTGTTCTTCAAGACGGGCTGGTCGCTCGGCGTGACGCTGACGGCCTGCATCATGGGCTTCATGGTGTTCAAGGTGATCGAGCTGTTCAAAGCTCGACCCCTCGGCGCACTCGAGAACAACGCACTCACCACCGTCGCGTCGGGGGCGGGCTACATGACCGCAGGCGGCAATGCGGCCGCGTTCGGCGCGCTCGTGATGATCACGACCGTGCAGCCGAACAAGGTCGGCCTCGTCGCGTGGTTCGCGATCATCGCGGCGCTCGGCGTGTTCGCCGCGATTCCGATCAAACGCCAGTTGATCAATCGTGAAGGTCTCGCGTTCCCGACCGGCACCGCGACCGCCGAGACGATTCGCACGATCCACACCGTGGGCTCGGGCGAAGGTTCGAACGCGGCGTGGTCCCTCGTCATCTCCGCTCTCCTCGCCGGGGCGCTGACGTACATCCGCGACGGGCTCAAGCTCATCCCCGGTGCATGGGCGCCGTCGTGGAGCATCCTCGGCCACGGCCTCGCGAAGTGGACGATCGCGATCAAGACCGAGGTCGTGCTGCTCGGTGCCGGCGCGCTGATGTCGTTCCGCACCGGGTGGTCCCTGCTGCTCGGCGCGATCGTCAACTACCTCCTCATCGCACCGGTGCTGTTCGAGCACGGGCTCGTGAAGGCGATCGGCACCAAGCCCGTGAGCTACGCGGGCATCATCGATTGGACCCTGTGGCCAGGCGCCGCGATCCTCGTCGGTGCGGGCCTCACGTCGTTCGCGCTCGACTACAAGAGCATCGCACGTTCGTTCACGGGCCTCGGCGCCGTGTTCGATCGGAGCAAGCGCAACGCTCCGGCCGAGGGCATCGCTGCGATCGAAGCACCCGATTGGTGGTTCCCCGCGGGCTTGATGTTCCTGACGCCCGCGATCGTGGCGCTGATGTATCTGATGTTCGACATCCCGATCTACGCGGGCGTCCTCGCCGTGCCGATCGCGATCCTGATGGGCTTCGTCGCTGCGCGCGTCACGGGAGAGACCGACGTCACGCCGACGAAGGCGCTCGGTCCTGTCACGCAGATGATCTACGGCGCGATCACGCCGGGAAATCTCACCGGCAACATCATGTCGGCGAACGTCACCGGCGGCATCGGTTTGCACGCCGCCGATCTGCTGACCACGCTCAAGACCGGCTGGTTGCTCGGTGCGAAGCCGCGGCACCAGATCTACGCGCAGCTGTTCGGCGTGCTCGCGGGCGCGGCGATCATCGTGCCCCTGTTCTATCTCGTCGTCCCGATCGCGAAGCTCGGCAGCGACGAGTGGCCGGCACCGAGCGCGATCGTGTGGGCCAACGTGTCGAAGGCATTCGTCAACGGCATCGGTGCGCTGCCGTGGTCCGCGAAGATGGGAATCCTCGTCGGTGCCACGTTCGGTATCGGCATGACGCTGATCGAGAAGGTCGTGTCCAAGAAGGTGAAGGCGTGGCTGCCGTCACCGTCGGCGATCGGCCTCGCGATGGTGGTGCCGTTCTCGAACTCGCTCGCGATGTTTCTCGGTGCGCTGGTCGCGTTCGTCGTCGCGAAGCGCTACGGCAAGTTCGAGAAGTACACCGTGCCGATCGCGTCCGGCTTGATCGCGGGTGAGAGCCTGATGGGCATCGGCATCACGGTGTACGAGAAGATCTATCTCGGACACTGATCTGCTATAGCGCGCCCCATGCGCTGCTCTCTTCTCGTGCTCCTTGTCGCGTGCGGGTCATCGCCCGCGCCGGCACCCACCGAACCGAAGAGCGACATGGAGACGATGCCGCGGCCCGCGATGGAGCCGTTCACGGCGAACGGCTACGAGCTGACGGGCGCGGAGTACTGGCCGTACGTCGGCAGCGTGGACATCAAGTACCCCGAGGAGGTCCTGTGGGGCTTCTATCCGCTGAAGGGCGAGGTGCCGCCGGGCGAGACCGAGCCGAACCCGGCGAGCGCGCGTCCCGAGGCGATCGAGTGCGCGTACAGCGCGTGGATCCAGCTCCGCGCGTTCATCGCGGGCCCGCACGAGAAGCTCGATCGCATCGTCGCGATCGGCGAGAAGGCCGGCACGATCGTCCCGCGGTTCTATTTGTGGACCAACGATTACGGCAGAGCGGCGGACCCGTATCCGCCCGGCGTACGAGAAGCTCGCCTGTGGTGGTGGGCACGCAAGACGCCGGAGCCCCCGAAGCCGCCCGGGTACTGGAAGTGGGAGTCCGTGCTCGATCAGAAGGGCGCGTGCCATACGCCGCGTCCCGAGCAGATCGAGGCGTACCTGACCGAGAAGCTCGCCGAAATGGAAAAGATAGAGGCAGCTTCGCGCTAAGGTCACGCGGTGCGCGCCGCTGCCGTTGCCCTCGTTATCCTCGTCGGGTGTAAGGGCGACAAGAAGCCGCCGCCGAAGGCTTCACCTCCACCGCCGAGCGACGCAGCAGTCGTCGCCACGCAGCCCGGACCGGATCCCGCGTCGGATGCGAACTTCGACGCGCTGCGAGTGAAGCACCTCTCGCTCGATCTCTCGGTCGACTTCACGACACGTACGCTCGCCGGCACCGCGAAGCTGACGTTCGACATCACGGACAAGGCCGCAGCCGCGCGCCTCGACGTCGGCGAGCTCGCGATCACGAAGCTCGCGTCGTGCGACAACGACACGCCACTCGCGGTGACGTACCTCGCGACCTCGTCGAAGAGCGTGCCCGGCAAGGTGGCGGTGATCCCGTCGCCACCGGCGTGCGTGGTGGTCACGTACACGACGCCAACGGATGCGGGCGCGTTGCTGTGGCTCGATGCCGAGCTCACGGCGACCAAGAAGCAGCCGATGCTGTTCACGCAGTCGCAGGCGATCCTCGCACGCACGTGGATCCCGCTGCAGGACACGCCCAGCGTGCGGTTCACGTACGACGCGACGATCCGCGTGCCGAAGGGCGCGATGGCGGTGATGTCGGCGACGAATCCGCAGAAGCGCGCGGACGACGGCGTCTATCGCTTCACGATGGACAAGCCGATCCCGTCGTACTTGATGGCGCTCGCCGTCGGAGATCTCGACTTCAAGGCGATCGGACCGCGGACGGGTGTGTACGCGGAGCCAACGGTCGTCGACGCGGCCGCGTTCGAGTTCGCGGAAGTCGAGAAGATGATGGCCGTCGGCGAGAAGCTGTACGGCCCGTATCGCTGGGAGCGCTACGACATCCTGGTGCTACCGCCGAGCTTTCCGTTCGGCGGCATGGAGAATCCGAAGCTGTCGTTCCTGACGCCGACGGTGCTCACCGGTGATCGCGCGCTCGTCGGTCTGCTCGCTCACGAGTTGGCGCACTCGTGGTCGGGAAATCTCGTCACGAACTCGACGTGGAACGACGTGTGGCTCAACGAAGGGTTCACGACGTATGTCGAGTACCGGATCATGGAAGAGCTCCGCGGGCGCGAGTGGACCGAGATGAGCTGGGCGCTCGCGCGCATGGATCTCGACGAGGTCGTCGTGGATCCGAAGATCAAGGACACCCGGCTCGCGCTGACGTACAAGGCCGGCGAGGATCCCGAGTCCGCACCGTCGGAGATCGCGTACGAGAAGGGGGCGCTGTTCCTGCGTGCGCTCGAGGAAGCGATCGGTCGCGATACGTTCGACGCGTTCTTGAAGACGCGCTTCGATCGCCTCGCGTTCACGTCGTCCGATTCGGCGACGTTCGAGAAGGACATCGCGCCGCTGATGGATGCGGTGAAGTCGAAGCCGGCGTGGACGGTCGCGCAATGGCTCCACGACAATGGCCTGCCGCCGGGTGCCCCGTTCTCGACGTCCGTACGCCTGAACGCGCTGAAGGAGCGCGCGGCGAAGTTCTCCACGGAAGGCGCGTTGCCCGATGCCACGAAGTGGTCGTCGACGGAGTGGCTCGCGTTCCTCCGCACCCTGCCGAAGACAACGAAGCGCGAGCATCTCGAAGCGCTCGACAAGAAGTTCCAGCTCACCACCACGACGAACAAGGTGATCGCGAAGAGCTGGTTTCCGATCGCGATCGCCGCCGACATGCAGCAGGCCGCGCCGCAGATCGAGGCGTACCTCGTGGTCGTGGGCCGGCGCTATCTCGTGATGGCCGTGTACGGAGCGCTCGTCGAGAAGGGCGGGTTCTGGCGCGACGTCGCCGTGAAGTCCTTCGCCAAGGCGAAGGCGAACTATCACTCGATCACGCGCGACTCGGTCGCGAAGTTGCTCGCGGACTCGGCGAAGAACTAGCCGAGCGATTCGGCGCGCACGACGACGCGATATTTCGTCGCGCCGGGCACGTTCGTGGTGATGCCCTGTTCGCAGGCGCGAGCCCACGCTTCGAGGTCGATCTTCGTCGGGCCGAGGTCGACCCACACCTTGATCACGTCGACGTCATCGCCGGACGGACGCACCTGCACCTCGCGCGGCGAGGCGCCGGCGAACTGGAATGCGTGGACGAAGCTATCGATCGCGGCGGACACGAGGTTGATATCGGGCGTCGTCATTGGGGAGTCCTCGTCGTGAGTGAGTCGACGGCGTGGATCGGCGGTGCCGCGCCGTTGATCAAGTGTTTGATCGCGGACAGCACCAGGCGCTGCTGCTCGAGGAGGCTCTTGCCGGCGAACGCCGTGGACACCACACCGATGCGCCAGTGCCCGCCGCCACCCGCAACCTCGACAACGGCATCGGGCATGCGCTCCTTGATCGACGTGGTGATCGCGTCTTCGATGGAGCCCACGAAGTCAGTTGCATGGTCGGACATGGAGAGGGTGTACGGTTGGCGCATGGGCGCGGTCAAGGTCGACGTGCCTCACGTCGTACAGCGCGAAGACCACACCTGTGGCGCAGCGGCCCTGCTCGCGATCTGCCGGCATTTCGGCGTGGGCCCCGACGACGAGCCGGCGATCGTCCGCGACATGGAGCTGCCGCTCGACGGCGCGGATCCGGTGCACCTGCTCCGCGCGATCCGGGCCTACGGCCTCTCGTACGAAGAGACGCGCGGCATGACCGACGCTGCGCTGCGCGCGTCGCTCGATGCAGGTCATCCGGTGCTGCTGACGCTGCAAGCGTGGGGCGAAGGCCACTGGGTCGTCGCGATCGGCTACGACAAGCGCGGTGTGCACGTCGAGGATCCGTGGCTCGACGATGCGCGGGGCTTCTTCGGCTGGCGCGCGCTCGCGAATCGCTGGCACGACATCGAGGGACATCCGCCGCGTCCGCTCGTGCGGTATGGCCTCGCCGTATGGGCTAGCCCGCGCCGATCAACTGCGGCACGGCGAGCAGGACGGCGTAGCGCACGAGTCTCGACGAGAACACGATCGCGGTGAACGGCCAGATCCTCATGTCCATCAGCGGGCGCGCGATGAACGCGAGGACGTACAGCGGCGGGAGGCCGATCGTCGAGGCGATGAACATGATCATCTTCGGTCGCTTGTTCCAGCGATCGATCTTGTGGCGCAGCTTGTCCACGCGAGCGCGCAGCTTGTCGTTCGCTTTCTCGAGAGCGCCGTAACCCGCGTAGTAGCAGATGGTCTTCGCGATCTGATGACCGATCGCGGCGAGTAGCACGAGCAGCACCATGTCCGAGGGTGTCGGCGCGGCCCACGTCCCGATGCCGATCAAGAACAGCTCGATGCTGATGATCGGGAACATGCCCGCGCAGAAGCCGATCACGAACGCTCCTCCAAACAGGCCGAAGGTCGCGAGGAGCGAATCGATCACGCGGCACCGTAGCCCACGGCTACTCGGCCGTCGCCCGGAACACGTAGGTCACGCCGGGAATGCCGAAGATATCGAGGGCGGCATCGTGGCTCTGGATCCGGGCGCGCAAGGCGTCCTCGGCCCCGGGCGTCGTGCCGAGATAGATCACTTTCTCGGCGAAGTTCAGGTCGCCATCGCGCGGCTCGAACGGGTTGTCGCCGGGGATCTCGGGAAGCACGAAGCTCCCCATCGTCGCGTTCTGTGTGACATGGCTGCCGCGCCCGATGATGTGCCAGTCGTGAGCGGCGGTATCGCGACGGAATGACAGCTTCGTCATCACGACCGCGGGCGAAACGAACGTGGTGTTCGCTGGTGTCTCGATCGGCCACGACACGGTCTTCGTCGGGATGTCGAAGGCCGACGGCCCGAGCCACGGGAATTTGCGCATCGCCAGGTCGCGAGCGAACACCGTCGTGTTCGGCGGAAGGCGCTCGACGTAGACCTGCGTGCGGACATCCGTCATGGAGGTCGACGCGACCGCGACGGTGGCGTTCATCTCTCGCGGGAACGCCAACATGCCCGCGATGCCCGACGGTGGCAGGGGGCTCGTCACGATCGGCGTCGAGTACGCGAGCGAGGGCGTGAGGTACGGGCTGACCTCGACCTGATTCATCCCGTTCGGTGCGTTCGTGAGGTTCACGTCGAGGGCATCGTTGGCGTTGATCACCTTCCATTGCGCCTGCGTGAAGTTCTGGACCGCAGTGCTCGCGTCGAGGTTCTCGGCGGTGATGATCCGAACCGCCGTTCCACTGTTGTTCTTCCCGATCAGGAACAGGTCGTACCTCGGGCAGTTGTTCGAGATGTTCAGCCCGACGGTGAGGTTGGTCGTGTTTATCAGTGGCGAGTTGCAGGTCGTGTACGGGAAGTAGAACACCACGCCGCCGCTCGTGGGCGCTTGCCAGTTCACGGTGATCGCTCGCTCGCCGATCGTGGGCCCGAACTTCGAGACAACATGTGCGCCCTCCCAGAGATCGGTATAGGTGGTCGCGTTGTAGTTCGCACCGTTGATGCGAACGATCGTCGCCGTGCTTCCCACGGGAACGCTCTCGACCACCGTGCCGGTCACGTCCGTGCGCGCTTCGCTGATCATGCCGCCGGTGGGCGTCGAGAACAGCACGCGGATGTCGTTCTGAGGCGCGCCCGTCGGCCCGAGCACCTCGATCGTCACCGTCGTCATCATCGGCGCGTCGGCATCGGAGCCGGCGTCGTTGCCGGGCACGTCGCTGCAGTTGTCGGTGAGCGAGCTCGCGCAGATTCCGTTCGGATTGCAGACGAGCCCGTCTGGACACGCGTCGTTCTCCGCGCATGCCAAAAAGCAGCGCTCGATGTTCGGGCGATAGCACCCCACCACGGCGATCGCGATGATGGCGCAGAGCCGAAGGCTCAGAACGACCCGCCCCACACGAGCTGCGCACCATCCGCCGACGGGGCGATCGTCACGCTGCTGCGCTCGTTCGACGACGGGCGCGACAAAAAGAACATCACGACGCCACCGGCGACGACCGCACCACCGGCGATCAACGACACCGTCGCGGTCTTCTGACTGCGGAGCCCGCGCTCCTGGATCGAGGGCTTCCATTCGTCGCCCATGTCGAGCGCCTCGGCTTCGTTCGCCGCGCTGCGCGCTTTGAGACCGAATACGACACCGACGATCAGCCCGGCTCCACCCGCGCCCATCGTCACGTAGCTCGCGATTCGCAGGGGACTGCTACCGCTCGGTGGGGCGACCGTCGGTCCCGTCGGTCCCGTCGGTCCCGTCGGTCCCGTCGTGGGATCTGTCGTCGGGCCGGTCGTCGGGCCCGTCGGTCCGGTCTTCGGATCTGTTGTCGGGCCCGTCGGTCCGGTCAGGTTCGGATCGGTGGTCGGAGTCGTGGGGTTCGTCGTCGGATTCGTCGTCGGATTCGTCGTCGGATTCGTCGTCGGATTCGTCGGCTCGACGGGCTTCGTGTTCTTCGCGCACGCCTCCATCTCGACGATGAACTTCTCGACCTTTTCGATGTTCTTCTCGCCAGGGAACTTTCGCTTGAACGTCTTGTAGAAGCTCGCGGCTTGGCCGCAATCACCCTTGAGCCGGTACGACTGCGCGATGTTGAACAGCGCTGCGGCGTCTTCGCGGAGCGAGTACGCTTCCTTGAACTTCGCGATCGCCTTGTCCCACTCCTGCAGATCGTAGAGCCGGCGACCTTCGGCAAGTGCCGCGTCGGCGGCGGGGTTGGGTGCTTGCGCGTGCGCGGCTCCACTGGCCAGCGCGAGGGCAAGCACCGTTGTCGCGAGGGTTCCTCTCATCACGATCCTCCGTCGAGCATGATCACATCACGGGCGACCCGGCGCCACTGTCCGCGTCACATCGGCGGCGACGTCGCGCCACTCGCCACGTCGCGAGCCGGATCACATCGGAGGGTCGAGGTCGTCGGGTCCGGTCGCGGTCGCCGGTCCGGTCGCGGGCACATCACATCGGAGCGTCGGGATCGTCGACGGGGCCGGTCTTCCCACCGGTCGCCGGTCCGGTCGCGGGCACATCACATCGGAGCGTCGGGATCGTCGACGGGGCCGGTCTTCCCACCGGTCTTGCCGCCCGTCTTTCCACCGGTCTTGCCGCCGGTCTTCGATCCTGACTTGGAGCCGGACTTCGATCCTGACTTGGTTCCGGTCGACTTCACCGTCGCGCTGGTGTCGCTTCCCGAACCCGCAGCCATGGTGTTGCTTCCCGATCCAGCGGCCGTGTCGCTTCCCGATCCAGCAGCCGTATCGCTTCCCGAACCCGCCGCCGTGTCCGACCCCGCCGCCGTAGTGTCGGGCTTCGTGGTGTCGGGCTTCGTGGTGTCGGGCTTCGTGGTGTCGGGCTTCGTAGTGTCGGGTTTGATCTCCGGCTTCGTGTCGGGC
>Ga0154020_10001082_pt1 | contig 33690 bp, 32 predicted proteins | sample Klosneuvirus_201_FD_109709 | JGI IMG/M metagenome (GOLD analysis project Ga0154020, IMG submission 109709) | Active sludge microbial communities from wastewater, Klosterneuburg, Austria - Klosneuvirus_20160825_MG | ecosystem: Engineered > WWTP > Aerobic digester > Activated sludge | place...
AAGAACTCTCTGCCACGATCCAGGGTCTGATTCGCTCAATTCGCTCCAGGTCTTGACTTCCCTTCCTGCCGACTGAATACTGCCGACTGATGACTTTGTGATTTCTGCCAACTCGCAACTGTTTCCCCATGCCCACCGAAATCGAAAAACAATGGATCGCCGCTTGGCGTCGAGCTGGCCCGGAACTGGAACGCATCCGTAGAGCAGAACTGCAGGCATTGGACGATGCCGCAGGCTACAAGTTACTCGGAGCTACAAACGTGCAGCATCCTCAATCAGGTCTGGTCACTTTTCAGGCATGGATGATGAGGCATCTTGTAAAGCAATTGACGAAAACCGATGATTGACCGAGCTCTGTGGGATTCCGCTGTTGAGTTGCAGGGCTTTCTTGAAGCCTGTCAGTTTCAATTCTGTTTCATTGGTGGGATTGCCATTCAACGCTGGGGAGAGCCCCGGGTTACCGACGATATGGACGTCACGATCATCGCGGGTTTTGGAGACGAAAGTCCGCTGATTCGGTCCATTCTGAAACGCTATCAGCCCCGCATTCCGGATGCGTCCGGGTTCGCACTTCACTCGAGAGTCCTGCTGCTGCAGGATATTGCTGGTCACGGAATTGATATCTCGTTGGGGGCACTTCCATTTGAGGAACGGGTTGTCATGAGATCATCGCTGTGGGGCACTCCCGGCAGTGGAAGCATTCGAACCTGCAGTGCAGAAGATCTCATTGTGCTGAAAGCATTCGCCAGCAGACCGCAGGACTGGCTTGATGTCGAGAAAGTCATCATCCGACAAGGCACTCGACTCGATCGGTCGCTGATTGTTGAAGAGTTAAAACCGCTTGTGGAACTCAAAGAAGAACCCGAGATTCTCGAACAAGTCGAACGGTTGTTCGACCGCAACGAGCGACTAGATACGAGAAGCGAGTAAAGCCCCTGTGGCCGACTCGCCCCTCGCCACTCTAGGCTTAAAACAATGTCTTTTGAAGATCTCGACGTCTGGAAACGTTCGGCTCGTCTGTCAGCGACTCTGTATCAACAGACAAAGGACCTGCGTGACTTTGGCTTTAGAGATCAGCTCACCCGCAGCGGCCTGTCTGTCCCGTCAAACATTGCCGAAGGTTACGAACGCGACAGTGACGCGGAAATTGCAAGATTTCTTACGATCGCCAAAGGCTCCGCCGGTGAACTTCGAACGCAGATCCTGATCGGGATCGAAGCCGGTTTCCTCAACAAGCAAGATGCCCTCGTATGGGCCGACGAAGCCAAACAACTCGGCCGAATGCTCGGTGCTCTCATTCAACGACACAGGCGGAAGTAGCGAGAAACGAGCAGCGAGAAACGAGTGAAGCCCCTGCGGACACACTCGCCACTCGCCACTCGCCACTCGCCACTCGTCTCTCGCCACTCGTCTCTCGCCACTCGTCTCTCGCTACTCGTCTCTCGCTACTCGTCTCTCGCTACTCGTCTCTCGCTACTCGTCTCTCGCTACTCGTCTCTCGCCACTCGTCTCTCGCTACTCGAATCTCGCCACTCGCCGCTAAAATGACAACCGCCATCCGCATCGAAAACGTCTCCAAACTCTACCGCCTCGGCACGGTCGGAACCGGCACGATTGCCCACGACCTCAACCGCTGGTGGCACAAGATTCGAGGCAAAGAAGATCCGTATGCCAAAATCGGACAGGTCAACGACCGGACGAAATCAGCAGCGAGCGACGAGAAGCGAGAAACGAGTAGTGATTCTGGAACCTCCTCGCAACTCGCCACTCGCAACTCGTCGCTTTCATCTCCCTCGCCTCTCGCCTCTCGCCTCTCGCCACTCCGGGCCGTCGGCCCGGACTACGTCTGGGCGTTGCGCGACATCAACCTCGATGTGAAACAAGGTGAAATCCTTGGCATCATCGGCCGCAACGGAGCTGGTAAGAGCACGCTGCTGAAGTTGCTGTCTCGTGTCACGGCCCCGACGACTGGAATGATCAAGACGAAAGGCCGCATTGCCAGTCTGCTGGAGGTTGGGACGGGGTTCCACCCGGAATTGACCGGTCGTGAAAACATCTACATGAACGGTGCGATTCTTGGAATGAGGCGAGCCGAGATTACTCGACAGCTGGACGAGATCGTCGATTTCAGTGGCTGTGCCAAGTATGTTGATACACCGGTCAAACGCTACAGCAGCGGCATGATGGTGCGATTGGGATTTGCGGTTGCAGCACATCTGCAGTGCGAAATACTAATCGTTGATGAGGTGCTGGCTGTGGGAGATGCCGAGTTTCAGGCAAAGTGCATAGGGAAAATGCGCTCCGTTTCAGCCGGAGGCAAAACAGTGCTCTTTGTAAGTCATAATCTGCTGGCAGTATCGTCATTGTGCAACGTCGCCGCAAGAATGGAGCATGGCACAATCAGCGAATTAAGTACGACGAGAGAGCAGATACATGCGTATCTGCAGATGGATCGCATGCGTCGTAAATTGCAACAAATCGGTTCAAGGACCGATCGACAGGGAACGCAACAACTGAGAATCACAAATATCACGTTTCACAATGTATGCCACGGTACACATCTAGATTATGCATTGTCTGGCGACGACATAAGGATTCGCTTTCAATACGCATCAACGTTACCGAATACTTTGCGCCGGGTACACATTGCATTTAACGTCAAAGACAATGAAGGGCGCGTTTTGACTAATCTCAACTCGGACGATGCAAACTTGCCACCAGTTTTGTTGGGAAAAGAAGGTTGTCTGGACTGTGATTGGCCCAATTTTAACCTTAGAGAAGGAACCTATTCGTGTAATGTCTTTTGCACGCTGGATGGGGAAATCTGTGACTGGATTGAAGATGCTTTCGAGCTGAAAGTTCAGGATGGTGATTTCCACAAGAACGGTCGGCTAATAAATCGTAGTCAAGGAGCTTTTCTCATCACACACGCTTGGACGCATTGCAGGACGGGTATATCCGGGACACCAAGTTCCATAGTGGTGGAAACCTAATCGCGATGTGCTTCCAGTTGCATTGCCTTTCGCGCAATCGACAGCTCTCGCCCTATCGCAGAAATTCATGACAGACATGCAATTGCCACGCCTTCGCACACTGACAGCAGATATCCAGTCATACCGCCAGTCACACGCGGCATTTCGAAAGGCTGGAAATCCTCGTGTACCGCTTATTCGCAGAGCGTTGGATTTTCAATTATGGAATCGATTGCGACATGCAGAATCGTCGCCGTTGGATGACGGTCTGCCCTGGCTGACAATTTCGTCGATTCGATTCTTAAATAAGATCGTGCAACCTGGAACTCACGTCTTCGAGTGGGGAATGGGGGGCTCTAGCCTATTCCTGCTGGATCGGGGCAGCGTTCTCACATCCGTTGAACACGACTCAGAGTGGTTTACGAAAACGACGGCGTCACTTGGCGGCAGGGCGAGTTGGACCCCAATGCTTGTAGAACCGGAACAGGCGACGATTCCCACAGATCCTAGCGATTGGTCGAAGTACGAGACAACAGATGTTTCCACACAGACATGCCGGTTTAACTCCTATGCACGATCAATCGAGGCATATCCGGACGGGTATTTCGGCCTAGTCCTCGTTGACGGCAGAGCTCGGCCATCGTGTTTGCATCACGCAGTCCCGAAAGTCGCTCAGCATGGCTATCTATTGTTGGATAATACGGAACGCGATACGTATCGACAAGAAGCGAATACACTTGTTGATCGTGGATTTCGAAGGTGCGATTTTTCCGGGGCGACTGCATATGCCAACTTCTTTACAATAACGACGATCTGGGAAAAACTATGAGCGAAATCGTGCATGAACAGGGCGCGGCGTTTGCGCCTGTGGTTGTGTTTGCGTATAACCGGCCGCAGCATACACAACAACTCCTCGATTCGCTTGCAGAGAATTCAGAGGCGTCTGACACTCTTCTTTACGTATACTGTGACGGCCCAAAAACAGACGCCACAACTCAGGATTTGCTTGCGATTTCTGAAACTCGTGAGATTTGCCGGTCAGAAGTTCGCTTTCGGCAGTTGACGATCATTGAAAGGACGCAAAATCTTGGTCTTGCTTCATCCATCATTTCTGGCGTGACGGAAGTCGTAGAGCGCCACGGTACGGTAGTGGTTCTTGAGGACGACTTGGTTCTGTCGAAACACTTTTTGAAATTCATGAATGAAGCTTTACAGTTGTATGCCGTTGACGACCGGGTGCTGAGTGTTGGTGCGTGCAATTTTTTCAGAAATCGCTGGGCTCGTTCTACGACATGCTTCTTGCCCCTGCCCGATTGTTTGGGGTGGGCAACATGGAGAAACAGGTGGCGGTTGTTTGAGCCGGATGGCCATAAACTGCTTCAAAAACTCGAAGATGAAGGGCTGCAATATAGTTTTAATCTCCATGGCTACCTTGATTTCATTTCTATGCTTAAAAAACAATGCGATGGCAAGATTAGCTCATGGGCAATTCGATGGCAAACGATTGCGTATCTGAAAAACATGCTGACGCTGTATCCGGTAATCGCACTATCACAGCATCGTGGCTCAAACAATTCGACGCATTATGGACAGGACATTTGCCCATCGTTAGCTCAGAAGCCAATACACATTATCAAACGTGAGGCGATTGTACACGAGCGAGATTACTACTGTATGGTGCGAGGTCTAATGGTACTTGGAGATCAGAACTGGGTGTCTCGAATGAAAAAGAGAATTCGACTGTTTTTGACTTGGCGACGGAAAGCGGGATGGCTGAACCGTGGCAATTTGTGACACAACTCATCGCATGCGAATCCAACAGCTCCCTCGAACATTTGAGGAATAAATTGCAAATATAGGCCAACAACGATGGCGGGCATTGACGGTGCCAAGAACATAAGAGGTTCGATCTAACGGCTACCGACGTTTTGGATGGGATTCCGCGACATAAATGTTCTATCGCTGCACTTGTGGTCGATCCGGATAATTTTCCCCTATCAACCAACGTGGGTAACATTGCTGGGTTGTGAAAATCTCCAGGATACCGTGACGATGAATTGAAGTACATCTATACCGGAAATTCGCCGTAAAGTTGATTCTTTTGAAGTGTTGTGTGATGGCAGTGAACAGTTTTCTGAAGCGTCATCTGCGTGAATGGTGCCCACCTATTGTGGCTCGTTTGCTTCGGCCAGTCTCGACAAAGCCGAAAACGAATGGCCATGTCTGGTTTCGCGGTGAGTATGGATGCTGGAAAGAGGCTGTTGCTGCTTCCACTGGGTATGATTCGCATTTGATTCTCCAAAAGGTGTTAAATGCGACTCTTAAGGTGAAGCACGGCGAAGCGGCATATGAGCGAGACTCTGTGGTATTCGATCGCATTGAATACGCATGGCCCGTGATCGCGGGCTTGCTAAGGACGGCGATTCAGGACGGGGGTCGACTTCGGGTGCTTGACTTTGGCGGGGCATTGGGCAGTAGTTATTTCGAGTTCAGCAGGTTTACATCTGGGCTTGTCGAACTGAGGTGGGGAGTAGTCGAGCAACGGCATTATGTTGAAACAGGCCGTCAGTATATTGCCGATGGCTGCCTACAGTTTGTTAGTGATATTGAAGAATGTCGCCAATTTTTCAAGCCAAACTGTGTGCTGTTGAGTGGTGTGCTTCAGTACATTGAAGACTTCTCGTCGTTGCTTGAAAAACTACTTGCCCTCGATGCAAATCTAATTATGATCGACCGTACGATTGTCAATAGTGGGGATCGAAACAAAATCTACGTTCAGGATGTTCCGCCAGATATTTATTTGGCTAGTTATCCAGTATGGTCAATATCGGAGCCAAGACTAATTGAGACACTTTCTGCGCACCGGTATAGCTTAGTTTCCGATTTCCCGAGTCTCAGCTTTCCGGGATTAGCCGTAATTGACTCGGTGTTCAAAGGCTACCTCTGGCGGAAAGGCAACGCAGAATGAACAGCGTTATTGACGATGTGCTGCAACGCCATGAGTTTACGTTAGAGCCGCCAATCTGCATCGACCTCGGAGCGTCGGGGGCGCTACCACGGGAATGGGCTTCTTTGGCTCGCTATTCAATTTGCTTGGCTTTTGATGCGGACGTTCGCGACTTTTCTTCACAAGAGCAACTGAGTAGCGAATGGCGACGACTTGTTAAGATCAATCGTCTTGTGTCGAGCAATTGTGGTGTTTATCAAAAATTCTATCTGACAGCATCTCCTTATTGTTCAAGTTCACTATTGCCTCTCAATCACGCATTGGAGCCATGGGAATTTCGCGATCTTTTTAAAGTTGAAGGCAGCATCGACCTTCCGTCGGTGACCCTTAGCCACGTTTTGCAGGAATTGGGCATAACGTACATCGATTGGTTTAAGTCCGATACACAGGGCACGGATTTGCGATTGTTTGCGGCACTCCCCGAGGACATTCGCAGCAATGTGCTCGCGGTCGATTTTGAACCTGGCATTATTGATGCATATGAAGGTGAAGATAAGCTTCACGACGTTCTTCGGTATATGGACGCGCTGCCGTTTTTTTTAAGCGATATGAACGTCAAGGGTTCTAGAAGACTATGTAAGACAGCCCAAGCCGTAATCGGTCGAAAGCTCGCAGGGCGCACGCCTCATCTAAAATGTTCACCGAATTGGGCGGAGGTATGTTTTTTACACGATTTGTCACGGGATTCGACCACTATTCGCGATCTGCTTCTTGCCTGGGTGATTGGTGCGATTAAGGAACAACATGGCCACGCATTGTTAGCGACTCAGATTGGCCAGGAGCGTTTTTCAGACGATATCTTCGCGATATGTGAGAGTTCTTCACTGGCAGCACTGACTGCCGTAGATCATCAGTCCATTAACCCGCATCGGAGTGCATCTTTGATTTCCCGGTGTGCCAGGCGACTGGCGACTTGGTTAATGAATCATTGTTAATCATTGGATTTCTGGTGTCGTTGCGATGTGGGATTTACAACGCATTAATCATGCGGATTTGTGCTGAGCAAACCGTTTCAACGCCCTCGCATTTTTCTTCAAACATATTATTAAGAATAGGGCTGATGTCGCCAGCCTTAAATACTTGCATGGTTTGCTATGAACACGTTTAAGAATAGCAGCGTACTAATCACCGGCGGTTTGGGATTCATTGGCTCTAATCTGGCTTCGCGGCTTGTTGGGCTCGGTGCAAACGTCACCCTGATCGACAGTCTGACGCCGGAATACGGCGGCAACTTGTTCAACATCGCTGCAATTCAGGACCGTGTTCGCGTCAATATTTCGGATGTTCGTGACGTTCACAGTCTGCGTTATCTGGTCCAGGGGCAGGATTATTTGTTTAATCTGGCAGGACAGACCAGTCATATGGACTCCATGTCGGATCCTTACACAGATCTGGAGATCAACTGTCGCTCACAGTTGTCGATTCTGGAAACCTGTCGCAGTCACAATCCCGGCATTCGCCTTGTGTTCGCCAGCACCCGTCAGATTTATGGTCGGCCGGATTACGTGCCCGTTGATGAGAAGCATCCGCTGCGACCTGTGGATGTCAATGGAATTAACAAGTTGGCTGGTGAGTTCTATCATCTGCTTTATCAGCAGGTCTACGACATCCCCACGTGCGTGTTGCGGCTCACCAATACGTTTGGTCCGCGGATGCGAATTAAGGACGCCCGCCAGACATTTGTCGGAATCTGGATCCGCCGCCTGCTGGAAGAACAGCCGTTTGAGGTCTGGGGCGGTTCACAGCTGCGAGACTTTACCTATGTGGATGACTGTGTCGATGCCATGCTGCTGGCCGCGACTCATCCTGCCGCGATTGGCCAGTGCTTCAATCTTGGTGGGACTGAGCCGGTCAGTCTCCTGCAACTGGCTGAACAGTTGGTCTACGAAAATGGGGCAGGAGAGTTCCAGGCGAAGGAGTTTCCTGCCGAGCGTAAGCGGATTGACATCGGTGACTACTACAGTGACGACCGCAGAATTCGGGATGTCCTGAGATGGGAACCTAAAACGACACTCGCCGAGGGACTGAAAACAACTTTGGAATTTTATCGCGAACACTTTGCTGAATATGTCTGAAACCGATTCGACCCAACCGATACTGTCCTGCGATCTGCATGCAGGATACTCCGCGTACCGGGCCGAAATTCAAGCTGCTGTAGCGAAAGTCTTGGAGAGCGGATGGTATATCCTCGGCAGGGAAGTGACGGCATTTGAGCAGGAATTCTCTCACTTCATTGGTGCTTCACACGCGATCGGAGTCGCTAACGGCACTGATGCACTGCACTTGGCACTCCGAGCATGCGGCTTGGGTCCCGGAGATGCTGCAATTACGGTGTCTCATACGGCGGTTGCGACGGTGGCCGGAATTGAAATGGCGAATGTGACTCCGCTGCTTGTGGATATAGACCCCGCAACATTCACGATGGATCCGCAGAGTGTCCGAGATGCATTGGATCGGAGCGGGGTTTGGGCGTCACGGATCAAGGCGATCGTTCCAGTCCATCTTTATGGGCACCCCGTCGATATCGTGGCCATCCAACAGATTGCAAAGCAGTATGGCTTGCGGGTTATTGAAGATTGCTCACAGTCTCATGGAGCCACTCTCGATGGCGTTACGACAGGAACTTTCGGAGATGTCGCGGCATACAGTCTCTATCCGACCAAGAATCTTGGCGCACTCGGTGACGCCGGCGTTGTAACAACGAGTAACGCCGAGATTGCGGACCGGGTTCGATTGCTGCGGCAATATGGCTGGAAGACTCGCAACGACAGCGAAATTCCGGGTGTCAACAGTCGCCTGGATGAAATGCAGGCGGCAATCCTGCGTGTCAAACTTGAGCAGCTTGCCACGATGAACGGAGAACGGCGAAAGATTGCGGGCCGCTACGATACAGCTCTCAAGAGTTCCAGCGTGCGTTGTCCAACGGCCTCAAACAGAGCAGGACACGTCTACCATCAGTATGTGATCCGTGACGAGCAGAATCGCGATGAGCTTCAGCAATCGCTGAAGAAGCAGGGAATTCAAACGCTTATCCATTATCCAATTCCTGTTCATCTTCAAACGGCCTATCGAAATCGCCTGCCGTGTCTTGTGGATTTGACCCACACTGAAAATGCGGTTTCGCAAATCCTTAGTCTTCCCATGTATCCAGAACTTCCGTTGTCGTCGGTGGAACGTGTCGCTGCCGCAATTTCCCAGCTTCGGCCAGGAAGCAGCGTCGGCTAGATGGTTACTGATTTTTGCACCTACTTCGACGTTGGTTATTTGCCGCGTGCGTTAGCCTTGCACGAGTCGCTGCGAAAACATGCACCTGGATCAAGGTTGCATGCGGTGTGCATGGATGATGAATCGTTTGAAACTCTGACACGGCTGGCCGTGCCAGATCTGCTGCCTATTCGACGGTCTGATTTTGAGGTGGGCGACACAGCACTTGTGGCCACGCAGGCGGCAAGAACGGTGGTGGAATACTATTTCACGTGTACACCAAGCATCGTCCTGTATGTCTTGAAGAAACAGCCATCGATTGACGTGTTGTACTACGTCGATGCCGACATGTTCTTCTTTTCCTCAGCCAGTGCAATGTTTGAAGATATGGGAGGCGACTCTGTTTACATCGTCGAGCATGGTTTCCCGGAAACCAATAAATCGCTTGAGAGATTCGGCCGGTTTAACGTGGGAATCCTAGGGTTTCGAAATGACGCCATTGCTAAAAAATGCCTGCTGAAATGGCGAGAAGACTGCATCGAATGGTGCTTTGACAGAGAGGAAGACGGGCGGTTTGCCGATCAGAAGTATCTGGATCGCTGGCCCGAGAACTGTGAACGGCTTAAGATCGCTCGGCATCCTGGTGTCAACGTGGCCCCCTGGAACAGAGAGAATTACTGCCTGTCAAAGGCGGAAGGCTGGCCAACGGTCGATGGAATGCCGATTGTATGTTTCCATTTCCAAGGTCTGCGTGTGTATGAACATGGAGTTATTGAATTGCAGGCAATCGACTATGGTGCGGCGCTGCCGCTTGACTGGTTAAACAAAGTTTACGCGCCCTACCTTAGCATCCTTCGTGCGGCTGAGGAAATTTGTTGCCTGCAATCTCGATCACTTCGCATCGTGAAGGAGCCGTCACTAAAGATCCTTTGGCGGAGTCGCCGCAGAATCGCTTATGTGGCCCAATTGGGTGGGGGTGTACTCCGACTAAAGGGCCTGTTCCTCTGTGCATTTCTGACCTGCATGTTTCTGAAGAGATTATCGCACGGCGCGCCTCAACCGAAAGTGATTGGTTCCTAATCGTGTCATCCGTCGATATCATTAGTGTGACGAGAAACAATCTCGATGGAATTCGTCGCACGGTTGAAAGCACTGCCAAGATATGGAAGATCGCAGCGACAGAAGGAATGACGGTCACACAGAGAGTCATTGACAGCAGTGATCAACCGGTTGCCTCCGAGGTTGCAGAGCTGGTGCATTCCAGGGATGGAAATTATCAGTATGTGTTTCAGTCTCCCAGTGGGATCTCGGCGGCATTCAACATGGGAATCAACGATTCCACGGCAGACTGGATCTGGATGTTGAATGGCGGGGATGAGCTGTTACCCAATGCACCACTTCGACTTCTGTTTGACATTCTGCAGCGTACCGGTTCGGAAGTTGTCATCTTTTCGGGTAGCAATCGAGGGATTCGTCAGCACACGCCAGCTTTGGCAAAACTTTGGCCAATCGTGTATTGCTGGATCATGCACAACGCAACGCTTGTCCGTCGCGAAACGATGCTGGAGTTTGGCAACTACCGTGAAGACTTTAAGATCGCGATGGATGCGGAGCTGTGGATTCGGATGTTCGGGTACTACAAGCGGGCGGATGTGATCGATATTCCCTTGATCAATTTTGAGGGCGGTGGCATCTCCGATGACGTCTTGGGCAGAGCTCCAGAGAGTGTTCGAATGCTTTGGGACAACAAACGCCTGCTGTACAGCCGCATGTTCGACTACCCAAAGATCTGCTGGGAAGCGTGGCGAAGTTACCGGCGCAATGAGAAGGCGCTTCGCGAAAGGACCAGGTCACGGTGATTTGGGATGTCATGCTGGTTGTGCATCGAAGTGGCCAAATCGACTTTGGCAATGCCCATAACAACGATGGAGTGCTCGTTGCAAATTACAACATCGCCAAACAACTTCAAAATAACGGCAAACGCGTCTGTTTAATATCCGCGAGTTCAACTGGAGTAGATTGCGAGTACAAGGCTATCCCTGTCATTCACGTTGACGATGGGTCAGATGAAACGTTAGCGGCGACCATAACGTCCGCTGGCGGTTGCGATACTCTGATCGAAAACACAAAAGCAACAGTGTTTCGTTACCCCGTTGCATCGCGACATCTTGTCATCATGCATAATCGACACCATCTTTGGGGTGCAGAAACGTACGGTCGAAGTATTTACGGGCTTGTTCAAAAAGCGATTTGTGTGTCTGAATATTCCCGACGCGAGAATTTGTTGTGGGGGCTACCTGAGCATCTGAGTACCGTCATCCCCAACGGTTGTGACGTAAGCTGTTTTTATCCTCGCAACGTCCCCCGCGAACCAAAACGGATCATTTTTGCGGGCTATTGCGCACCAAGAAAAGGTATTCATCACGCCATCGATGCGTTCATCCGCGTCAGAGAGAATGGTCACTCTGACGCTGAACTTGTCATTTGCGGAAAACAGTCTTCGTGGGAGCCGGGACCAGAGCACGACGCATTTACGAAGCGAGGGTGGCTTGATGGTTCACAGTGTATTGCGTGGGATCGCGTAGAGCGCGAGTGTCCCGGCTTAAAGTACCTTGGAGTCCAGTCGCATGATGAGTTGGCCCTGGAATTCTCCAGGAGCAGCGTCTTGGTTCTCCCCAGCCGAATGGACACCTTTGGACTCGTGGCAGTCGAAGCTCAGGCATGCGGCTGTGCGACCATTCTTCCTCTGAACGGACCGTTTTCAGGCTGCATTCACGAGTCACTTTTCCCACTCCTCTATGATGCTCGCATCGAAAATGAACTCGAACGCAAGTTGATCGAGTTTTTTGAATCACCCATGTCACTCGAAGACAGCCAAATCGTCTCAAAGCAAATTTCCGCTCGTTTTTCATGGGAAAACTCGGGCCAGCAATACGTTGACCTGATCTCCAGCCTGCCGCCACTTCCAAGATCAGCACGTTGGAAATTTCAGGCCGCCCAATTTGCAAAAGCCATCTTGCGGAAGATCCGATTTCCACGCACACGCAACCGAATGAGTGTGTCGTGAAAACCGTGCTGCGTCGCCAGCCCAACTACAAACCGCAGTTTGCAACGGTCCTTGGTCCGCTCCTGAATCGCTGAGCTGCGCATTCCTGAACAAAGCGGTTTGGAGGCACATCCTATGTCTCACTGCTATGATTCCTCAGGCTCTTCTCTATCTGATTTTTGAAAACCATGAGATCGCTTCTTGTTACCGGATCTTCCGGGCTAATTGGATCGGAAGTCTGCACCTATTTCGCTGCCAGAGGCTGGCAGGTTCATGGCGTGGATAACAACCAGCGGGCTGTATTCTTTGGTGCGCAGGGGGACACTCGCCGGAATCAAGAAAGGCTGTCCAGGGAAATCGACGGGTTTGAGCATCACGAACTCGATATTCGTAATCGATCAGGTGTCCTGACGCTCATCCAGAACATTTGCCCGAGCGCCATTGTTCATACCGCTGCCCAGCCTAGTCATGACCGAGCGGCAGCCATACCGTTCGACGACTTCGACACGAATGCCGTCGGCACGCTCAACTTTCTTGAGGCAGCACGTCGTAGTTGCCCCGATTCTCCGTTCATCCACATGTCCACCAACAAAGTTTACGGAGATCGCCCCAATACGATTCCATTGAAAGAGCTGCCGACGCGCTGGGACTACGATGATAATCAGTATGCTTCCGGGATTCCCGAGACCTTTTCCATCGACCAGTCGAAGCATTCACTGTTCGGAGCTTCAAAAGTCGCCTCTGATATTATGGTTCAGGAATATGGACGATACTTTGGCATGCCAACCTGCTGTTTGCGGGGAGGCTGTCTGACAGGGCCTAACCATAGTGGCGTAGAACTGCACGGATTTCTTAGTTATCTGGTTCGCTGCAATCTGGAAGAAATTGAATACAAAGTATTTGGTTACCAGGGTAAGCAGGTTCGAGACAATATTCACAGTCAGGACGTCGCTCGTTTCATTTACGCATTTGTGGAAACGCCGAGGGTAGCCGAGGTCTACAATATCGGTGGTGGTAAGGAGAACAGCTGTTCGATACTTGAAGCCTTTGAGACTGTATCATCGCTGACTGGTCGGCCGCAACGGCATACTTATGTTGATGAACCACGTATCGGGGATCACATTTGTTATTACAGCGACCTGAACAAAATGCGACAACATTATCCTCACTGGAATATCACAATCAGCCTGCGCGAAACGATTTGGCAGATCGTCGAAGGTTGGAAAACTCACGCTGGATGAACAGCACCACCGCATTCGATGTTCATGGACTAGTGATAGAAACCTGAAATGGGCACTCATACCAAAAACATATTGGATAGAGCGTTGCGCCGACTGCCGCCGTCAGCAGCATCAATGATGACTCGCGTGCCTGGTTTTCGCAGCAATCGGGTACCCACGGACTATTACGCCAATGCGGCAGATTTGTTCACTGCATCGGATTCGACATCATTTCGGAATCGCTTTCAAAGACATGATGCTCATCCAGGGGAATCCTTATTCCGAATGCCTCCTATTCGTCTTGAAGACCACCTGCATGATGCATTTGTGCGAGAGCTCAGAAAAGAGTCTCCGCCGACGTTCGTTCTGGAATATCATGGAGGCCGGTGCTGGGGCCAAGCAGGGAGTGTGGTCACCCCGAACAACAAGGTGTTGGCGGAAATGTCTTACGAATTCGCGCCAACGATTCAACAATACCAAATTTTTCAACAGCATATCCTGGATAGGCCCCGTCACCTTCCCGGAACCGCAATCCTTCTGGCCGCGCCCGCAGGGAACGTCTACGCCCATTTCTTACTCGACATCCTTCCCAAATTGGCGATCCTCGAGCGAGCAGGGTTCGACTGGAGATCGGCCGACCATTATATCATTAGCGGCCCGCATCGCACGTTCCAGGCCGAAGCACTATCTCTACTTGGGATCGAGTCACACCAGGTGCGAGATATGTCGGCCTATCCACATTGGTCGGCCGACCGCATGCTAATCCCGTCTCGTCCGGGGATCAGCGGCAACTACCCGGGCTGGGCCGTTGACTTTGTGCGCCAGTTACTGCTCCCGCTGGCGCAAGTGCCGTCGGGATGGAACGCGGCGAAAGTGTTCATTTCGCGTCGCATGGCAGGAAAACGCCGGATCATCAATGAGTCCGAATTGTTTGAGTCCCTTAGGCCACTCGGATTCCAAACCATCGAAAACGAGAACTTTACATTTCGCGAACAAATTGGACTCTACGCGGCAGCGGAGTTCGTGATTGGACCAATGGGTTCGAGCACCACCAATACACTGTTTTGTCGGCCCGACACCCCCGTGATCGAAACCTATTCCGACAGTTCGGTCAACGTCTTTACCTGGTCGTACGGTCAATTCGTACCGCTGCGATTCGCGTATCTGATCGGCAGCGGCATTGTCAACGGTGAGCATAATCCCCACGAGTGGGATTACCGGATCGACCCGGCAAAAATGCGTGCGGTTCTGGAAAGGTTGGTTGCATAGTTGAATCCGCTCACCAACGCGATACGAAACGCCCTTCATCGACTGAATTTGTTCTATTACGGAGAACGTTCGCGTTTCCGACCAATGCTCGATCTTCGCCGGTTCGACCCATTCTCTCTCGCCCTCTGCACGAGTTTTATCTGCAAGCCGACAACGTGGTTTGCCCGATGGGATCCAGTATGTGCAGCACGCTGTTCTGCAGACCATCCACAAAGGTAGTGGAAACTTATCCTGGCAGTTCCGTCAATGTCTTTACGTGGGCCTTTGGACAATTCATTCCGCTGGAATTCGCCTACTTGATTGGCACGTCAATCGTGGACACTTCCCGCAACTGTCATGATTGGGACTACAATCTGAATCTAAATGAATTAAGGCAACTTCTTGTAAAAACAGGGATTGTTTGAAGAGAGTCCATTTGAAGCGCCCCCTTGGCTCGTGCGATCGGAGTCGGTCGGTGTTGTGAATTTTGCAGATGCTGTGCCGAAGGCTCCCCCGAAAACCGACAACCTAATGATCAAGAAAAGCTTCACCTGGAATTCGCGGATACGCCATCTTCTTCAGCGTCTGGGCTGGGATTTTCACCGCTATCCGACAACACGGATGACTGTAATCCTGCGTCGTTCACTATTGAAATCGCTGGAGATTCGCACATTTCTGGATGTAGGAGCGAATACTGGCGAGTTTGCGGAGGACGTACGAAAGGACGGATTCAATGAATCTATTCTTTCCTTTGAGCCGTTGTCTTCTGCATTTGATGAATTGATGCGTCGTTCTGATTCTGATGTACGGTGGGAGTGTTTCAATTGTGCTGTCGGGCGTGAAAATGGCACTGCTGTCATACATGTGGCAGGGAATTCTGTAAGCAGTTCATTGCTGCCGATGGCGGAGCTTCATTCCAGCGCAGCCCCGGATTCAGTCATAAAGTTTACAGAAAAAGTATCAGTTCGCCGCTTGTCAGACATCTGTGACGAGCGAAAACCGGAATTTCCTGCGTACTTAAAGATTGATACCCAGGGATATGAGCTGGAGGTGCTGCGTGGTGCCGAAAGTCATCTGACGCGGATTCCCGCGATCGAACTGGAAGTGTCAATCTCAGAGCTCTACAAGGGGCAGCCACTGTTTCCCGATGTTCACCAATTTCTGGAGAACCACGGGTACTATCTGGCCTCGCTCGAAGAAGGATTTGTGGATCGAGAGATCAATCGAATTCTGCAAGCCGAATGCATTTACCTGCGCAAGGGAAGTATTTAGAAGTGGAATGTCCTCCCGTCATCTTTCTTGTGTTCAATCGCCCCGAGCAGACTCGGCGCGTGTTCGAGCGCATTCGCGACGCTCGGCCCAGAGAGTTGTTTGTGGTAGCAGACGGCCCTCGCGAGGGCCACCCAACAGACAGAGAACGTTGCGCTGCGGTTCGAGCCATCATTAACGAAGTCGATTGGGATTGCGACCTGACTTGTGATTTCTCGACTTCCAATTTGGGGTGTGGGAAACGAGTTTCCTCAGGTATTAGCGCCGCGTTCGAGCGATTCGAGGAGGCGATCATTTTGGAAGATGATTGCCTGCCAGACCCCAGCTTCTTCAATTTCTGTGAGCAACTGCTGCAAAAGTACCGTGAAGATCCTCGAGTAATGAATATAAGCGGCAATAACTTTCAAGCTGGACAGTGGCGAGGAGATGGCAGCTATTATTTTTCGAAATATATGCATTGTTGGGGATGGGCCACATGGCGAAACGCTTGGAAGTATTTCGAGTTAAGCATGACTGCGTGGCCGCAGTACCAAGAGTCCGAAGCATTCGCAAGCATGTGCCCGCATTTGCAGGAACATAGTTTTTGGTGTCGCCAGTTTAATAATAGCTATAACAATGTAATCGATACGTGGGATATACCATGGCAACTCACGTGCTGGATCCAGAACGGACTGACAATTCTTCCGAATGTCAACTTGGTTGATAACATCGGATTTTGTTCAGACGCCACCCATACCCCGGACGGAGGGATGCGAAAGCTCGGTCCAAACGGTGAAATAATCCAGATTTACCACCCATCAGAAGCGTGCCAGGACGAAGCGGCCGATCTATTCACATTTTCGAACGCATTCAATTCCATTCCCAATACGGGCAAGCAAAGTTTCCTTAGAAGCCTAATCCGTCGTCTGGTCTCGAGTGAGAAATGAAAAACAGCATCAAGCCATTGCGGAAATGGCTGGGAAGAAAGTTGTTAGGACTTGGGCGCCGGTTGGAAGGGCCCAGTGTTAGTCACCCAATACCGCTGGAAATCAGCATCGCAGCATCCGCTTTTGTCCGCGAGGAACGCATTAGCTGGCAGGAAAAGTGTTCCTTGAAAATCGGGGCGAACACTCACATAAGCGGCGACATAGTGTTCGAAAAAGAAGGCGCTCATGTTCAGGTGGGCGAACGAGTGTTTTGTAGCGGGCGACTGATCTCGGCAGGGAATATCGTTGTCGGCGATGACGTTATGATCGCTTGGGGCACAACGGTGATCGACCATGACGCGCATTCGATCTATTTTAATTTGCGACAACACGATGTCGTCGATTGGATGGCAGGAAAGAAAAATTGGGCTGACGTGGCCGTCCGAGATGTGGTTATTGAGAACAAAGCGTGGATTGGTTTTAACGTGATCATTCTCAAGGGAGTGCGAATCGGAGAAGGGGCAGTTGTCGGCGCTGGGGCAGTGGTAAGAAAAAATGTTGAGCCGTGGACTGTCGTCGCCGGAAATCCCGCGACGTTTGTCAAGAAAATCCACAAGCGTGGATAGTCGGATTCAAATGTCAAGGGAAAAAAACCTAACCGGCCAGCCGAAGAGCCTAATTACAGGAGGTGAGACGCGGTACATCTTCAAACACCAAGTCTTAAATCGTTACCTGGTTCGATACTTCTGCTGCCTGCAGACTGGCTTCATCCAGACCGAGGAACCGTTCTGGCTGGATGAAGCGTACTCGTCGCCAATTGCGAACATCGACTTGGGTTATGTGAATAGAAATATTGAATCTTCCCGGCTAGTTACGGATCTTATTGATCGCTGCCTGCCGGACTTTTCCAGTGGTCTTGACTACGGCGGCGGCTATGGAATCTTTGTTCGCAGGATGCGCGACCTTGGTTTTCAGTTCTTTCGCCAGGACCCGCATTGTCCGAATCTCTTTGCGGTGCACTTTGATAGAGCTGATGCGCCGGGACAGCAGTTCGACGTGGCAACCGCATTTGAGGTCTTCGAGCATGTTCCGAATCCAAGAGAGGTGGTCCAGGAATTACTTGAACTTGCCCCAACAATTGTCTTCTCGACGGAACTCCAGCCCAACACAACGATTCGTTCCGTGAATGATTGGTGGTATTTCATTCCGGAAACCGGTCAGCACATCTCGTTTTATACCCGTGAAAGTCTTGAGTTTCTGGCCAAACAATTTGGGGCTAAGTACTACACAGATGGTGTTAGTCTTCATGTTATCAGTCGGGAAATTCTTGCGGACGAGCCGTTTCCGCCGCAGCGCCGAGCGACGCTGTTCCAGCGTGGCCTGAGGAAGCTACACCGAATTATTAAACGGGTGGTTGATAGCCCGATGCCGGCTCAAAGAGCGAGCTTACTCAAAGACGATTTCGAAAGAGTTCGACGTCTGCTGAACAAACCCAACCAGGCAGATCACGAGTGATGAAAGTGCTTTACGATGGCGACTCGCTCGACAATCTTGGGTCTGGCGCGGGTCGCTATTTTAAGTATCTGATTGAAGGGATTCTGAACGCGGATGATGCCGTGTTGTTCGATACACGAGACAGGTGGGACTTCGTCTCAAGTCAAGTGCGACGATTCGGGAACGAGCGGAGATCAATAACCCGGAGGATTTTGAATAGGTTTGGATCAGTTCCCCGTAATATTAATGGCGTTGATGTTTCTCACACAACATTTTTTCGGAAGGTTGCGAGGCTTTCCTGTCCGGAAGTTATCACTGTCTATGATATGATCGCTGAGTCGTACCCGGAACTCTGTCGGCCATGGGGCACAAGGCAGATAGAAGAGAAAGCTGAGGCCATTTGCCGCGCCGACGCATGTGTTACGATTAGTCATGAAACTGCGAAGAAAATGGCAATTCTTTATCCGGATTCGGTTAAAAAGACGTTCGTCATACATCTTGGTTGCGAGCATGTTGACGATTGGGTGATCGACGGCGAAAAAGCTAGAGGCGTGCAGCGATATGTGTTGTATGTCGGTAGTAGAGTTGGCTACAAGAACTTTAGAGCGGTCGCGGCGGCAACGGCGTGCTCAGCTTGGCCGAGTAACGTTGAGCTCCGAGTGGCTGGCTCACCATTCACACCTGACGAAGAGTTGATGCTTCGGCTCGTGGGTAACCGCGATCGAATCAGCAGCATTGGTCTCGTAAGCGATTCGGAGTTGGCCACGCAGTATCAGTCAAGTCTCGCGGTGATTTTTCCTTCGCTTGATGAGGGATTCGGCCTTCCGATTGTCGAAGCGCAAAGGCTCGGCGTACCGGTACTGTGCAGTGATATTCCGATCTTTAATGAGATTGCCGTCAGCTCCGCAATCTATTTTCCTCCACGAGAGCCATCGAAGATTGCGGACATCGTGGCAAACGTTGAGGGCAGCGAGTCGCTTCGCGAGCAGTTGATCGCTGCAGGCAAGCAGAATGTCAAGCGGTTTTCGTGGCAAAGCTGTGTTGCGGAGACCCGTCGCGTGTATGCATCTCTATGCAAATGACAATTTCCATAGCTCTTTCCTGCACTGTCCGTTTCTTCGACCGCTAGGGCCGCTCGCGTTCGGATTTAATGGCGGCGGTTTGCCTGTTATGATTCGACACGGGGCCACCATTGAGTTGGCGATTCAGTGGCTTTGACAGAGGCAATTGAGCGGCTGGCTGCACAGCAATTGGACTCGTTACGGAAGAAGTGCCGTTTTATTGCAGAGACGGAATATCCGATCAATTTGCAGGCTCAGAGATACCAGATGCTGTATGAAAATGAACTTCATTTGCGATGAAAATGAGGTCTGCACCCACGAGAAACATGAAGGACCTTTTCTTCAGGCGATGCCTCTCAGTGCAGGTTAAGCAAACACAAGACTCTAGCGAGGCATCGCGGCTTCGCCGCTCGCCTCAGACCGATGGATTGTAAGACGCTTTCGCGCGTGGCGACATCCTGTCGAATCGAAGTCGCGGCGTCCTGCCGCGAAAGTTTATCGCATTCTGGCCAAATCCGGAGTGGAGCCTGGTATGATTTCTCTTGCACATAGCAGTTGCCAACAGTGTCCGAATGACTTGTTCAACAAATACGGCATAAACGCCATCCAGGCGTAATCATCATCGCCTTCAGTACGCTGAAGCGAAGCCCTACAAGGCACCCGCCGCCTGACAATCATTCGCCAAACTCTGTAACTGAATCGATTCCCCCTTCAAAGCTCGTCCGCTGGGGAGGGGGCTTTTGTTGACTCAACCATCAGAACTTGACTCAAATGCAACATGTTTCAAAAGATAAGCGTAGCTAAGATAGTGCATCCAAGTAATAAAAGTGTATCGACGGTCGGCGCGCCCATCAGTCTGCGTCTACCAGGGCTCGACGGTCTTCGTGCGTTTTGTATTCTGTTAGTATTCCTTGGCCATTCGAGCTGGACGCATGGTTATCCGGGGGCGTGGCGTGCTTTCCTTGAAGCTCTGCCGGAATCGCCGGCAGTGTTTGGCGTGCAGATCTTTTTTGTGATCTCGGGTTTCTTAATTACCTGCATATTAACAAGAAACAAAGCTCTGACGTCTGCAAGACTTAAGACTTTCTACGGACGACGGGCATTGCGGATTTTGCCACCGGCCTACGCCTATCTGCTTTTTCTCGCAGTATGGGGACATTTCACAGAATTCAATCTGGGAAAGATTGACCTGATTGCGTCCGTTTTCTTTTTTCGTCACATGGCAGGCATCAACGATTGTCTTCACCATTTCTGGAGTTTATCAATCGAAGAACAGTTTTATCTGCTATTTCCGTGGATTCTGCTGCTGGCCCGAAATTATCGGCTTCACGTCACCGTTGGACTTCTTCTCGCCCAGCCTGTCTTAAGAGTTGCCGCAGCAAGCTGCTGCGCTGAGTCGACAGTGGCAGTTGTTGACAGAGCGATTCGCTTTGACGCCATAATGACGGGTTGTCTCCTGTCGCTAATTTATCGGAACCAGTTTCTTGAATGGCTCGGCGTGAGGCATGGGACCGCTTTATTGGTGTTCTCGACCGGACTAATTATGGCGACGTTTACGTGGAACTATCATTTCGAGACTTCGCTGTTGAGTCGCGAAATCATAACGGTGCTTCGTAACGTTTCAATTGCTGGCATCATCGTGGGCCTGGTAAATAACGCGTCGCCGCTGTGCCGTCCATTTAACATACGATGGGTCGCGTGGATCGGTTCAATCTCGTACAGTCTTTATTTATGGCAACAGTTTATCTTCTGGCCAACGCCTCGTTCGCTTTGGTTCCACTGGTTCCCTATGAATGTTGTGGTCGCATTCCTGGTAGGTGTGGTCGCCCATTACGTGATTGAACGCCCCTGCGACTCGCTTCGCGATCGGTTGAGTTATCGGCGATGAATTTGACCGTCTCAGTGGTGATCCCCTCGTTCCAGCAGTGCTCATACCTCCGGCAATGCCTGGATTCGGTATGTAGTCAGCAGTTCCCCGGCCTGCAATTGATTGTTGTGGACGGCGGCAGCACGGATGGCTCTGTCGATCTGATTCGTGAATACGAGTCGCGAATTTACTGGTGGGTGTCTGAGCCGGATGGCGGTCAGACCGATGCCATCAACAAGGGGCTCAGGAAGGCGACCGGTGACGTCTGGGGCTATTTGAACAGCGACGACCTGCTGGAACCTGATGGACTGGCAGTGGTTGCCAGGTTTTTCATCGAGAACGCCAACAAGGAATGGCTTTCGGGCGGTTGTCGAGTGTTCGGTGAAGATATCGACGATTGGTTCCTGAATCCCGCTGGAATCACAAACGAGCGCGAAGTGCTCACACCGTGGGACCGCCCGCACCCGTACGTGTTTCCGCAGTCCGGGGCGTGTTTTATGCGTCGCAGTGTGATCGAAAAGATCGGCTTTTTCGATCCGTCCTATCACTATTCAATGGATATGGAGTACTACACGCGAGCAGCTTTGAAGGCGGGCATCGAACAGTGCATTACCGATCAGTGTCTGGCCGCCTGGCGGTTGCATCCGGATGCCAAGAGTTTTCAGAAGGGCATCGCCTATGCGTTTCGCGAAGACGAGATTCGAATCGCAAAAGAATATCTCACCTGTCTTGACGCAACAGATCAGCGGATCGTGCGGCAGCAGTTGATTGTCAAAGAACGTGACGTCTTGTTGCGCAAGGCCATGTGGAATCACAGAAATGGTGATGCGCGCGAAGCTCGCTCGTTACTTTGGAAAACGATCATGCATTCACCGTTATCCATTCTCCATCGTCCGTGGCTCGGTGCCGCGCGTCGGATTCTCACGGGAGCCGCCACCAATCGCTGATACGCCGAAACCTCCAGCGATCGCAGTGATTCCGTCGCAGCACATCGCCGGGCATCACGCTCTGCGAGGCATTGCAGCGGTTGCGGTTGCCGTCATGCATCTGCAACTGGCTTCGCGGCTTGGCGCAGAATGGCTCCAGGTGCATCTGACCTTCCTGGCCAATCAGGCGGTGGATTTGTTCTTTATTTTAAGCGGGTTCATCTTTGCCTACATCTATTCAGAACGCAGTCAGATCAACTGGCGGGAATTCTATGTCGCTCGATTTGCACGCATCTACCCGCTGTATCTGTTGTCAATGGGCCTGGTGATTGGCCTGGATGTTGTGACTTACCTGCGCTATGGGGCCGTCTACCGCAGCCTGAGTCCGTTGCGGCTGCTGACAAACGTGCTGGGAATTCAGGCATGGTTTGGCCACGGCACATCAGAATCCATCAACCTGCCGTCCTGGTCGGTGTCTGTGGAAATATTTCTCTATATTCTTGCCTTTCCAATGCTCGTCCGTCTGTTCGGGACCAGTTTCAGGCCTCGCCTGACCAGCCTTTCGGCGGTCTTGCTGACTTCCGCCTGCGTCACAGCCTGGTGTTATGTGAGTTATCCAGAAATTGACCTGCATTTGCCACCTCGACCTTTGCTTCGAGGGGTGGCCGGGTTTGTCAGTGGTTTCGTGTTGTGCGGGTGGCTGCGAAATAGAAGCTGGGCATCTCCGTTTTCCGGGGCAGCATTTTGTGTTGGTTGTTTGTTGGTGGTGTTGACAGCACACCCCTATTTCAGCTCCGGATCATTTTTGTGCAATATTGTCTTGTTTCTCGCGATGAACCTCATTGTTTATGCAAGTTTTAGTAATCATCTGTTACCCGGGAAATTGCTTTCTGGAAACCTGTTTCAGTTTCTTGGAGCAATTTCGTATTCACTGTACTTGTGGCACATTCCGGTTGAGTTGTCGGTTAGACGCGTGATGAAACTGCTGACCGAGAACCCGTTCATTGAAGAGACACCCATGTTTGCATGGTTCCTCTTGTTTTCGGTAATGACGGTATCATCCGTTTCATACTACTGCGTTGAAGATCCATTGCGACGGAAGATTCGGCGGTGTCTTGTCGGTAGGAACTCAGTCATCCGAGATTTGACGGGCAGCATGGTCACTGGAGTGAAATAGATTCTGGGATGAGAAACAAATGCTAGGCCCAGCGTGGCTAAAGCTGCGTCAGCGATTTGGGCACGGGCTGCGGGTTGCCTGGTATCGAGACATCGTGCGGCCACGGATCCTGCGAACAGCGCCCGTTTTTGCTGACGATGCGTCGGTCTGTGAGATTCATGTGCTGACATCTGGATCCGACTGGCTGAATCTGATCTGGGCTCTGAAGTCGTTTTACCGTGCCAGCGGTCGCAGTTATGCACTTTGCATTCACGACGACGGGTCATTAACGATTGAACAACGGCGCATCCTGCTGGAACACTTCCCCAGGGCCCGACTCATTGCTCGCCAGCGGGCGGATGAGGAAGTGTTAACGGCTCTGGCTGGATTTCCGCTGTGCAAGCGATTTCGGGAGTCCAATCACCTGGCCCCCAAGATTTTTGATTTTCGCCATTATCTGAGAGCGGATCGAATGCTGCTGCTGGACAGCGATGTGCTGTTTTTTTCCGAGCCGACAGAGTTGCTGCGCAGAATTGAAGATTCGAACTATCTAAAGAACACTGCCAATGGCGACGTCGCATCCGCTTACACGGTTGATCCAAAAGTTGTCACGCAGGAATGTGAGGTTAATTTGATTGCCCGCTTTAACTCGGGCCTCGGTTTGATCCATCGGGAGTCATTGAAACTGGAATGGATGGAAGAATTTCTGGGGCTGCCAGGGATTCTTGCGCATTTCTGGAGAATTGAGCAGACGCTGTTTGCCCTGTGCAGTTCGCGGTTTGGTGTCGAGTTGCTCCCGTCAGAATACGACGTCTTTCTCGACGGAGTCGTTGATGAACGCCCAGCGCGTCATTATGTCGGTGCCATTCGACATCTGATGTATAGCGAGGGGATGAAAAAGTTGAGCAGCGAGTGGCGAGCAGCGAGCAGCGAGAACGAACAGAACTGATGGGCACCGCTGCAGAATCTCGCCGCTCGCCACTCGCATCTCGCCACTCGCCCGAAGGGCGCCGTCGTGTTGTCGTTCACCTACCCGTCTACCCAGAGAACGCGTATCAGCCGATGCTGATGCAGGCCCAGCGTGATCTGGGTTGGGAAGTCATTGACGGCGGCGGTGGCGGCAATTTTCTACGAACGGCGCTGCGTGACTGGCGACCTGATGTCTTGCATTTGCACTGGCTGCATCCTTATCTGTTACGAAAGGGGCGATTTGCATCGTGGATGCGCGGAATGCGCTTCCTGGCGGAGATCACCTTGCTCCGACGAAGCGGGATTAAGATCGTGTGGACGGTTCACAACCTAGGCAACCACAGGCAGCAACATGGTGGCATCGAATTGGCGATTACGCGGCGGTTTGCTCGCCAATGTGATCTGATTCTGACGCACGGCGCAGCGGCAGCCGGTGCAGCGCGGGAACGCTTTCGCATACCTGTCAGCACGCCAGTCTTGTCGACTCGGTTTCCCAACTACTGCAATCAATACCCAATCGATAGTCGCAATTCGCAGTGGCGATCGGAGTGGGGTTTGAGTGAATCCGATTTTGTAATTGGATTTTTGGGCCGAGTCGAACCGTATAAGCAGGTTTGCGAGCTCGTTGATGCATTTCGCGGAGCTGCAGGGAATCAACATCGGTTGTTAATCGGCGGGCGGGCTTCCAGCGAAGACTATGGGAATGCCCTACGGTCGCGCATCGGATTAGACAGCCGAATTCAGTTGTTTAGTGACTATGTTCCCGACGAGCGAATGCGTTCGTTTCTGTTGGCGTGTGATGTGATCGCCTGTCCCTCAAAGGGAATTCTCACATCCAGCAGTGTCCCCCTGGCGATGAGTTTTGGGCGTCCTGTGCTGGCTCCGGCGGAAGGGTGCATTCCGGAGGAGGTCGGGGACACCGGATTTTTGTACGACAACAGCCGGACGGACGGGCTGCAGGAAGTGCTGCAGCGAGCCTTCGCGGCGAGGTCGCTGTTGCCGGAGATGGGCCGACATGCATTGGCTCGCGCTCAAGAGGCGTCGCCGGAGTTTATTGCGGAACAGATCGTGGCGGCTTACAACTCACTCTTGGCGCAGGGAAGAAGATGACAGCGATTAGTTATCGTCCCGAGATTGATGGTTTACGAGCGTTTGCCGTTCTTCCTGTAATCCTGTTTCACATGGACTTCAATTGGATTGCTGGTGGGTATCTCGGCGTCGATGTGTTCTTTGTGATCTCTGGTTTTCTGATCACCTCCATTCTAAAGAAGGAGATTGACGCAGGAACGTTTTCGTTTCGAGAGTTCTGGGCTCGAAGGATACGCCGAATCCTTCCGGCAATGATCGTCGTGACCGCCACAATACTAACGTTGGCACACTTCTTCCTCTTTAAGCCAGACCATCCTGCGATAGGCAAAGGGGGAATATCGGCGCTTTTGTCCGTGGCAAATTTATATTTCTGGCGTGTCACAGGTGATTCAGGCGGTTACTGGGGAACGCTGGCGGACGAGTCACCCTTTCTTCATACATGGTCACTGTCACTTGAAGAGCAATTCTATCTGGCTTTTCCAGTCGCCATCTGGCTGGTGCTCCGATTCAGGCCGCGATGGCTGCAGGGTCTTATCCTGTTCGTAATTATTGCGAGCTTGTCCATTTTTCTCTATGGGGCCTTGGCGCATCCCGCCGCGACCTTTTACCTACTGCCGACGCGAGCATGGGAACTGGCGACGGGATGCTACCTCGCACTCGTGCTCCCGGCAAACCGCGTCCGAGATCCAAAGGTGGAACACTTTGAATCACTGGCGTTGCTGGGGCTGTGCATGGTGATTGCAGCGTGTTTCTTCGTACCGAATCTTAACGGCGGATTGGCCATCGCTGTCCTCGGAACCGCTCTCATTATTGCGTTTGCACAGTCGGGGTTGTGCCACACGATACTGGCACAGAGACATATCGTCCATGTGGGAAAAATGTCCTACTCTCTCTACCTGTGGCACTGGCCGGTATTAGTCATTGCCGGTGAGCTGGGTTATACCTCTTACAAATGGTTACTCATCGTTCCGATCTATCTGCTTTCGCTAATATCGTACTACCTCGTGGAAAAGCCAACCCGTCGCCGATCGGGCATGATTCCAGCAATCGGCGTTTGTTACGTACTGACGCTGGGTTTCTCAGCACTGCTCGCCAGTTCCTCCCCATTCTACGACACTTCGGCATTCGAGCAACCGACCTACATTCCCCATACATGTCACCCATTGCAGCTTGGAACATGGGGAACGCCCAGAAAATTTGGCACCACGCAACTGTTGAGTGACAAGGTTGCACCGGACGCCTACCTGAATGGTGGGGTCATCATTGGCAAAGGTGCGGGCGATCCAAAGGTTGTTGTTCTGGGAGATTCGCATGGCTGTATGTGGTCTGATGCAATTCGAACTGCGACTGAGCGTCTGGGAGCCAAGACTTCTTTCTATTGCGTGGAAGGAATATCGCCCTTTGTCAAGCTGCCACTAACCTACGGAGCAGATGCGTGGGGATTCTTGTCGAAGGAAAAGTATGAGTACGAAGTTTCCCGGCTACATTTTATCAGTCAGTGGAAGCCTGCGATTGTGATTGTCTGCGCATGTTGGTCTCGTGTGAGTGAGACCGAGGCCACGGATCTGCTTGAGTTCCTCGAAGTGAACTCATCGCAAATACTGCTCGTGGAACAACCACCGGAATTGGGGATCGGCGACAGGAATGCTCTGCAATTTCTGTGTTCTCAGGGCGTTAAACCTGAGATTGGGAGAATGCAATACCTCCCGTTTGGCAATCGAGAGCAATACGAACGCGGTCGAATGCTGGTGCGAGAGCTGGCCAGCAAATTCAAGAACTGCGACGTCGTGCCGGTCTGCGATCTCTACGTTGCCAATTCGCAGGTAATGGTCCTCAATGGCAAGAATATCGTCTATTTGGACGACGATCACTTAGTCACCTTTGGTGCAAGTCTGGCTATCGATCGTTTCGGGCAAATTATCGCTGACAATCTGAGCGGCTATTCCCAATCGACGGGGCAGGGTCGTCCTGTGCCCTAGGCGTCAATATAAACCCGCAGCGACGACCCGTTCTCAATGAATCGTCTCCTCTCGATAACCTTCACCTAAGCCGTCCAAAGTCGGGAATCATCCCCCAATGCCGTCATTAATAGGCTGCATGCGAACACGCATTAAAATTCAATATCTTGGACTGCAGGCAAGCGTAGTTCCGACCTTGATGCGGATACGCTACCGCTTGTTTCGTCGTGGACCACGATGGGCGCAAAACCTCCTGGATAGGATGTTAGGTCAACTCGAGCAGAATCTGTTTCAAATGTCGCGAGACTTTAGGCCTTCGGTGTCATCCCCGGCGTCGCCTATCGAAGTACATACGGTCTTGTGTAGTCGGCACGTTAACTATTTTATCTGGGCGGCAACCTGCTTTCAGTGGTGTTGTGGGGATGCTCGGTTTGTAGTGCATGATGATGGTTCGCTGACGGGGGACGACGAACATGTTCTTTATAAGACTCTTGGCAACAGCAATGTTGAGTTTGTCAGAAGGGCTGATGCGGATGCACTGCTGGCAGACGAACTTGCCGAATTTCCGTCTTGTCAAAGACGTCGGGCCTTTGATGCCTTCGGATTAAAGCTATTCGACACATGGTTGCTGGCAAAATCCGAAAGGATTGTGCTCATGGATTCAGACGTGCTGTTTCTGAGGAGAGACCTTGATTGGTGGGCGCAATGGATGAATTGTAATAGTCTAGTCTACAATGAAGAGCCTGGAAACTATTCGCACTGTGCTGAGCACTTTTGTGGTCGTGACGCCCTGAAGGTTGGATTTAACAGTGGCCTGATGATTTTGGATCGCGTGCATTTAAGGTTGCCTGAGTTGGAAGAGTTCTTCTCCCGTTTCTTCAACGGGCATTATTCAATGGTGGGGGAGCAGACGGATCAGCTTTTTTACGCCACGCTGGGAAATCGGGTGCCTTCGGTTCCCTTTGATCGCTCGGTAAGGCTTACCCCGCTTGAGCCGCGAATGGTGCGACCGGAAAGAGTTCGCGCAGTACACTTTCATAGTTGTAATAAGAGGTATTTTGCATTCATGGGAATCCAATACTTGCTCCGCTACGAAAAACAGAGAGTTTCGCAGTTTCTGATCACGCATCACCTTGACGAGTGTCATCAATCGCATCATCCCAACATGCCGAACCTCAATGATGTTTGATTCACCGAACTTCAAAAATATAAGTTTCTGCACTGGTAATCGATAACTATCGGGATCCAGGAAAGATGACTGCCTTGCGAAACTCGTTGCTACTCCGATATCTAAGCCTGCAGGCAAATGTTGTACCTGTTTTAATGCGGCTGCGATACCGCCTGTTTCGCGGTGGACCTAACTGGGTTCAGAAAATGCTTGATCGGGTGTTAGGTCAGATTGAACAAAATCTGTTCCGGCTGTCGCGAGACTTTAGGCCTACGGTGTCATCCCGGGAGCCGCTCACGGAAGTGCATACGCTTTTGTGCAGTCAGCACGTTAACTATTTTATCTGGGCGGCAACCTGCTTTCAGTGGTGCTGTGGGAGCGCGAGGTTTGTGATTCATGATGATGGTTCGTTAACAGAGGATGATGAGCATGTTCTCTACAAGACTCTTGGTAGCAAGAATCTTGAGATCATTAGCAGGTCGGACGCGGATGTCCTGCTGGCAGACAAGCTTGCGGAATTTCCGTGGTGCCAGAAACGCCGGGCCTATAACCATCACGGACTAAAACTATTGGATTGCTGGTTGCTGGCGAAGTCCGAAAAAATTATCGTGATGGATTCAGACGTGCTGTTTCTGAGGAAAGACCTTGATTGGTGGGCGCAATGGATGAGTTGTAGTAGCCTGGTCTATAATGAAGAGCCTGGAAACTATTCGTACTGTGCTGAGCACTTTAGCGGTCGTGACGCCCTGAAGGTTGGATTTAACAGTGGCCTGATGATTTTAGATCGTCGCCGTCACCTGAGGCTGCCCGAACTTGAAGAATTCTGCAGTCGGTTTTTTGATGGGTATTATTCAAACGCTGGACGGCCTGGTGGTGATCAAGTGTTCTATGCCACGCTGGGAAATCGGGTGCCTTCGGTGCCCTTTGATCGTTCGGTAAGGCTTACCCCGCTTGGCCCGCAAATGGTGCAACCGGAAGGAGTTCGGGCAGTACATTTTCATAGTTGTAATAAGAGCTACTTTGCATTCATGGGGATCCGGTACTTGCTCCGCTACGAAAGACAGAACGTCTTGCGGTTCCTTTCTGGAAAGATGGAATGATTACATTCATTGTTCCATTGCGATCTAAAGTCAACTCCACCAACTGGGAACGAATTTCATCTCTGTGTGAGAATACATTGCAGTCGCTCACCGCGCAGCGTAAGGGTGGATGCAATGTGTTGCTGGTGTGCCACGAACGACCTACACTTCGTGTTGTTCCGTCTGGCGTCGAGATCATCGAAGCGGATTTTGAGCCTCCGAGTCCCGAGCAGTTTGCGGAGCGTGATGCGGACAAGTGGCGAAAACTGCGACTTGGTATGGTGGCAGCAGCGAGGCAGAACCCAGAGTATGTGATGTTTGTCGATGCGGATGACTGTCTGGATATAGGGCTTGCCGAGTTGGTTCGGTCAAACCGCCCGAGTCATGGCATGATTCTGCGGAATGCCTATCGTTATACACTCGGTGAAAAGTGGGCCTATCGCTCGAACAACAACTGCGGCACCAATGCGTTGATCCGTTGCAGCTCGATTTCTTTGCCGCGTTCGCTGGACGCAGACGAGATCGCCAAATGCCTGCCCCTGATGTCGGGGCACACGAACATCGAAGAAAAAATGCTTTCGGCAGGGTTGCGGTTGGATCAGGTGTCGCGTTATTTGGTTCTCAATAGTCAATATCCCGAGCAGCACTCCCGCTTGGCTCATGCTGATCTCTGCAATGTAGTTCCCACACTTCGCATGCGGCTTGGGGCATTGCGACGCGCGTGTTACGTCGGGCAACGATTTGCCCAGCGGTTCGGCGTGGAAAAATCTCAGTTGCGTGCCAGTCAACATTCCCGTGACTCCGTCCAGTGGTAGGTCCACTTCGTGATTACCAATCAACCGAAACACGCTAGCGTCCGGTTCATCGAGAAAACCTAGGGCTAGCGCCCTGCGGCTGATTCGTAAGCTCAAACAAGACAGGCCAATAGACCTGATTGAGATCAGAGGATTCGAATGGCACACTTGACTTATCGACCTGACATCGATGGCCTGCGAGCGATTGCGGTTGCGATTGTCGTGTTCTTTCATGTGGGTCTGGGGTGCCCGGGAGGATTTGTCGGGGTTGACGTGTTCTTTGTTATCTCCGGCTTCTTGATAACAAGTATCATTGTCCGAGATATTTCTGACGGATGCTTTTCGCTGGCAACCTTTTGGGACCGCAGAATTCGTAGAATTGTGCCGCCGTTGTTTGTAGTCACGGTCAGCACGCTGGTTGTGGGTTGGCTTATTTTGCTTCCGACGGATATGCAGGATCTGTCGCGGTCAGCGTTATCACAAGTAATGATGGGAGCGAATATCTATTTTTGGAAGACCACTGGCTACTTTGGCGGCGCAGCTGATCAGAAGCCATTGTTACACATGTGGTCGTTGGCGGTTGAGGAGCAGTTTTATCTGTTTTTTCCGCTCTGTCTGGTTGTGATGAAACGAATAGCAATTCGACGGCAGATTATGGTCTTGGGGTGTGCCGCAGTTGTTTCCTTTGGGATCAGTAGTGTCAGCGTGCTTGACCATCCCGCAGCGACCTTCTATTTGCTGCCGACCCGAATGTGGGAGTTGTTACTGGGGACATTGCTGGCGCTGACCGTCAGTTCCTCCTGGCCGTCACGGAAAGTAGGCGAGATCTGTGGCTGGACCGGGCTGTTGATGATTATGGGAAGTAGTTTTTGCTATTCTACAAGAACCGTGTTTCCAGGAATTGCTGCGATGATCCCCTGTGTGGGAACGGCGATGGTGATCAGCGCAGGCAATTCAGGACAGGCGTCAATCAGTCGGTTTCTGTCATGGAAGCCTTTGGTTTTCATTGGGCTTATTTCGTATTCGCTGTATTTGTGGCATTGGCCCGTTCTGGTCTTCGCAAAGTATTGGGTGTTCTCGGATCTGTCGCTGATTGGGAAATTCGCGATTGTGGCGGGTAGCGTCATGGTCGCCTATTCATCGTGGCGTTTTGTTGAGTCTCCTTTTCGCGGTGTTGGATGGAAGTTACCTGTGCCTTCGGCAGTCGTGTTTGGTGGAGCTGCGGGTGCCTTGCTGGTAATTGGTTTTTTTGCACAAGGCCTGAGTTTACCCGACATGCAACCTCTGATGACGCCAGCCGTCGTTCAGTTTTCAGCCGCGCTGAATACTGATGCGTTGTTTGTTGATAACGAAATTGTTGATGTGAGATCCGGAAATCTAAGGCGGCTTGGTAGTGTGGGCCGCGGAGGCACGGATTTACTTGTATGGGGGGATAGCCATGCGATGGCGGCCCTGCCGGTGGTTGACAAGCTTTGTGTCGAGTATGGGGCCTCGGGACTTGCGGTGACTCACGGAGACACCGCTCCTTTAGAAAACTTCGTATGGCAGAGTCCTTTCAGTCTTGGCGAAAGCAGTCCCGCGTTTGCAGATGCCGTGATTGAGATGGTGAAAGAGCGCCAGATTCAGTGGGTGTTATTAATTGGCAGGTGGAGCCAGTACAGAAGTATGTCAACGAACCACCAGACAATCGGGAAATTTCATACGTGTCTGCAAGTGACTCTTCAGCGACTGCATCGTTCCGGAGCCCAAGTGGCGATCATGCTGGAGGTGCCGCGGCAAGAGCATGTAGTGCCAAAATGGCTTGCACGGGAATCATTGTTAAACAGACGAGTTGATCAGTTGGGTGTGAGCGTCGAGCAGTACCAGCGAGATTTTGCGGAAATCAATGCGGAAATCTCTCGCATTGCCCATGGCCAGGCGCTGGTGTTTGATCCATTGCCTTATTTTCGAAACGAGGATGATCTCTGCGTCGCCACACGCAATGGGTTTTCCCTGTATCATGATGATAATCACTTGACAGTGCAGGGTGCCCTCGAACTCAAGCCTTTACTGCAGCCGTTGTTTGACCGTTTGAAGTCATCTCCGCCAAATACGATTGTGAACAAGCTGAAGCAGAGTCCGTGATGTGGAATTGCCACATCACGGCAATTGTTTAGTGAATTGAGAATATCTTTATGAAGCGTACTGCTGAGTGGATCGCTACATGCCTGTTTAATACGTTGTATTATCTGCTGAAGAATCGAAAATCATTACATTTGTCGAGAGAAGAGGTTAGGCATTCGCAGTTGAGTTTTTCGCAGTTTGGTGAAGATCTGGCTGTTCAGAGATGGGCTCATGACCTGGAGATCGAACAGGGAATCTACCTTGACATAGGAGCTTTTGATCCCGTGCTCCTTTCCAATACCCTGCTGTTATACAAGAAGGGCTGGCGAGGAATTAACATTGATATGAATCCGGAAAAAGTCGCTCGCTTTGTTTCGCTTCGACCTGAGGATGACAATATCTGCTGCGCCGTTTCTGACGTGCGGCGGGAATACGTCATTGAGAATCATGGGCGGACGACGGAAAGGATCCGATTGTTGCGAGAAGGTGAAAAACTTGTCAATCAGGACTCTTTAATCCAAAGCAAGACTCTTGAAAGTTGTCTGGTGGATACTGTTGCCGCTGAGCGTGGATTTGATTATTTGAATATCGATTGTGAAGGGCACGACTTTGCGGTCTTGCGTCAGGTTGATTTCGAGAAATACTCGCCGTCGATCATCACGATTGAAGCGCTGGACAACGACTCAGAGCGTACTATTTGTCAGTTTTTGGAAACGCGTGGTTACCGTTTCACAGAAAAAATCAAATGGACACTCCTTTTTCTGCGCTGTGATCATTTGGCCCGTTGTGTTGATGCATCGGCCCAGCCGGCGGTCCTCAACACCGCCTTACTTGAGACAAGTTAAATAATGGGTTCTGCGGGAAATGAAGTGCGCGGGTCAGAAATCACGGATTTGATGGACTCGCGGATGTCTTCGGGAAGTATGGCAAACCACACAGGCGCACGAACTCCTGAACGCCCACCGAAACAGTGCGATTCGGCCCAACGGGCCACAACAGGTCAGCCTGGGGCACCGCCCCAGGTTTTGTCGGCAGCAATGCGTTTTGCCCTGAAAGGGCTACACAAAACCGCATTGTGGAACCCTTTCAGGGTTCGTGTTCGGATGGTGCGTGAACCTGGGGCGGCGTTCATCCGCATTCGCGGATTCTCTTGCC
>Ga0154020_10001083_pt1 | contig 33676 bp, 26 predicted proteins | sample Klosneuvirus_201_FD_109709 | JGI IMG/M metagenome (GOLD analysis project Ga0154020, IMG submission 109709) | Active sludge microbial communities from wastewater, Klosterneuburg, Austria - Klosneuvirus_20160825_MG | ecosystem: Engineered > WWTP > Aerobic digester > Activated sludge | place...
ACCCGAAGCGCCAGCGAGGCAAACAGGTTACGTCTGCCCTTCCGCGTGAAGTGTTTGCCTCGCTGGCGCTTCGGGTTAGTATTTTTTGCGGTGGTTTCGTTGCCGGTGACGACCGTAGGTCAAAAATGCGCAACTTCAAAAAGCGTCAGCGAGGGATTTTCCGGTAATTCCCTCGCTTATGCGTCGAGTTACCATAGTCTTGGTTTCACTAAGAAACTTGGGGCCGGGTGGTTACTCCGGCCATGGCGACTTCTCCGTCGCAAGGGAATACAGAATAGCCTTGGAGTTCGTGAATTCGTGGACCGCTTCGTCGAACCCCAACTCTGCCCCGATACCGCTCAGCTTATAGCCGAAGACCGGGACGTTTGGTCTTAGAGCCCCGCCTCCGTTGATGGCGATTCGTCCGGCCCGCAACCGCCGCGCGACCCGCAGGGCTCGGGTGCCATCGGACGTCCAGAGATTGGCCATCAGCCCGAAATCGCAGTCGTTCGCGATTCGCACGGCCTCGTCCTCGTCCCGGTACGTCAGCACGCTCAGCACCGGGCCGAAGACTTCTTCGCGGGCGATGGTCATGGGAGGCGTCACGTGATCAAAGATCGTCGGCGGATGAAAGCAGTTCTGCTCGCCAGCCGGAAGCGGTGCGGTCAACACGCAGCGTGCCCCTTCCTGTCGAGCCTGCTCCACATAGCGGCGCACGGTCGCGCAGTGTTGCGGCGTGGCGAGGCAGCCAAGATGATTATTCGAATCGGTGGGGTCGCCCTGCCGGAGCGTCTTCACCTTGGCCACAATCCGATCCAGAAGTTCGTCATGCTGGCTTTCATGAACCAGCAGCCGGGAGCCGGCCACGCAGACTTGCCCCAGGTTATAGAAGATCCCTGTGATCACTCCGTTCACCACATGGTCGAGCGGTGCGTCCGGGAAAACCAAACTCGCCGTTTTCCCACCCAATTCCAGCAACACGCCTTTCATTCCAACTTTGGCGGCTTCCAGCATCTGCATGCCGGTTTGATGACGACCAGTGAAACTGATTTTGTCGATGCCGGGATGTCGCACAAGGGCCGTCCCGGTTTCCGCTCCAGTCCCATGCACGACGTTGATGACCCCCGGCGGAAATCCGATCTCGTGAGCCAATTCCGCCAGCAGCAGCGCAGACAACGGCGAGACTTCGGACGGTTTCAGTACGACTGTATTGCCGCACGCCAGAACAGGTGCCAGCTTGATGGCGACATTCGTGAGCGGAAAGTTCCACGGCACGATGGCCGCGATCACGCCCATCGGCTCCCGAAACTGCATCGTGACATTGTCCGGAAGCGTGCCATAACATTTGCCCGCGATCTTGTCCGGCAGCCCCGCATAGCTTTCAAACAGATCGGCCGCACACGGGACATCGAATCCTCGTGTATCGCGAATCGGCTTGCCGACGTTGAGCGTATCGATCATCGCAAAATCTTCGAGCCGTACACGAATCTGTTGGGCCAGTTGTTGCAGCATTCGGCCGCGAGCCAACGGATCAAGCCTTGGCCACGGACCGTCATCAAATGCCAGGCGCGCCGCACGAACGGCGCGGTCAACGTCCTCCGCAGAAGCAACCGCGACATCCTCCAAATGCTCGCCCGTTGCCGGATTGGTCACAGCCCATGTCCGATGACCCGTTCCGTCGGCCCCGACGCCATTGATATAAAGTTGTTTCATTGACTTGACTCCAAACGGGTTCGTCCAGTGAGTCCACTGGCGACAGATCCCATCGTGATGGACTGGATGGCGTCGGTCACGACCACCGCCTTGAGGCCACCGATCGACGAATAGAGAGCCGTGATCACGCCCAGTATGATGCAAAGCCACGGAGTCCAATGCAGGTCGAGTCCCAGCAACGGAACCAGGACCACGCTGCTGGTCGCGAATAGAATGGTCGCCATCCAACCCAAACGCAGCAGTAAGAACACGCCCGCGCCAGCCAACCGAATGCTCATTCCCAACCGTGTTTCGAGCAGTTCATAGGCACTCGTTACCGGTTGACGCATGAGCAGTGGAATGAGGCCGTATCCGACAATCACGAAGATCAGAGGATGCGCGGCCGACTGCATCATCATCATCGGACCATGAGAGATCATCTCGCCCGGGTTGCCAAGGTACGTCAAGCTGCTGACGAGCGTGGCGAACAACGACAAGCCCAAAACAATCGGCGAAATCCTTCGCGCACCCAGCAGATAGTCGTCCGCCGTCTTGTTCTGCCGTGAGTAAAACGCCCCAACCCCCAACATCATCGCGGCGTAAACCGCGATCACCAGCCAATCGAGGATCTTCACGGCGGTGCTTCCTGAAGGGAGAAAACTGGCAGCGGTCACTTGGAATGCGAAAAAAATAGTATTATACGTCTGAATATATTGCAACTCATTAGTAGACTCGGATGCCAAATCGAGATCCAATGTCGTAAAAAGGGGTTTGTGGTAGCCGCGAGCCGATGCTCGCGTTCGTCCTTAACACTGTACGCGGTCAAGACTGATGCCTTCACCGGGAATGGTTGACATGTCCCTTCTCCCCCGAGATCGGGGGAGAAGGTGGCCGGAGGCCGGATGAGGGGGTTGACCGGTTTGTTGTCAAACGAAGTTGAAGAATAAACGTGAAATCCCCCTCACCCTAGCCCTCATCCCCCGAGGAACAGTTGTTCAATTGGAAGATTGAATGCGGGGGAGAGGGGACAGTCGCAAGACCATCGACTACCTCTTTCCTGACCGCGCGAAGTATAACTCATTCAAGTTCACAGGAGATTGAACCATGTTCCGATGTTGCGTATTAACCGCTGCGATGGCCGCCATCCTGTTCGGCGGGCTCGCTCCCACGTTCGCTGATGATGAGCCGATTTCCCTCGGCACGCGCCGCGAGCTGTTCGTCGATCATTTCCTGATTGAAAAGCTGGAGGGCGTTTCTCTGCAGCTCCAACAGCCGCAACCGGCGGGAATTGCGTTGAAATTCGATCAGCCGTGGGAAGGCCAGGTCAGCGGATATGTCACCGTCATTCACGACGGCGAACTGTTTCGCATGTACTATCGCGGTCGCCCGTTGACTGGTTATGGAGACAGCGATCCTCGCGCGAAGGAAGTCACTTGTTACGCGGAAAGCCATGACGGCATCAACTTCACGCGGCCGAAACTCGGCCTGATCTCGTTCGGGGGCAACAAAGACAATAACGCGATCCTCGCCGATGTGGGCCCGGTCACTCACAACTTCGCGCCGTTCCTCGACACACGCCCCGGCGCGCCGAAAGCGGAACGCTTCAAAGCCGTGGGAGGTAGCAGTGAATCGGGATTGATCGCCTACGTTTCCGAAGACGGCATCCATTTTCGCAAGCTGCAGGACGAGCCGATCATCACCGGAGGTGCCTTCGATTCGCAAAACAACATTCTCTGGTCCGATCACGAACAGTGCTATGTTTGCTTCTTCCGCACGTTTAAGAACGGCGTTCGCTGGATCACTCGCACCACCTCGACCGACTTCCGCCATTGGACGCCTGCAGTCGATATGACCTTCGGCGACGCCCCAAACGAGCATCTCTATACCAATCAGACGTTGGCCTATTTTCGGGCACCGCACATTTACGTCGGCACAGCGGCTCGCTTCTGGCCCGGCCGTCGCTCGCTCACTGACGAGCAGGTTGCCGCGCTACAACTCGACGCCCCGGAGAATTACGGCGGACTGAAGCTGGAATCCTCCGACGCCGTGCTGCTGACCAGTCGCGGAGGCGATTGCTACGACCGGACTTTTCTCGAATCACTAGTACGGCCTGGGACCGATCTGAAGAACTGGACGGCTCGGTCGAATTACCCGGCTCGCGGCCTTGTACCCACGGGTCCGACGGAAATGTCGATGTATGTGCAACGGGCTTACGGGCAGCCGACGAATCATCTTCAGCGATTGACGTTCCGGACCGATGGCCTTGTTGCCGTGCATGCTGGTTATCAGCCGGGCGAACTCACTACGAAGCCGTTTACGTTCGAAGGCCAAAGGCTCACTCTGAACCTGTCCGCCAGTGCTGCAGGGGGCGTGTTTGTGGAAATCCAGGACGCCGCCGGCCAGCCGATTCCGGGTTTCACGCTCGCCGACTGTCGCGAACTCAATACGGACGGCCTGGCCCGCGTAGTTTCCTGGAAAAACGGTTCCGATGTAAGTTCGCTGGCTGGCAAACCAATCCGCCTGCGTTTCCGCCTGAAGGATGCGGATCTGTTCGCATTGCAATTCGTGAAGTGACGCCCCGCCTGGACAAGCAACACACACACTACTTCTGATTCTGAGGAGATCGACATGCGAGTCTGGATGTTTTTTTTGTTTGCCGTCACGGCGTTCGGCCAGGTTCCGGCGTTGCTTGTCGCAGACGAGATGGTCGTTGACCTTCAGGCTCAGGACGCATCGAAGGACTGGTTGTTCCTTGACAAGACGGTCGCCATCAAGGACGGCGAGCTGGTCTTTGATGGACGCCAAAAGATTTCCCGCGCCGTGTATTTGCCACAGGAGTGGAGTGATGTGGCGTTGCGGGCAAAGTTCATGGTCGAGCCTCAGGCAGAGGGAGTTCTGGCATGTGGGTTCATCGTCCGCGCCGTCGATGGAAGCAGCTACTACTACGTGCATTTCGATCGTGCGTCAGCCATTCTCGTTCGGCACAGTCAGGGACGTGAATGGAACGAAATCAAGCGAGTAAGTATTTCGGACCGCCAAGCCGGTCAGTGGCACGAGGCGGAAGTCGCGTGTCACGGGAAGACAATACGGGTCTCACTCAATGGAAAAGTATTGTACGAAGTCACGGATGAGACGCTGGCCGCAGGACGCATTGGCTTCTATGGGAGTCAGGGGATTGTCCGAGTGAAGGATATTCGAGTCACAGGGACTGCACAGAAACCAGCCGGAGACTTCGTCATTCCTCCGCCCGCTTTTGTGCATGTCTGTGAAGACGCCGGAGCCGGCGGCTATGAAGCTTTTCCTGATGTCTGTCGGCTAAACGACGGCAGGCTGATGTGCGTGTTCTATGCCGGGTACGGCCACATCGCGCTGCCGAACACTCAATTGCCAAAGGGCGGACGCATTGCGTATTGCATATCGAACGACGAAGGTCAGACTTGGTCCGATGCACAGACTCTGTACGACGGACCAGACGATGATCGTGATCCGTCGATCGTTCAATTGAAGAACGGTCGGATGATTTGCAATTTTTTCTCGTTGCGAGGGAAGACGAGCGGCCCGGGTTACGAAGGACTTGGTTCGTGGATGATCGCTTCTGATGATGCGGGGAAAACTTGGTCCGAGCCGCAGCAGATCTCCAAGACCCATTATTGCAGCTCGCCAATCCGGGAGCTTTCCAGCGGTCGCTTGATCCTGGGGCTGTACACTGAGGGCGGGAAGAATTCGCAAGGCTCCGTCACGTTCAGCGATGACGGGGGCAGGACCTGGCAGCCGGAAGTGCTGATCGACAATGGCGGCGTCCAGCTCGACGCGGAGACCGACATCATCGAATTGAAAGACGGCACGCTGTACGCCGCACAACGCCCGCAGATGGCCTTCTCCACATCAAAAGATCACGGCACGACGTGGACTGTCTCGAAGCCGATGGGTTTCCCCGGCCACTGCCCGTACTTCCTCCGCACAAAAGATGACGTGATCCTGCTGGCATTCCGGCTGCCCAACACCAGCCTGCGTTTCAGCCGCGATGAATGCAAAACCTGGAGCGACAACGTACTGATTGACGAAGTCATCGGCGCTTATCCTTCAATGGTGGAACGCAAAGACGGCAGCGTGCTTGTCGTCTATTACGAAGAAGGAGGGAGCTCAAGCATTCGAGCCAAACGGTTTCGAGTGACGGCCACAGGCATCGAATGGATACCTCCGTCAAACCCCTGATTCGCACTGCCCCGCTTAATCGTTGGGATTGGTTAAAATTTCAATGCCCCGCTTCCGGGCTAAGATGGATTCTGCAGTGGCCGCGTCGTCTGCAAAAAGAAGTGCGAGACTCGGAGCCGCGCCCGTCAGGAAGCAGGGCTTGACGTCCGCTTCCTGACGGGCGCGGCTCCTCGGAACAAGGACATCAATTCAGACCGCGTGAGGTATAATCCCGCAGACGACTATTCATCGTCTTCGTCGAGCAAGTCCCGAAAGTTTTTCTGCTGACGACGATCGCGCGGTGGACGGCGGGCGGCCGCAGCAGCCTGACCGTCTTCATCATCAGACAAGGGTCCTGGGGATTTTTTCCGTCGATCTTTAGCAGATCGTTTTTCAATCAGTCCACGCAATTCGTCGGGCAGGGGATTTTCATTTGGCATGACAGCACTCGAAGAACTAGACCTTTCAAGGCACATTGGAATCGGATCACGAACACGGTGTTCGTTTCCTTCTACAATCAGGTGCAAATAGTATTGGAGGTAACCCGAGGCTGATGTGATTGAGTGCAAACAAAAGCCGTTGTATGTGCCTCGGGCAAAAATATGAGTTCATCTTCCAGCAGGTGGGGCAGGATCACAGTGTTCCAGATTTTGACTACTCACAAGATCTGTGAAAAGGCTGAAATGGGAGTTCTGGGGCTGATCTGCAAATTCTTTTTGGAGGGCGATTTGAGGAACTGCGTGTGTTCTGATGCTGAAATTCGTATCGGCATCCTGAGTGGTAAACTCAAGTTTGACCTTATTGCAGCGCCTGCGAACTTGTGGCGGCGGCGATGTTTTTCAATGCCCCGCTTCATTGCTGGGGCAGAACGAAATGGTGTAGTGGGATTCGCCAGAATTCCCCAAGTCTTGGTGTGCTGAGGAATTCTGGCGAATCCCACTATGATCAAATCCCAATCCAGGATTGTGAAACGATGTAAAATCAGGCAAAAATGGCAGATTGCGTGGCATTGAATGCGGCAGATTTTGCCGATTTTTAGGTGGAATTTGAAAGATAGGTATAGCCGTTTTTTTTCTCACGGTTAGCATCTGAGTTTGAAAAACTGAGTTGCATTGGTTTCGAGTCGCGTTTGTTGAATCTTACAAGGAGGATGCCATGACTGTACTTTCTAGACCCAAAACAGTGTCTGTTCCCTCCCGCTCTGCTCATCAGCTGGAAGCGGACGTGCGGCGTGCTTTGAATGAGGCCGAAGGACTGGAGATCCATTCGCTGGTAGTGCGTCGGCTACCGAATGGGATCTGTCTTGAAGGCGTTATTCGAGTTTCGGGCGACGATTTTGATGTCTGCGGTGCCGTGCGTGACATAGAGGGTGTCGGGGAAGTCGTGAATCATCTGCTGGTCTGCTGGAATTGCCCGGAGTCGGCATCTGAGGTTTACGAAGAGATGTTTCTGGCGTGATGCGAGTATGAAGCAGTCTCAGCGCATCTCCAGCACGGCAATTGTCTTTTTGCCTTGTTCCGGGCGTCCTGACCAGAGAGAATCTTTAAGAACGATTTGCGGACCGGCGTTGTAACGCAAGTTTTTTGATTCTTCGTGGTTGAGAGATGGTTGAGTCATGGCTGGTATTTCCATCGCATGTGCATCATGCGGAGCGTCGCTGAAGTTGCCGGATGCCAGTTTGGTTGGCAAGCGGGTCAAGTGCCCAAAATGTGGCGTCCGGTTTGTACTCACTGTGCCACAGTTAGGATCCGCCGAGCTGGATGAAGTGCCGTTGCAGCTGGTTGATGTGCCGGTTCAACCTGCTCCACCGATGGTTGGCACATCAGCCCGTTGGGTGCCGGACGTTCCAGCAGCTAGTCTGCCCCATGCCTCGCTGGATTTCACAGCCAAACCTGCTGCCCCGGAATTAGGCAATTTCAATATCCCCATTGCCCAACCGGAAAGTGCGGCAGCGCCCTTCGCGGTTCCCGGACTGGCCATCAATCCTGAGCCGACGACGGGAAGTGTGATCGGTCGAGTGAAGGGACGCCAAAAAAAATCACTCAACGTCCCAATGATCGCGACTCTGGTGACGTTGCTGGTGGGGATCGTCGCTGGTGGTATTTGGTTTATGCGCCCGCAGTCTGTGAATGCCACCACAGGTCGGCCGAAGATTCAGCCCAACGAGGCATATCAGGAATCGATCGCGGAACTGGCTGTGTCCAATGACGCTGCGAAGTCGCTAAGTCCAACTTCAGGCGAAGTCATTCCTGTCGATTATCTGCCTTTCACACCGCAGGTCTTGTGTCACATGCACCCGGCGGAACTTTGGAAGGAAGATCGCAACACGGCAGAATTTCAGGCGATGCTGAGCACCCTGGGGATCTGGCTGAAAGAACAGATCGAGCTGCGGACTCGATTTACGCCGCAAGAGATCTCCGAACTGACGTTCGCTGTCAATTTCGGACCAAGAATGTCGGCACCGGAAGTCGCGGCTGTCGTTCGCCTTGCAAACCCACAGTCGGATGAAGAATACAGAAAACGCTTCACGGCCAATGGTGGGCGTTTCTATGCGGATCTCGCCCTTGAACAACAGGGCATTGAGTTATACGAAGCGAAAGACTTCTGCTATCTGAAGGTCAATGAAACGACATTTGCACTGGCTCCCGCGAATATGTCGGAATCACTGAAGATGAGTTTTAAGGATCCGGCGCTCCTTTCGTCGGACATGGAACTGCTGGTCACACAGTCCGACCGCAGTCGACACCTGACGTTGATGTTCGATCTGGGAATCGTCGATTCCCATCGAGAGGATGCGTTTATTCCACAGTTGCAGCAACTGGCTGACAAATTTCTATTTTGGTTTGGTAAAGATGTCCAAAGTGTTTCCTGGAGTCTGCATCTGGAACCAAATCTTTACATGGAGACGCTCCTGCATCAGACGCAGGCAAGTACGCCGCCGAAGCTTCACCGTTCGACCCAGCTGCATTTGTCCAAACTTCCGGATGACATGCTCCGTTGTGTCCGTTTTATGAGACCAGGGACGGTCGGCTCGCGACAGATGATCGGTCGATTTCCAGCGATGATTAAGGCGATGGAAATCGGAACGACGACCCATATCGACTCTGTTGGGGTCCGGCTGGTGACTTTGCTGCCCAGGAACGCTGCCGCCAACCTTGCGGCCGGCGCGATGCTCACGTGGAACCAGTCGCTGCTGACAAACTTTGATGACGATTCGCATCTGACAAAGACCGAGATCATGAAGATTCCGGAAACCGTTGCGGAGCGACTGAAAATGCCAGTACTGGTTGACTTCCGCGCAACGCCCCTGCAGGAGGCGATGGAGTTCATTGGCGATTCGATCAAGACCGAGATCACCATTGATGGTGATGCAATGAAAGGTGCGGGCTTCACACAAGTGATGGCGCAAACTTACAACCTTGGTTCGGTGTCGGCTCTCAAAGCAATTGATACGATCTTTGCGAAGTATGCCGGCGAACGTGATCCGATGGTCATGATCGTGGATGAAACCGCGAAGAAAATAACGATCTCAACCGTCTCCAAGGCAAAGGATGACGGATTGACCCCGTATCCCACCAAATAGTGATGCGGGCGCATGCTGCGGAGCAGGAGCCGTCTCAGATCGCGCAACACAGAATGTCAATTCTCGTTCCAGGGCTCCAGCCCTGGAACGCACTGCCCCGGAGGCTCCTGCCTCCAGTGACAAGCTCGCGAGGCAGGAGCCTCGGGAGCAGTGTGTTCCGAGGCAAGAGCCTCGGAACAAGGAAAGAGAATTAGGCGGGGTCTGATTCTGTTCTACTACCGGTGAAAATCCCGTCGGCGGAGCGACGGGCGTACAGTACACCCGTCGCTCCGCCGACGGGAGAGCCCAGCGCCGCGAACTTGCCAGCATTCGGGAATGTCAGAACGGCGGAGCCTCGAATTCATTCGGTGGCGTGGCAGTTTGTGGTTTTTGCAACGGACGCAGAGCCGGGCGAGGGATCACTGGCGACGGTTCACCACCAGACTGTATCTCAGGGCTTGAGCCTTCTTCCCGGCTGATATGTTCTTCAGGCAAGGGGTTGCCTGGATCCAGCTGCATTTCAAACAGAAAGCGTGAAGGCACAGTCTCGCGGCGTTTCCCCCATTTCATCCGTGTTTTCGCTCGTGTTAGAGTCAGGTGATCCATCGCGCGGGTCACTCCCACGTAGGCCAGACGACGTTCTTCAGCGATATCTTTTTCGGAGTCGGCATCAATGCTGCGTTTATGCGGCAGGAATCCTTCCTCCATGCCTACCAGGTAGACACGAGGGAATTCAAGTCCCTTGGCCGAATGCAACGTCATCAGACGCACCGCGTCTTTGTCCTGCTTTTCACTGCGATCCGCTTCGTCTTCCCGGTCCATGAGCGCCGTGGTTTCTAGAAAACCTGACAGAGACGGGTCTTCGGTTCGTTCGACGTATTGTCCAATTGAGTTGATGAATTCCTCGAGAATCGTCCGGCGAGACTCCTGCTGAGCCTCATCTTTGTATTGTTTTGTGATCTCGGATGCGTAGTCGATTTCGGAGATCAGACGGCGGCAAATTTCGGCCAACTGCTGCGGAGTTTCGTGCATCGCCTGAGCGTAGCGTTCCAAAAGGCTGCGGAATGTCGTCATCGCGGTGAGCGTTTTTGCCGGGATCGCCCCAGCGGTGCTTGCTTCCGGGAGGATGTCCCAGAACGAACGGCCTTTCTTTACCGCCATTTGGATGACTTTTTCTGTTGTGGTTGCCCCGATTCCGCGCGTCGGCGTATTAATCACCCGCAACAGACTGACTTCATCGCGAGGATTATCGATCGTTTTCAGGTAGGACAGGAGGTCACGAATTTCCCGGCGATCGTAGAACGACTGCCCACCAACGAGCATGTAGGGAACCTGCTGGCGACGCAATTCCTGCTCGAAAACGCGGGGCTGTTCGTTGGTGCGAAAGAGAATCGCCACCTGTTTTGCCTTCACTCCCAGTTCTTTGATCAGGTATGAGATCTCGCTGACAACATTTTCCGCTTCCGCAGTCTCATCGTCAAACGCCTGGATTCGAATGGGCGCGCCGGATTTCTTGTTGGGAATCAGGGTTTTGTCATGCCGCTGGCGATTGTGTTTCACCAGCCGATTCGCGCACTCTAGAATTCGGTCCGTACAGCGATAGTTGTCTTCCAGCCGGACAACACGAGCGCCGGGAAAATGGCCGGAGAAGTTGATAATGTGCTCCACATCTGCCCCGCGCCAGCCGTAAATGGACTGGTCATCGTCGCCGACGACGCACAGGTTTCCATGTGGTTTGACAAGCGATTCGATGAGTTGAAACTGGACTCCATTTGTGTCTTGGTACTCGTCAATCTGCACATGATCAAACCTTGACTGATGCCGTTGCAGAACGTCCGGGAACGCCTGAAACAGCTTAACGGTGAGCAGCAGCAAATCGTCAAAATCGACGGCTCCGCTGGCTCGCAGCTGTTTTTGATAGCGTTTGTAGCCCATCGCCGCAATCAGATCGAAGTCCGATTCCACATTGTCACTGGCTTCATGGTCCTGAATTCCCTGCATTTTCCAGCGGCTAATGCGGTTGATCAGATCGCCTGGTTTCATGGCCCCGTCGCCCAGTCTGATGTCTCTCAAAGCCGTGCGGGCGGCAGATTCTTGATCGCTGCGGTCGTAAATGGCGAATTTTTTCGGATAACCCAGCGATTCAATGTCCTCCCGCAGCACGCGAACGCAATACGAATGAAACGTGGAAACGACCGGTCGCTGTTTGAACTGTCGTCCGATCAGGCGTCCGGCCCGTTCACGCATTTCCCGAGCGGCTTTGTTGGTAAATGTGACGGACAGAATCCTATCGGAACGAATCCCATGCGCAATCAGGTTGGCCATTCGATACGTAATGACACGGGTTTTCCCCGTTCCAGCACCAGCCAAAACCAGCAGTGGCCCCGACAATATCGAGGCCGCTTCACGTTGTGGGGGATTCAGTCCGGAAAGATTCACCATAACTGAGCACAATTCCATGCCACCAGTGGCCGCAAAAGCACGACGATTCCCGCATGTCCAGATCGCGGGGCGAAGGAGGCTACTGGGAAGTATAGCGGAACGCAACAGTCTCGACGTTGTTGAGCCACGCAACGAATCGACGGCCCCGTTTGAAACTCCAGACATCTCCATTTCTGCAGAAACTGCACTTCAGTTGTGGATCAGGCAGCCGAAAAACAGTGGTTGCGATCCTTTCTGCCGACACATGCCCATGGCTTCGGTTGAAAATGCCGAACACAGGAAATTCTTAGCGAAGGCAAAACTTTACCAGTTCCATCCGTCTGGACACCAGGAACCAGCCTTCGATATCAACCCGCCGCAACGTCAGTCGCGTGTGGCGAACTTGAACGAGTCGCCAGACAAACTGATGTGGTCAGAACAGTGGCTCATGGTCATGGATGACAATGAGTTTTGCATCATCACGTCGGCAGGGTTCAGTATTCTCACGAGCGAATGTTGCCTGGTCGGACTCAACCTTCTTAATCGCAGATTCAAGACGTTTGATTTCGGACGCGCAACAGGACATCGTTTTCGGCAGGATCAGCGGGCTTCGGCATTCTTTGCTGAAGAGGTTTTGTCGCGGACGCGGGATGAATATGGACCTGCAAAATCACAAACAAGAACAAACAGTTCGAACAACGCTGCGGAGTGCCGTTCGAAGTCCAGACTTTCGCCGCAACAACAAGTGTCAGGATGTTGATTCCCACTGTCTTGAATCCAAACAGAAGATTCAAAGCATGGGTCGAAACGTTTCCTGCCAAACAGACCAGTTGTAGCGATTCTGCTGAACTTCAAAACCGGAATGGTCCGATACTAAGCGATACGTTCGAGTGTCGATTGCGAGCACTTGTTGTTCGTCATGGAGGATTGAATGGCTACCAAGATCAGTGAAGATGTCTCTGAAGTCTGGGTCGACTACAAGAAGGATCAAGACAATCAGGAACTGCGGAACCGCTTGATGGAGCGGTATCTTCCGCTGGTTCGATACAATGCCGAACGAGTCTGGGCGAAGCTGCCGGAAGGAGTGGACCTGAACGACTTGATGTCGGCTGGCGTCTTCGGCCTGATGGATGCCATAGAAGCGTTTGACATGGAGCGCGGCGTCAAATTCGAGACGTACTGTGTGCCGCGTATTCGTGGTGCCATGCTCGATGAATTGCGTACGATGGACTGGGTTCCTCGTCTGGTTCGCAGCAAGGCGAGCAAGGTCGAAGCGGCCCGGAAAATCGTCGAAGCTCGCGTCGGTCGTCCGCCGACAGAAGTGGAAATCGCGGAGCAAATGGGGCTGCCGATTCAGGAGTTTGAACGTCTGAAATCTGACGCCAGCGCCGTGAATCTGGTCAGTCTCGAAAAGAAATGGTACGAGACCGACAGCTACAAGGACGTTCGCGAAGTGGATGTTGTCGAAGACATCAAGTGCGAAGATCCCACGACCGGCATCCAGAAAATGGATGTCATGCGATTGGTGACCAAGGGACTCAATCGAAACGAGCGACTCATCATCATTCTGTATTACTACGAAGAGCTGACGATGAAGGATATTGGCAACACACTGGGGCTGTCCGAATCCCGCGTCAGTCAGATGCATTCAAGTATCGTGGCTCGCCTGAAAGAACAGCTTGAACGCCGCCGTCCGGAATTCGGCTGAACCGCACAGGTTTATTAATGCAACAAAAGCCCGGCGCAGATTTTTGTGCCGGGCTTTTTTGTTTTGGCGGGCGTTGCGGCCATGGGACTTATGAGATGCATGGGATGTATGAATCCGGCAAGACGGCTAATCATTGAGCCATGATTTCCAGCCAGACAGCGTGTAGCGTCGCCGCAGTGTCCGTTTGGGGCATCAACAGCACATTCAATTGATTGAAGGGTTCAGCCCGCCCTGTCAGATCGAAACAGTACTCTGATTCGTCAGTGGATTCGCAAGCGGGCAGTGTTTTTCCGTTGAGCTGCACATCGGTCGGTTTCACGGATGCCACCAGCACAATCCGCATCTTTGTGGTGTCGTCAATTCCTGTGGGGCGATGAAACCGCCGCGTCAGCATCACACCGGCGTCACAGAGATCTTCAGCCAGCGTAAAGGGCAACTGGCAGCCGGTTTTTTTACTAAGCGGTTCCTGCGGATCGCCAATGCCACACCATTCCCAGGGACCAGCCAGCCGGATGCGATGACTCATTGACTAGCCGCCCGAAATCAATTGCGTGAGAAACAATTCAGGATCAGCGACTTCTTTTGGCAATTCACCTTCGAACTCGACCAGTCCTGAACGGTCAATCACGAACATCGCCGGTCGAATATCGGCAACCGCTGCGGTTGTTGGCAGTACTGCGGTGCCCCATTTGACAGAACTCGACCCCGGCTGCCCGGACCACGTGTCGTGCAGCACGGGGAACGGAAAGTCTTCCGCTTGCGGCTTGAATTCCGGAGTCAGTGGCTTCGAAATCGCGATCAGTTTCACACCCGTACGTTTGATCGCCGGTGCGAATTCGCGAATTCTGCGCATCACGGGGTCGCTGTTTAATCCTTTCGTGCCGTCAAAAAACACCAGTACAATCTTGTGCCGATGCAGATAACCTTCCAGCTGTGACGGTCGACCGTTTTGATCGATGAGTTGAAACGTTGGAGCGGGGCGTTCATCGGCAAATTTCGTGCTGGTCTTCATGTTTTCGCGCGGCGTGAAAACTCTCCATGTCGTCGCAACGACGACAATCAGCAGCGCGCCAGCAAAACACTTCTCTCGCAGTTTCATTGGACCAATTCTGAAATCAAAGTTGCGGCGTCAGCCTGGCGGCGGCTTCCGTTGCCGTGTGTCGATCATGATCTGCCTTGTTCAGGGCTTTCAGGTACGCCTGCGCGGCGGCTTCGATGATGTCGGTACTGACACCTTTTCCCTGATAATGACGCCCGTTGACGGTGATCGTGACACGAACCTCGCCCAGCGCGTCTTTGCCTTCGGAGACACTCCGCACATCAAATTCTTCCAGTCGAGCGGAAAACTCGATGATGCGCTCCATGGTTTTGAACACTGCGTCAATCGGACCATCGCCAGTCGCCGCATCGCGAAGCACCGGCTGATCTTCGCATTGCAACTCCAGCGTCGCCGTCGGAATCGCTGCCGAACCGGCCGAAGTATGGAAACTCACCAACTTCCAGCGATCCACTGCATCGGTCATGTGATTTTCAATCAGAGCCACGATGTCAGAATCGTAGATTTCCTTCTTCTTGTCAGCCAGGACGATAAAATCGTCAAACGCCCGCTGCAAATTGGCGTCTTCTACCGTAAATCCCAGTTGCAGCACGCGATCGCGAAACGCATGGCGACCGCTGTGTTTGCCCAGCACCAGATTCTGTCCCACGTAGCCGACGTCTTCAGGACGCATGATCTCATACGTGGAACGTTCCTGAAGCATCCCATGCTGGTGGATACCAGCTTCGTGAGCAAACGCATTCTGGCCGACGATGGCCTTGTTACGTTGCACCTTCATGCCGGTAATGGAAGACACCAGATGACTGGTTGGATACAGCCGCTGAGTGTTGATCTTCGTGTGGACTCCGTAATAGTCAGCTCGCGTGCGAATCGCCATCACGACCTCTTCCAGAGCCGCATTGCCCGCACGTTCACCCAAGCCGTTGATGGTGCATTCAATCTGGCGAGCACCGGCTTCGACGGCGGCCAGGCTGTTTGCGACGGCCAGGCCGAGGTCATCGTGACAGTGTGCGCTGAGGATGGCTTTCGAGATATTTGGAACGTGCTGCTTCAGGTACGAGATTACTTTGAAGTAGTGATTCGGTGTCGCGTATCCAACGGTATCCGGAATATTGACAGTCGTCGCTCCGGCGTCGATCGTTTTTTCGACAACCTCACACAGAAAATCCAGTTCGGTCCGTGCCGCATCTTCGGGCGAAAATTCAATGTCGTCACAGAACTCCTTCGCCAGCTTGACCGAACTGATCGCCCGGTCAATGATCTGCTGCTTGTCCATCTTCAGCTTGAATTCACGATGAATTGCGCTGGTGGCGAGAAATACATGAATGCGACGTTTCTCCGCTGACTCCAGTGCGGCCTTGGCGCGGTTGATGTCGTCTTCTCGACTGCGAGCCAATGCGCAAATCGTCGTGCGATCGCCGAATTTGGCGGCGATCTGAGAGACAGCTTCGAAGTCGCCGGGAGACGCGATCGGAAATCCGGCTTCGATGACATCGACACTCAGTTCTACAAGGGCGCGGGCAACTTCCAGTTTTTCGCGGGTGTTCATGCTGCAGCCAGGAGACTGCTCGCCATCGCGCAGGGTGGTGTCGAAAATAATGATTTGGTCGCCGGTCATCGATCTTTCTCCGTTCGGAGGTCTACTAAAACAGTTCTGGCGCGAATCATTGATCGAGGTCTGCGGATCGACAACCCACACCAACAAAAAAGCCCTGAGGAATCCTCAGGGCTGGAAAAGTCGGTCAGACTGCAGACGTACCTGAGGCGGGCTTCACAAAGGAAGCAGTAGCAAGCTCAGGTTTAGCAGCAGCGTATTCATCGGGTGTCGTGTTCGCTCGCTCAATTATTCATCGGGAAACGGCAAAGGAAACGCATTATACTCCACCCGCCCTGGAATGAGGCTGTCAATTCTCGTTCCAAGGCTCCAGCCCTGGAACGCACCGCACTGGAGGCTCCTGCCTCCAGCGACAATCTCGCGAGGCAGGAGCCTCGGGAGCAGTGTGTTCCGAGGCAGGAGCCTCGGAACAAGGATCTCAATCCGCACCGCGTGAAGTATAATTGGAAGGCAGAGTACCGGTGAAGAGCCTCAACGTCAACGACTGGTTCGCTCGCCCAACCACAGAAATCCACATTTTCTACGAAGACACGGAACGGCCACCGTGCTAGATTTACCCATATTGCGGCCTGCAGGGAAGTTGCGGCTGGCACGACTCAAGGAAAGTACATCGACTCATGGAGGTTATCGATGGCGGTCTGGATCACGCATGGAATCGCGGCGGCACTGCTCTTCGCCGCAGGACTTTTTGCCGGATACGGCGTTCCGACCGAAGATTCGTCGGCGGAAGCGAGGAACGCGGAAACTGCAGAAGAAAGGTCGGCGTCTGGAGACAGGACATCAAACGACGACGGCGCGGATTCCACGGCGACAGAACCCATTTCTTTAATCAGCCACTCGCAGCTGTCCTCCCCGCCTGAGATTCAATCGGCGGAACTCCCGAAGTCTGTTGCTTCCACCGGCCACCTGGCGGCGATTCGTCAATTGATTCAGCGTTATATTCCCGGCACAGATGCGGACACCGCAGATATCTGGGTTGAGACGTACGCTGACATGGATCTGGGCGAAATTGAATTCATCCTGGAGCAGAAACGTCTATCGACGGCACCTGATGTCGAATGGAATTTTTCGATGCCATACACGTCTGCCGAGCTGTCTGCGGAACGAGACAGGCGAGCGTCTCACCAGCCTGCAGACGATGCCGTGCGGATGGTTGAAGCCAATCTTCGCGGAGCCTGGTCGCTGGGATATCGCCGCACGGTTGTGCTGCCGGAAGTTGTTGGAGATTCGGAATCATCGTCAGTCGATGAAACGCGCCCGCGTTGCGCGTCTTTTCGATGCTTTGAACTGGGGACGCTGATTCAGTCACCGATTGCGACGCATCTGGCTCTGCCGGATGACACGGCCCTGATGTTCCGTCTGGAGGATGGTTCACTCACGCGGCGTGGCGATTTTCAGATTCTGAAGGACCGCCGATTGGGTATCGTGACCAGCTTTGGAGAGCACGCCTCCGCAGATTCGACCCCACTGCCCGAAAACGTCACCAACGTGTTTGTTGCCTGCGATGGAAGGATAGGCTGGCTCGACAATGCTGGCGAAACGACGGAAGCGGGCCGGATCACCGTTTGCAAAGTGACAGATCTGTCGAAGTTGCAAACAGAGGACGGAGTCTTCTTTACGACATCCGCCCCCGCTTCAGTTACTTCGCTCGACGACGCTGCATACGCTATTAAGAGCAACACGCTGGAACGGTCCAATGTTGATCGGTCGAACGAAGAATCGCTGCTTTCTTATTTGAAATCGCTGCGGCCGAATCCTGCCGGTCGATTCGGCCGCTAAGAAATGAGCCCGAAGTAAGTTCCGGGACCAGAAGCCCGGCTTTTCCAAAAAGCCGGGCTTCTTTGGGCTCGTCATCGATCTTATTTCGGGAGTGTTCCTAATGCGGCAATCCCACGTCTCGACAATGCCGCTCATTTGATGCCAGAGCCTTGCAGGCGTACATTGCCGGTGAATGCAATTCCCGGTTGGCCCTTATTTCTGCAAGGACACGTTATGGATCGCCGAGATTTCCTCAAAACTTCCGGTGCTGGTTTGGCGGTCATGTCGATCAGTCAGGGAGCATACGCATCGGCCCCTGTGAAGATCCCGCGAGTTGGTATTATCGGTCCCGGCTGGTACGGCAAAGTAGATTTGTTCCGGCTGCTGCAGGTTGCGCCAGCCGAAGTTGTGGGGTTCTGCGATGTTGATAGCAGAATGTCGAGTGCCGCAGCAGACATGGTCGCCGAACGTCAGGCATCCGGCAAGAAACCTCGCACATGGCAGGATTATCGGCAGATGCTCAATGATGAGCAGTTTGACATTATGCTCATCGACACTCCTGATCACTGGCACGCCTTGCAAATGATTGACTGCGTCAACAAAGGCATGGACGTGTGGGTTCAGAAACCAATCAGCGTTGATGTGATCGAGGGACAGGCGATGCTCACCGCCGCACGCAAGAACAATCGCGTCGTGCAGGTCGGAATGCAGCGTCGCAGCACTCCGCATCTGATTGATGCTAAAAACCGAGTTGTGGACACTGGGCTGCTGGGCGATATTGGCATGGTCGAATGCTATTGCTACTACCATATGCGAGCTCAGAACAATCCGCCGGAGATCGCGGTTCCTGAAGGCTTTGACTACGACCTGTGGACCGGCCCCGCTCCGATGCGTCCGTACACAGAGCTGATTCATCCTCGCAGCTGGCGAGCCTTTATGGAATACGGCAACGGAATTCTGGGCGACATGTGCGTTCACATGTACGACATGGTTCGCTGGATGTTGAAACTCGGCTGGCCGTCATCGATTTCATCGTCGGGCGGTATCTTGGTGCAGACGAATTCAGCGGCAAACATCAGTGATACGCAGATCGCCACGTTTCAGCATCCGGATTTTCCCGTGACCTGGCAGCATCGTTCGTGGGGCGATGCCCCTGATTCAGAATATCCGTGGGGCGCGACCATTTACGGCGACAAGGGCACACTGAAGCTGAGCGTCAACAAGTACGAATTCACGCCACGCAACGGCGGCGAAAAACTGCGTGGTGAACCCTTGTTCGAATACGACAAGTTTCCCGAGGACGAAACGGAAAAGGACCTCGAACGTCACGTCGCATCGGCGGTGCGAGTTCACATGCGGAACTTCCTTGACTGCATCGAATCCCGTGAAAAACCGGTGGCCGATATCGGAGAAGGTCATATCTCAGCTGCCAGTTGTATCCTGGCGAATATTGCGATGAAGCTTGGTCGCACGCTCAAATTCGATCCCGTAACGCATACCGTGATCGGCGACGCTGAAGCCACCGCGCTGCTTCGTCGCAAGTACCGCGATCCGTGGATTCATCCGGAACCAGTGTAAAGTGTTCATGACTTGATTCTGAATTTTGCAGTTTGTCAATTGCCTGCGATTTCGCGGGCAGGGCGGTGTTAAGGTTGAAGACAAAAAAATTTGGACGACCCCATCGCTGGGATATCCCACATGGGCAAGGACTAGCCATCTGGCAACGTCTGACGCCGCCACAGATGTTCGTCGGATCCTTCGCGCTCCTCATTTTAATTGGTGCCGCAGGACTGCACCTGCTACCCGGCATCTACGCCGGCGAACGCATGAGTTGGCTGGACGCTCTGTTTACATCCACCAGCGCCGTCTGTGTTACAGGTCTGATAGTTGAAGATACTGCGCAGTTCTTTACTCCGTTCGGTCAGGGGTTTGTTCTATTGCTCATCCAGCTCGGCGGGCTGGGAATGCTGACGTTTGCCAGCCTGATTATCGTCGCGCTGGGGAAGCGAATATCACTCCGCGCTGAAGCCAGTTCGATTGTCCCAACGGAATCAGCACTGCATCTGGAAGGGCGCAACATTACGCTTGATATTGTGCGATTCACGTTCCTGTTCGAAGCGATCGGTGCCGTTGCGCTCTATATCCTCTGGGTACCCAAACTGGGCTGGTCAGGGGCGGCATGGCCAGCCATTTTTCACGCAGTGAGCGCCTTCTGCAACGCCGGGTTTTCAACATTTTCCGATTCTTTGATGGGGTTTCAGCAAAGCCCCGCAAGTTTGATCGTGATCATCATCCTGATCCTGGCGGGTGGGCTTGGATTTCTGACGCATACCGAACTCTGGCAATGGTTTGTTTCCAAAAGACAAAAGAAACCGTTTCGCGTCTCTCTGCAGAGTCGTTTGGTGATGATCGTCACACTGCTGTTAACGCTCGTGGCGATGCCGCTGTTTGCAATCTTTGAATGGGACAAATGTCTCGCGGGACTGCCGGTCGGCGACAAGCTGATCAATGCCGTCTTCATGAGTGTCACGCCGCGCACGGCCGGATTCAATTCCATTGATTATAGTGCGGCAACGGACAGTTCAAATTTGCTTACGATGATGCTGATGACTGTCGGCGGTTCCCCCGGTTCGACGGCCGGAGGTCTGAAGACAACGACTTTCGCGCTGATCGGTCTACTGGCATGGTCCAGGCTTCGCGGCTCCGGATCGACAAACTGCTATGGTCGATCTGTACCGGAAGAAACGACATCCCGCGCGGTGGGTTTGTTTGTGATTGCAATTGGTTTCTCGATCTCCGGCGTGTTTCTGTTGTCTTCAACAGAAACCGCAACAGCTCGAGGACTCACGGAACATATGTTCGAAGTCAGCAGTGCTGTCAACACTGTTGGCCTTTCAATGGGAATGACGGGAAGACTGAGCGTCGCCGGACGCTGGGTGATTATTATGATGATGTTTCTCGGTCGAGTCGGTTTGCTGACGCTTGCCGCCTCGTTGACGGTTCCGCGTTCGTACGCTGGACGATTTCGATACGCGTTTGAAGATGTGGTGGTCGGTTAGTGCTACTGAATCGCGCGATTTCAAAGAGCTGTATTCATGAGACGATTTCTGGTTGTTGGCTTGGGAAATTTTGGATCAAGCGTCGCGGAATCCCTGTTTGCGCAGCGGCATGAGGTGATTGCAATCGACATGAATGAAGAATCCGTTGATCGGATTTCTCCTTATGTTTCGCGCGCCGCCGTCGGCGATGGAAAGAATATTCACACCCTCGAAAAAATCGGGGCGAAGGGTGCCGATGCGGCAGTTATCAGCACCGGCGACGACATCACAGCCAGCATTCTGACAACGATGGCCGTGCATGATCTGGGAATTCGCGACGTCTATGTCAAAGTCATCTCACGGGACCATGCGCGGGTGATGGAGCGGCTGAAGGTCACTGAAACGATTTTTCCGGAACGCGATTCAGCCTTGAGTCTTGGAAAACGCATCGCTGGTGCAGGGCTGCTGAACTATGTCAATCTAGGGACAGGATTCAGTATCCAGGAAATGGGTGTGCCCGAGTCGTGGTACGGCAAGACTCTTCGCGAACTGGAATTGCGGCAGCGATTCGGGATCACCGTTGTCGCCATTCATGACATCCTGACCGACAAGATGGCACCCTCCAGCAATCCGGATGCGAGGCTTAAGGATTCGGACACGCTGCTGGTTGCGGGCAGTGACGAAGATTTGGCAAAAGCGGCGGCAGAACAGTAAGGCGAGCGGTGGGTGTCAGTCCACCGAGTTACACGCATTTGACTAGGAAGGCTTAGGATCGCTCGATCAATAAGTAGGACAGGCTTCCAGCCTGTCTTCTGCAAACGGACAGGCTGGAAGCCTGTCCTACCGCACAAAATGCACCAACTATTTCTCGATCGATCCTTACGCCGCTCCGCTCGCCGGGTTTGCGGCAACCGGGGAAGTCACTCCCCTGATTGTGAATCCTGCGATTATGCCATCTAACTTGTGCATGGGTGCTTATTGGGGGCTTAGTCAAGAACCTGGGACAGTCCAACTACGCCTCATCCAACAATTCAACCGCGGCGAATTTCTGACCTTCCAGCATCGACAGACTGGCACCGCCTCCGGTGCTCACGTGTGAGACCTTGTCGGCGAAGCCCATTTGCTGAATGGCCGCTGCGCTGTCTCCACCGCCGATGATGCTGGTCGCGGAACTGTTGGCAATCGCTTCCGCTACAATCCGCGTCCCGGAGTCAAATGGTGGCATTTCAAAGACACCCATTGGGCCATTCCATACGACAGTCTTTGCGTCATGCAATTCTTTTGCGTACAAAGCACTCGTCTCAGGACCAATGTCAAACCCGTCGAAGTTATCCGGGATCTCGCCAGCCTTGACGATAATCTTATTGCAGTCGCCGCTAAATGCGTCGCCACAGTGCGTATCCAGTGGCAGAACCAGCTTGCCGCTGCCGATTTGAATCAGTTCCTTTGCAAGTTCGACTTTGTCCAGTTCCACTCGACTCCCGCCGACTTTTCCGCCTTTGGCCAGCGAAAACGTGTAAGCCATCGCCCCGCCGATCAATACTTTGTCGCAGATCGACAGCAGATTCCTAATGACGTTGATTTTGTCTGAAACCTTGGCGCCGCCAAGAATGGCAATGAAAGGCCGCTGAGGATTCGCGATGGCGTCGGACAGATACTGAATCTCTTTCTGCACCAGAAACCCAACGACACGCGGCTTGCCGGACATCGCCTCAGGCACCGCAACCATTGACGCATCGGTCCGATGACATGTGCCAAAAGCGTCATTGCAATAGATATCGGCAAAGCCAGCCAACTTCGCGGCAAAGGCGGCATCGCCCTTTTTTTCGCCTTTGTTGAATCGCAGGTTCTCAAGCAACAGGACTTCGCCATCTTTCAGGGCTGCCACTTTTGCTGTCGCATCCGCGTCCACGGTATCGGTCGCGAATGTGACCGATTTGCCAATCAGCGCCGCCAGCGTCGCTGCTGCCGGTTTCAGACTGAATTTCGACTGGTCTGCCCCATCCTTCGGTTGTCCAAGATGGCTGCACAGAATCAGTCTGCCGCCGCGATCAATCACGGACTTGATCGAAGGAACAGCCATCCGTACGCGAAGATCATCGGTCACATTGCAGTTTTCATCCAGTGGTACGTTGAAGTCCACTCGCATGAGCACGGTCTTGCCGGAAACATTTACGTCAGCAATCGATTTCTTCGCCATGATTTCAGATTCTTGTCGTCATTTACGAAACATCAAAATACGGCATCGCCCACCTGGGCAATGTCTTCCGGCGGTATTTTAGCGATCTGGTTCAGCGCGTCACGGCATCCGTTGGAATTCTGAAATCCAGCGAATCGGCTAATTGCCTGCCAGCAATAGCAACATGTCGTCGTCGATGACGGTGCCTTTGGGCTGTTGCTTAATAAGGTTGACGATGGCGGCGATTTCTTCGTCGGTGGCGGGGAGGTTGAGTTCGGTCAGGCGATGGGCGACGGCGCGGCGGCCGCTGTGGCGGCCGAGGACGAGTTGAATGTCGCCGCCCCCGACGACTTCCGGACGGTACGGCAGATAGGTGTCGGGATTCTTGAGGAGTCCGTCCTGATGAATGCCGGCTTCAGTGGCGAAGATGTTCGCGCCGCCGATTGGCTTCATCCGCGAGATCGCAACACCTGTGAGTTCGGCGACCAGATGACACAGCGGCGCGAGTTTTGTCGTGTCGATCGAGAACTTGCGGCGATACTGATCCTGATGCAGCGCGAGGGCCATCACGACTTCTTCCAGCGATGCATTCCCCGCGCGTTCGCCAATCCCGTTGACGGTGCATTGCACGACGTTGACGCCTTCCTGAATGCAGGCCAGCGTGTTGGCGACGGCGAGTCCGAGGTCGTTGTGAAAATGAACGGCCAAAAGGGCTCGATCGAGATTGGGGACACCATCCTGAATGGCTTTGATAAAGTCGCGGGCCTTTTCCGGTGTTAAAAGTCCGACGGTATCGGGAAATCCGATCGTGGTGGCTCCGGCGTCGATCGCTTCACGGTAGCACTGGCAGAGGTAATCGATTTCCGTGCGGCTGGCGTCTTCGGGACTGAAGGCGACGATTCGAAAATGTTGCGCGGCATAAGAGACGGCGTCGGTGATAATCTGCAGGACCTCACTGCGACTGCGGTTGAGCTTATGCGTGCGGTGCAGTGGACTTGTTCCGCAGAACAGACTGACGCCTCGTTTGTGGTCCGGATTTCCCTGGAGCGCTCGGTCTGCGGCGTCGATGTCGGATCGGATGGTTCGGCACAGCGCGGTGAGGACAGGTCGCGTCACGACGCCGATCATGAGGTGAATGGCTTCGACGTCGGCTTCTGAACTGGCGGGGAATCCAGCGTCCAGAGAGTGAACTCCCGCGTCCTGGAGCGCGAGCGCGATGCGGAGTTTCTCGTGGGGTTCCAGCGTCGCCCCGGGCATTTGTTCGCCATCACGCAGCGTCGTGTCGCTGATCAGGATCTTGCCGCTGCGTTTGTGATGGCTGATGACCGCGTGTCGAACTTTATCGACGACGTGACGTGACAGTCTCTGTAGGAGCGGTGACCGTTTCATATTTGGGTGTGAGCAGAGGGTCGGGAGTCTTTCATTCAGCCTGCGTTACCTCCGATCAACATCGACTGTCTCACGGGTGGATTCTTCGACTTCGGCATCCGGGTTTGCGTAACGGTGAGCCGAGATTTTTGGGCCTTTGAGGACTTCGGATGTTACGGCTTCGATGCGGATGAGTTGTTCGCCGAGCGTATTGATGCGGCGTGAGACGTCTTCGTTGTTTTGTTCGATGCCACCGGAGACCAGATTGATGACGCCGAGGAAGAGCAGCATCTGGGCGACAGTCGTCACCAGCCAGCCAGTCGGGGTGTATTCGGAATAGCCGCCGAAGTGGCCGTAAATCACCATCGCCGTGCCGATCGTCAGTCCCAGCACTCCGAGATACGCCAGAAACTGTCCGGTGGCGCTGGTGAGATTAGAACGACGCGGGGCCGTTACCTCAAAATGCGGACCACGCGGTGCGGAGTCGTGGGCGTCATCAATGTAGCGGTGCTTCGGAAGCGTCTGCGTGCGGGCTCGGCGTCCATCGGTACCGGTCACGGTATCGACAGATTCCGGCCCGTCGATACGAAAGCGTTTTCCCGGTGCCGGTGAGTTGCAAACGATTTTCGTCTCCGGGGCCACCGAAGACGTGATCGCCGCGTTCTCTTGTGTGGCGGCGGGTGCGTCTTTGCTGCCACCGGGCTGGTCAACTCGAAGGTTTCTGTTCACGGTATCAGATCCTGTTGGACTGGTAGTGGCGGGACGCTCCATTTGAAACCGGCGATGCAAAAGCGGCCGGCGCACTGGGCTCCGTTGAATCTTTTTCGGCACGGGGACATTCAGAAGTTCGCTGACATTGGCCGTTTCTGCCGGTTTGGACAGTTCCGGCTCCGGTTCGTCGTCGTTCACCGCGATCGCAACGCATGCCGGTAGTAGCGGCTGGGTAATTTCTGCGAGCTGCGGGTTTTGGGGTGCGTTGCTGCTGATCTTCCGAACGTTTGCCACAGTCGTCATACCGATGACGCCGACGTGGGAGAATTGCGAAAAATCAAACACAGGAGCGGTCGGAACTCGCGTCAACTCGGGAGCATCGATTAGTGTCGCTCGCTCGGCCGAGTCGCTTGATTCGTCGCCCATCACTTCAAGTTCCGCTGCCGGGGTGTGCTCATGTTCGTGGACGGCTGGCTGCCGGTGAATTGCAATGATGCCGTCGTTGTCCGCTTCATAGAGTATCAAATCCGTATTGGGAGTTTCGCCAGACGCCGAAGAGCAGGCTGTCGATTGAGTGCGTTTTACGAACCCGAAGCGCCAGCGGGGTGGAATTTCACCAATGTTTTTGATGCGAAAAGCCTCGCTAGCCCTTCGGGCTGGTATTAAATCGACAGCCTGAGAGTCCTGGTCGTCGGTCGGGCCGTCGGTTTTGGGAGACTCAGCGAGCTGGACTTCGACATGGGCTGTCTGGTCTTCGGCGGCAGGACAGGAGATTTGGGTGTGAGGAGCGGGTTCGTGGTCTGGTTCACCATCATCTTCACCAACGGCGCAAGGCCGTTGGGGTCGAACACAGGACAGTCCAATTAAAGCTTCATCGATCAAAGGCTCTGGAATCAGGTGTGCTGTTGATAATGCCGTCAGTTCGGACTCAGCCAACATCGTCGTGGCTATTTCGGGTTCCGGTTCGGCGAGAAGTTCTTGCGAAGGAGCCGATTCAAACAGATCGGAGGAGCGTGCCTGCTGGAGTGATCCAGGTTTCAGAATACCGTCAAAGCGTCTGGGCAGCGCGTCAAGGGATTCTGTTTTGGTGATGCGTTCGAAGAGATCGCTCGAATTCCAGCGTTCCAGGATTTCCCGTGCCTGGCGAATCGCGTCCGTCGGTCTGGCGGCTGCCAGCAAGTCATGTCCGCACCGGGAGCACAGCAGACCACCGGCGTGGCCGGTCGTCCTCACTGAGACATCCGCGCGACAAGTACTGCACCACATTCCGGCGGGATTCCTTTCCACTGGACCTGAGGGGATTAGAGTTCGGCACGTTTTACCGTTGATTCCGATTGCTCAACAAGGTCAAAACCACGAGCGTGCCATGATACTTTGCTTCCAGTTTGATTCGCTTTCGTCAACGAGTTCCCAGCCTCAGGCGAACCGGCGAAAACCGCCGAATTGGGTTGGAGATTCGGCAGGATTGGAAATCAGAGGGGAATTGTCAAACAATCTGCGAGGGCTGGCCTCTGGTTACTTATACTTCAGGCGGTCAGAAGTGAAGCCGTGGATTTTCTTGCGATTGTCCCCTCTCCCCCCGCAATTGATTTTCCAACTTTACGCGTTTTCCACGGGGGGAGAGGGCTACCAGGCTGTCGATTGAGTGCGTTTTACTAACCCGAAGCGCCAGCTTTGAAGTTGCGCTATTTTTAACTTACCGTTAATCTGACCAGGAAAACACTGGAGAAAACACTAACCCGAAGCGCCAGCGAGGCAAAAACTTCACAGGGACATGGAAAACGTTGACATTGAAAGTACCTCTGTCTGCACCGCGTGAAGTATATTCTTTGAACGGCGAGATCTGACGCTTTTCCGGCGAGCGGGGATCTCAGTCCCCCCGATTAGACCGCTCCAACCGGAGACTGACGTCTCCGGCTCGCCTTTTTCCCCTCGGAACCTGCAATCTATGACTGCTCTTGTTGAGCTAAAAAACGTGACAAAGGACTACGGTCGTTTTCGAGCCCTCTCGAATATTGACCTGATGATTCACCCCGGCATCACAGGATTGCTGGGACCAAACGGTGCGGGCAAGAGTACGCTCATCAAGGTTCTGCTGGGATTGGTGCGAATTACCGCCGGTGAAGGGCATGTGCTGGGATTTTCGATCAGAACCGAAGCGGATCAGATCCGGACACAGATCGGTTACATGCCGGAGGATGACTGCTACATTCACGGTTTGTCAGGAATTGAAACCATGCAGGTGATGGCGCAGTTGTCTCGATTTCCTTCGACCGAGGCATTGCGGCGCGGGCATGAGATTCTGGATTTCTGCGGCATAGGGCAGGAACGCTATCGATCGGTTGAAACGTATTCGACCGGAATGCGCCAGAAACTGCGATTTGCGATGGCGATCGTGCATGATCCAAAGCTGCTGATTCTGGACGAACCGACTTCAGGGCTGGATCCGGAGGAACGTGAAGCGATGCTGAATCGGATTCGTATTCTGGCGCGACAGTTCGGTAAGTCTGTCATCCTGTGTACGCACATTCTGCCCGACGTGCAGGTGGTGTGCGACAACGTCGTGATTCTGGCTGGCGGGACGGTGCGGGTCAGTGATTCACTGGACGAGTTGTGTCGTGTGCCAAATCCGTCGATGACGGTGACGCTGTCCGGCGAGCGGGATGCGTATCGCGATCGACTCACGGCCCGCGGCGTAAGATCGGAAGTCATGTCACTGCGACAGGTGCGGGTTTTCGGCGACGCTGAGTTGCTCAAGGAGCCGTTGTGGTCGGCCGCGACGGAAAGTGGCTGCATCGTGCGGGGGATTTCGCCGTCAAAGAATTCACTGGAACAGATCTTTCTGGCGGCCGTCAAAGAGGTTTATCGTGCCGATTCATAATCTGGGATATCGCGAATGGCAGGGCGAACTGGATGCGTCGTCCACTCGCTGGATGGTGGTCGCGGAAGTCGGCATTCGTCGCGCGTGGCAAAGCGCGTGGCTGCGGAGAATGATGTTTTTCGCCTGGGTGCCGGCCGTCGCGATGGGATTTCTTATCTTTATCTACGAACAGTCCGCCAAACAGGGTGGAGAACTGCAGGACTTTGTATCCGCCGGTGCCATGGCGATGGCGACTGCGGAAGATCCTGAGCAAATCTTTCGGCGGATCCAGGCGGAACGTTTACTGACGGGAATGCGGCCAAGCGCGGGCGAGGAACGACATATCCTGTGGTCGTCTCTGCTGCTGGTGTTGTTTCGTCGATCGCAGCCGTTTCTGTTGATTCCCATTGTGGCCGTGTTGGCACCACCCATGATTTCGCAGGATTTTCGATCGCGGGCATTCCTGCTTTACTTTTCAAGACCGCTGACGAGAGTGCAGTATATCCTTGGGAAAGCGGTGACGGTGGGACTGTACTTGCTGTTTGTTACCATGTTTCCGGCGCTGCTCCTGTACGTTGTCGGCGTTCTGTTGTCGCCAGACATTTCAGTGCTGTACGAAACGTGGGATCTACCGCTGCGAGTGATCATGGCGTCGTTGATGATTGTGATTCCCAGTACGTTGCTGGCTTTGACACTGTCCTCGCTGACGACGGAATCCCGTTATGCGTCGTTCGCCTGGTTCGCCATCTGGATCTTCGGACACTTGACGTACATGGTGATTCGCAACGTGGCAAGTCCCGGAGACAGTTCAATGGTGCAGTCGCTGTCTCTATACGAAACTTTCAACGATTTGTCGTCGTGGATTCTGGATCCAAAACTTGGCGTCACTCAGGTGGACACGCGATTTATTTTACTCGGAGTGATGACTGCGATCTGTGTGGCTGTGCTGTATCGGCGTGTTTCCGCTCCGATGCAGGTGTGATTAGCTATTCGGATACCAAAGGTCAAATTATGTCGGCTGATGCGGCAATCGAATTTCAGGGCGTCACCAAGCTGTATGGAAGAGTTCTGGGCGTGAACGACATCACGCTGGAACTTCCGAAGGGCGCGTATGGACTGCTGGGACCGAACGGCGCTGGAAAAAGTACGCTGCTGAATTTGCTGACCGGCCAGTTATTGCCCACGCGCGGCACCGTGCGGGTACTCGGCATGAATCCTCGCAACAATCCTGATCTGCTGCGGCGAATTGGATTCTGTCCGGGCTTTGAAGGCCTGTACGCATCCATCACCGGACTGGAATGGGTCACTTATCTGCTCGAATTGCAGGGCTTCGGCCGCGTTGCCGCGCGGCAGCGAGCGATGGACTGTATGGAACTGGTTGGCATGCAGGCGGGTCTCAATCGCCCCATTGCGAGCTACTCGCGTGGAATGCGGCAGCGGACAAAACTCGCGCAGGCAATCGCGCATGAGCCCGAATTACTGATCCTTGATGAGCCTCTGAGTGGCCTTGATCCGATCGGCAGGTCTCAGATGACAGAGCTGCTGCGAAACTGGATTTCGATGGGTCACAGTCTGATCATCGCCAGTCATGTCCTGCATGAGATTGAAGCGCTGACCCAGTCGTTCCTGCTGATCTCCGGAGGTCGCGTGCTGGCATCGGGGACAGCTGAGGAAGTCCACGAACTGCTGTTCGACGTGCCGCTTGAAATCCACGTGCGGTGTAACGATCTGCGTGGCTTCGCGGCGAAGACTCTTTCGGCGGAGTTGGCTGATTCAGCAAAGATTCGCAGGACAAATTCGGGCGAAGAAGTCGTCGTGCTTTCGACGCGGCACGCCAGCCGGCTTTCCTCCACGATCCCGGAATGGATGAAAATCGATGGACTTCAAATTTACGAGATCCGGACTGCGGACGATTCGCTGCAGTCGCTGTTCAATTCGCTGATGAAGATCCACCGAGGTGAACTGTGAACGCGCTGCGGGCAGTATTTGTCCATGAATGGAAGCGGTCGCTCACGCTGGGTCGGATCGCGTGGTGGTTCGCGATGGCGGCGTTTCCCGTGATGATCACGATCCTGATTCGCGTGCTCGAAGAAGTTCCTGGCCTCGCAGATCCTGAGTCGAGGAAATCGATGTGGTCTGTGATTCTGTTTGTGCTGATTCCCTGCGTCTGTGTCTCGCTGAGTGTGCTGCTGACAGCGGCTCCGGCGGTTGCTTCGGAACTGGAGCAGCGCAGCTGGGCGTACGTGGCGACACGGCCCAATGGAATCTTCTGGCTGCTGGTTGGAAAGTACTTAGTCTCCGTCACGTGGGCCACAACCGCCGCCTGGCTGGGAGCAGTTCTGTCGGTGGCGCTATGCGGCATGGATGAACCCTCCCGCATGATGCTGGGACTCGTGACGTTAAGCTTGTTGGCAGCACAGGCCTACTCGGCTTTGTACATTCTGATCGGTGCCATGTTTCCGAAACGCGCCATGGTCTTCTGCATGATTTACTCGGTCGTTGTGGAAGTTGTGTTCGGATCGCTGCCAGCGGTGATCAACCGTATGACCATTCAATTTCGCCTGCGGACGCTGTTCGTGAGCTGGATGCCGCTTGATGAGAGCATCAGGAATGAACCTGTGTTTCAGTATGTGCTGGCTGATGGATCTTGGCTTTTGCAGTGTTTTTGGCTGTTTACGCTGAGCGTCGTGTTTCTGGTCACCGCGATCGTGGTGGCTCACCGCAAGGAATTCACATCGGCGACTGAAGGTGATGTGTGACACGACGGTGAAAGCCTGTCACAATGGACAAATGCCGACCGGGTAGCTCTATTGGTGTTGTTCCGGATGAAGGAAAGGGTCGGGAGTCTTTTTTTGGAGGGTCGCCTGGTGAAAAACGCTGGGCTTTCCGTCAAAAAAAAACTCCCGACTCCTTGCACACACCAATAAACCGCCAATTTGGGACAGTCGAACTGTACTTCAGACAAAGGGAAGAATACATGTATCATCGAATGCTAATTGGTTGCCTCGTTGCATTGTTTCTGAACGGCACCTCGCAAACGCATGCGTTTGAGAGTGCCGCGATTCTGAAACAGGAATTTATCTATGACACGGCACCGTTTCCGGAGTGTCATGCTTCGACGATCGAGGAGACTCCCGCAGGACTGGTCGCCGCATGGTTTGGTGGCACGAGGGAGAAGCATCCGGATGTCGGCATTTGGGTCTCCAGACACCTCGACGGTCACTGGACGCCACCCGTAGAAGTTGCGAACGGAATTCAGTATTCGCTGCCGGATGGATCGGTTTATCGTCATCCAACGTGGAACCCTGTCCTGTTCCAATATCCGGATGGTCCGTTGGTGCTGTTCTGGAAATGTGGTCCGGCTCCGGATTCGTGGTGGGGCGTGATGAGCGAGTCACGGGATAATGGAGCAACGTGGTCGATCGCTCGAAGATTGCCGGAACACATCGACGGGCCAGTTCGCAACAAACCGATCCTCTTGAAGGATGGCGTGCTCTTGTGTGGCAGCAGCACGGAATTTGATGGCTGGCGAATTCATTTTGAACGCACGTCCGATCACGGCTTGACCTGGCAACGGACACCGGCAATCAACGATGGCAAGACGCTGGGTGCAATTCAGCCAACTCTGTTGCGGCATGCGGAGGGATCCATCCAGGCGCTGTGTCGCAATCGGGACGGCGACGGTCAGATTCTTTCGACGACCTCGCATGATCAAGGGCTTTCCTGGAGCGACTTGACGCCAATCAGCCTGCCGAATCCCAACAGTGGGATTGACGGCGTGACGCTCAAAGACGGACGCCACCTCCTTGTGTACAACCACACCAACCGCAGCAAGGGCTCACCGCGCGGCCGTGAAATGATGAACGTCGCCGTCAGCGACGACGGCAACGACTGGAAACCCGCCCTCACGCTGGATCGTCAGGCGAAAGCCGAGTTTTCGTACCCCGCCGTGATTCAGGCGGCCGATGGCAACGTCCATATTACGTACACCTGGAAGCGACAAAAGATCCGGCACACCGTGCTGGACATTGACAAACTGACACTGCTGGACTGGCAAGACGGTCAATGGCCGGAATAGCGGAACGGCTCGAGCCATCCGGTTTCATATGGTGGAATTCATTAATTCTTCACGCGGCCAGAAATGATGCTGTGGATTTTCTTGCGATTGTCCCCTCTCCCCCCGCAATTGATTTTCCAACTTGACACATTTTCCACGGGGGGAGAGGGCTAGGGTGAGGGGGAAGAATCCACTGTTTTCCGGTTCATCAAATTCACTCCAGGTCAGCCCCCTCATCCGGCCTGTCGGCCACCTTCTCCCCCTTGCCAGGGGGAGAAGGGACATGGAAAACGTTGACTTTGAAAGTACTCAGTCTGGACCGCGTGAAGTATAATTCCTGAACATGGCACATCAAAGACAGCCCCCTCGTCCAGCAGTGTGTAAAGTCGAGTCGACTGGTTTGCGAATGCGGGCTAGACTTTGCCTGCGAGATATTTCAACTGTAGTCGATGGATTCAAAAAACAGCTGGCAGCGCTGTGTGCATTCGGAAAACGAGAAGTTACGACGATGGGAATTGAGAACCGCGAATACCTGCGTGACGAATACGACGACGGAATCGGCGGATTTCGGCGGCCCACGACCAGGCCAATGCATGTCATTGTGATTGCCGTAACGGTTGCGGTGTTTGTCCTGCAACTTCTAACCAGCAGGCAATTCCCTGGACCGGATGGAAAACCGATCATCACTTCACTCGTTCAGGAGTGGCTCGCCCTGAATGCAGATGACGTCCTGAGCAGTGGTCAAATCTGGCGATTTTTGACGTATGCTTTTTGCCACGATCAGGGCAGTCTGCTGCACATCGTAGTCAACATGATTGTGCTGTTTTCCATCGGTGGTGTCTTGCGACCGCTCCTGGGTGATCGGGAGTTCCTGTGGTTCTATCTGGTCTCCGCTGTGTTTGCCGGAATTTGTTCGCTCGCGTTTTACCGGCTGGTGAATATCAATGCCCACATCATTGGAGCGTCGGGTGCGACGATGGCAGTTTTCTGTCTGGTCGCGCTGCACTATCCACGGCAAAAAGTTCTGCTGATGGGGATCATCCCGATCGAATTCCGATGGTTGCTGGCGGCGTTTGTTGCCATGGATACCTTTCCAATGATCGGACAGGTGACGGCCGCTCTGCAGAACAAGCAAGCGGTCTCGCAGGTCGCAAACTCCGCGCACATCGGCGGCCTGATTTTTGGCTTTCTGTACTTTCGCTGGAACATGAACATCACTCGATGGTGGGACCAGTTCGCGGGGCGAATGAGGAGTCGTCGAACCCGAGGCAACCTGCGCGTGTTCACGGAGTCGAACGAACCGGAATCGAATTTGAGTGATCAGGTGGATGCCATCCTCGAAAAAATCAGCCGGGAAGGCGAAGCCAGTCTCACGTCACGGGAACGAAAGATTCTGGCTCAGGCAAGTCGCCAGTACCGCAAGGGCCGAGACTAAGACGAGCAGCAGAAAACGATTTACCATCGAGCGGTCAATAAG
>Ga0154020_10001085_pt1 | contig 33644 bp, 25 predicted proteins | sample Klosneuvirus_201_FD_109709 | JGI IMG/M metagenome (GOLD analysis project Ga0154020, IMG submission 109709) | Active sludge microbial communities from wastewater, Klosterneuburg, Austria - Klosneuvirus_20160825_MG | ecosystem: Engineered > WWTP > Aerobic digester > Activated sludge | place...
ATAAGTATTTACGCCTGAGGTTTCATCTGCAACCGAACTTCCGGTCGGCTCGGTGATGTCTGCAGGATCGTCTCCGTTTAGGAAACCGATATAGCTTACATCAAAGGCTGGATTAGCTGTTCCGTAAACTTTTGTTTTGTTATTAGCCGTTGCTGAAAGAATTGCTTTGCCCACCTGAATATTGCCATCTTCATATTGAACTGTATAATTTGATGGCATTATCAATCCAAGGTTGGATGGTCTCACTATAAATGTTCCTGCCGGTATATTATTGCTTGGAATTGTTTGATTGAGATCATTCAAAACTGTATAATCCGGATCGGATGCAATAACACTATCCAAAGCATCATCGTACTTCAAGCCGGATAGAGTTGCGGTGAAGGAAGGAGTTTGTCCATATACAGATTGTACACTATCTGCTTTGAGTGTAAGAACTGCGGGAAGAATGGTTAGCTGACCCAATCCGTAGGTAATATCAAAGTTGTTTGAAAGCAAAGAGCCGGGCACGATGGTATGGACTCCTGCCGTAATGCCGGTGATCATATTGATTGGTTTGATGACATCAAGTTCATCTCCCGGAGGCGCATCAACGTCCTCCTCGTCAATTATCACTACAGCATCTTCATTGGAATTGTCGCTTACCGTCGAGTTCACTATAGGTGATCCATTGACAATTGGTCGACCGTTTACAATCGCACTTCCGTTAACGATAGCTCTTGCATTTACAATAGCTCGTGCATTTACAATTGGTCTTGCATTCACCAATGGAGAAGATGCGGAATCCAACTGATAGTTGAATATGGATTCTACGGCAACGTCGATAAGCCGAGTTGTGTCCATGATAATTCCATTCACAATTGGTCTTCCATTCACAATAGCCCTAGCATTGACTATAGCGCGGGCACTGACAAGGAAGCTTAAGTGTTCAAGATCGGCATTAACAATCGCGCGTCCATTTACAATTGCACGTGCATCGACGAGCGCAATAGCATCAGCCATATCAGCAGTATGTTCAGTCTCCAAAGAGTTTAGGAATGCAGCACGGTTTGCCGGACTGATTTCTGAATCATCATAAGAATAAATAAAGCCCAGTTCATCGATTTTATCGCCGTAAGTCATTACAGTATCTTTCGGTGTGATCAACAATGGCATTTTATCAATACTTAATAATCCGTCGGAGAATGCGTATGTGTAACTTTCAAGCAAAGCAATATCATGTGGATCAGTTGGATCCAGTTCATTGATTGATGGCCGTATAAAATACAGTCCCACGTTGCTGGATTCTGTGGCAGGTGTCGAGAAGTTAAGGCTATCAAGTCCTAATTGAGCAAGTGTGTAACCGGCGGTTAAGTATGGCACTCCATCTACTTCAATGCTTGCAGTAAACTGAGGCAATTCTTCTCCGAATTTTTTTGATTTATTGTCTGCGACAACTACTACTTGTTTTTTAACAGGTGTATAGAAAAATAAGGAATCAGAATATCCTCCGTCATTCAAGGATGGGGTGATAGGAGGAGTGTATACCTGAATCGGTGGGTTTCCGGTGAAGGAAGGAATTACTGCCGACAATTGTGTTGAACTGATCACGGTCGTAGTTAATTCAATACCTCTGAATAAAATAACTGATTGGGTTGTTAAAAAATTACCTTGAACTACAACTGTTACAGGCTGACTTCCGGGTTGAATTGTAGTATCTGTAAGATCCAATTCTAGAATTTCAGGAGTTGGGGCAGCAAAAGTTTGCATGGCAGCGCCTGCATCAACGAATCCGTAGCCTGTACTAAAGTCGAATCCTGGACTGTTCATGTCGATTGCCGTGCTTGATAATAGAGAACGCATGGCTGCTGGCGAAATCGTCTGATTGTAGAATTTCTTTTTTGCAGACATGAGCAATGCTGCTCCGGCTCCGGCATGTGGTGCAGCTGCGGAGGTTCCAAAGAAGTTAGGGAACAGATCTCCGTCAATATTACTGCCTCCAAGTTCAACAGTTGTGTTCACACCATTCGGTGCACAGAATTCAGGTTTGTTCCTCACTACTCCATTAACGGGTGTACCCCCTGTGGAAGAGAACGATGCAACCGTAGGAGGGCTTACTCCAAAGGCAGGTGTATTCGAATACAGAACAGCTCCAACAGCCATAGCTCCTGCAGAATTTGCCTGGCCAACGATAGTAGAGTTACCGGAGGTATATTCATTGATGGCAATCTCACCTCGGAAAACTACATATTTGAAATTTACATTGTTCGTTCCTGCAGCACGGACAATCATAATGTTTGTGGTGGCATTGGCAGTAACGGTAAACGGCATAACTTCGAGCGGGTCGCCACCTAAATTGTTTCTGTTGAACCCAAAAAGTGTAGTACCATTATCATAGGTAAGATAAATATCAAGGTCATTGTTCGTACCGGTTTGAGTTTGTCCCAATGAATAGATGGAATCAAGCCATTGAAGCACGATGGTATAAGTTCCCGGCGTCAAAGAAATACTTTGATAGATGTCGCCTCCTCCAAAGTTGTGGGCTGATCCGGTTAATGAACCTGGTGCAGGAGCTGCGTTGAAGACGCTCGCATAAGATTTATTTCCGTAGTTACCCGCAGCAGAGAAATAAGATACTCCCTGACTTGTAACCAGATCGGCAGCCTGAGCAACTACTCCATCCTGAAAGAATGGCTCTGTGATATAAGTTACGTCATCAATGATAATATCGCAGGTGTCTTTTTGTAATTTTTTAATGCCTTCTGCAAAATCGCCTGCACTGATAAACCCTGTTCGGAAGGAAAGCTTGGATTTAGGTGCGATATCATGAACAATTTGTAACATCGCTCTTCCTTCATCAGTCCTCTTTCCGAAAGGATAGTCGAGCAGTACAGAAACCGGATTTGGATTGGCAGGATTTCCGATTCCGGGCAAGTCACCATTGATGACATTAGTGAAGGCAGGATTTCCTGCAATGGTATTATAACTGTCGGATATCACTCCAATTTTTATTCCTTCCCCGCCAACATTAAATCCGTTTCTTGCGAATAGAGAATTCATTGCACTGTCTCCTGCAGATTGTACTATTCCACTGGTAGCAAGGGCAGGATATACAGGTCTGGCATACCGAACAAATTGAGGAATACTATCGAGTTTTAAAAGGTTTGCGATCGGGAATTTTCCTGTAATGATCAAAGTGTTTGATCCATTATCAACAAGATCCGTCATGCCATAATCTCCTGTTTGTAACAAGGCGAGCAAGGTTTGATATTGGCCTTCGATCGCAATTACTTCGACCATCACACTATCAGATTGCAAAACGAAAATTTCATTGGCAGAATCATTGATGCTATTGTAATTAGCGTACAAGGAATTTAATTCAGAGCCTATGAGATCATCAAGTTTGCCATTCGCAGGTGGTGGGTAATATGGAAGAATACATGGAACCAAAATTGCTAAAGCAGTATCCATCGACGAGCAACCATTTGAAAGATCGGTAACTGTTACAACATAATCACCCGGCGAAACTACGGTAGGATTTGCGCTGTTTCCTCCAGATGGAATTGCTGCTCCTCCAACTTCAACCCATGAGTATTGCGAGTTCGGTGCAGAGGAAGTCGCCTGAAGTTGAGTTAGTGTTTGGGTACAGCTGAGATTCATATCCGGCCCGGCACTGATTGAAGGGGCTGTATTGTCAAGGCCAACCATCATGGTGTCAGTCGAACTGCATCCGCCTGATGGATTTGTAACGCTTAGGATATATGTTCCGGCCGCATCAACCAGCGGAGTGAGTGTATTTCCATCTGAAACGATATTCCCGTTTGTAGTTGACCATGCATATTGCATGTTTGAAGGACTCGATGAACCATTCAACTGAACTTGCGATACCGCGCAGGTAAGGTTCATGTCTTGTCCTGCATTTGCAACGGGAGGTGTGCATGATTGAAAAGGTGCATGATTGATGGTAACATTGCATTGTATATTTACTTGTGTCCCACTCCAAAATGCTCCGGTCAGGTTGCTATAACCTGAGCCGGAACCGATGAGGATTGCAGCATACGGAGCCCACACTGTTCCCGACCATCTTGAACATGCACTTGAGGAAGAGCCATTAGCAATGATGAATGAATAGGTACTACTATTTGTGCCATTCCCGTTTCCATGCACCTCAGTGTAAATTCTTGAAGGGCTTGCGCCATTAACGATGCTGGTACTAACTTTTCCAAGATTTACATCACCATGAACGTAAATTTGTATTGTTCCGGTCGGATCATTTTGAAAATCGAAAACAAAGTTATTCGTACTACCTGAATTCTTTATGTAACTAAATACATAGATTCCTGTTCCTCTAAGAGTGATGGTTTTGTTTCCTGTAACCTGTATTTTTCCATAGCTCCCCGGGGTGATCGTTGCCGTGCTCGTGAAATTCGTAGTCCCTGCAGCTGGAAAAGTCAGAATAGCAGGGAGTGCCGGTAAAACCGGAAGATTTGGTGTTCCTGTAACGTTTCCTCCGGCCGGATTAGGCCCTGAATAAGTAGTTCCGCCTGGATGAGTTACTTTACCGCTAACTGTTCCACCGCCTACAGCAATATTTCCATTCACATCTATATTGCCGCCTATGATGGCGTTGGAGCCAACTTGCAAAATTGTTCCACCGGCATTAGAAGTGTTCGAAGAAGATATTTTTCCATAAACTTTGTTGCTGTTAGCTAATTCAATTTTTCCTTTTCCGTGGATATCATTTTGAATAGTTACAGGACCGGTGGTCTTGACTAAATTGTAACTTCCGACAAATCCACTTGTCACCTTGGAGGACGAGCCGATTTGTACGGCTGTTCCCGGCGATGTCGGATTCGTACATCCAGGCGTACTTCCATTGCCTCCGAAGAGAACAAAATCTGTCATCTGCAGAGTTTGTGAAGTTACTGAGAGTGATGTTAGGCTGCTCAAACTAATAAGCAGCATCATCTGCACCAAAATACGATTGGAGAAATTTTTTGTTGTCATTTGTGTTCCTATTGTTAAAATTATTTTGTGTTATGGGATGCATTCTGAAGAGTAGATATGCACCTAATTTTGAAGAAATTCTAAACTGATAATTTTGTTGGCTTATTAAAAAATTTAAATATCTGAAAATCAGTTCAAATATAGTGATTAGGAACCAAAAAAGGCGTTTATGAAAAAATAATTATAGTTAAATTATCATCAAAAAAAGCCTAAAAAGGCAGTAGGCAATTCTTCGCCCAGTAATTTAATTCGTTGGTCAAATAGTTTGAAAATGTTGGACGTCAGAAAAGACCTATGGCCGGACAAATGAATCAATTGTGCTTATTGTTTGACAAGCTTTCCCTTGAAGAATTTTTCGGATCCGGATTCAGAAATATGAATGAAGTAAATGCCTTTAGAAAGATTATCTAGTTTAAGTTGATTGATTTTTTCACTGAGTATTTCATCAAACAATATTTGTCCGCTTATACTATAAACCTTGAAGGTTGGATTGATTAATTCTGATGGAAGAGAAACTAGTAACTGATCGCTGAATGGGTTCGGGAAAATTTCGACATTCAATTCATTATCGATTTCATTGACTGATATTGTACTGTAATAGAGGGAAGCTGATTGGATGAGGCATCCATTTGGATATTCGGTGCTTACGTAGTAGGTGTTATTTGAGATTGGGATAATAAACTGATTGCTGTCTCCAGTAAGCACTACTCCATTTTTATACCACTTGAAAGGTCCGCTGCCTGATGCGAAGAGCGTATCGTTACTTTGACTGATTGTCAGGGGAGGGGCGCTGAGCACATTTACTGTCGTCGATGTACTTGTAGTGCAGCCATTATTGTCCGTTAGGAGTAATGTGTAACTTGTTGTGATAGTCGGATTAGCCAGGGGATTTGAAATACTTGCCGAATTTAAATCCGTAGCTGGTGTCCAGGAGTAGATGTAGGGTATGGTTCCGCCATTTGCAACCGGATTGCCGCCAATAAGAATATCGCTACCCTCACATATGGTTTGAGCTAAACCTGCATCAGCGGAAAGTGCAGTCGATGGTTGAGTAATTGTTAGGGATGTATCTAAAGTGCAACCAATACCATCTGTGATGTTTAGGAGGTAATTTCCTGCCGGAAGATTGTTTAATGTTGATGTGTTTTGAGAAGGGAAGGCTGTCCATCCATAGGTGTAAGGTGGAATTCCACCGCTCACATTTGCAGAAGTGCTGCCGTTAGTTCCGCCATAGCACAATACGTTTACATTGCTGAAAGTAGTTGTTATGTTATCGCTCAGCAGCGAAAGCGTGCTGGCCTGACTGCTTCCACAAGTATTATTTGCAGTCACAGAAAGTGTACCGGATGAAATTCCTGCGGTAAGTGTTATGCTATTTGATGTCGAAGTGCCTGCCCAGCCGGAAGGAATTGTCCATGAATAACTCGTTGCTCCGGAAACAGGACTAACAGAATAATTTTGAAGAGAACCCTGACACACTGTTGCATTTCCCATGATAGATTGAGGGAGATCCGGTACAATACAAACCTGTTCATTGATTGTCAAAGTGGATTTGTATACATAATCATTGTTATCATTCCCATTTCCATCAGCTGCGACACCTGCAAAATAGAAACCAACAGTTCCTGTACCGGCAGCAGGTGCAGTCCAGCTGAAATTGAATGTTTTTGAGCCGCTCATTGCCCCGGCATTCAGTTGGTGAACTACATTTCTTCGGGTAATTGTATTTACTACTCTCGTCTTAATCTGAGTAGCTGCGGCGTCAGTTATATTTAGTGTACCTGCATTATCATTGAGACTGTTTAAAGCTTCGAAAGCGAATCCAAATAAATTGTTTGTAGCTCGGGCAACAGTTACGCTGAGGTTATACGTCTGACCTGCGACATATTCATTGAGTGGCATTCCTGTATTTTGCAGCGTGATAGAGCCACCTCCGGTATTCACCGGAAAAGATACATGGCAGGATGTACAATCGTTTTCACCCGGAGAGCCTGTATAGCCTGCTCTACCATCATCGCTCATTTTTTCACTTGTGAGGAATAATATCAGTGCAAAAGGCAATAAGGCTATAATCCATTTTCTAAGCATAAACGGGTTGATTAGAGCGCATGTTGTTAAAGTTTCACGGCGTAAAGTTCGAGGCAGTAATCAGAATTCGAATTTCTGAAATTTATTTAGAATGAGATGCTTTCGGATTATTATTTTTTTTAATGCCTTCTTCGAATTCTAAAATCAGGAAGCCTATGGGTTCCTGGTTCATTGATAGACTGAAAAGCAAGCTTAAAGTTTACCCGGGATTGGATTATTCTGAAGTACCCAAGAGCCTGACATATTACATCTTATCCATTGTTCGGTCAAATAGCCGGAAATCTGCGATAGATTATTAAATTGCCGCATGAAATTCGAGAAGTACTTTTTTTATCTCCTGGTATTCGTACATCTGTTACCGGTCATTTTACTGCCTTATTTTGTAACTCATGATGGACCGGCTCATGTTTATAATGCAAATTTGATTCACCGGATGATCTTTGATCAGGATCCGGGAGGTTCCGTTTTTTTTCATTTCAACCCTCAGATACTTCCTAATTGGATTTCACACATTCTATTAGGCCTCTTTAATCTGGTAATGAACGCTGCATTATCAGAGCGTCTCCTTGTTGCTATTTACTTTGTGACCTTCCCTCTTGCTTTCCGGGCTTTGGTTTTGGCCGTTAAACCAGGAGCCTTTGCAGGTAGCTATCTGGTCTTTCCGTATCTGCAGGCATTTTCCATTTTGACAGGCTTGTACAGTTTTTGTCTGGGATTGGGACTATTATTTTATGTTCTTTATCGTTGGCAACAGGCAGAAACATCAGGTACTAAGAAAAAATATTTTTGGTTTTCAGTGTGGATGCTTCTGATTTATTTTTCCCATTTGTTCGTATTTATTCTGGCCATTCTGGCTATCGGTATCATTGCTTCCTGGAACCACATTCTTAAGTACGAGAGGTCTGTTCGAAAAAGCATTACTGAGATTTCTTCCTGGTGGAAGGAGATTCGATGGCTGATAACTGTGTCGGCTATTCCGATCATACTGACATTGATCTTCGCTTTCAATCAGGCATCCAAGACTGATACAGAGGCACCTGAATTTAATACACTAATGGAGCTTTTTACTGATGTGCGACCAATCATTGCTTTGAATTATGAAATGGAAAAAGTGTACTCCAAACCCTTATTTTTTGTCTACGCTATATTGGTCCTTGTTGCGCTAGTCTGGCGTCTCTATAGAAGCAGAAAGGATAAGAAACCATTTATTGCATTTGAAGACAGTTGGTTTATTTTATTCTGCATCATGACATTTTTTTATTTTATTCTTCCTGATGATATATTTTCGGGAGGAATCGTAGCTATTCGTTTTTGTTTAATGAGTTATTTGTTTTTAATCATCTGGATCGTTGCCTTTTGCCCGCCACGTTTTGTGGCAATGGGATCAATGTTGTCTGTGCTTGCCTCTGTTTTGTTGCTTGTACAAAGATACCCGGCATTGAAATCTTTATCCGATGATGCTGCTGATTTTTCAACTTGCGCGGAACATATTCGTGAAGGGAGTAATTTACTTACATTAAATTATTCAGATAATTGGATGCTTGATAACGTTTCAAGTTATGTGGCAGGGGAGCGGAACATAATTTTACTTGATAACTATGAAGCGAAGCAAGCGCATTTTCCAATAATGTGGAAAGAGAATCGAAGTCCTGAAAGTACCGGATTGATTTCCGGCGCAAGAAACAGGCCATGCCTCGATCTGGAAAAATACAAAGCAAGTACCGGTTTAAGCATTGATTACATTCTGCTCATGAAGCGTCCTCAGGAGTTGAACGATTCATGCGCACTACTGGTTGACTTGCAACTTAGGACGGCCTACAAAGAGGTTTTTATTACACCAAGACAGCTTGGAGTGTTGTATGAGAGAATTGTTTTTAACTAATTAATTGAATCTTCACATCTAAATTTAGTTCAGATTTATTTTCATTTCTGCTGAAGAACCTGATTGAAGAAGTCCTTAATTAATTTGTTTTTGGGCCTGATTTTATTTATCTGTATAAATCATTGACTGCTGATAAAATACTCAGATTTCTCCTTGTAGAAAAATTAATTCCCTGATTTAATGGTTTTTATAAATGCGAAAATTATTTTTCGTGATAAAAAGGTATCTTGTAGCAACCCAAAAAACTATATTATGAAACAAATCTATTCATTAAGCTCTGCAATTTTACTATTCTTGTTTTTATCTGTTGGTGCATATGCCCAATTACAATTACCTGCACCAAGTTCAAAGGCAAGCGTTATGCAAACGGTCGGTTTAACCGATATCACAATTGATTATAGCAGCCCGGGTGTTAAGGGCCGCACTATATTTGGAGGTTTAGTTCCTTATGATGCAATATGGCGCACAGGAGCAAATTCTGCCACGAAGATCACTTTTAGCAAGGACGTAACAATTTCGGGAACTAAAGTGAGTAAAGGATCGTATTCCATTTTTACAATCCCGGGAAAGGCGGAATGGACTATTATCATCAACAAAAATGCTTCTGCTTCAGCATCCGAATATAAACAGTCTGAAGACGCAGTAAGAGTTACCGCAAAAGCAGAGGTTTCACCTATGCGTGAACGAATGGCTTTTCAAGTAGTCGATTTTGATGATTCGAAGGCAACTGTATCTCTTGAATGGGACAAAGTTCGTGTAGGTTTCACTGTGGAATGTGCCACTGATGAGCAGGCTCTTGAGAACATTAAGAGTAGTCTCGGCGGTACTTGGAGAACTTACAATTCAGCTGCAAGATATATGTTGGAAAAGAATGATTACGAAGCTGCTTTAAAATATGCTAATCAATCCATTCAACTGAGTGAAGAATGGTTTAATGTGTGGGTGAAAGCAAGTATTCTTTCTAAGATGAGCAAGAATAAAGAAGCTTATGATTTAGCTGCCAAAGCGAAAATGCTGGGCGACAAGAACCCTGATGGATTCTTCTTTAAAGATCAGGTTGAAGAGGCGTTGGCTAAGTGGCCAAAACAATAAGTTCTGAATTTACAGGATTTTAACAATGAAAAATGCGGGAACATAGAGTTGTTCCTGCATTTTTTTTTATGACATTTATTATAGACAGAAAAATTCAGCACATTAATCTGAAGAAATTCTTTTCAGGAATTAAGTTTAACTCTTGCCTTGGCTGAAAAGTGGAAGAGGTATGCAAAGAATACAACAAGGACACAGCCAATGAGATTCAACCAAAGGAAGGCTGTAAGATCCATCCAGAAACTGATAAGTACAAAAACTTCCGCTGTAAGGGCAGCATAAAAAACCTTTGAGCCTTTAATTTTTTTGAAGTAGAAAGCGACCACAAAAATTCCCAGAATAGTTCCGTAGAAAAGTGAGCCAAGTTTATTTACAGCTTCAATAAGACTACCCAATTGATTGGCGAACATGGCAACCATTATTGCATAGGCACCCCAGAAAACCGTAATCCATCTTGAAGTTCCAAGGAACTGCTTCTCACTTTTTTCTTTTTTTGAAAATCTCTTTACAATGTCTATTACTGTTGTTGATGCAAGGGCATTCAGTTCCGAAGCTGTTGAAGACATAGAAGCAGAAAAAATTACTGCGATCAGCAAGCCAATTAATCCTGCCGGTAAATATTTTGTGACAAAAGAGAGAAATATATAATTGGTGTCATTGGTTTCCGCGAGTGGATCATTTTTTTTCATCAGGACCATTGCTTCCGAACGAATTTCTTTCATCTCTTCTTCCTTGGCGAGCATGCTGGTTCCCAATTCATGCCTTTTCTGTTCATCGCCACTTCGAATGGCTTTGGTTAATCCGTCAAGCTGAAGCTTTTTTTGTTCATAAAGATCTTGGTACTGCAGGTTTAAATTTTTAAATTCTGATGAGTATTTACTCTCAGCCATTTTTCCCATCTCGACCTGATTGAAGTGTAGCGGTGGCTGATTGAACTGGTAAAATACAAAGAGTAAGGCGCCGATCATGAGGATGAGGAACTGCATGGGAATTTTAATAATTCCGTTGAATAAGAGCCCGAGACGGCTCTGGCCAACACTTTTACCTGTAAGATAACGTCCAACCTGACTTTGATCGGTTCCGAAATATGAAAGCGCAAGAAAAAAACCACCAATTATCCCGGACCAAATATTGTACTGGTTTTTCAAATCAAATGTGAAATCGATGGCATTGAGTTTTCCCATCGAACCTGCAACTTTGAGCGATTCGTTTAAGGTGAGGTTGTCTGGTATCAAATGGACAACCATATAGCCTGCCAGGAACATCCCAATGAAAATGACTGCCATCTGATGGAGCTGAGTAAGGCTCACTGCTTTTGTTCCTCCGGCAACAGTATACGTAACGACAAGTCCGCCGATGATGATGTTCGTCCAATAAATATTCCAACCTAAAATGCTTGATAGAATAATTGACGGAGCATAAATGGTCAATCCACAGGCCAGTCCTCTTTGAATTAGAAATAAGAACGCAGTAAGTGCCCGTGTCTTCAGGTCGAAGCGGTTTTCCAGAAATTCATAGGCTGTATACACTTTTAATCTATGGAAAATCGGGACGAAGGTGATGCTGAGTACAATCATTGCCAAAGGCAAACCAAAGTAAAACTGCACGAAGCGCATTCCGTCAGTATATGCTTGTCCGGGTGCAGAAAGAAAAGTAATCGCACTGGCCTGAGTTGCCATTATGGATATTCCGACCATATACCAAGGCATACTCTTATTGGCAAGCAGGTATCCTTCTATGTTTTTATTGCCACGACTTTTCCAGATGCCATATACAACAATGAAGAGCAATGTTCCGGAAAGGACAATCCAATCCAGGGCGCTCATGAGTAGAATTTTTTAAAGAGGTAGAAAAGGATAATAAGTAAAACGAGATTAGCGATAACAGCGATGTACAAATTCTTCCATGATTTTAAAATTGGAGGAGCATCTTCTTCGTGTTTATTTGCTTCTTCTTTGTCCATACTTATTTCTTAAGTCTTATTTCATTAATGTGAGACATTTTTTTAGGTCAAGAATCAATCATGCTGCGGATATCCGGCGCTGATCAGATTTACAAATAATCGATAAGCCCCTGGTACGCCTGCTGGTAATTCCCTGAAAAATGAAAGTCCTGTGTAAATATAACAGCCTTTTCCAAAGTTGGTGTAAATAAGGGAACCTTCCAGTGGGCTTTCGCCATTATCATTCATTGAAAGCAAGGTTTCATATTTTGAATCATAGTCCCCTGCAAAATATAATCCCCTTTCCTGAATCCATCCTTTGAAATCCGTAGATTGAATTTTGTTGGGCTGGTTAAATAATTTATGTTCCGGTTTTATGATTCTTACCTCGGCATTTTCATCTGTTACCCTGTCGCGGGTAATTTTGAAAGGGTAGGGGCCCAAATCAGATTTGAGGCTGCTGAGAAAATTGCTTGTGTTATATTGAACGAGCAAGGTGCCCCCATTTTTCACATATTCCATCAAGCGGGGTTGATAGACATTCATTCTGTCATTGGTATTGTATAGTCTGATGCCGGTAATTATTACATTGAATGCTGAAAGATCACCCTGACTCAGCATTTCATCATCCAGCATCTTGACCTGATAGCCAATTTGTGCCAGAGCCTGAGGAATATTATCACCTGCGCCTTCAATGTAGGCAACCTTGAGGGGAAGCGTGCTCAGATCCATGTGGATCAAATCAGCTTCCGCATCCTGAACAAGTGTTTGGACAGGGATGTGATTGTGTTCAATACGGGTGATTGACTTGCCGGAAATTTTTCCATCAATGTTGACTGTGGCATGCAAGACACCCTCTGTGTATTCTTTTGGAGGAAAGATCCTGAATGTAAATTTTTGTTCCGAATTTTTATCCTTCAATTCAAATGGCAGATTTTGAGGCGTTGCCTTCCAGCCTTTCGGTAAATCCAACTGAATGGTGCCTTTGCTCTCAGGTTTATTGGCTTTTAGCGAAATATTGAATTCCTGATCCTTCTGATCAGAGAACAGATTTATTTTGTTTGAAGGCTGTAAGCTTACAGCAGGTAAAATTTCCAGGGAGCGATATAATTCCCCTCTTACAGGGTCTACCCATTTATAAACCACGGGTCTCAGAACAATGATCGTGTCATTTCCAATTTTAACTTCAAACCGAACCTGAACAGGAGCTGCAGCTTCGGGCATTCCTATCATTTCCGGATCTTTTGCAGTGAACAGGCCAATGGACTTTCTTTTTTCAAGCCAATAAGGATTCGTGTAGGCTTGCGACTCAGGTATAAGAATTTTTCCTGCAATGCTGTTCATCACATTAAAAGCCAAAGCTGATCCCGGCATTGTATCCATTGAAAAGCCCGGAGTATTTACCCTTGACATTGATACTGAATCTTTACTCCTGAAAATATAGTTAGCCGTGAAAGAAAGACTATCACCCGGAACCACTGAAAATGTTTCTGCATTAGCTTCAAGGAAAAAACCGGAACAGGCAAGTATGAGTTCTTCTGTTTCTTTAAGTTTCTGATTTTTCCAGTATGTATCCTTAACGTCTTGTCTAATAAGATTTCTGACTTCCAGCAATGCTTGCACACTTGAAGATGGATCCAGAGGCTGGAAGTTTTCAATCACCTCTGAAAGTTTGATTGAGATGTCGGAAGATCCGGGGATTCTCTTCCATGTTGTCAGAATCCCGCTGAATTCATTTCCGTCGAATGGTTCTCCATTGAGAAATTTTATGTAATCGTTTTGTATGCCTCTATTTTTCGCCGCGCCAAATCCCTGACTTTTATGCATGCTTCTGCTCTCTGAGGCCATCTCTCCGTAGGATTTTCCCAGCAGTTCATTATAAGTTCCAATATCAACTGGAATAATATCCGGTTTACCTTTCACGTCTTCATCTTTCACTCTGAACATATTCCAGAATATTCTCTTGGCTTGCCAGGTTTTTACATAGCGTAATTGCTGAGGAAATTTAGCCGGATCGGCGGCAGCAGAAAATGCTTCAAGACCTAAGATTGCGGAAGCCGTATGATGGCCATGTCCGCCTTCTCCGGTTGTCGGGAAGCGTAGTATAATTACATCGGGTTGAAATTTTCTGATGGCCCAAACGACATCGGATAGGATTGAGTCTTTATTCCATATCGCAAATGTTTCTTCCGGATTTTTTGAGTAGCCGAAATCTATCGCTCTGGTGAAAAACTGTTCGGCTCCGTCAATTCTGCGTGCAGCAAGAAGTTCCTGAGTTCTGATTACGCCAAGCAAGTCTCCTTGTTCAGTACCAATGAGGTTTTGTCCGCCATCACCTCTTGTCATGGAGAGATAAGCTGTTCTGAATTTTTTCTCGTTGGAATAGTATGACAATAATCGGGTGTTTTCATCATCCGGATGTGCAGCAATGTAAAGGACAGAGCCAAGTGTGTTGAGTTTTTCCAAGCCAAGAAGCAATTCTGCGGAACTCAGGTTTTTTTGTTGTGCATGACATAGGACTGCGAATAAAAGCAAGAAGCTTGAAAGGGATGCCTTCGTGAACATATTTGTATCGAATTTCAACAAATATAAGGTTTCATGCCGGTAATTCAGGTAATGACGCTTAATCTGATTTTTAGAAGAATTTAACATATAAAGACGGTGTTTAATTGTATTGTGTTTTTTTGAGATAAATCACAAGTTGTTCTTTGGTCAGGTTTTAGCATTAGTTTCCAGGAAATTGATTTCGTTTTAGATTTAATCTCAGTGCTCGAATGATTTCTGCTTAGCCCTTCAATTTTAATGACAGGTATAAATATTGTTTGCTTTTCAGGAATTACATTTTCACATTTTATTTATTGAGCCTTGTCAGCATACATTTATAATCTCAAAGATATATTTGGCTAATATTCTCATCGCTCTACACATGAAGAACACTACACTTTATCTTAGCATTTCATTGATTTGTGTTATGCCACACATAATCATGGCGCAGTGTACAATCACAGATGCCACTAGTTGTGTTTGTCCCGGTGCAACCAATACTTGTGATCTTTTACCTGATCTAACCATTTCCTGGTATGGACTTCAGAGTGGTTCCGGAGGGCCTACAGAATATCCTCAGACTGGTGCTGGTGCTGAGAATGGACACTTGCGTGTAACAGGATCTACTCCTAATATAGGTTATGGTCCATTTTCTGTGCAGGCCGAGCAAAATGGTCTTCATTGGTTTTTATGTGGTACAGATACCATTACAGCTCCCGCATCCCAAACATTTTTCTGCCCAAACGGCGAGACCCCAAAACAAATTATCTGGCAGCGTATTTATCAGAAGAATAATAACATGATGAGCTTTCGTGATCGGGTCGCCGGTGCGATGACTTATGAGGCAGGTTCATTACATGTGGATGATTGGGGTACAATGTCACTTCGTATACAAGACCCAAATGAACCTGACCCATTAAAATGGAGTATTCTAGGTAGGGGTCGGAAACAATCATTCTGTCTTATGGATTATGGAAGTTGCAGCACCTACAACGGACATTGCCGGGATGATCAAAGAGTTTTTAACCAAGGAAATATTTTATTAAACAGCGATTTTCCAAACTGGGGCTTAGGAAACAACTACGGCTGTTCGGCGGTAGAGCAAGGATGTTCCGTTGGTTATACTGATATCTACAGTGAAAGTTTAAATGGAATGTTCATTGAAATTCCTCCCGGTACTTGTAATGGGGATTATTGGATCGTTTATGAAATTGATCCTAATAATAATTTTGAGGAAATGAATGAAAATAATAATTATACAATAATGCCATTCACGTTGACCATGCAGAATGCCCCTGGAAGCCCGGTCTCGTTAATTTCTTCAGATAGAAACACTGTAATTTGTGGCAGTGATTCAGTTACGCTGACTGCGAATGCGGGTTTTTCTTATCAATGGTCGACAGGTGAAACTACGCAGAGCATCCGTGCAAGTGCAGGAGTATATACGGTCAATGTTACAAGTTATTGCGGTAGCGCATTGTCGGAACCACTTACCATTACTTCTCTTATAGCACCTAATCCACCTGCCGTTCTCAATGATACAATTTGCAGTGGTTACACTGCCATTTTTAATGCCAATGGAAATAATATTCAATGGTATAATAGTAGTTTTAGTTTGGTTGGCTCGGGAAATAGTTTTGTGACGCCCATTTTAACAAATACCACTTCTTATTACGCGATTGATGAAGTGCATCAGTTGGGATTAATAGCGAGTGGGGGAAAAGCAGATAGTATTGGGGGTGGCGGGTATTTCTCCGGAGTACAATACGAAATCTTTGATGCGTTGAAACCATTTAGGCTAAAGTCAGTGCAAGTCTATGCATCGGGTTCTGGTTACAGGACAATTCAACTATATAACAGCTCAGGTTCAGTTCTTCAGTCAGGTTCATTCAATATTCCAAATGGCCCTTCTAGAGTTGATTTGAATTTTGATGTTCCTCCCGGAGTGAACCTTCGGTTAGGATCTATTGGAGCACCGAATTTGTGGAGAAATAACAGTGGAGTCACATATCCTTATATCATTCAAGACACGTTATCAATTACAGGCTCCAGTGCCGGTTCATCGTTCTATTATTTTTTCTATGACTGGGAAATCGAAGTTGGTGGAGGTTCATGCAAATCTGCTCCAACAATGGTGACTGCTGTGGTAGACGTATGTTCAGGCATAGATGACGCTGTGGATCTTTCACCCAATTTTAATTTTTATCCGAATCCAACTTCAGGTCTAGTTACTGTCGATATGATTATTCCTGGTAATGGCGCGCAAATAGAATTGATAGTTTATGATCTTACAGGAAGGCTACTTGTAAAGCGTCAATTGGATGCGGTCTATGGAAGGCATTCGGAAGTAATGGATTTATCAGAATTGTCAAAGGGTATTTATCAATTTGCCATTCTTATTGAAGGAAGAAAGTATGTTAGGAGAATGAGTAAATATTAGGATTTGCTTTTGCAAATAATCAGCATTTCACCATGAGTTCAGCTGTGAAGACCAATTACGCAAAGTGGAGGGCAATCAGTCTGACCATGGTCTACTTGTTAATGGGATTGCATATAGCGCACTGGAAATTGGCCGGTAGAACTCTTGCTCCACTGGAATTTAACGAAGTACTGTATACTATTCATTTAGGTCTTATTACGGCAGGCTTTATTTTCATGCTAGTAACAGTTGTAGCTACATTGGTGGCCGGTCGTTTTTTTTGTTCCTGGATGTGTCATATTGTTGCATTGCAAGATGGATGTGCATGGTTGTTACAAAAACTTCATATCCGGGTAAAGCATATTCGGTCACGAACTCTGCTATGGGTACCTTTTGCTACCGTGATCTATCTTTTTGTATTACCTCAAATTGAACGATTAATTTCTGGGCAGCCGGCAGTAGCTCTACACATGGCAAAAGATTCAAATGGTTGGGCCTCTTTTATGACAAGCAACTATTGGCGAAACCTTCCTTCAGTAGAAATTACGCTGTTGACTTTTTTTATTTGTGGAGGCTTAATAGTCTACGTTCTCGGTTCGCGGAGTTTTTGTCAATATGCTTGCCCTTACGGAATGCTGTTTTCACTTGCGGATCGGGTGGCGCCCGGGAAAATTAAGTTGACTGGCGATTGTACCCAATGTGGAAAATGTACGGCTGTGTGTTCGTCTCATATACAAGTCCAGCGTGAAGTCAATCAATTCAATCGTGTCGTTGATCCGAATTGTTTGAAGGATATGGATTGTGTGCAAGTTTGTCCTGAAGACGCACTGTCATTTGGATTTACAAAACCTTCGGGGTTTTTATCCTATAAAAATCTCGATGGTTATAAAAGGAAATTTGATTTTAGTCTTACCGAGGATATTTTTCTCGGAGTGAACACATTTGTATTCGTTGCTATTTTCCGTGGCTTGTATGATACTATTCCGTTTCTTTTGTCCATCGCCATCGGCATTCTTATTTCTTTCGGGTTCATCACATTTATACGATTGTGGAAGAAAGATTTTGTACGTCTGGGGCATTTTGTCCTGAAGCGTCCCATTGGCATTACTCGTCAGGGCAAAATATTTTCAGCTTTCATGACACTTATGTTAATATTCTCAATTCACAGTGCAGTAGTTCACTATAATACATTTCTTGGAGATCGATATTATTCACAATTAGCTCAGATCCAAGCTAGTCAACTTATGCAACAAAAGGAGCTGACTAATTCTTTGCTGGTAAGTAAGGCATATAGTCGGCTAAAAATTGCAGACCGATTGGGGCTCCTTCAACCACCAAGTTTACTTCGTGAATTGGCTGCACTTAGTATAATTAAAAATGATCAGCCTGCCGCAGCATTATACCTGCAAAGGATGCTCGTTAAATTACCCGGAGATCTGGAAGGAAGATTAAAATATGCCAAATTGCTTGTGGAGCAACAGAAGACAGACGAGGCAGCGGTACAATTGAAACAAGTAATCGGATCAGAAGCTCAGACAGATCGTGATAAACAAATTCGAGCTGATGCTTCTTTCGCATTGGGTCGGCTTCGTGAAAAAGCAGGTTTAAAATCTGAAGCAGTAAGTTATTATGAAAAGGCTTTAGAAGATGAACCAGGAAATTTCGAAGTTAAGTTGGCACTTGGTATTCTTTATTCACATATAGGGAGATTTGATGATGCCGAAAGACTTCTTTTGGAAACTTCGGTAGGACTAGGGAATTCGGCAATAGTAGAAAATAATTTGGCCGTAATTTATCTTCAGCAAAAAAAATATGTTAAAGCGGAGCAGCATTTTAATATTGCAAACCGAATGCAACCGGGAAATGCGCAAGTGATGTACAATTTGGCCATGCTTCAGCTGGCCGGCGGGCGGGAGAAAGATGCCTTTGAGGCCATGAAATCTCTGCTTGTACTTCATCCTGACCATAAGAATGCACGTGCTGCATTGTTGATGATGGAAAGGAAATTGCATCTGTGATCAATGGTCTATATATATTAATCCGAGTATGAACAGTTATACAGAAATGCATGGGAGAAATATTTTATTCTTCTTAATTAGTGGGTTTATATGCTTTCTGGCTTTGTCTCAGAAGGCGCATGGTCAGAATCAATCTTGGTTGACCCCAACTTATTTGGATACGATTAAAAACCCGGTTCTACGCGAGGGGCCTGAGATGGAAGAGGCGAAAAAGATTTATAATAGTACCTGCTGGAGTTGTCATGGCTTGGAGGGGAAAGGCGATGGTCCTGCTAGTCTTCAGCTTAATCCTAAACCGGCCGATCATACAAGCAAAAATGTTTTGCGACAAAGCGACGGAGCCTTGTTCTATAAAATTTCAGTTGGAAAAGGGGACATGCAACCTTATTCTAAATTACTCACGGTAAAACAACGATGGGCACTGGTGAATTATATACGATCATTATCCAGTGATGCACATGAAATTAAGTGACAAGGTTTGTTTATGATTAATTCACAGGAACAAAAAAGTCAATTTAAAAATGAAAACTCCACTACAAAAAAGATATTTTGTTAGAAGTAAACGTATCTTTTCTCTAACGATTATTTTAGCCATAATTGCTTTAAAGGGGTATGGTCAAGATTTACTTTTTACGGATAATCCGGAAGTGAGGGATGCTTTTCGTTCGACGGTGTTAGTTAACGTACAAGCAACTGCTATTCCGGCAAAACAAGGTTGGGAGTTCTATATTAGGCATCGTTTTGGTGCGATTAAGCCCGATAATTCACTGTTTAAAAGTTTTCTTGGGACGGATTTGGTGGCAAATATTCAATTTAGTTTTTACTTTCCGCTCGGGGATAAAATGTTTGTAGGTGTTGGAAGGGAAAAGTTCGGCAAAACATATAACCTGGAACTCAAAAGGCTTCTTTTCGTTCAAACCACAGATAATTCAATGCCTCTTTCAGTAGCGCTATATGCCAACGCTGGTTGTATGTCAGATGATTTCTCGCCGGTACCAAATTATGCTTACTTCGCTGATGGTACAACAGAATTTTCTTATTCGTTCCGGCACAGACTTTCTTACAATTCACAAGTTCTCCTTTCAAAAAAATTTGGTAAGTATTTTTCCTTGGAACTGAACCCGATTTTTGTGTATCGAAATCTGGTTCCAATTGGAGAGGAAAATTCTACTTATTGTCTTGCGACAGCAATGGCTTTTAGGCTGACAAAAAATGCGTCAATTTTAGCTGAGTATACATATCGTTTCAACAACAGACCGGTTAATAAAAGCTATCCATTATCACTTGCAATGGAATTCGGCACAGTCGGCCACTCTTTTCAAATTGTTGTCAGCACAGCTCGAGACTTGCAGGAACAGCAAATTAATTCATCAGAAACCACAGATTATAAAAATGGAGAATTTCTTCTGGGATTTAATCTTAAACGAACTTTCTGGAATAAAAAGAAAAAAACAAATGTCAAGGCAAAACTTTAGTATTAAATCAAATTTATTTTTGATCCTCGGGCTCATGATTGTTATGAGTTTGATTAATTGTACAAAGGATCAGGGTCCATTAATTATCAAACCTCCACCTGTTCCGGGTGACACGCTTATGTCTTATGAAAGGGATATTCAGCCATTTTTTGATTTACACTGTGTTCGTTGTCACAATGAACTTCATCCATCATTGGATCTTAGGGCAGGTTTTTCATATAATGAAATACTTTTCGATGCACGTTTTGCTCCATTGGTTGATACTTTAGTTCCCGAAAATAGTATACTCATTGGAAGACTTCGAGGCATCGAATATTCTATTATGCCTCCTGATGGAGAATTAATACGAGAAGGGGAGATTGATTCTATTTCAACCTGGATGTTGCAGGGTGCAAGAAATAATTAAGAAATACTATTCAGAAGAAATATGTGGCAAGGAATATCTCTGATAAATTGTAGTAATGACAACGATTACATAAGATGTCAGAAACAGGTATTTTGAAGCATTTTTTAACCGGCATTTTGTCTGATCGGAAAACTAATCTTTTACCAACTTTGCATTTATTACGTGGTTCTTGCTAATATGTGAAATTACATATATTCCAGAGGTTAGTTTTTCTGTGATAATCTGTTTAGTGATTTCCCCCTTGTACATGATTGCTGTAGAAATAAGCTGACCTGTTATGTTGTACATTCTGATCTCAGCATCCTCTAGCTGAGGAGGATTGAGTCGCAGCGTAGCAATATTTTTAACCGGGTTTGGATAAATCTGAAGGGTAGAAACGTTTGTGATTTTTTCAAGGCCGACAGATAATCCATCGACGCGCACCACTTCATTGGTAGTTGCATTTACATACCAGATTTTTCCGTCAGGTCCGATTTTTACCCCCATAATTCCGGGAGTTCCAGTACTAATTCTACCGAGTTCAACACCGGTAACACCGTTAGTGCTATAAATCACAATGTCTCCTGTGGCATAGTCAGAAACAATTAGTCGGTTTTCGATGTAGTCAATTCCGCTTGGGGTAACAAGCCCGCTATTCACAAATACATTCCATGTAGCGCCTGTATAACTGGAATATTCGGCTACTGACTCATATTGAGCCAGGTTCGCAGAATAATTACCCGTATGAATATCCATTTTTAATATTCTGTCATTGTTTGTATCAACGATATAAAGCATGCCGGTTGATTTGTCAAGAATCATATGGCTTGGCACATGATAAGCAGGGTCACCTGCGAGGCCTAATCCTTCGTAGCGTCGGATAGTTGCATCACTATGATCATCATTTCCGGGACCATGATCTAGTTTAAAATCATAACGAACGGGATCGCCGCCGTCATCATCAAAAACCCAAAAGATATTGTCTGCTTCGCTACAAATCCCCATTGAATATGGAGACTGGTGTAACATGTCAATGTGACTTCCATTTCCGCCTGAAGGTTGCGCATAGATGCCTGGATCACTTGACCATAAAGAAGGGCCGGTAAACGGAGCGCCACCGTTATGATTGGCATCGTAGACACCGGGGGAAGTTGCAAAGTTTTCATTGTCACTAAATGCAATTCCTGTTGGAAGGGACATAAAGTGCCATGCATTGCCGTCTTGCTGAAGCAGTGAAGTTTGCCCTGCCTCACCGACATGGCTGAATTTTACCGTTTCACCACCACTGTTTTCTGAACTTTTATTTATAACCCATAGTTCATTTCTTGTAAGCACAGGATGAAAATCAAGGTCACGTGGCGTACTGACTCCATCAGCAGAATTTCCTATCACTGTAAGAATTGGAGTAGCACCGATATAATCATCGATAATATTTGGGATTCCCGGACCAACAGTAAGTGTTCTGTAAGCAGTGTCATTGTTATTGTTCAGGTCAGAATTTCCGTTAAGGTTAGTGGCCCAAGTCTTAATTGTGTGAACACCGTTGTTCATGGCCAACCATGGGGTAGTATTTGAAATGTTGGTCTCAGTAAAAGGGTCAATATTCAGACCGCTCAGAGAAGAAGAAACGGTTGCTCCATTGTCAACTGAGTAGTGAATATCCATAGATGTAATGACTGTACTTCCGCGATTTGAAAAATCTGCGCTTACAGGAATGCCGCCAATATTCACATAACTTGGGAGATGAATAGTAGTGGAGCTCATGTCGAATGCCGGTGGCGGTTCTGCTGTAAAAATGATCGGTGTACCTGCGTTAGCGCCACTACCTGTTAACCCTGAATAGAGCGGAAAGCCATCAATTTTAACTGTGAAAGTGAGTCCACCATCACCATAATCATCGACAAAAATAATTTTATAATTAGCTCCTTGTGTAAGACACCATGGGCCTTCCTGAATGGTAGAGTTATTAGGATAACCTCCATTCGGATTGTTTTGCTGACTTCCGCCGTTGCAACCAACTGCAGAATTTCCACCGGCGAAAATGGTTCCTGCGCCACATGAATTTGCAGCAGGTACTAATTCCCAATAACCTTCTTTGGCATAGGTGTCGGTTTTGACATCGATTCTTACCTCAACCAGTCCCGCGGAACATTGAGAAAACACATTGACGCTAAATAAAATTAGCACGAAGAGTGCTGATAGTTTTTTGTACATTTTTTTGTTGAATTTAATAACGGCAGATAATTGATCAAAGATAATCATTTGAGCCCTTCGAGAATTTCAGATTGTAAAGAAAGCAAGAAATTCTACTCAAAGGATATGAATTCCTGAATCAGAAGATATTCCTGCCTTTTCAAATAATTGTACAATTGATTGCTCGGGATGTGGATATTTGCCGGCTTTGAAGGTGATTATATTTCTAATCCTGGTATTTGTTTCAGAGCTAAATCCAATGAAATTCTTCAGTTGACCCGGATTCATAAAGCTATCAGATTAGTTGTCAAATCATTCCATTTCTTTGTTTTTTCAAAACATTGACGTAGGTTTGATTCTGTCAAATTTCCTTAAGAACAGGATTTTTGGATTTAGTAATTTCGTCAATTTCCTCAATGTAATTTAGGCATATGGGACCGGCTTCAATGATTATGTTAATGCTTTGTGGGATTGCCTTCTCTGCGGGTGGTATTCTCCTTTCAAAAGCATTAATTAAAAAATCCTACAATCCTCAGAAAGGTGAAGCATACGAGTGTGGCGTGCCAACTATTGGAAAGTCATGGATACAGTTGAATGTCGGATATTATTTGTTCGCTTTGCTTTTTCTTATCTTCGATGTTGAGCTCGTCTTTCTTTATCCTTGGGCAGTCGTGGTCAAAGAAGTAGGTTGGCCCGCATTGGTTGAAATTCTTATTTTCCTCACGATTTTATTTCTCGGATTTCTTTATGCCCACAGGAAAGGAGCATTGAAATGGATGTAAAAGATTTGCCTAAAGCACCCGAAGCTTTTCCAGGCGAAGTTCACCAGACACCTGGAGGAGGCATTCTCGTAAGCAAACTTGATGAAGTCATCAACTGGGCAAGATCAAACTCACTGTGGCCATTAGTTTTTGGAACAAGTTGTTGTGCGATAGAAATGATGTCGACAGCTTCTGCAAAGTATGATTGGTCGCGATTCGGATTTGAGGTTGCAAGGGCAACACCCAGACAGGCAGACGTTATCATCATCGCAGGAACAATTGTCAATAAAATGGGGCCTGTCTTGAAACGATTGTACGATCAGATGCCTGATCCTAAATACGTGATAGCTATGGGTGCATGTGCAACTTCAGGCGGACCGTTTTTCTATAATACCTATTCTGTGGTCAAAGGTGCTGATCATATTATTCCTGTGGATGTATATGTAGCAGGGTGTCCTCCAAGACCGGAAGCATTATTGCATGCGCTCATTTCACTTCAGGAAAAAATCCGCCGTGGTGAATAAGCTGAATTAAATAGAATCAATTGGAAATACGAAACATGACCTCAGCAGAACTTAAAGAGCAACTTAGTCAGGTTCACCCATCACTCAGCTTTGAAGAAGGAGCTGAATGGTTGCAGGTACATGTCGAAGCAGCGGAATGGTTGAGTCTGGCTGAGAAGCTGGTCAATAATTCTGAACTTTCATTTGATTTTCTTTTTTGTGTAACCTGTGTTGATTGGAAAACGCATTTGTCCATGGTTTATCATTTGAGGTCATGGAAACACAAGCACACTGTGGTGGTAAAGTCAAAACTGGACAGAGAGAAACCTGAAATTGAAAGCGTGTCACATTTATGGCGTACGTCAGAATTTCATGAGCGCGAAGCTTATGATTTATTCGGTGTAAAATTCTTAAACCATCCTGATTTACGCCGATTGTTCCTGACTGAAGATTGGGTTGGATGGCCACTTAGAAAAGATTACGAGGATCCTATTAATATGATTAAGCTTTAACCGGAAAATACTTAAGTATCCAGAATAATGATTGAAGAAGTAGGCACAAGTACAGACGGGGATCTGATAATTAATATCGGACCACAACATCCCTCAACACATGGGGTGCTGCATCTTGTTATTACTTTGAATGGAGAAACTGTTAAAAAAGTTGAACCACATCTCGGATACATTCATCGTTCGATTGAAAAGATGTGTGAGAGTTTGTCGTACCGACAGTTTATTTATGTCACGTCAAGAATGGATTATCTCTCTTCTCACATAAATAATCTTGGTTGTGCACATGTTGTTGAGAAAGGTCTCCAGGTTGAAATTCCGGAACGGGCTCAGGTGATCAGGGTATTAATGAGTGAGCTCACACGGCTTGCATCGCATCAGCTATGGTGGGGAGCAATGGCAATGGATGTTGGAGCCATAACACCCTTCTTTCATGCATTCAGAGAGCGTGAAATGATCAATGACATCATGGAAGAAACTTGTGGTGCTAGGCTTACTATGAATTATATGGTTCCCGGCGGTGTGATGTTTGATCTGCACCCAAACTTTCAAAGGAAAGTAAAGGAATTTGTTCGGTTTTTCAGATCTAAGTTTGATGAGTATGATGAACTGCTTACGGGCAATGTAATTTTTCAGGCTCGCACTCAGAATGTCGGGAAAATATCAAAAGAGGATGCGATTTCATATGGATGTACTGGCCCGGTTGCACGCGCAGCTGGTGTGAGCTGTGATGTAAGGAAATGGTTTCCCTATGATGTTTACAGCAAGTTGAAATTTGATGAAGTACTGGCAGAGGCAGGAGATTCTTATGCAAGATATCAGGTGAGAATGGGTGAGATGCGCCAGTCACTTTCCATCATTGATCAGCTGATTGATAATATTCCGGAAGGAGATTTTCAGGCGAAGACCAAGGCGGTTTTAAAATTACCGAAGGGAGAATATTACTCAATGGTTGAAACTGCCAGGGGCGAGCTGGGCGTTTACATAATTTCCGAAGGCGGAATGACTCCCTATAGAATTAAATTTCGTTCACCGGGGTTTTCAAATCTTTCAGCTCTTGACCATATGGCCAGAGGTGGAAAAATTGGTGATCTGGTAGCCATTATGGGAACACTGGATTTGGTGATTCCGGATATTGACAGGTAGATAAATAGAATAATAGCTAATATGCTGAGTATAGAAAGTATCACAGGTTCGATTCAGGATTTTCTCTTTGCAAATTTGCCGGGCTTTTTAGCTGTGCTCAGTCAGTTTGTACTTGTAGGAATATTTGTGATCAGCTTGTTCGCTGTACTTGGACTCGTACTTGTGTTTATGGAACGAAAGGTTTCAGCCTACATGCAAATTCGTGTTGGACCAAACCGGGTGGGTTTCAAAGGAACGGCTCAGACTCTTGCTGATACATTGAAATTAGTTCTGAAGGAAGGACTTACGCCTAATGGTGCCGATAAATTTCTGTTTAATCTTGCGCCCTTTGTCGTGATGATTGGAGCAATGCTTCTCATGGCACCGATTCCATTCGCAAAAAATGTTCAGATTTGGGATGTGAACATTGGCGTTTTGTATATCTCGGCTATTTCATCAATATCAGTTATTGGAATTTTGATGGCTGGATGGGCAAGTAATAATAAGTATTCTTTGTTGGGAGCAATGAGAAGCGGTGCACAGATAGTGAGTTATGAATTATCGGCTGGTTTGTCCATCATTGCCATCGTGATTCTTACAGGAAGTCTGCAGCTATCCGATATCATTGCTTCTCAGGAGAACGGCTGGTGGATATTTAAAGGTCATATTCCTGCACTCGTTGCCTTTGTAATTTTTATTATTGCCGTAACTGCTGAAACTAACAGAGCTCCTTTCGATATGGCAGAAGCGGAATCTGAATTAACAGCAGGATTTCATACAGAGTATTCAGGAATGCGCTTTGCTTTGTTCTTTCTGGCTGAATACGTAAATATATTTATTGCCTGTGCTATTGGAGCAACTTTGTTCCTTGGCGGTTGGATGCCATTTCATATTGGTCATTGGACAAGCTTTAATCATATCATGGATTATATTCCATCTTCTGTATGGTTTATGGGAAAAACATTCTTTCTGATTTTTATCATCATGTGGTTTCGCTGGACATTTCCGCGACTGCGCATCGATCAGTTATTAAATCTGGAATGGAAGTATTTGTTGCCAATCAGTTTGATCAATGTCTTAATCATGACAATAATTGCCATCTTGGGTTGGCATTTTTAATTCAGATGAGTAAAGATTTAATGTAATATGAGTTTTATTAAAGATTATATCAGTACAATTTACCGGGCGGTTGCTTCCCTTTTGAAAGGGATGAAACTGACAGGCTATTACTTTACCCATCACAAAGAAATCATTACTCAGAATTATCCGGAGAACCGCGATAGTTTGAATCTGCCGGAACGATTCAGAGGAGAAGTAGTGATGCCCCACAATGAGAATAATGAACACCGCTGCACAGGCTGCACAGCTTGCGAACTGGCTTGTCCGAACGGAACGATAAAAATTATTACCAAATTTGATATAAACGAAGAGGGAAAAAAGAAAAAGGCGCTGAACACATTTATATATCATCTTGAATTATGCACGATGTGTAATCTTTGCATTGAAGCTTGCCCGACTGATGCAATTAAAATGGCTCAAAGTTTTGAGCACAGTGTGTTTGACAGAAGCAAGCTAACTAAGACCCTGAACGAACCTGATTCAAAACTGATGGAGGGGGTAGAATGATAGACGCAAGCACAATGGTGTTTTACATTCTTGCAGCCCTTATTTTGGGCTGCGGTATAATGGCAGTCACTACGCGAAAGATATTCCGGGCAGCTATTTATCTTTTATTTTCTTTGACGGGAATTGCCGGATTGTATTTCTGGATGCAGTACGAATTTTTGGCTGCGGTTCAGATTATAGTTTACGTTGGTGGAATTGTGGTGTTGATTATATTTTCAATTTTCCTCACCCAAACCAGCGGAATGGATATGCCTGCGGCTTTAAAAAGCAGAAAATTGTTTGCCGCACTTGCCGTGATAAGTGGTTTCCTCTTAACCGCCGCGCAAATTTCTAAACATGGATTTGTCAGCTCAGGACTGCAGGCAACTGATTCAGGAGTGAGGGCTATAGGAATGGGAATGCTCAACACAGGCGATGGAGGATTTGCTTTGCCATTCGAAGTGGTTAGTGTTTTGCTTCTTTCAGCAATGATCGGATGCATAGTTATCGCCATTAAAAACCCCGAACGAAAATGAGCCCTGTCGGATTGAACCATCTTCTATTCTTGAGTACAGCCTTATTCTTTATCGGCGTTTATGGTTTTCTTACCAGGAGAAATCTTGTGACATTACTTATGTCAATAGAGCTGATTCTGAACAGCGTCAATATTAATTTTGTCGCATTTAATAAGTACCTCTATCCTGATAACCTGGATGGATTATTCTTCTCGATATTTATTATTGCCATAGCAGCTGCAGAGGCAGCTGTTGCCATTGCTATTATAATTAATTTATACAGAAGCCATCATTCAATTGATGTGGAGGATGCAGATTCTCTGCGTTATTAATTGTAATGTGAATTGAACGACATGCCTGAAACCCGAATAATATTCATCTTACTATTTCTGCCCTTGTTGAGTTTTCTCATCAATGGTTTGTTAGGAAAGAGACTTCCCGGTTCATTGGCCGGTATCCTTGGGACTGGATCCCTCCTCGTTTCATTTTTGTTAAGCCTCTCTACTGCCTATTCTTATTTTTTCAATTCCATATCTGTTACTGGCAGTTATGAAACTATAATTCCTTTCCAGGTAACCTGGCTGCAATTCTCTGAGAACTTTTCCATCAATATGGGAATTTTGGCAGATCCTATTTCAATGATGATGATTGTGGTGGTCACCTTTATTTCACTCATGGTTCATGTTTTTAGTTTGGGCTATATGAAAGGGGAGGAGCGCTTCGCTACTTATTATTCTTTCCTTTCTTTGTTTACGTTCTCAATGCTGGGCTTGGTGATATCATCAAATATTTTCCAGACTTATATTTTCTGGGAGCTCGTTGGAGTTTCTTCTTTTCTCTTAATCGGCTACTATTATCAAAAACCCTCTGCCGTCGCAGCGAGCAAAAAAGCATTTATCGTTACCAGATTTGCAGATCTTGGATTCCTCATTGGTATTCTGGTCCTTTCATATTATGGAAAGACCTTTGACTTCGTTACTCTCACCGAACGCTTAGTGCCTGCTGATTCAACATACAGTCAGGCTGCGGCTGCGGCAGGATTTCTTGGTATTTCTGCATTAACCTGGGGATTGGTTTTAATCTTCATCGGAGGTGCAGGTAAGTCAGCCATGTTTCCTTTACATATATGGCTACCTGATGCGATGGAAGGACCCACTCCTGTCTCTGCATTAATACATGCAGCAACGATGGTTGTAGCAGGAGTTTATTTAGTAGCCAGACTGTTCCCGATATTTTCACTTGCATGTCCCGGTGCCTTGGATGTGGTTGCATGGACAGGAATCATATCCGCTTTATTTGCTGCCCTGATTGCCTGTACCCAAACAGATATTAAAAGAGTTCTTGCTTATTCAACCATGTCGCAAATTGGTTATATGATGTTTGCACTTGGTGTTTCGGGTTGTGGTGGTGAATCAGGCTTGGGTTATATGGCAGCTATGTTTCATCTCTTCACGCATGCTATGTTCAAGGCCTTATTATTTCTTGGAGCAGGCGTGATTATTCATTATGTGCATAGCAACGATCTGAAAGATATGGGAGGGTTAAGAAAAGTACTTCCAATCACAGGAGCAACATTTTTGATTGCATGTCTGGCTATAGCCGGTATCCCTCCCTTTTCGGGATTCTTCAGTAAGGAGGAGATTTTACTTTCGGCCTATAATGCCAATCAGGCGATTTATATCGTTGCACTGATAACGGCCGGCTTGACTGCATTCTATATGTTCAGGTTATATTTTTCGATCTTCTGGAACAAAGCGCATCAATCCGTACATGAACATAAGCATGAAGGAACACTAAGCATGTTGTTTCCTCTGCTGGTATTAGCCGGCTTCGCCGCTTTCTCCGGATTCATTCCCTTCAGTAAGCTGGTGACCAGTGATGGAGTTCCATTTGAGACTCATTTGCACATTGAGTTTTCAATTCTTCCGGTCTTGCTCTCCTTGACAGGAATCGCTCTTGCCTGGAAGTATTATAAAAAACCTTCCACATTTCCGGGTATTGTCTCTCTAAAAGCCGGAAGCATATACCGGGCAATAAATGAGAAGTTCTATATCGATGAGATTTATTTATTCATCACTAAGAAATTAATCTTTCACCTTATCGCCCGACCAGCAGCGTGGTTTGATAAAACGATTGTTGATGGAATGGTGAATACGGCGGCAGCTGCTGCTCAGGTATTCTCCTTATCAATCAGTGGTTTCCAATCCGGTAAATTGCAGCACTATGCATTCTATTTCATTGGAGGTGCGATTGGACTCGCCATTCTGTTTATTTGCTTAATAGCCTAAAGCCACATTGATGAACCTCTCATTATTAATCTTACTTCCTTTACTGACAAGCATAGTGATTCTGTTGGTGAAGGCAGATTCAGCAAAGAGAATTGCTCTCGGTGGTGCGGTTGCCCAACTGGTTCTTTCAATTGGTCTGCTATTGGCTTACTGGAAGGCGAGCGTGGGACTTGAAGCAGGAAAGTTCTTGTTTGAATTCAAGGCGGCATGGTTCCCTGCTTTCCAGATTAATTATCATGTTGGAATTGATGGAATTTCTGTTGCTATGATTTTGTTAACGGCATTTGTCGTGCTGGCAGGAATTCTCATGTCATGGAAGGTTGAAAAGATGCAGAAGGAGTTTTTCTTTCTCCTTACTTTATTGGGAGGCGGGGCTTATGGATTTTTTATTTCCCTGGATCTCTTCCTCATGTTTTTTTTCCTCGAGGTCGCAGTGATTCCCAAATTCATGTTGATAGGCATCTGGGGCAGCGGGAAGAAAATATACAGTGCAAACAAATTAGCTTTGATGCTAATGGCAGGATCAGCGTTGGTGCTGATTGGTTTATTAGGCGTGTATTTTCTGGCTAATAGTAGCACGGGCGGATTTGATCTGACGCAAATTGCTGCCAATGGTATCCCCAAAGAGGTGCAGCTTTATTTCTTTCCTTTTCTTTTTGTAGGATTTGGTGTTTTCACGGCATTATTTCCATTTCATACCTGGGTTCCTGATGGCCACTCTTCAGCACCCACAGCCGCTTCAATGTTCCTTGCAGGAATTTCCATGAAGTTGGGAGGGTATGGCTGCCTTCGTGTTGCAACCTATCTGATGCCTGAGGCTGCTGCTCACTATTCCTGGATTATTGTATTGCTTGCAACCATTGCAATCATCTATGGAGCATTTGCAACCATGATGCAGACCGACTTAAAATATATGAATGCCTATTCATCGGTAAGCCATTGTGGATTTGTGCTGTTGGGAATAGGGATGTTGACGCCTACCGCGGTCACCGGCGCAGTGTTGCAGATGGTATCACACGGATTAATGACAGCACTTTTCTTCGCAGCTATTGGAATGTTATATGAGCGAACCCACACCAGAGAAGTGACACAATTAGGCGGTCTCTTAAAAGTAATGCCATTTATAAGTACCGTATTTGTCATTGCGGGTTTGTGCTCACTCGGACTACCGGGCTTCAGTGGATTTGTTGCTGAGATGACTGTTTTCGTGGGATCCTGGGAAAGAGTTGAATTGTTTTATCGCATAGCAACCATTCTTGCTTGCATGTCAATTGTTGTAACTGCAGTTTATATACTTCGCGCTACCGGAAAATCAATTATGGGACCTCTTGCTGATGATAAGTTTAAATTATTAGGTGATGCATCCTGGAATGAAAAGTTTGCCGGAGTTCTTCTGATCGCCGGCATATTGGCAATGGGAGTTTTACCCTTCTGGTTGAAGGATCTTGTCAGCCCTGGAGCAATCGAAATCGTTCAACATTTTAAAGCATAGTATTAGAGCAGGTATATGATTATATCGGAATTATTTTCCTTGTTAAAGCATGAATGGTGTCTCCTGACTATCCTTCTCCTTTTTCTTGTCATTAAGATTCGGGCAAAGGAATGGAGTAACGAAAGGCTTATCCAATGGATGAATGCTCTGTTGGCGGTTAATTTTATTTTGGGCTGGCTTATGAATAGCGAAGGCATTCTGTTTGACGGGATGTTTCGTAATACAGCATTAATTGCATTTGAAAAGAACATATTAAATTTTGCCTTGCTGATTATTCACTTGCAATCCGCAGAATGGATGCGCAAGCACAAGCACTTGCCGGAATTTTATATGCTGATGTTAAGTTCCATGCTAGGCATGTTTTTCCTGTTATCAAGCGCTAATTGGCTGATGTTTTATCTGGCCCTGGAATTATCCGCCATTCCTCTGGCAGCCTTGTGTAATTTCGATTTGGATAAAAAAGTATCGGGTGAGGCAGCCATGAAAATGATATTATCTTCTGCATTTTCATCATGTATACTGTTGTTCGGAATTTCATTAATTTATGGAAGCACCGGCACACTTGATTTTGTTGAAATGTCCGGACGATTGTCGGGCATGTCTTTAGAAATTCTGGCCTTTATTTTTATTTTCACAGGCTTCGCATTTAAATTATCTGTTGCGCCATTCCATTTCTGGACAGCTGATGTGTATGAAGGATCTCCGGTCCCTGTCACCTCATATCTTTCTGTAATCTCAAAAGGTACCGTGGTATTTGTGTTGTCAACGGTATTTTATACAGTATTTGGATCCATGTCAGGCATTTGGTATGATGTATTGGTGATATCCACCGTGATAACTATGACGATAGGAAATTTATTTGCTCTTCGTCAAACCAATATGAAGCGCTTCCTTGCTTTTTCTTCTATTGCTCAGGTATCTTATATTCTCATTGGTGTTTCAGCGGGAACCGATCAGGGAATGAGTTCTTCCATTTACTTCGTGTTAATTTATGTGTTTTCCAATCTTGGTGCATTTGCCGTGGTATCTCACATTTCTGCCTTAACCGGAAAGGAAAATATTGCTGACTACAATGGTTTGTACAAGACCAATCCGGCTTTGAGCTGGCTGCTTGGAATCTCATTGTTTTCTTTGGCAGGTATTCCTCCGACTGCAGGATTCTTTGGGAAATTATTTTTATTGGGAGCGGGAGCAGGGGCCGGAAATTGGCCATTGATAATATTTGCCGCACTGAATATGGTGGTCTCGCTCTACTATTATTTGCGGGTTATCAGAGCTGTGTTTATGGAGCCTGCAGATTCTGCTTTGCCAAAATTATCTTATGGCTTATCCGTCAAAGTAGCAATGATCTTTTGTCTCGGCGGGATTTTGCTTCTTGGATTTACCACCGGATTGTATGAATACATCCTATCATTAAGTTTCGGATTAAAATAATTTATAGCAAATATCGCAGAAGAAAAATGGCTATTAATCAAAATCATCAGTTTGAAGATCTCGAGGGAATAAAATGTGCTATCGTTGAAAAGAATGTGAGCGTTGATCGTTCAGCTTTTCTTAAGGACTTGCTGGAGTTTAATGGCTTCACCGTTATCATGGTTCCTTCGCCGCCACCAAAGGCTGCGGCTGTACCTGTGAATGCAGAAGGGCAGGGAATAACGGAAGAGGCTTCTCCATCTACTTATACAATCGGTGTTACCGATGTTGTATTTAATTCAACCAATGCAATTTTTGGAAGGTTACTGAAAACTCCGCAAGGGCATGTTGTAACCATGGCATACTGGCAGCAGAAAGATAGTGTTTCGCAGGACTGGATTCCCTACTACTCAAA
>Ga0154020_10001087_pt1 | contig 33634 bp, 33 predicted proteins | sample Klosneuvirus_201_FD_109709 | JGI IMG/M metagenome (GOLD analysis project Ga0154020, IMG submission 109709) | Active sludge microbial communities from wastewater, Klosterneuburg, Austria - Klosneuvirus_20160825_MG | ecosystem: Engineered > WWTP > Aerobic digester > Activated sludge | place...
CTGGTCGGGCTCGCGCTGACCGCCGTCGAGTTTCCGGCGCGGATCGTCGTCCACTACCCGCAATACCTGTGGCTGTGCGCGCTGCTCGATCGAATGGACGTCTACTTCTGGGCGTACTCCGCCGTGAACGCGCTCTACTTCCTGAAGACGCTCGCCGCGATCCTGCTCCGTCTCGGCCGCTTCGCACCGAAACCACCACCGGTCACACCATGATCAAACGCGCCATCCTGATCGCCGCCGGTCGCGGCAAGCGCCTCGGCGCACACACCGAGGAGATCCCGAAGTGCATGGTGCAGGTCGGCGGGCGCCCGATCCTCGGGTGGGTGTGGTCCGCGCTGTCCTCCGTCGGCGTCGACGAGCTCGTCGTCATCCGCGGCTATCGCGGCGACGTGCTCGAGACGTTCGTGCGCTCGCTCGTGCCGAACGCGATCTTCGTCGACAACCACGAGTGGCAAACCAACAACGTGCTCCTTTCGATGGCACAGGCGCGCCGCTACTTCGACCAGCCGACCTACGTGACGTACTCGGACATCATCTTCACGCCCGAGGTCGCGCGGGCCGCCGCCGACTCCGCCGCCGACATCGGCCTCGTCATCGATCGCGACTTCCGCTCGATCTACGAGGGCCGCACCGAGCACCCTCTCGAAGAAGGCGAAGTCTCGGACCTCATGCCCGATGGCTCGGTCGCCCGCGTCGGCAAGAAGGCGCTCCCGGCCGCCGATGCCGTCGGCGAGTACATCGGCCTGGCGCGCCTCGGCGAGCGCGGCGCACGCACCGTGGCCAACACGCTCGACCAGCTCGCGAACAAGTTCGCGGGCCGCGAGACCGAGCCGTTCCAGCGCGCGGCGACCTATCGCAACGCGTACCAGACGGATCTGTGGCAGACGCTGATCGACACGGGTACCCGGATCGATCCCATCTTCATCGACGGCCAGTGGCGCGAGATCGATACCGGCCAGGATCTCGACCGTGCGCGCATCCTGGTAGAGTCCTCCACGCAATGGGCATGACGCGCTTCTCCTTCCTTCTCGTCGCTGTCCTCGCGGTCGGTTGCAACAAGCCGAGCAAGGACGACTGCCGCAAGGCGATCGAAAACATGCGCGCGCTCATGCACACGACGCAGCTCCACACCGACGTCGAAGGCGAGGTGCGTCGCTGCAACGGCGGCTCGAAGAAGGAAGCCGTCGACTGCGCGATGAAGGCGACCACGCTCGACGAGCTGCGCGGCTGCAAGTTCATGCACATTCCCGTGGACACGGAGACGGGCTCCGCTGGATCGGCCACCGGCTCCGCCGCGCCGACAGGATCCGCTGCGCCGACAGGGTCCGCCGCGCCGACAGGATCCGCCGCGCCGACAGGATCCGCGACACCCGCGGGTTCAGGCTCCGACGCTGCCGCGGGCTCGGGCTCCGACGCTGCCGCCGGCTCGGGCTCGAGCGCCGGTGCGAGCTCAGCAAGTGGATCGGGCTCGGCCGGCTCGTCCGCGCCGCAGTGAGCCGACCAACGGCCTAGAAGAACGCCACGAGCGCCATCACCACGACGAGTGCGATCACGTACGGCAAGCTGAGCGTGGTAGCGGCAACGATGAGAGGCATCGTCGCCGCCGCCGCTACCGACGAGAGAAGAAGGGCCCCGCGGTGGGACCCGAGGCGTCGTTTCGCGATCGCATCGATGATCGTCGTCGTTGCCGCAAACGCTCCGAGCAGAGTCGGGATCGCGAGTAGCAGCGGCTCGGCCTTCTCGCCTCCTGCCGCCACCGGAATGATGGTCGCCTGAGCGATCACCGTGATGACGCGAGCGAGTGTGATCGCCAACCCCTTCGGCCTCGCATCATCGTTGCTGATGAATCGGCCGCGAAAGACGAGGAACGACACGTACGCGAGGCCGATCGCGATCACGATCGAGAGGCCGATCGCGGCGTCGAGAGGCACCCATGGCTCGACGCGAACCTCGAACACGACCGTCGCTGCTGATAGTGGCGCGCGTGTGTCGAGCCGGACGAGGTGACGTCCTTCGGGCAGGGACCGCAGATCTACGTCGATCGCCGCGGACCCGATGTCCAATGCGAGCTCGAGCCGCAATGGCCCCGTCAACGTGACGGTGGCGTCGACCGCACACACGACCTCGGGAAGCCACCATGGCCGTGTGCACGAAGCCACGTCCGCGGCATCGACGAGAAGTCGACCGGTCACGTCGCCGCGATCGATCTCGTAGAGAGCGCGCGCATCGCGGACATGGACCGTTCTCGATCGCTCGCCGCAACCGACCAACAGCACCACGAGGATCACGAGAGCTCGACTCATGTGTCGGGGGAACGTCTTCGCGAGATCGAACGTAGCCGCATTTTCCTGCGTTCCCTAGTCGAGCGGTTGTGGAGTCGCATGGCTGTCGCACATACTGCGGCCGTGCCCCCGGCAGCGAGGTTGGGTGATAAGGCGAATGTTCCGGCGGACGCCCACGGGTGTCCAGGGTGTCCGCACCCAGGAATAGGTCCTGCGGTGTGCGGGTCCGAGGACGTCATGACGAACTCGCGGCCCGCGTTCCGCAAGGACGACACGGGAATCCACGCGGCGTGCTGCAACACGAATACGTGGAAAGCGGTGCAGGGTTCGGCGACCGTCTTCATCAACAACAAGGAAGCTGTTCGACAAGGCGATCAGACGAAGCACTGCGGTGGCTCCGGCAACATGATCGAGGGCTCGAACAACGTCATGATCGGCGGCGCCTCCGGAAGCGGCAGTGGGAGCGGGAGCGGCGGCGGCAACTCCAGCGGGCAAGGTGGTGGTGGCACGCAAGGCGGCGCTGGAAGCCAGAGCGCGATCAACAGCAATCAGACGGGCAGCGGAGCCGCCGCTGCGGGAGCCGCAGCCGCAGCGGCGAGCCAACCCGGTGCTGGTGACGCGAACGAAGAAAAGGACGAGAACCCCGAGCCGGTCCTCGTCTCGGCGAAGTGGTCCAAGGATCGCGTGCCGGTCTCGACGGAAGTGACGCTGTCGGCCACGTGCGGCGAAATGGCCGGGAAGTCCGCCGCGTTCACGATCAAAGACGCGGACGACGAGTCGAAGACGATCGCGACGGTAAACGGCACGTGTGGCGACTCGAACGTCGAAGCGACGTGGACGACACCGAAAGACGGACCACCCGGGCGGTTCGTCTTCACCGTCGCTGCCGATGGCAAAGAAGCGGCGTCCGGTGTGCTCACCTTGATCAACGCGGTCGAGGTGAAGCTGTTCCTCGACGAGGAGCCGGCTGCGAAGATCAAGGTGAAGCTCCGGGTCGACCCGGGCGGCGAGATCGTCACCGCGGAAGCGGATGACGTGGGAGTCGTGAAGTTCGAGGAGGCGCCGTTTGGCGACTACACGTTGATTCTCGATGACGGAGACGCCGGATGAAGATCACGACGACCACGAAGAAGTTTCGCGAAGGGGTGAAGCTGTCGGGCAAGAAGGGCGACGAGGTGCGGTGGGATTCGACCGGTCATCTCTCGGTCCGGCTCCTCGACGCGTCCGGCTCCTTTCCGCTCGTCGCGAGATCGGTCTCCGTCGACATTCCGGGTGAAGGCAAGGTGACGCTCGAGACGGACGATGATGGTGAGTTTCTCCATCCTGACGTGCCGTATCAGGACTACGAGCTCGACGTCGGCGGGATCAAGGTCACCGTTCCGGCGGTGGGCGAGAAATCCGAGGTTCACGAGCGACATGTCGCTGCGGCACCGATGGGCTTCGTGCAAGCAGTCCTCTACGACGCTCACGATCGTCTGCTCGACGACACCAAGGTCGTCGTGAAGTTCGCGTCGGGGGTGCAGGTCGATGCCACCACTGACGAGCATGGTGTCCTCCGCTGCCATCACGAAGATCCCGGCGCCGGCGACGTCGAGATCACGTGCGACTTCGGTCGTGCGACGACAACGCCGATGGCGAGCCCGCAGAAAGTCGTTCGCATCGCGTTCGAGAGTACGGAGGCCTCGTGAAGTTCTATGGTCGCCTATCGCCGGGGATCGCGACGAGTGTCGATACCCCGCTCGAGCTCGTACTGCACTTGCCACGTAAAGCTGACGGCATCGTCGTGAAGATCTGGGAGCGCGCCGAGTTCGTCGATATCGATGGCAAGGTCGTCAAAGAAGATGGCGGCGACGATCTCCTCCTCGAGCTCCATGGCAGCGTCGAAAAGGACGATGACTTCCGCAAACGCGGCCGCGGAAAGTTTGCCGTCGCCAAGGTCGTCCATCCCCCGCGCGACGAGAAGCAAAAGCTCGAAACCATCAAGATCCGGGTAGAGGGCGTCGACGAGCCGTACGCGGCGACCGTGCCGTCAACCGCTACCGAAATGGTGGGCCAGAACTTCGAGATCGCGATCACGATCGAGCACGGTGGCAGTGAGGTGTTCACCTCGAAGGTGCCGACCTTCATCCGCCCATCGCTCGCGACGCCACGAGTGATCGCGAGCCAGGTGATCCAGTACGCCGACAAGGATGGCGAGGACCCCATCTGGGACGAAGACGAAGAAGAGGTCTCGCTTGACGGGCACTACGTGACTCTCGGAAAGGCCAACTCGGAGATGGACGATGGAAATCTCGTCGTCACCGGATTCGCGAAGATCGACGCGAGCGGTCGGCTTCTACCCTGTGATGGAGAGGGCACACCACTTCCTGGTGAAGTACTCAGTCTGCGTACGCACAAAGCACTGTTCGCGTACATCACGCGCGAGCTGCCGAAGGTCGCGAAGACGATCGGCGATTCTTCGATCTCGCTACGACTCTGCTACCCGATCGAAGCGGATGGTCGCATCGAGTACAGCGTTCCGCACACGAGCCATCTGTTTGGCTTCCGCTTCCTCGCCGGAGGTTCGTGATGAGTGATCTCGACGAGAAGATCTATCGGTTCATCGAATCGACGATCGACGCGATCGACTACATCGTCCCGATGAATGCCACCGTGTACCTCGCCGACTATCGAGCGATCTACACGCGCGAGCATCTGGAGGAGCGCAAGACGCCGGCGAAGTACGTACTGAAGAACGGCGTGTTGACCTGGGAGGGACCGAAGGTCGAGCAGGTGAAGGTGCCGCAGAAGCCCGGCCTCAAGACCAAGATCGGTGACGACCCGGAAGAGCTCTTGATGCGCTACGCGATCATCCGGGATACGAAGCCGTTGAAACAGGCCTCGTTCGAGATGGTGGAGGTCGATGGCAAGCCGCGCCACATCACGACCATTCCGCGTGGCTGGTCACCCGGCACCGAGGTCAAGCCGGCATTCTTGACGACCGAACCGCGCTTCGCCGACATGATCTACGACGACGCGGCCGAAATGAATGCCACCGGGTTTACGTGGGGCCGCGCGATCAACGCGCTCAGCGAGGAGCTTCGTCGCGATCTGTTCGAGAAGAACCTGCACGAACAGAAAGACATGCCGCAGCTGCCCATCAACGGCCGCGAGTGGATCCGACAACTCGCGCAGTACGGAACGTACGATTCCGACGGTAACTACTTCAACAAATGGGCGAACAAGAAGCCCGGTGTGAAGCGCATGCACACCGACAAGTACAACGCGTTCGTCGGGAAGAACCGGCGCGAGCTCGTACTCAAGAAGGGCCTGCCGTACGTGTTCGTCGTCTCGAAGGATTCGCGGTCCGTGATCTATTCGATCGCGAGCGAGAATGGCATCGCAACGGCGGTGACTCCGCACATGATGACGGCTGGTTCGCTATGGCAGCTTCCGACCTTCAACGAAAACACCACTCGTCAATTCGACGTCATCTTCATCACGACGATGGAGGGAGGAAAGGCGGAGAGCAAGGGCGGACGGAGCGCGATCTATCACCTCAAGGATCGTGATCAGGCGTCGCACGAGGTGATCGATCCGCGGAAGCTTGTCGAAGCTGCGCTGGGCGACGAGGTCACGAAGACGCTCGGAATCTCCGACGGGGACGAGTGGGGGTGGTTCACCCAGATGTGCGCTGCACTGTTTCAAGAGCCGTACTACACGCTCGACCTGAACCAAGCCCGCGCGACCAACGGTTGGGTCAAGAAGTTCGGTGCCGACAAGCTCGCCGACGAGACGCGGAAGTTCATGGAGAAGGTGTGGAAGGAACAGGGGCCCGACACCAATCTGCCGATCACCCAACGTGCGCGAGCCCGCATGCGCGACATGTGGAAGAACCCCAACACCCTCGTCATCCCGCAGGGATTCCCCTCGTCGAAGAACACGCGGTTCATCGGAACCGATGGCTACTACGCGTTCGATCGCGATCTCGAGAACGGCTTCGTCTATGTGATGCCGAACTACGAGTACATCGGCGCGCTGGCACAGGGGAAGTTCTACGCCGACCTGTACGACGACGTAGCGTGGCTCGTCCCGATGATGGAGATCACGGCGTTCATCGCCGCGTACGCCGTCGGTGGGTGGGCGATGGCCGCGCGCAAGTTCGTGACGAAGGAAGTCGCGAAGAAGGTCGGCAAGGAGATCATCAAGGATGCGATCCGCGCAGTTCGCCCAGCGCTCGTCTCGGTCCTGATCGACGTCGTGTTGGATCTGGTGACCAAGCCAGCGATGCACCTGTTCAAGAAGCTCGACGAGATCGACGGTGACGGCAAGATGCTGCCGTGGGACGACGCGGAGAAGTACGTCGAGCTCTGGCAGGAGTTCCTGCGCGGGTTCTTCGACGGGTACATCGTCCTGAACCTCGAAGGCCGGGTCACGAAGCTCCAGGACATGATCATGCCGACCGAGGCGAAGGCGGTGCTCATCGCGTCGCGCCTCTACGAGCTCGTACAGAAGTTTCGTGACTTCCTCGAGAGAACGCAGGGCTTCCTCACCGATGGAGCGATCGCGAAGATCCTCCACAACGTCAATCAGGCCGCGTCGTATCTACTGCGTGGTTTCGCGTCTCTGCTGTCGACGCTCTATTACGCCGACATCGAGCAAGTGAAACCGCTCCTCGAAGTGTTCGGCGCCGACGAGAAGGCGCCATCACCAGACGAATGGGCAAAGCTCTCTCAGACCTACTACGCGTCCATCCTCGAGAAGCTCGAGAAGGTGAGCAAGCAGGCAGATTCCCTTCAAAGCCTTCTCGACATCGGCTTGAAGACGAAGGGGGTGGCGATCGGAGCAGCGATCGGACTCGGCTACATCTCCTTCCTCACGAAGGCAGCAGGTCTCTCGAGCAAGACGAAGTGGGTCTACGTGATTGCGGGACTCGCTGCCGTCGGTGCAGTCGTCTACAAGGGCGGAGGTGAGGAGCTGGTCGACGTGACCGTCGAGCTGGCCAAGGAAGTCGGTCGCATGTTCCCGGGGCGCGACAAGAAGGCAGCGAAGCTCAACGGTCAGTTGATCGGCAAGCTCGTGGGGACGTTCCTCGTCGATCGGGCGCTGTTCGGCGAAAAATCGGCGCTGGGACAGCGGCTGAAGTCGCGACCGATGTTGAAGATCGCGGTCGAAGGAAGTCTCGGCGGTGGAATGGTCGGCTCGATCCTCAAGATCCTCTTCGCGCGCTATCTCGACATTGCTCAGCGGATCGGTCCAGGAATCACGCTAGTTCACGACGAGATCAAGCACTTCGTCGAACAGGAGAAGGCGAAGAAGAGCGACGTCGAGAAAGCCAAGACACCCAACCTCGCGGCGTTCCGATCGAAGAGCGACGAGGCATTGACGTTTCGCGAATTCGTCGAGGTGCTCACGCACTTGGCGCAGATGCTGGAGCGTGACCGTGAAGCCTTCAACAAGAACGTGACGACGGGGCTCGACGAGCTCAAGCGCGGATTCGAGGGCCTCAACGCGCTGACCAAAGCAGGCGGTGTGGATCTGAAGAAGCTGAAGGATGACCAGGCGCGCGCGATGATGATCGCGATGAATGCGCATGCCGCTCAAGGAATCCACGACATGCTGAAGGGAATCGACTTCCTGTTCGCGGAGATCGGCGGAGACCAAAGTGTGATGTCGATCCTGAGCGAGCTCGGCATCGACACCGGCGATCTCTCGAAGGCACAGCAGGCCGTTCACAAAGCGGTCGAACCGAAGATGGAAGGGTTCAAGAAAGCGGAGGAACAGTGGAAGAAGACCCAGGCACGGGCGGATGCCGAGGCGAAACAGGAAGACGCCAACGCGAAGGCACAAACAAAGGCAACGCTGGAAAAGATCGTCGGAAAGCCACTGACCGCAAAATGACGCGCCTCGTCCTCGTTCTCGCGTTCGTCGCTGCCTGTACGAAGGCACGCACGAGTGATTCGCCACCAAGCTCGGGCTCTACACCCGCCGTGATCGTCGATGCAGGCGTCACGCTGCTCGATGCTTCGCAAGCGGCGACGGTGGCCGATGCACAAGCACTCCAACCCATAATCCCCGACCCGCGTGGCGTTCAGATTTATGAAGGTGCGCCGGTCCCTGCAGGAAGCAATCATCCAGGGGAAGCGCTGGCTGCGCAGCTCGGTGGTTCGAATGTACCGGCGCAGGGCGGGCGCTCGTTGGTCGTCGTGAAGAGCAAGACCGCCGTGGAGAGCTCCTCGCTGAGTGCCGGAGCGATGGCGGTCGATTTCGTGCGCAAGGGTCAGGCGTCGGTGAAGAAGTGCTTCGAGGCGCTTCGTGCAAAGGACCCAGCAGCTCACGGTGTGTTGACGCTTCGTTTCGTGGTCGACACGAAGGGTGCGGTGAGGGATGGAACGGTCTCGGGGTGGCACGCCGAAACCGCGACGTGCGTGCAGGAAGCGATGTCGTCGTGGACATTTACCGCGCCGGATCGCCCGACTCGATTCGAGCTCGTCCTGGATCTCGTGATCGGGTAGCCGCTGGCGGGGAGATTTTCTCGCCGCGCTACGTAGCCGCAATCGTTCGACATCGTCGACGAGCCGGTTGTCAGCTCGACCGATTCGTCGCCATAATGTCCTCCATGCCTCCCGCCGCACGTTTGGGTGACAAGGCCAATGTCCCGGCCGATGCACACGGCTGTCCTGGATGTCCGCATCCGGGTGTCGGCCCCGCTGTCTGTGGATCAGAAGACGTCATGACGAACTCGCGCCCCGCCCTTCGCAAGGACGACACGGGGATTCACGCGGCGTGCTGCACGAAGAACACGTGGGACGCCGCGAAGGGATCCGGCACCGTGTTCATCAACAACAAAGAAGCGATGCGCCAGGGCGATCAGACGAAGCACTGCGGCGGCTCCGGCACGATGATCGAAGGCTCCACCAACGTCATCATCGGCGGCTGATCGCGTTCGGCGCGACGCTCGGCACGAGATCATCGCGATGGACGCTGGCGCTCGAAACGCGGCCTGCACGTTCGGGCAAAAGTGACGAACGCGGCGAGCATCGTGCGCTATCGTCCGCGCGTGCGCGCGATGGGGATGACGGCGATCGCGAGGGTCGCCATAGCGATGGTGGCGATCACGATCGCGACGACAGCGCACGCTCAGCCGCGACCGGCGGCGCCCGTGTTGACCGACCTCCTGGTGCCGGTCGGGGACGACGCGCGCAAGGCGATCGCGATCGGACCGAGCGGCCAGGTCTACGAGCCGGATGGCAAGGGCGCGTGGGTTCGCGATCGCGCGGTGACGATGACCGATACCGTCGCGGTGGTGGGTCGCGCGAACGGCGTGGTCGCGCTGGCGGGTGGCGCGGTGTATCGGCTCGCGGACAACGGTTGGTCCGCGCTGCGCCTCGTGCAGAAGGGGAAGGCGGTGATGTCGGGCGGTGCGCGATCGGTGGCGGCGGTGGGACGCCAGCTGTTCGCGCTCGACAAGCTCGCGGGCGGCGAGGTCGCGAAGCTCGCGCTCGCGCCATCCGCGGTGTTGCAGATCGGCGCGGGCACGAAGGCGCTGACGATCGTCACCGACCGCGGTCTTCTGCGCGCGGAGTCGGCGGGAGCTCCGTGGAAGCCGGTCGCGCGCGCGCCACGGCGGGTCGAGCGGTTGATCGATGATCGATGGGCGCTGACGGATCGTGGTCCGATCGATCTGAAGACGGGGACCGTCACGCCGTGGCCCGCTGGGTTTCGGCTCGGCGCGGTGACACCGGGGCCGAAGGGAACGCTCGTGCTCGTGGGCTCGCAACGCGGGGCGATCGAAGTCGTGGTGATCGATGGGGTGAAGGTGAATCGCGAGACGATCGAGGTGCCCGCCGACCCCGACACCGCAAAGAAACCCGACGCCCACACGACGGCGAACCCCGGCACGACGTCGAAACCCGGCACGGCGACCGAGATGAAGGCGACGCTCGAGACGAAGGAGCCCGCGAAGCCCAGCGGACCATTGGCAAACCCGGTCGGTGTGGTCACCGATACGACCGGCCGCCTGGTGGTCGCGTTTCGCGATGGACGGCTGGCGATTCGCACGCGCGGAGCCTGGTCCGTGACCTCGATCGCCGATGCGCTGCCGACCGCACGGCCCGGTGCACCGCCTGCGCTATCGCCCTAGGGGCGCCTGCGCGATCGCTGTGGGGGCGTCGTAAGGGGCCTCTCCTTCTCCGCGTTGTGGCCGAATCGGCCAATGTACGCGTGGAGTTGCGCCCATGAAGGGCTACACGCTACCTTGGTACCTCTCAATGGCACCGCATGTCCTCGTCGCCGATGACGACGCCTGGATCTTGCGCATGGTCGCGACCGTGCTCGAGAAGCGGGGGTACAGCGTCGAGACTGCGGTCGACGGCGAAGACGCGCTGCAACGCGCACTCGCTCGCACGCCGGATCTGCTGATCACGGACGTGATGATGCCGAAGATGGACGGCTGGTCCCTCGTGCGTCAGCTCCGCGCGCACAACGAGCTCGCGATGCTCCCGGTGATCTTCTTGACCGCGCTGTCGTCCGAGGACGATCGCATCCGTGGCTTTCGCCTCGGCGCCGACGACTACGTCACCAAGCCGTTCCGCTTCGAGGAGCTCGATCTCCGCGTCGCGAAGACGCTGCGCCGCACGCAGGTGTCGGTGCAGGAGACGCGCGAGCAGCTCGGCGGTTCGAGCCTGCGCGGCGATCTCTCGCATGTCGGCCTGTCGAGCTTGCTCGTCCTGATCGAGATGGAGCGCAAGACGGGTCTGCTCCAGCTGCGCGCGCCCAATGGACCGAGCGCGCAAGTGCTCGTGCGCGAAGGCAAGGTCGTTCACGCGCGCCTCGACGACGCCGAAGAGCCCGTCGATGCCGAGTGCGTCTATTACTTGCTGACCTGGGGCTCGGGCGAGTTCGAGTTCACCGCGTGCCTCGTCGAGGGCGCGGATCGCGTGTCGGTGTCGACGACGCACCTATTGATGGAGGGCGCGCGGCTCATGGACGAGCAGAACGATCCGCAAGCCAGCTCCGCGGTGATCAAGGTCCCGCCCCTGCCCTCGAACGACGCACCCGACGAAGGCTGGTAGCTAATCGAAGTTCTGTTCCGGCGTGCACGTGCCGTCGGAATTGCAGATCAGCGGCCACTCGCCGACGACGCAGCCCTGCAGCTCGTACGGCTTGCTCCAGTCGCACTTCGTCAGGCACGCGCCATCGCGCATCACGTACGGATAGCAGCTGACGATCGCGGCATCGGGTGGCGGCGCGAGACGATTGCTCGGCGCCGACGAGGCGCTCTGCCCTCCCCCGCAGCTGATCGCGAACAGAACCGCGACGGCGAGACCCGCCCGCACGAACAGGGCACGCACTACGAAGACAGCAGCTCTTCGGCGATCTTCTTCGCGAGCTGAGCGTCGGCGCGATCGCCGAACTCCTTCTTGATCGTGCCGATGACCTTGCCGGCCATCTTCGGATCCTTCGACGGCAACGCAGCGACCGCCTTCGCGACCGCGTCGCGCAACTCGGGCTCCGAGAGCTGCGTCGGCAGCCAGGTCGCGCACCACGCGATCTCGAACTCGAGCTCGGCCGCTTGCTCCTTGCCGCGCTCGCCGGCCGCGAGGTACTCCGCGCGCGCCTTCTCCATCGACTTCTTGTAGCTGCCGATCACGTCGAGGATCAGCGCGTCGTCGACCTCGCCTTTGAAGTCCTTCGCCGTTCGCCGCTCCATGATCTTCGTGTTGATCATGCGCACGAGGTTCGAGGTCTTCGTGTCCTTCGCCTTCATCGCAGCCGTGAGTTGCTCGCGAAGCTTGGCTTCGAGGGTTCCCGCCATGGCGCTCATCTACCACGGTAGTCGCCCCAAGGCTTCCGGTCACCCAACAAACGCGTCGAGCTCGTGACTACTTGCGGTCGCCGAACAAGCGCGCCTGCACGAACTCCCGATCGCGGATCCGGCGTCGCTCCGCTGCCTTTCCACGCTGGGTCCGACGGTGTGCATCACGGCGCTCGTCGCGTAACAGGCCCGGCGGGGTCAGCCGCCACGTGCCCGAATCGCTCGTGGATCCGGTCGACGACAGCACCACGTCGAGCAGATCGAGCGAGGCGCCCGCGTCCGCCGTGAACGCATCGATGCGCTCGGCGGTGGTGTTCGAGCCGACCGCGATCGATCCGAGTGCGCTCTGCACGTCGCCCGCGATCGCTTCGCCGGTCACCGTCACGCGAAGGCGCCACGGGCTCGCCTGCTCCGCATCCACCGCGAGGCCGATCGCATCGGCGAGCTCGTCGACGCTATCGATGACGCGCCGATTGATCGCCGATGGCTCCGCGAGGGACGACACCGGCACCGGCCGATCTTCACGGGACGTCACGCCGGGAAGGATCGGCACGACCTGATCACCCGATGCACCGGACACCGTGACCTCGAGCCGCGCCGCACCCCGACCGCGTCCCGCGAGCCGTGCCGCGATGCGCTCGGAGAGGTGCGCGATTGCCGCGCTCGTCGACAGGCCACCCTCGGCCGTGGACAGAACCGCGTCCTCGCGGATCGGCGCTTCCGGCGCATACGGGCGCAGCGACTGGCCGCTATCGCCGCGCGCGAGCGCCTGATAGTCGGCCTCGATCGGGCGAGCCACCGACGGTGCGGGCAGCGCGGCGAACTCACCGAGCGTACGGACGCCGAGCGCTTCGAGCATGTGCTGCACCTCCGGCGTGATCGCGAGCAGCGAGAGCGGACGCGGCGAGAGGAACGCGGCCGATCCGCCGCGCGGCACCGAGACCACACCGCTGTCGTCCCCGTGGACGCTGCCAGCGCCGTCGTGCGTTCGACGTGCGTCGTCGTGACGGCGCGCCGGCGTTCCGTGCGCGGCAGCGACCCACGCGGTGAAGCGATCATCTGCGATGCCGATGCGCGCGGTGAGGCCGAGCGTGGACAACAGCTCGACGAGCTTGTCGCCGAACGCCGCGCCGCGCGTCTTGCTCGGGACCTCGCAGTACATCGCGAGATGCGCACCGCCCGCTCCGATGCGGCCGCCCGCATCGACGAGTGAGGACACGCCGAGCAGCGAGTCCGCGATCGCGCGCATCGTCTCGCGCTCGAGGGCAGCGTCACCGCTGACCACACGCAGCTGCCCCGGCGCCGTGGCGTGGGCCGCGGTGGCGGTCATGCCGATCCGAACACCGAGCGCCCACGCCGCGCGCGAGCACGCTTGGACGACCGGGCTCGTGAGAGCAGCGCGGGCCGCGATGCCCGCTCCGAGCGTGGACACATCCACTCCACTCCCGACCACGGCGACGGCCGCACCGCGTAGCGATGGATCGATCCGGGTCAGGGTTTGGAGGGCGAACTGCGGAACATGAACGCAGGCGATTCGCATGGGCTTATACCTACCGCACTGGTCTGATGTTCAGTGTAGCACTGAACCCCGGAGGCACCCGCTTTCTCGCGGCGTTCTGCGAAGAAAATCTGCCTATAGTCCCGCGGATATGGCGCGTTCCCATCCCGAAGCGATCTCGCCAACCGCCCACTACACGGGATACGTCTGGTTTGCACACGGCCACTCGCACGAAGCGTTCGCGACCCGAACCGGTCGCGTGATGTACCAGGCGCTGCGTGCACCCAACGCGATCGCGCTGCGCACCGGACTGCCGACGCTCGAGGGCATGTTGCTCGCGCGGCATCGCTTGATCGATCTGCGCCTCGAACAGGCGATCGAAGCGGGCGAGGTCGAACAGGTCGTGGAGGTCGCGTGCGGGCTGTCGCCGCGCGGCTGGCGGTTCGCGGAGCGCTACGGCGATGGCGTCACGTACGTCGAAGCGGATCTGCCGGGCATGCTCGCAAACAAGCGCCGCATCCTGCGCGCGCTCGGCGGCGAGACGAAGCATCACTACACGCGCGAGATCAACGCACTCCGCGATGACGGACCGACGTCGATCGAGGCGATCTGCGCGGGCCTCGATCCGACGAAGGGCACCGCGATCATCACCGAGGGACTCGTCAACTACTTCGATCGCGACACCGTGATCGCGATGTGGAGCCGCTTCGCGCGCGCGCTCGAGCGGTTCCCGCACGGCGTGTACTTCTCGGACCTGATCCTTCGCGAAGCGAACACCGGCTCGCTCGTCACGGGCTTCGCGTGGCTGCTCTCCGCGTTCGTGCGCGGCAAGGTGCACTTGCACTTCACCACGCCGGGCGAAGCGGATGCTGCGCTGTCGAGCGCTGGCTTCTCCGCGAACCTCCTCGATCCGCGCGACCTCGAGCACGAGCTGCCGGGCCTCGAGCGCGCCGGCGCCGCGCGCGTGAAGATCATCGAAGCGATCGCGGACGTCGACTGATCGCTCAGCCGGCCGCGCGCAGTGCTTCGGGCGTGTAGAGATCGAGCAGCTCCGAGAGCGAGCACGCCATCTCGTGCATCGACGGCCGCGCGTCGGGGTCCTTCGCGAGAGCGCGCAAGATCAACCGCTCGAGCTCCATCGGCATCGGCCGCAACCACGACGGTCGCGCGGGACGCTGCTCGAGATGCGCGATCATCAGCTCGGGCAGCGAGCCATCGAACGGCGGCGCGCCGGTCGCCAGATCGTAGAGCAGGCAACCGAGCGCGTAGACATCGCTCGCCGTCGTCGGCGCGCCCGACCATTGCTCGGGTGCCATGCACCACGGCGTGCCCGCGATCGCGGCGTCCGGATCGGGCGCTTCATCGACCGTGCGCGACACACCGAAGTCGATCACCTTCACGCGCGGCCAGCCCCAGACGTTGCCGTCGCGGAGCACGAAGATGTTGTCGTGCTTGAGATCGCAGTGGATGACGCCCGACGCGTGCAGCGCGGCGATCGCCGACGCGACCTGCGCGCACACCGCGACGATCAAGGACAGCTCGAGCGTGCCGCGATCGGCGAGGTCGGCGAGGGTCTCGCCTTCGAGGTACTCCATCACGAGGTACGGCAGACCGTCGTCAGTCGTGCGCGCACCGCGGATCTCCACGAGGCCCGGGTGCTGGGCGCGCTGCGCGAGCACGTACTCGGCGCGCAGTCGAGCGACGACCTCGGGATAGCCCGCGAACTGCGGGTCCAACACTTTGAGGGCCACGCGCTCGCCGGTGAGCGAATGCTCGGCCAGGTACACGCCGCCCATGCCGCCGCGTGCCAGGGGCTGCCGCAGGTCCAGCTCGCCGAATCGCGAGCGATTGCGCACGACGCGGAACGGCTGCGTCTGGCCTGGATTGTCTGCCTGCACGAGGCAGCCGTCTGTGCATTGCGAGTGCCACGGCCGGAACTGTCGGCGCCCTCGCGTCCCGGAGCGCTAGAGACGCGGAATCGCGCTGGCTCTTCGAACCGATCGAGATTCGGAACCGTGGAAAACTGATACGCCTACTGTGGAACCGTCGCGACAAGACTGTCGGCGATGCGTGCAGGCGCTCGCTGTCATCGACAGACAGCGAAGGTTCTTAACGAACGTGCAACCTCGGGTGTTGTTCGCTACGGGAGATCGATCCCGGCGGCTGCGCAAACCGCGGACACCCGCGCGTGCACGATGCCGGACAACCCGCGCGCGAGATCGACGGCGCGGCGATGATCGCGCTGGCGACACGCGGCGGCGATCGAGCGCACGCGCTCCTCGGGGCGCTGCGCGATCGTGATGCCCGCGACGTCGGGAACGCGCGATGGATCCGAGCGCTCCACGCCGATCGCGCCGCTCATCACGAGCGCGTAGATGTCACCGGCACCGAGGCCCGCAGCGACGGCTGCACGTGCGCGATCGAGGTGCGCCTTGACGATCGTCTCCATCGTCGCGAGGTCGCGCGCGCCGACGACCGGCTGACCGTTGACGAACATCGTCGGTGTCCCATCGACGCCCGCGGCCATCGCGGTCGCGCCTTCGGTGATCACCAGATCGTGATAGCGGCGATCGTCGAGCGCTGCAGCGAACGCTGCCATGTCGAGGCCGGCGTCCTTCGCGAACGCCTCGAGGTCCGCGCGATCGAGCGAGCCAAACTGATTGAAGATGCGATCGTGAAACGCCCAGAACTTTCCTTGGTTCGCGGCGGCGATCGCGGCTTCCGCGGCGAGCTGCGCCTTGCGATGCGAGGTCATCGCGAGGTGGCGAAATACGATGCGAACGTCGTCGCCGAACTTGGAGCGAAGCTGCTGCAGCACGGGCGCGGCGCGCGCGCAGAACGGACACTGGAAGTCGCTCCACACGACGATGGTCACCAGCGCCGTGTCCGGACCGAGCTGGTGGCCGGGGAGACCGAGGCCCATCTTGTACGCGGTGTTCCCGTCGAGCGAGAACTCGGGATGCTCGGTGCCGCCGGGCACGTCCGCGGTGGGCTTGCCGCTCGCGACGAGCACGTCGTATCCGCCGGTGGTCGCGCGTGCGCGGACGAGCTCCTCGTCGATCGTGTCGACGAAGACCTTCAACGGTTGGTTACCGTGGATCGGCCGGCCGTTGATGAAGAATGCCGGGGTGCCGGACAGGCCGAGCTTCTTCGCGTCGTCCTCGTCGGCGGTGATCGCGGCGCGAAACGCATGCGTATCGAGGTCCGCGCGGAACCGCACCATGTCGAGCCCGAGCTCGCGCGCCATCAGCTCGACGCCCGCGCGATCGACGCGGCCCGCGACCGCGTACAAGCGATCGCTCATCGGAACAAACGCGCCCTGTGCACCGGCGGCCAGCGCTGCTTCCGCCGTGATCGTCTGGTCCTCGTCGAGCGGCAGCGTGCGGTGGACCCAGCGGATCATGCCCGGGTACAGCTCGTCGAGCGCGGCGAGCGTCGGCTGCACGCGATAGCAGAAGCCGCACGCGTGATCGCTCCACGCGACGATCGTGATCGGCGCATCGACCGGTCCCGACGCCGGCGCCGTTCCGATGGGAACGCGATACACCGTCGCCGGATCGAAGCCGAGCTTGTCGGCCCTCGCGGTCGACCCGAGGGTGGCGATGGCGAGAGCAACGACGACGGCGCGCATCGGGCCAACCCTAGCGCGGGGCGAGCGCGGCTGCGAGGACTTCGCTGCGCGGTCCCGTCGACGTCGCGACGAGCGTGCGCCCGTCCCCGTCGTGGCCGAGCTCGATGCGCAGGTGGTCGCGTGGCATCACCGCGAACTTGTCGGCCCACTCGACGAGAACCACGCCGCGGCGATCGCCGAACAGATCATCGAGGCCCAGCTCGACGAGCTCGGCGTCGCGCTCGAGCCGATAGAGATCGACGTGCCACACGCGCAGGCGACCGCCGGGATAGTCATTGATCAGCGAGAACGTCGGGCTCGCCGCCACGCCACCGCCGAGCTCGGCGACCAGCCCCGCGACGAACGTGGTCTTGCCCGCGCCGAGATCACCGACGAGCGCGACGCTGTCGCCGCCCGCGAGCGCGCGCGCGAGGGCAGCACCGGCGGCGGTCGTCGCCGCGGCGTCGGCTAGGCGGACTTCAGCTTGTCGTCCCACGCGTCCGCCGTCTTCGCGATCGAATGCACGATGTCTTCGAACTCGTCGTAGTCGAGGCCGTCGAGGCCGCGCAGGATCCGCAGATATAGATCGCCGGTCTGCGGATTGAGCGCGAACGCCGCGTCGCCGGTCTCGACGAACGAGGCCTCGAGCACGCGCTTCGCGAGCGGGACATCGAGCGCCGGAGCATCCGCGACCTTAGACAGAAGGAGCAGCACGCCCTGCTCGCCGAGGACATGGATCGTGACCACCGCCGAGCCGCGCCGGATCGAGCCCACACCCTCGTCGGTGAGCGCGGGCAAGCTGAGGTTTCGCTCGCGACCGAATCGCGCCAGGTACTCCGCCACGCGGGCTTTGTGATCCACGACCTCGTCCATACCGGCGACCCTATCAGAGAGTGGTATAGACGGGCGTGGCAGACCGACTGGTCGCGTGGTTGTTCGTCGTCGGTGTGGTCGTCGCCGCGTGCGGCCGCGAGCACACGACACGCGTGCGTCCGTTACCCGCGCCCGATAACCTTCCCGCGCTGCGCGGCAAGGGCCCGGCGCGCTCGCCGCGGATCGCGAACTACAAGATCGATGCGCGCCTCGATGTCGGACGCCACCAGATCGCCGCGACGCAGACGCTGACGTGGAAGAACACCGGGACCGAGGCCGTCTCGGTCCTGCCGTTCCACATGTATCTCAACGCGTTCAAGAACGAGCAGTCGCGCTTCCACCAGAGCTCGCGCGGATCGATGCGCGGCGCGGACAGCGTGACGTGGGGCTGGATCTCCGTCGAGTCCGTGCAGGTCGGCGGTGCCGAGCTGGTCTCGAAGTGGGGCGCGAAGAAGGACCACGCACCGGACGAGTCGGTGTACGAGCTGACGCTGCCCGCGCCGGTCGAGCCTGGCGCTTCGATCGAGGTGGCGATGAAGTTCACCGCGCAGCTGCCCGAGGTGTGGGCACGCACGGGCTACAAGGGCGAGTTCCACCTCGTCGGTCAGTGGTTTCCGAAGATCGGCGTGCGCGTCACCGAGCGGCAGAGCGACGCCGTCGTCGAGCGCTGGGAGTGCCAGCCGCTGAGCGCGTTCACCGAGTTCTTCGCCGACTTCGGGACCTACGATGTCGCGCTCACGGTGCCGGAGACGTACGTCGTCGCGGCGACCGGCGTGCAGGTGTCTGCGATCGAATCGCCGGGCAACACGCGCACGTTCACGTATCGCGCGGAGGACGTACACGACTTCGCGTGGATGGCGGATCCGTACATGGAGATGATGAACCGCCAAGTGCTCGTCGCGGGCGGTGGCGCCGTCGACGTGCGCGTGTACTACCGGCCCGAGCAAGAAGACTTCGCGCGCCGCCACCTCGACGCCGCGACCGCGACGATGATTCGGTTCAGCGAGTGGTTCGTGCCGTATCCGTGGGCGGTGATGTCGGTGATCGATCCGCCGCCCGAGGCCGCGGCTGGTGCGGGTGGCATGGAGTACCCGACGTTCGTGACCACCGCGGGCGATAGCTGGTGGGCGCGTCCTGGCATGCGCATCCCCGAGTACACGACGGTGCACGAGGTCGGGCACAACTGGTTTCAAGGGATCCTCGCGTCGAACGAGCCGGTCGAAGCGTGGCTCGACGAGGGTGTGAACTCGTGGGCCGATGCGAACGTGATGGCCGACGTCTACGGCTCGCGCGCGAACGGGATCGATTGGATGGGCTGGCAGGCCGACATCTCCGCGTTGGCGTCCGCGGTCATCGACGATCCGGGCTCGGTCCCCTCGCCGATCGCGGCCGCCGCGTTCGCATTCGTCGACGAGAGTGCGTACGCCACGGCGACGTATGGCACGACACCGCGCGCGCTGCAGACGCTCGAGAACACGTTCGGCCCGAAGAAGTTCCGCGCCGCGATGAAGAAATACGCGGAGACGTGGGCGTTCAAGCACCCGACGGGCAAGGACCTGTTCGACACCCTGTCGGCCGAGCTCGGCCAGAACCTCGACTGGTTCTTCGGACCGGTGTTCGAGCATGTCGGCGGAGTGCGCCTCGCGGTGCGGACGGCGACGTGTCGCAAGGCGCATCCTCCGCGCGGTGTGTTCGGCGATGGCTCCACGCGGAAGACCACGAACGAGACCGATGCGCCCGAGACCGGCACGTTCACGTGCGAGGTCGTCGTGACCAACACGGGCACCGTGCACGTGCCGCTCGAGATCGAGCTGCGCTTCGTCGATGGATCGTCGCAGCGCGTGCGCTGGGACGACCGTGGCGACGAGTCATGGAAGCGGATCACCATCGAGCGCAGCTCGGAGCTGTCGGAGGTGTGGCTCGATCCGGACCGCGAGATCGCGCTGACCTCGCCGATGACGATGCGCTATCGGCTCGGCTTCGACGGACGTGCCGCGATGCGCGCGGGAGCGTGGGTCGGTGCGCAGACGCAAACGCTCATGCAGCTGGTGGGGCCGTGATGACACCAGGAAAGAGCACCTCGGGGTTGCGGCTAGGGCTCGGCGATCTCGTCGGCGCCGGTGGACGCGCTGTCTCGCGCTACACGGGCATGCTGTTCACCGTGTTCGTCGTGCAGAGCCTGATCGCGGCCGCGTGCATGGTCACGGTCGCCGCGCTGCTCGCGAAGACGTTTGGAAATCTGCCGATGTTCGACGAAGCCGTCGACGGTGATCTCGTCGCGTTGCTGTCGTCGATCCGCTACGCCGATACGAGCTTCGTCGCGATCGCGGGCATCGTGTTCGGCACGCTCGTCGTGTGGGAGATCGTCACGTGGTTCCTCGCGGGCGGCATCTACGGTGTCCTCGCGCATCGGCCGGAAACGCGCGGCGAGACCGCACGCGTGTTCGGTGCGAGCGGCGTGGCCACGTACCTCGCGTACGCGCGGCTCGCGCTGTGCTCGTTGATCGGTTGGGTGATCGTGTTCGCCGTATTCGTGTTCTTCTGGTCGAAGGCCGTGGCTCCGCGCCTCGAGCACGCGCTCTCCCTCGGCGAGCTCGCGTTGCCGCTCGTCATCGCGCTCGTCCCCACCGCGGTCCTGTTGCACTTCTTCTGGACGGTGACCGACTACGCGCGCGCCGAGCTGACGTTGCGGCACGAGACACACTCGCCCGGCGTGCTCGCCACGTACATCCGCACGCTGATCTACGTCGCACGACGACCGCTCACGCTGATCCACGGCGCGTTCGGGTGGTTCCTGGTCATCCTCGTCACGCTCGCGTACGCGTTGATCGCGCACGGCCATCCGATGTTCGGTGCCGAAGGTGCGATCACGCTGTTCGTCGTGCGCCAATGCGTGGCGCTCTTGCGCCTGGCGATTCGCATGGGCGTGATGGGTGGGCAGCTCGAGCTCGCACGGACGCGCCCGCATCCACCTCGTCGCGTCGAGACGTCGAGCGAAACAACCGCCGCTTAGAGACCGAGAGCGGCTGCGTGATGCTCGGCGATCCGATCGTCCGATAGCGCGTGGTCGTAGATCGCGCATTCGTCGAGAGTGCCCGTCAACGTGAACTCCTCGTCGGAGATCGAGAACGGCGTACCGGCTTGGTTCTGCATCACGAGTGGTGATGGCTGCGTATCGCGGACCGTTCCGTCGACATACATGCGCAAGCTGGTGCCGTCGTACGTGCCCGCGAGATGGATCCAGCGGCCGGTGACCATCACGTTGCTCGCGACGGCTTCCTCTTCGATGCCATCGCGACGGCGAATGACATGCACGTGATCGTCGAGATACTCGATCGTGTAGCCGTTGCGGCGACCGAGGCTGTCGAAGTTGTCGGTCTGAAACAGCTGCGTCCAGTGCCCGGCGAGTCGCGTCGGCCGCACCCAGCACTCGAGCGTGAACGGGGTGTTGCCGTCGAACAAGAAGTCGCTCGCGGGGGCCGACAGCTTGCCCCCGTCGTCCTGGAAGTTCCCGCCGGCGGACAGGACGACACCACCACCGACGATGCCCGCTCCGAGCGCCACACCGCCGGCGAGCGTTCCATCGTGTCCACGGTTCGTCGTGTCGATCACGAGCGGCGCGGTCTCGAACTGCCAGTACGCGATCGGCAAGTCCTCGGTCACGGTCCTCGCGTACCGCGCGCTGGTGGCATCGGTCGCGGCATCGGTCGCGGCATCGTCGCGGATCGGCTCGACCTCGAAGGAGAACCGGCCACACCCGACCGCGAACACGACGAGCCACCCGAAACGCACGACGCCAGTGTACGCCGTTGTCCCGGCGTTGCGGTCACAGATCGGCTAGCGGTGCCAGACTACGCGATCAGCGCGCCCGGGTTCATCACGCCGTGCGGATCGAGCTCGCGCTTGACGGCGGCGAGCGCATCCCCGAACAGCGCGGGCCGCTCGCGCTCGTACCACGGCCGGTGCGTGCGACCGACCGCGTGGTGGTGCGTGATCGTCCCGCCCATCGCCGCGAGCGCATCCGATGCGGCCGCTTTGATCGCGCGCCACTGCGCGAGCTCCGCGCCCGGTCGCAGCGCGCCGATGAACGTGTAGTACGGCGCGGGTCCGTCGGGATACACGTGCGTGAACCGGCACGACACGATGCCACCGCCGCACTCCGCATCCAGCGCACGCTGCACGTCGGCGCGGATGCGCGCATCGAGCGCCGGAAACTGGGACCACGTGCACGCGGTCTCGAACGTATCGCTGAGCACGCCGATCGAGAGCAGCGCGCTCTGCAGATACGGCGCGTCGAAGAACGCCTGCCGCCACTTGTCGGCCTCTCCGCCGCTGCGCGCCTTGTCACCATCGTCCTTCAGCGTCGGCCCCGAAACGACCTCGCCGCCGTGGTCTTTCGCGAGCTCGATCGCCCGCGCCATCCACGCGTCGAGTGGATGATCCGCGGATTCGAACCCGACGAGCAGCACGCTCGCGCCATCGAAGCGCACGCGATGCAGCTTGGCTTCGTTCGCATCGAGCAGCCGCGCGTTGCTCGGCAGTAGGCCCGACTGCGCGAGTGCCTTCGCCGCTAGGGCGCCGCGCTCGAAGTCGCGATACGCCACGCTCGCCGCCGCGCGCCACCGTGGTCTCGGCACGACGCGCATCCACGCCTCGGTGATCACGCCGAGCGCGCCTTCGGATCCGAGGACCAACCGATTCGCCTCGGGCCCTGCCCCGCTGCCCGGATGGCGATGCGTGGCCATCATCCCGCGCGGTGTGACCAACGACAGCGAGTGGCACAGCTCGTCGATGCGCGTCGGTCCTGTCGCGTAGTGGCCACCCGCGCGCGTCGCGAGCCAGCCGCCGAGCGTGGAGAACTCGAAGCTCTGCGGATAGTGGCGCAAGGTCAGCCCGTGCTGCGCGAGCTCGTCTTCGAGCGCGGGTCCGAGCGCGCCTGCGCCGATGCGCGCGAGCCGGCTGTTCGCGTCGATTTCGCGCACGCCGCCGATCGCGCCCACATCGAGCGAGATGACCACGCGCCCGTCGTGCCGATCCGCAGTGCGACCATCGTGCCGATCCGCCGCGCGCTGATCCGCTGCGCGACGATCCGCGCTCTCGTGCGAGCCGTCCCACGCGGACGATTCATCGCCCCACACGCCCGCGCGTCCACCGTGCCGAGCGGCCGCGCTATCGACGCCACCGACGACCGATGTCCCGCCGCCGAACGGAACCACGACCCAGCCGTGCTCGTGCGCGATGTCGAGGACTCGCGTGACTTCCTCGTCGGTGCGCGGCCGGGTCACGATGTCCGGCGCGCCGGAGTAGTCGCCCGCGAAGCCCGCGACGAGATCCGGGAACGCGCGACCACGCGTGCGCATCGCGCGATCGCGCGGGGCCTGCGTGGAGAACTCCGCGAGCGCATCGGGGATCGGTACGCGCGGCGGCGCGATCGACACGCCCGCCGACGATGCACCCGACGATGCACCCGACGATGCACCCGACGATGCACCCGACGATGCACCCGACGATGCACCCGACGATGCCCCCGACGACGACGATGCCTCGCCGATCGTCAGCGCGCCGGGCAACGTCCGCAAGGCCGGCGACGCTGTCGGAATCAGCGCGCGACCGAGCTGCACGAGCCCCGCACGCGCCGAGTCATCTGGAAATTTGTCCGCCCAACCCCACGCCCACAGGCTGCGCTCCCGCGTATTCTGCGCCACGTCGTGCATGGTACCCGTGGACGACGAACAAGGAGACGTCGATGGAAGAGTTCGTAGACAAGATGGTCGAGAAGGTTGGCATTGATAAAGACACCGCTCACAAGGTGATCGCGTTTCTGAAGGACCACTCGGACGACGCCATCAAGTACCTCCAGGAGTCCGGCATCAAGGACAAGCTGCCGGGCGGCCTCGGAAAGCTGTTCTGATGAGCGCGCTCGACGAGCTTCTCGCGACGAGCGGACTCGCCGACAAGGCAGCGCGTGTCGACGACCACCTCGCGCGGTTTCAATGGGGCTCGGCGTTCGTGATCGCCGGGATCTCGGGATCCGCGGTGGTCGCGATCGCGCCGCTGTTTCGCTCGGTGCCACACGGCAAAGAGCTTCCGTTCTTCAAGAAGCTCCTCGAGCACAACGCGCACATGGGCGGCATGGCCGCGTTCGCGCTGCAGCCGGACGGCTGGATCGTCCTGCATGCCGGTCGAGCGCTCAAAGGCATCGACGGCCACGAGTTCGCGACGATGGTCGCGGGCGTCGGGCGGTTCGCGGATCAGTTCGACGATGAGTTGATCGCCGAGTTCTATGCGGACCACGCATCGGCGGTGACGGCGCCAGCGTCGACCGCGCACTCGGGTCAGTTCCCCGCGACCGACTAAGGAGGCGGCAGTCCCACGGCGAGCGCGGCATCGATCGTCGCCGCCGTGTAGCTCGTCCCCCACACCGCGTTGACGGCGGTGGCAACGACCTCGGCGCCACCGGCCAGCTGCGCCGGCATCGCGAAGTCGAGCATGTACATGGTCGGCGACGTGAGGTCGCGCAGGCGTGGTGCCGCGAACGTCGTGTCCTCGCCGCGGATCTGCGCCTGGCGCACGGTGGTCAGGTGAGCGACGAGCGCGGGACGCGACACCGCGTCGATCCAGGTCCCGCCCGGTGCGAGGTGGCGATAGAGATACGCGAGCGCGTAGGTGTACGCCGACGGATACGCCGGCTCGTCGAGGAGCGGGCCGTGCGTTCCCGCCGCGGGATCGGGCTCGGTCGCGCGCCGCCAATAGATCGCATCGGCGCCGCAGGTCGCACGGAGCTGTTCGCTCTGGCGAATCGGCACGAGGTTATCGAGCTCGTCGTGGAGCACGAGCGTCGCGTCCGGGAGGCCGGCGCACAGGTCCGCGTAGCGCAGCCCCGTGAAGTCCGCGCTCGCGAGCGGACCGGTCGTTGCTTCGATGCGACGACGGTGGCCCTCGAGTGCGGAGAACGTCGGCTCGAGGCGCGTCGATCCGTATGGAAGCCACTCGCTGAAATCGACCGGCGGATACAGCGCGACGGTCACGATCGGCGCGACGCGGCGATCACCGAACGCACTCGCGTACGCGGACTCGAAGCCGCCCCACGATCCCCCCCACACGCCGACCTTCGCGCGGTCGACGCTCGATTGCTCCGCGAGAAACCACATGCCCGCCTTCATGTCCTCGATCTCGTCGGCGAGCGAGCCGCCCGCATAGAACCGACCGTGGACATGCAGGGCAGAGAAGCCGTTGAGCAGATGGATGTACTCGGCGTCGTTCACCGAGTCGATCGTCGTCGCCTGGTACGTGATCTGCGCACTGCCGTCGAAGTCGGGCTGTTCGGTGTCGTCGTACATGCCGCTCGCGCGCGATGACCACCGTGCGTCGACGTCCTCCTCGGACCAGCCGATGCCGCCGTACGGATCGGTCGAGACGACCGCCGGTGTCGGCGCGGGCTTGTCGCTCTGGATCCAGTGCACGTAGGTTCGCTGGCCATCCGGCCGATGCACGCGCACGAGCTGCACGGGAAACGTGTGGCCATCGCGAACGAAGTCGAGCTCGCGGACGATCTCCGCGCGGTAACCAGGTGCCGCGTCGGGTGCGGCATCGTGGTCGATCGCGCCATCGGCGGCCAGCGACGAATCATCCCCACAAGCGGCCGAGATCGAGACGATCAGGGCCAAGGCTAGGCGGTTCACGAAACCATCATATCCACGATCCGTTCCGGCGGTCTCCGCCGTCGACGCGCGGTCACTCGCCCATCGTCGACATCTGGATGTCGACCGCCACCGGAACGCCGGGCTTGCGATCGATCGGCACGCGCGTCTTCAGATCGGCGTAGTACGCCACGATGGTGATCGCCCCCGTGCGTCGCGCGACGAACGCGTAGCAACCATCCGCATCGGTGAGGCCGGGCTCGTAATTCTGGCGATTCGGATCGTCCTCGGGAAGATCCTCGTCGACGACAACGGTCACGCCGGCGAGCGGTTCGCCGGAGCCCTTCTCCGTGAGGCGTCCGTAGACCACGTCGCGATCTCCTTCGAGGAGCTTCGCGCACGGGTGGACGGGCTCACCGCTTTCGCTTCGCGGTGGCGCGGGTGGCGGCGGGCTTCCGCACGCGACGAGCAGGAGCAGGCTTGGGAGCAGCCGTCGGTGCATTGCCCGCATCGTACGCCGCGGCGAGGTCGAGCAACGTCTGCACGGTGTTCCAGTTGCGCGCTGTCGCATCGACCTTCGCGAGCTTCTCGAACTTCGCCGCGAGCTTCGACGGGCCGAAACCGTCGGGGGTGTAGAAGTAGAGCGTCGACGGTCCGAGCGTGTACTGCTCCGTCGGCACCCGCACGGCCTCGACGGCAGCCATCGCGGCGGGTGTGGGCGTGCCCGAGAGAAAGAACAGGTGCACTGCCTTGGGGACCGTCGTCGGATACGGATTCGCCTTCGCCGCGACGGCGAGCTCCTCGCGCGAGAGGATCATCACCTTCGGCTCGTAGCCTTCGCCCGCGAGGATCGCCGCGCCGATCTTCTGCGCGAGCGCCTTCGCGTCGGACGACTTCGTGCGGCACACCGCGTTGCCGCTCTGGATGTACGTCTGCACGCCGGTGCAGCCCGCCTTCTCCATCAGCTCGACGAGGCGCTTCATCGGAAGCACGCGACCGCCGACGTTGATGCCGCGGATCAGGACGATCCAGGTGTTCATGCTCAGAGGCGGACGCGCTCGAAGTGCGCGAGCTCCGCGAGCTCGTCGAAGCGCTGCTGGATGCGCTGCTGCGTCAGATCGCGGATGCCGTCGACGGAGAACTTCTCGACGGCGAAGCTGCCCATCACGCTGCCCATGATCATCGCCGTGCGAATCGTGGTCGGCGAGAGATCTCCCGCATACGCGAGGTAGCCCATGAGGCCGCCCGCGAACGAATCGCCGGCGCCCGTGGGATCCTTGACGTCGGCGAGCGGCATCGCGGGGGCCGCGAACACGCCGCCGCCGTGGAACAGGAGCGCACCGGCATCGCCGCGCTTGATGATGACCGAGGTCGGACCGGCCTTGAGGATCACGGCCGCGGCGCGACGGAGGTTGTGCTCGCCCGCGAACAGGCGCGCTTCCTCGTCGTTGAGCATGATCGTGTGCGTCTTCGCGAGGACCTTCTCGAGGTCGGTGCGCTTGATGTTGATCCACAGGTTCATCGTGTCGGTCGCGACGAGCGCCGGCCGGCGGACCTGGTTCAACACGTCGAGCTGCAGCGAGGGATCGATGTTGCCGAGCAGTACGAGCTGCGCGTCTCTGTGCGCGTCGTTGAGCTTGGGCTGGAAGTCCGCGAACACGCCGAGGCGCGTGTCGATGGTCTCGCGCGTCGAGAGATCGTCGGCGTACTTGCCGACCCAGTGGAACGTCTCGCCGGGGACGCGCTCGATGCCGGCCACGTCGATGCCCTGCCCGGCCATCTCCTCGACGTACTTCGCGGGGAAGTCCTCGCCGACCACGGCCACGACCGACACGTTCTTCGTGAAGTAGGCCGCGGCGCGCGTGATGAACGAGGCCGAGCCGCCGAGCAGATCCTTCTGCATGCCGAACGGGCCATCGATGTCATCGAACGCGACGGAGCCGACGACGAGCAGTGAGCGGTGCGCGCTGCGCTGGTGCATGGGCGCTCTGGTACCATCATCGGGACGTGGCAGGCAATTCCGACGATCCCGACGTTGCCGCGCGGGCAGCGATCGCGGCCGGAGACCACGCGCGTGCCGCGGATCTCTACGAGAAGCTGTGGGACTTTCGGGCCGCGCTCGAGCAGGCACGGCTCGCGGGCGACCAGCCACGTGCCCTGCGCTACGCACTCGAGGTCGGCGAGACGCCGGCGGTCGAAGCGCTGCTCGCCGTCATGACCGCGACCGAGGATGGCGCGAAGGCCGCGCTCGACATCCTCGTCCGCATGCGGCGTCACGCGGATGCGGCGCCGCTCGCGGAGAAGCTCGGCGACGTCAACAAGGCGATCGATCTGTACACGCGCGCGCGCAAGGAGCTCGATGCAGCGCGGCTGCTCGAGGGGGTCGGTCGCGATCGCGATGCGGGCAAGCTGCTCGAGCGCGCGCTCGATCTCGCATCGCCCGCCGAGAAGGCGCCGATCCAGCTCGCGCTCGGACGCATCCTCGCGCGCCGCGGTGCGTACCCCGAGGCCGCACGGTTGCTCCAGGAATCGCGCAAGACGCCCGCCTTGCGCCCGGAAGCGCAGCGCCACCTGATCGCCACGCTCGCCGCGATGGGCCTGCGCGATGGCGCGCGCGATGCGCTGCTCGAGCTGCGCTCGACCGATGACAGCGTGTCGGCGGATCTCGACGCGTATCTGCGCTCGTGGCGCGACGAGGGCACCGAGCGCAAAGCCACGCGCGATCGCGAGCTCGTCGCGGGGCGCTATCGCTTGGATCGCTTGCTCGGCGCGGGCGCATCGGGCCGCGTGTTCCTCGCGACCGACGAGGTCACGAATCGCCAGATCGCGATCAAGATGTTCTTCGCAGCCGGCGCGCGCGGCGGTCAGGCATACGAGCGCTTCGTGCGCGAGGCGCGGCTCGCGAGCACGCTGCGGCATCCATCGTTGGTCGAGGTCTACGACGTCTCCGTCGAGCGCGGCTTCCTCGTCATGGAGTTCCTGCCCGGCGGTTCGCTCGCGCAGCGCTTGGCCGCCGGCGAGCGATTCGCGCCCGTCCAGCTGCGGCGCATGGCGCTCGACGTGGTCGCGGGTCTCGAGGCGGCGCACCACCGCGGCGTCGTCCATCGCGACGTGAAGCCCGCGAACATCTTCTTCGATGCGCGCGGCACCGCGAAGCTCGGCGATTTCGGCGTCGCGCACCTCGTCGATCTCGGGCAGACGCAGACCGGCGGCTTGATCGGAACGCTCGCGTACATGTCGCCCGAGCAGATCACCGGCGCGCCGATCACGATCGCGGCCGATCTGTACGCCCTCGGCATCACGCTGTTCGAGGCGGTGTGCGGCCGGCTGCCGTTCCTCGGTCCGGACTTCGTCGCGCAGCACCTCGGCGAACAGCCGCCCGCCGCGTCGACCGCGGGAACCGACGTCGCGACCGGATGGGACCCGATCCTCGCGGGCCTGCTCGTCAAGAATCCGCGCGAGCGCACCGCGACGCTCGCGGATCTCCGGCACCAGCTCGAGGAGCTCGACCTCGGCAGCGGGCGCACGCGCGTCAGCATGCGGCCGCGACGCGATAGCCGCCCGCACTCGATCGCGCAGCTCGCCGAGGAGGGTGAGGTCAAGCCGCGCTATCAGTTCGAGACACCGCTCGGCACCACACCGATCTCGCAGCTGTCACGCGCCGTCGACACGGTGCTCGATCGATCCGTGGTCATCGAGCGCTTCGACACGAGCGACGAAGCGACGAAGGCGATCGAGCGTGCGCGGCTCCTCGGGCGCGCGCAGAGCCCGTTCGTGCAGCGCGCGCTGTCGCTCGATCGAGCCACCCGCGTGGCGGTGTTCGAGGCACCGTCGGGCGCATCGTTCGCCGATGCGATGCCGCAGCTTCCGCCGCCCGAAACGCTGCGGCTCCTCAAGCGCCTCGCACGAGCGGCCGCCGCGATCCACGAGCTGGGCGGAAGCCACGGCGCGATCTCCGCCCGCACCGTGGTGCTCGACGAGAGTGCGTCGCCGACGCTGATGGCCGCGGGGCTCGGCGCGGTCACCGAGCCCGCGCAAGCGCTCGACGACGTGCAGGCGATCATCGCGATCGTCGCGGGCGTCGTCGGCTCGCAGCCGACGTTCGCCGATATCGCGCGCTCGGTGACCGAGGAGGTCGGCGCGCCGCTCCCGGAGTACCCGACGCCGACCGACGGCGAGACGCTATACGCGGCGGCGGACCTCGTCGATATCGCGGTCCTGGCCGCCCTCGGGTCGCGTTAGCCGCAACGTCTCGTCGAGGCGGCGCCGTTCGATCGCGATCCCCGCGACGTGCACCGCGCGGGCGATCAGCTCGACATCGGCGGCGAGCGGTGCGCGCGGCTCCCGGTAGTACATCGCGAACGTGCCGAGCACGCGGCCATCGTTCGCGAGGATCGGTGTCGACCAACACGCGCGAAGACCGAACGGACGGATCGCGTCGCGAAACTGGTCCCACAGCGGATCGCTCTCGATATCGCGCACGAACACCGCGTCGCGGCGGAACGCGGCGGTACCGCACGAGCCGACGTCGGGTCCGATCTCGATGCCATCGATCAATTCGTTCCACGCGGCGGGCAGCGATGTCGCGGAGCCGGTGCGCAATCGCCGGGTCGAGGCCTCGTAGAGCAACACCGACGCGAGCGTGTCGGGTACGAGCTCCTCGATCACGGAGGTGATCGTCGCGAGGATGTCCTCGAGGGGCGCGGACGCCGCGAGCATCTCGAGCGCGCGGCGCTCGGCGAAGTGCAGTCGCTGATCGCGCACGCGTTGCGTGACATCCTCGAGCGCGAGGCCGATGCACTGATCGGGCAACGCGAACGCCTTGATCGCGAACGTCGGTGCACCGGCGAGCGACGACATCCGGCATGCGGCGAGCTCGCGACGCGAGTGCGTCGCATCGATCGAGTGCAAGAGGCTCGGCACATCGCTGGCGAGCGCGGCCGGGAAGCACGTCGCGAGGGACGCGCCGATGTGATCCGGCATCCGGATCCCCACGAGCCGCTCGCACGCGGGGTTCGCGGCGACGAGGTGGAGCTCGCCGACCGAGTCGCTGCGCCAGATGCACAAGCCGATCGCGAGGCTATCGACGATGTCCGTGAACAGTCGAATCGTGTTTTCGCGGCGCAGCTCGTCGGTGATGTCGCGCGTAGTGCCGATGAGGCCGGTGATCTCGCGCGCGGCATCGAACGTCGGCTCGCCCGTCATCTCGACATCGCGCTGCTCGCCGTCGGGACGGATCATGCGAACGCGCAGCGAGAACTTGTCGCCCGCGGCGAGCGCGGCGCCGACGACGCGCGTCACGCGATCGCGATCCTCGGGGTGCACGGCCGAGACGTGCGAGTCCACGCTCACCGGCGAGCCGACCGGCAGTCCGAGAATGCGATAGAGCTCGTCCGACCACTCGACGCTGTTCGCCGACCGATTCCACATCCAACTTCCCAGGTGCGTGATGCGCTGTGCCCGAGCGAGTTGTCGTTCGAGCTCGTCGGCTCGATCCCCTTGTTCCACGCGATCCTCCCGGTGCGACCGTAGCATGTGAGTCGACCGCCTCGATCGGCGGCTAAGGGCTGCACCGGGTCGCTACCGGTCGCTGCCGGGTAGCGTTCGGGTCGGCGAAACGCCTAGCGCTTTTGTGCGAGGAGGACGACGATCCACATCGCGCCCTCGCCGATCTCGGGATGGGGGCCTTGCGCGACACCGACCCCGATGTCGTCGGTCTTCGCCTCGCCGAGCAACGATCCGCCATCGATCGAGTCGAGGTCCGCCGCCGCCGTGATCACGCTGCCCACGCGCGCGTACAGGCTCCCGAGGGCGTCGACCTGCTTCTTCACCGTCGGATACGCCTGTTCGCGCGTCTTGCCCGCCGCGAGTTGATCCGCGAGCTGCTGCGCGATCGCCGCGAGCCGCGCGCTGGTCGCGACCGGCTTGGCCGCGTTGATCTTCTGCGCCACCACCTCGGCCGCCTTCGCGGGATCGATCTTCGGCGGCACCCGCGTGAACACCTGCGTGATGAAGATTTCTCGCCGGCCCGAAACCTCCTCGCCGAACACCGTCCCGATCCCGATGTGCGTGGCCGCGCGCGCCATGATGTTCGCGCGATGCCCCGGGCTGTTCATCAGGCCCTGATGCGCTTCGCCGACACCGTATGCACGCGCGACGTTCTCGAGCACGACCGCCGTCTTGATCTTCGCGGCGCGCACGCGGTCCGCCGCCGAGCCCGTCGTGGGCGAGATATGCGCGACGTTCTTCGTGCGCCGCATCTCGTCGCTGTGCGAGCGCGCGACGAGCGCGACCCGATCGTCCCACTGCAGCGCGGCCAACCCGGCCGCTTGTCGATCGCGATTGACGAGCGCGAGCAGCCGCTTCTCGGCCTCCTCGGTCGTCGCCACCGGCGCGTCTTCCGCCGACGGATCCACGGTCAGCGACGCTGGCGCCTTGGCCGCACACCACACGGGGAAGTTCGCGAGAACCGTCGATCCGCTCGCATCCGACGCCGTGATCTCCACCTGCTGCCGGCCCACCCGCGTGCCGCACTTCACCGTCGACGTGAAGCCACCCGCGTGCCCCGACTTGAGCGCCAGCCGCTCGGTGGAGCCGTCGTTGTACGTCACGAACACCTCGGGGTCCTTGAACTTCACGTCGACCACCGCATCCAGCACGAAGCTGCCATTCGCCGGCAACATCCGCGGAATCGGCGAGGTGGTCACGCCCGAGCCCTGCAATGCGAACACGACCGCGCCGCTGCCATCGGGCATCCGCTTGACCGCGCCGATACCGACGCGCGCCGTCGCTCCATCCGCCAGGATCTCGACGAGCCTCGGCTGCAGTTGATCGACGATCAGCTGCGGCGAATCGATGTCGCCCCACACCACCAGCAGATGCGGGCTCGGCTCGATGATTCCATTCCGATGGAGCGCGAACTCGACGAGGCTGTACCCGATCACGCCCTCCTCGGGCACCACCTCCGCCAGCTCGGCACACGCGCGAAACAGCCGCGCGTCCGCGATCGGCACCGTCGTCCCCGCCTGCTGCGCCGCGGTCTTCAGTGCGACCATCACGGCATCATTGAGCGGCGACTTCGGCGGCGCACGCAGCGGCTCGTTGTACCGCTGTGCGGGCTCGGAGCTCGGCGCGAACGTCACCGGACCGATCGGCGTCGCCGCCGACGTGCCCACCGCGTTGCCACTGCTGTTCGATCCGTTGCGCCAGCTCGGCTGATTGCCGACCGTCTGCGGCTTCGGAGGGCACGCGGTCGCGAGCACCGCGAGCGCAACACCGACGACGAATCGCATGTCCCGAGCCTAACACGCCGCTGCGGGCCGGGCTCCCCGCCTGCTCCGAACGCGCGCCTCGGGAAACCTATTGCGCCCGCGAGACCTGCACGCGCAGCTTGCCGGCATCGCGCTCGATGGTCACGGTCCACGGGCGGCAGCACACGGCGCAATCTTCGACGAGTACGCCGGTGGTATCGGGGTCGATGTAGAGGTCGACCCACTCGCGACAGTACGGGCATCGCACGCGCTTCGTGTCTTCCACGCGATCAGCGTAGCCCGCGTCGGGGCTCCCCGCTCGCGGATCGCCGCGCATCGTCCACCGCTCGCGCATCAGCGCTCTGCTCGTCTCGCGTTCCGAGCGATGACGGCAGAACTGCGCCACAGAGAAGGGGAGGACACAGAGGACTGTCGGGATCGCGCCCGTGGGATCGCACCCGTGCTTCGACGAGAACCACGACGTGCTGCCTCGTCGTGTGGAGCCATGGATCCGTCACCCGGCTCACCGATCGCCGTGCATCGATCGCCGTGCATCGATTGCCGTGCATCGATCGCCGTGCATCGATCGCGCATCAGCGCTCGTCTCGTCTCGCGTTCCGAGCGATGACGGCAGAACTGCGCCACAGAGAAGGGGAGGACACAGAGGACTGTGGGGATCGCGCCC
>Ga0154020_10001088_pt1 | contig 33626 bp, 29 predicted proteins | sample Klosneuvirus_201_FD_109709 | JGI IMG/M metagenome (GOLD analysis project Ga0154020, IMG submission 109709) | Active sludge microbial communities from wastewater, Klosterneuburg, Austria - Klosneuvirus_20160825_MG | ecosystem: Engineered > WWTP > Aerobic digester > Activated sludge | place...
CAGACCTTGTACGGGATAGTCCTTCCCATACACGACCCGCTTGAGCTTCACGTCAAAGTCGCCGGAGAGCCCCTTCCAAGCGGGCTGGGTGTCGCGCGTGGGGGAAGGGGCCGCCGGGGGCGATCCGGAGGGCGCGGGTGACCGGGTGGGAGCGGGGGTGGGATTGGGGGCGGTGACTGCTGCCGGGGGCGCAACCCGGGAAAAGGCCTGCAGGTCATCGAGTATGACCTGGTCTCCCGTCAGTGAGCCTTGGATACTCGTGGAGCCGGCGCTGCGGCGGTAACTCGCGTCCAGTTTGAAGTCGGTCACGCGATTCTGCACCGTCACCCGCACGGGGGCCACCACCGTGCCGCGGCCTTCGGCGTCCAACTTCAGGTCGAGGGTGGTTTCGACCCGTCCCAGGGCGGTGTTTCCCGACGTGGCGACGAGGTCGCGGGCCACGAGCACCACTTTGGCCTCATGCGTGGCGCCGGTGGAGGCGGTGAAATCGAGGGCCATGGCGCCGCGGCTGATCGCGGCGTACGACGCCAAGGCCGGCTGTCGGAGGAGCGCGGGCAGGTCGAGGTTAAGGTTACCGGTGGACGTGGCGGTGAGGGTCGGCCCCAGTCGAACGGAACCGGCGGCGCGAAGGGACGCCACGGTGCTCGATCCCTCCTTTCCCTCCAGTCGACGCAGGTCGTAGGTGAGAAGATCACCCTTGAGGGTCACGGTGAAATCGGCGGAGGTGTCGAGGGACTGGATGAGAGGCTTGCCTCCCTGACCCAGACTCACCCCCTTCAGGTTCAAGGCGGTCGTCGTTACAGCCGTGAGATCCTCGCGGGAGCGTAAGGAAAGTTCCACCACACCACCGGCAACGGTGCCGGTCAGCGAGGCGCCCTTGATCCAAGGTGCGACCCAGGCGAGGGGAAGCTCTCCGAGGGTCACGCGGGCCAGCGTTTCCGCGGGGCGGGCGCTCGCAACGGATCGTTCCTTGAGGCCCACCTGCACCGGTTGCAGTAGCTCGAAACCCAGGCGCGCCACGTTGGACTCTCCGGTGACTTGGAGTGAGGCCTTGGCCACGTCGAGGCGATCGCCCTGGTGGCTGCCTTGCGTTGTGAAGGCAAACTCCACCGTTCCCGGGTCGATGGGCAGCCAGGCCTTGATGCTCGGGCCCACCTTTCCGTTGAGGTCGGTAGAGAAGGAGACCGACAGCGGAGAGGACGTGGTGGCCAGGCGCAGCTGGCCCGCGAACGAGCCGGCGATTGTTTCGGTGGCGGACAGACCGATCTGCAGCTGACTGAAATCGAAGTTCATCTCGCCTCGCTCGTAGCGCATCGTGGGCCGGACGCTGAACGAGGCCTGTTGCAGCAGCACCGCGTCGCCGTCGCGCAGGGTGAGCCGGCGCACCGCGAGTGGTTCGACCGCCTGCAGCGAAAACTGACTTCCATCGGCGGACGCCTTGACCTCCAGCGTCAGCGAGAGTTCTCCGCTTTCGATGCGGCGCGGGGCGACCCAGGTTTGGGCCCAGGCGAGTGGAAGGGAGTGGGCGGAGACGCGCGCGACCGGGTCGCTGGGACGCGACAGCGTGGCCCGTTGGGTGGTGAGGTCGAAGGCGAGGGGCTGCAGGGCATTCACCTCCACCAAGGGGCGTCCTCCCGCGTCGAGTACCGTCACGGCGAACCGGTCGAGGTGCATGACGTCGCGCGCGTATCGGGCGGCGAATTCGCCCTGGGCGTCGATCGCGCCGATGGAGGGAAGCTCGGGCGAGAGCGAACGCACGTCGGCCAGCCTTGCCTGCAGTTTGCCCGTGGCGGAGGCTTCGCCGGAGTCGGTGGCCAAGGAAAGCTGTCCTCTGCCGGCGGCAGAAAAGTCCGGCAGGCCGAGGTCCTTGAGAATGGCGCGCAGCTGGCCCGAGGCGGCGGATACGTTCCAATCTCCAGAGAGGATTCTGGTGGCATTGCTGAAAGTCAGATCGGCCGCCACGAGCGACTCGACTCCGGCGGGACGAACCAATCCCAAACGGACCTGGAACGATTCCGGATCCACCGCGCTGGGCTGGGCGGCGGTGAGATCGAAACGCAGGGTTTCTCTGGATACGTCGGGGCCCTGGGGCGTGGCGGACGTCTGGAGCTCGATTCGATTGACCCGGGCATCCGCGGTCACCGAGACCGTGCCGCGACCTTCTACGAGGGCATGGCGCACGGCGGCACCCGCCGTGTCGTTGTTGAAGTCGATTTTCCAGGACAAGGTACCGGTCTGGCCCGACGCGATGGACTGACCTTCGACCATGACGACCGCGGTGCGGTTCTCCGGCAGGAGCACCCGGCTTTCTGCGCGCACGCGGTTGACGGTGAGGCCTAGGGGCAAACGCAGCAGAGGAAACACCCCTTGGAAAGGATTCGACGGCGTGGTGTCGGGCTTTGCGGGGGTGGGATTCGAGTGGCGAAGGTCAACCACGAGGCCTTGAACTTCGGCTTGATTCACGTGAACGCCGCGTCCGGTTAGATAGTCCCAAAGCGAGTAGGAGGCGACGACCCGTTCAGCCGTGATCAGCGAGCCGTCCTGGGCCAGCCGCATGCCTTGCACTTCCATTTGGGAAACGCCGGCAGAAACCTTTTCGATCTCGAGTGTCAGATCGGGCCTGCCGCTCAACGCTTTGCGGAGGGCCCAAGTCTGCACGGCCGGAATCAATGCCACGCTGACCAGCAGGGCGAAGGCGATCAGGAGCCCGGCGACGATGAGGACAGAGATTCTTAAATATTTCATGGATAACAGTAAAAGTGAGAACCTCGGGTGGCCGCGAACGTCAGAGGTCCGACGGGCGCGCAGGGGGGCCTCTCCGAACTGGTTATGCAGTGTGAGCCGTTTTTCGAGCTGGTCTGTCGATTTGTCGCTTTCGGCTCATTCCCCATGATCGACTCCCGTTCGTTCTCGATCCCCGGCGTTACGCGCTGAAGTGCACGCCCAAAGTCCTCGGATCGGTCGATCGCGCATCGGTGGGCGCGGGCGAACTCGTGGCCGCTGCGCGCATGTCCTGGGACGCTGCCGCGGACGAGACCACATTGTTCGCAGGGTATCGCATCCTTATGCGGGGTGACCGCCTCCCCGATGTGGCGCCCACGCGCCGCCCAGCGAATGTGTGGCCAGACCTACTGGGCAAGCAACCGCGCCGCTTCAGCTTGGAAGTAGCGGTTCCACGAGCGATGGCCTCGCAGTCCATCGAGCGGTTGCGCCACCACGATCGCGAAATCGGCCCGGGCCGCGGCCTTCTCGCCCACTGCGGTGTAGAAGTACTTCGCCCGCCCCCAGCGCGGTAGCAAGCGGCGGTCGCCCTGCGCCACGGCCCGGTCGAAACATTCGCGGGCCTTCGCCTTGTCTCCCCCGCGTGCCGACGGCATCGCGAGGTAATAAATGCCCCACGAAAACGTGCTCGCGCCGTCCTCCCAGTTCGGATCCACCGTATCCATCCTGATCAGCACCGCCTTGGCCTGATCCATCAAGCGGACATTGAGGATACGGCCGAAGAACCCCAGGCAGTCGCGAAAAATGTAGAAGACACCCGTGGACCAAAATTGCATCGCGGCCATGTGCGGGGAGCCAAGCGCCCCGACTGCTTCCGAGGTGGTCTGGCCGGCCTGTACGCGTCGGAGAAACTCCGGGTTGGTCGCCATCGCCCGTTCGCACGCCTGCAGTGCCGCCAGGTAACATCCCAGCCGATCTTTCGAGGTCTTCCGGAAAGCGGCACTCTCTAGCAGATGCAGGATCGCAATTTCGGTCCACGCTTCGGCGTCATTCGGCTGCGCCGCCACCACGGCTTCCCAAGCCTGGATCGCGGTGCGTGCCGATGCGACCGAGTCGACTGCGTCGCCGAGTTGCTGCGCCTGGGCGCGGTCCGCCGTGGAGGACGCGCGGCCGGACGCAGCCGGCAGGTTCATCCACCCAGCCGTCCAATTCACGGCGCCCAGGACCGGGGACACGATCAACGCCACCAGCAACAATCCCCCGCGGGGAACGAGTTGGATCTTCATGACATGATTTTGATTTCTGCGCCCCGCACCGCGATCGGTGACGGTGTCGCGCTCCTCGCTAGTCCGCAAATTTCGCACTTATTAATGGGGCACGGCCGGATGGAGTCAGCCCCTGATGTTTGTGGTCGATTCCTTCGCGTCTTGCCCGAGGTTTTTCTATCAAATTCCACATCAATGAGTAAACAAGAATCGATCAATCGGACCGTTGCGGTTATCCGCAGATCTCGGAAGATGTTCGCAGATGACTCTCCGGAGAGCGGACTCCCTGATTTTTTTACTGCGAAGGGACGCAAACCGACGCGAAGGCCGGACTCCCCAATTGGGGCGGGGAAGGGTGACCTCGCTGAGCCGCGACGTGACCTATCGGTCACGCCGGATCTGCTGCTTTGCGTCACGCGTAGAACTCAGGGAGGCCAGCGAAGTCTTTCAAGGCGTCCCGTAGCCTCGGCGACAACGGCACCGGTTCCCAGTTCATGACCGCCCATTACCGGCGGGCAAAGTAGGATTACGGCCGGACGCGGTCAGGCTGTCTGAATTCGGCTTTGTGTCTCGGGCCGACCGGCCGCGAGGACCGGGTTCACACGTCCTTGAAAAACGCGTCTCCCGTCGAGCTCTCGGCAACGACTGCGCCCGATTCGCGGGCGGACTGCTTGGCCGCCGCGCGAAAGTGGGAAACTTGCCGCTCTTTCGTCACCGATGGTTTGAGCCTGGGCGCGGTGCGTGCCGTGGGGTCAGCCGCGACCGCCGGCCTCGCCAGCACGGAGATCGAGGGCACCGACGAAAACTCCGCCTGCGACTGGTCACCGCTTCCCATCACGACCGTGCACAACTCACTCACCACCGATTTCGTAATCGCCGCTTGCGCGCTCAGTTCCTCTGCCGCGGCGGCCGTTTCCTCGGCGCCACCGGCATTGGCCTGCGTCACCTTGTCCATTTGGGAGACGGCGGTGTTGATCTGTCGGATACCCAGGAGCTGCTCCTCCGAGGCTTTCGCGATCTCGGCGATGATCGCGTCGACCTTGCGGGCACCCTCCACGATCACGGCGAGCGATTGCGCCACCTGATCGACGATCTTGACCCCCACTTCGCTCTTTCGCAGGGAGTCCTCAATCTTGAGGCCTGTTTCCTTTGCGCTGACAGCGGAGCGTTGGGCGAGGGTCCGGACTTCATCCGCCACGACCGCAAAACCGGCTCCCGCTTCTCCCGCCCGTGCGGCCTCAACCGCGGCGTTGAGCGCGAGAATGTTGGTCTGAAAGGCGATCTCGTCGATCGTCTTGATAATCTTCGATATGTCATCGCCCGACGACTTGATCGCATCGATCGCCTGCTTCATCGCCGTCATATCAACGGAGCCCGTGTCAGCGGCCGCGCGCGTCTGCTCCGAAAGGGTTCGTGCATGTTTCGCGCTCTCCGCATTGTGCTGGGTCATCGATGACATTTCTTCCAGTGAAGCACTGGTTTCCTCGATCGAGGCAGCCTGCTCGGTCGCACCTTCCGCTAGTGACTGGCTGGAACTCGAGACCTGCGTCGCGACCGCGGCGGTTTGTTCCGCGCCGGCCGCCAGTCGGTCGACCATCGCTTGGATCGGACGGACCACCGAACGGATCACGAGGAAAAGCACACCTGCGCTGATGAACAAAACCAATACCCCTGCAATCACGGTCGCGTTCCGCAGTTTGCCCGTGCTCATTTCAATCCGCGCGATTGCCTGATGCAGCTCCTCGGTCTGCGAACGAACAAACACTTCCAAGGGCTCGGTTAACTGCTTCGCCCGCCGATCGAAATCTTCCATCATCGGATTGCCCGCCGCCGGGCCGCCGGCGATGTAGGCTTTGGCGACGCCACGGCCCGCCGCATAGAACGCATCGAAGGCCGCGCGAAGCGCCTCCACCTGCTCCAGTCCGGCGCGGTTGTTCTCACCGGCATACATCAGTCGAAATTTTTCCAAACCGGCGCCGAAGCGCTTTGCGGCCTCCTCAGCCTCGGAAAAGCCGTCATCCAAACCGTCTTTTGCCTGGGTCGCTGCAATGTCGGTGAGTGCCTCCTGGAGGGTAAGTACGTCCAGTTTCAGTTCCTGAGCGATCCCGGCGAATACCATGCTCTCGTCTTTGGCCAGGCGGGCGTTGGTCTGCACGTCAGTGGTGACAACCCCGAGCGCCAAGGTGAACGCCAGCATCGCCCCGACCGGCACTCCCACCGACCCGATCATTTTAGTTCGAAGTGAAAAAGCGCGTTTGGCGCCAGATGAGTCGGAGTTCATGAAATCCTTCGTAGGTTTTTATGCCAGCCAACAGCAACTCACTGAAATTAAGTGAAATGCTGAGTCGGCAACTAAGGCCTTAAGTCGACCACCCGCACGCGACGGTTGAGCGCGAGTTCACCGAGAGCACCTTTGATTAGATGCACTAATCGCAGTGAGCGAGCACCTTACTCCAGCCCTTACGCTTCGGCGAGTATCCGGCCGCGGTTGCGTTCGGGAGACTGGTCGATCGGGCTTCACCCGAGGCGACAGGGCCCGCAGCATGCCGTCCGCGCTTCTTTATGCACGCCTCGCACGCTCCCTCCCTCGCTTGGTCGGAACGGCGGTCGCCCAGCGGCCGCTTTCACTCTTTTTGTCGCAATCTTTCCCTGGAACTCGGCGGCATTCGCGACGTTGGCCTTTGGGGCGGGGGTCATCCCTTCGATCTCCAGGAACGTCGGGTGCCGGCTGGAGCGGCGATTTGTCCGTTCCACGCGCATCTGGCCCAATGGGAAACATTTTTGGTCACCTCGGGCTCAGGCACTCTGCGGGTCGGGGCTGAGACCGTGGCAGTGCGGGCCGGCCATGTCTGGGTGCACCCGCCTGGCGAACCTCACCAGCTCCGAGCCGCGGCTGATGAGGACGTGGTTGTCGTGATCGTTTCGGACAATCCGCCACTCGACGCGTTGGTCTATCCAGATTCCGGCAAATGGGGCCTACGTCCGCCGGGGGTCTTCTTCCGCATGACCCCGGTCGACTACTTTGAAGACGAAGACCTCCCGGGTCCCGCATCGCCCACCTCCACGCCGGCGAACCCGCAGGCGACCTGCCCTCCGCCCAGTTCGGCCTTTTCGACCCGCCTCTGCCATGTCGACGACCTGCCCTGGGAGTCATGGAGTTCGCCGCGCGGACGATTTCGCGGCGCCAGCAAAGAGCTCTCCATCGCCTTGGGCGCGCAGCGCAACACACCGACCGGCTTGGGTGGCCACCCCTTCGATCTGGAGTGGGGCCGTCTCCTCCCCGGTGAGTGCGGCTGCCCGTATCACTCCCACTCCGCGCAATGGGAATTGTTTCTCTTTGTGGGAGGCACCGCGTCGGTGCGCACCCCATTGGGCACTTTCGTCCATCGCGCCGGTGATGTGGTCCTGCATCCACCGGGCGAACCACACCAGTTTTCCAATACAGGAACGGATGACCTGATCTACCTGTTGATCGCCGACAACCCGCTGGCCGACATCTGGCATTATCCGGACTCGGACAAGTGGGGCTTCCGCTCCCCGCGCAAGATCTTCCGGGCGACGGACACGGATTATTGGGAGGGCGAAGAGTGAGGAGGCCCGTGGGCGGCACGGAGGGTGGTATTCCGTCGGTCTGAGCCTTAATCAAGCCTATTTGGCTCACAATATCCTTTAAACGTGAGCCGAATAGCGGTATTGTTCGGCTCATGGTATTCAACTGGCAGCAGACCGACTGGCCGAATTTCCGCTACGATGCGACGGCGGTGGAAGGGGATTTGCTTCGGTTCGCCGATCAAGCAGGGCAGGTGACGGGGTTACTCAAAGGCCTGTCGGAGTCAGACCGGACGGCAGCACTCGTGCAGTTGATGGTCGCCGAGGCGGTGAAGACCTCCGAGATCGAGGGCGAATATCTCAGCCGACCCGATGTCATGTCATCGGTGCGGCACCGGATGGGATTGGCCGAGGCGCCCAGCGGAGCGTCCGATCGCGCATCGGTGGGCGCGGGTGAACTCATGGTCGCCGTACGTATGTCCTGGGACGCTGCCTTGGACGAGGCCACATTGTTCGCATGGCATCGTATCCTTATGCGGGGTAATAGCCGAATGCTGGCGGGCGCCTGGCGCACCCACGCGGAACCGATGCAGGTGATCTCGGGGGCGGTGGGCAAAGCGCGGCTGCATTTCGAGGCACCGCCTTCCGCACAGGTCCAAGTTGAGATGCGGCGCTTCATCGACTGGTTCAACGCCTCCCGTGACTCCATCTCCGCGGCTCCCGTGCGCGCCGCGGTGGCGCATTTGTACTTCGAATCGATCCACCCCTTTGAGGATGGCAACGGCCGTATGGGCCGGGCGCTGGCGGAGAAGGCCCTTTCCCAAGGACTCGGGCGACCGGCGACCTTGAGTCTGTCACGCACCATCGAGGCCCGGCGGCACGCCTACTATGCCGCGATTGAGAAGGCCCAACGCTCCAATGAGATCACTCCTTGGCTCCGTTACTTCACCGAAACGGTACTCGCAGCGCAGCGTGACGCGGAGGTGCTCGTGATGTTTATCCTGAACCAGACCCGGTTTTTTGACCGGTACCGGAACCAGCTTAACCCCCGTCAACTCCGCGTGGTGCAGCGTATGTTCGAAGCGGGCCCGGGTGGTTTTGAAGGAGGCATGAACGCGCGCAAGTACGTTTCGCTCAATCGGGTCTCCAAGGCGACCGCCACGCGCGATCTGCAGCAGTTGGTGGCGTGCGGTGCCTTCCGTTCGGTCGGTGGCGGACGCAGCGCGCGCTATGAGCTGAGCGGGTAGAGGAAAACCGAACGAGGTCAGCCCCGAATGGGGGTGTTCGCTACATCATTGGACCCACCCGCATGAGCGCGAAGGGGATTCCGACGCAGAGCGCCGCAGCGACGATGAGGCTGGGGTTTTTCCGCAGGATACCTGTGGGAGGGCTCATTTGATGAGCATCGCGACGATGAAGATGAGCAACATGATCACCACCGGGAGGATCGCGGCGCCCGCGGCCCATCCGTGCTCGCCGGCGCGCATCAGAAAAATCCCTACCACGACGCCGCCGAAACCGACAAGCGACAGGCCGGCCATCCAGAGCTTGAGCGCGTGGATCTGCTCCGAAGTGGCGTTCGCACCCATGCTCATGACGAAAACGACGGCGGTGAGGGTGGTCAGCACGGTGCAGATCATTGCGACAATGGCCGCAGCAGGGAGCAGGAGCTTCATTTGAAGAGGGGGCTGTGACGGTCGGGAAGAGGATGGGGTGCCGGCTTAAGCACTCGGCTCGGTCGGGTCGTAGCCAAACTCCAGTGCCAGCGCGGCGCGGAAGTCATCGCGTTCCCGCGAAAGTGCCTCGCCTTCGCCGCCGCTCGTGGCCCAACCGGCATAGGTGCCCATCCAATCGACGGCATTCTTGAAGGCTTCGATGGCCCGTGGCTCATCGCCAGCACGTTGGAGCACACGCATTCTTCGCGCATACATTTCCGCAATCGATGCCGCCGCGCCGATGTGCGGCACCGCTTCCCTGATCGCGCGCTCCGCTTCCTCGCACCGGCCGGCCTCTTCCAGTGCGAGGGCTGCGCGCCACCAGTCCGGGGCGCGGTCGGACGCCGGTTCGGCCTTCGTCGACGGTACAATCATGGACCGGGGAGCGGGTTCTCGCCGGACGCGCTCGCTGCCCGGCACGGGAACGTAGTCTCCCAGTTCGAAGAATTCCCGCATGTGTCCGTTGCGCGGCCCGGTCTTTGCCTTCAGGGAAAAACCCAGCACAACGTTTCCTTCTTCGCGCGCGATGCCGAGCTGGATCTCCAGCCGGATCGCGTCGAATGAGAGGTTGCGCAGGATGCCCACCTCGCCGGCGCGCATCGTGACTCCGTTCGCATCGGTAAAGTCGCGGAGCACCGTGACGCGGTGATCGATGCGAAGGTGGTCGATGGTCGTGGTCATCGGAGGCCCACACCGAGGAGTGCGATTTCCGCCCATGCGTCCGAACTAGACTTGGCGTTGGAACGATCTCGGGGCGCGGTAGGAGCAGCGATTACTTCTTCGGCCTGGTCCTCCGGAAACCGCTGGTCGGCGAACCGTGCAACCGGGGTGCCGCGGGCTTCCCGCAGCTGGCGCGACGCGAGCATGGGCGTCATCGTTTGACCGTCCTAAACCGGGTCAAATCCTTAATGTTGGCATGGGTCGCACGTTTGGCCCCGGGGTGTCGGCAGCCGCTGTCCATCACCAAGGAGTCCGACTAGGTGACGGCGGATAAAGGGAATCCAGCGACCTTGGCCGACGTCGGCGGGGCCGTTGACGGCCAATCGATTCCTTCGGATCCTACCGCTTGGCACAGCGCAAGCCTCGACTATCCCGGTGCCGTTGTTTGCAATCGTCGCATGTCCAATCCGGCCACTCTGCAGGATGTTGCGGATCGCGCGGGAGTCCATCGTTCCACCGTGGCGCTGGCTTTGCGGGATCACCCCCGGATTCCGCAATCCACGCGTGAACGCATCAAGGCGATCGCCCAGGACGCGGGTTATCGCATCAATCCATTTGTCGCGGCGCTGATGCAGTCGCGTCGCACGCGGAGCGCAATCCGGCACGCCACGCTGGCCTTCGTCACCGCTTATCCCTCCCGTTACGGATGGCGCCCCGAACATCATGATCGACCGGACTACTTCCCTGGCGCTGTGGAGCGGGCACGCGACTTCGGTTACCAACTGGAGCACTTTTGGCATGCGGAGCCGGGGATGACACCCGCTCGTTTTTGTGACATCCTGACCAATCGCGGCGTGCACGGTTTGATCATTGGGCGAATGCCGCCCGGCAAAAACTCCCTCGAGATCACGTGGGAGCGTTTCTCCTCGGTGGCACTGGGAATGACCCTGCAATCACCGCGGCTCCATCACGTCACCGAGAATCATTTTGAAACCGCCTCGGTGGCGATGGAGCAGTGTCTGCTGCGGGGATACCGTCGCATTGGCTTCGTCTTTACGGAAGCGAACGACAGCCCCGGGGTGGGAAATCGGTGGTTGGGGGCGTACTTGCGCCAGCAGCTGAATCTCGCTGTCAAGGACCGCCTGCCGATCTGCCCGGGAGCCCCCACGGACGAATCAGCCTTCAGCAAGTGGTTCAAGCAACATCAGCCGGATGCGCTGGTTGTGACCCACTCAAAGAGGATTTTGGGATGGCTGCAGAATCTTGGTCGCCGGGTGCCCGACGACGTGGGGTTGGTCGAGTTACAGGATCATCCTGAATTGGAGCACAGCGGAGTTTACTATGATCCCTCGAAGATTGGTGGTCTCGCGGTTGAGACCTTGATCGGCCTGATGCACCGCAATGAAATCGGTATCCCCCAAACTCCCCACGAAGTGCTCCTGAGCGGTGAATGGCGCGAGGGACAGACGCTGATCCGAAATCGACGAGATTCGTGACGTGCCGCGAGGCCCGATCGGGAAGTGCAGCGTGGCCCGCGGCGGCATCAGTCGCACGGCACGCTGACGATGAAGTCGTCGAAGTCCGCCGCTCCCGCACCAGAGGCGAAGAGGCCGATCTTGGCGCCGACCCAGCGCGACTTGCGGGCCTTGAACTCCGCTGCGACGATGGTGTGAAAGGTCAGGCCGTCCTCACTCCACGCAAAGCGGCACACCGCTCCCGCGGAAACCGTGGCGCGCAGCCAGAGTGTCGGGGGCGCGTCGGGGAGCACGAGCTGTTCACTTTCGGCCGACCGTGCTTCCGCGTTCTGACAGGTCATGAGGACCAGCGCCGCGTTCCGCCGGCCGAGCCATGCATAGTCGAGGCCGAATACGAGCAGGCCGGCGCTGAGGTCCGTTGGAGAGGTGTCGACCACCTCGACCGTCACGGTTGCGCTGAATGTCTCCGCAGGGAGCTTCTGCAGCAGCAGCGCGGGTGCGTGCCAGAGATTGCCGCCCGCCGGAGGAGGCTGGGCCAAAAGACGCAGCCAGCCCGGGCGCGCGCGGAGCGAGTGCCATTCGTTTCGTGGATTCGCCTGCCACTGCCACTGCAACCCGAGTCGTGCACCGCCGAACCAGTCACTGCTCGCCGGAGTCTGCCCAGACTGTATGGACGTAGTTGGTTTGCGATGACGCATGACGGGCTGACCGGTGCCGGTGCACGCAGGGTCGTCGCCTATCACAGGCCAGCCGTCCCGCCACGCGACGGGCTGGAGGTGCACCAGGCGGCCGTAGGCGTCGCGATCCTGAAAATGCATGAACCACCACTCGCCCGCCGGGGTGTCAACCAGTGCACCCTGGTGCGGTCCGTTGACCGGGGTGCGACCCTGCGCGAGCACGGCTCGGTGTTCGTAGGGCCCCTTGATTTGCCGGGAGCGGAAAACGGACTGCCACCCTTCCTCGACGCCACCCGCCGGTGCGAATACGTAGTACCAGCCGTCTCGTTTGTAGAGTTTGGGCCCTTCCAGCGTCTTGAAACCGGGAAAGTTGACGCGTTCCCCGTCGATCAGCACGCCGTGGTCGGCGGTAACGCGCAGGCCGTCGGCGGAGAGCTCGAGCAGCGTGAGGCGGTTATCGACGCCGGATCGGCTCTTCGCCCAGGCGTGGATCAGGTAAACGCGTCCATCGTCATCCCACAGCGGGCACGGATCGATCAGTCCTTTGCCGGCTTTCACGAGCACCGGTTCGGTCCAGGGGCCGCGTGGATCAGCCGCAGTGATGACGTAGAAGCCAAAATCTGGATCCGGATAGTAGATCCAGAACCGGTCGGTGTGGTGCCGGATCGAGGGTGCCCACACTCCTTTTCCGTGCTGCGGGTGCGCAAACACCTCCAGTGGCACAAGCCGGGGCAGGGCGTGGGCTACAAGTTCCCAGTTCACCAGATCGCGCGAGTGCAACACGGGCAGTCCGGGCACATGGCTGAAACTCGAGGCGACCATCCAGAAGTCCCGCCCCACGCGAACTACATCCGGATCCGAATAATCGGCATGGAGCACGGGATTGCGATAAGTGCCGTCTCGTTGATCAGGCTGCCACGGCGCCGGGGCGTACGGATGGGAAACAGGGGCGGGGGATTGGCCGGTCGGCATGGCGCGAGGCGAAATGGAATGTGGCACCGGCTCAGGGGGTGGAGCGACGCGTGAGAAGGGGGAAATCGCCGTCGGACACCGTGGTGGGCACTGTTCGTCCCGACAATGTCGGCCGTGCGCGCATTGTTGCGCATTCGCGTACATCGAGCTGGTACACGGGGGACCGACCCTTCTCGAAAACCAGAGTGGGGTTCGTCGTTGTCCTCGTCACCCGGGTTCCGCTTCGCGGTCCAATCTGCCCCGGGGAGCACATCGAATCGGCGTTTGCGCAACAATGCGCGCAATGCCCGTCTTGCCCGTTTGCAGACGGTAAACGAAACTCTGAGTTACTCATCCAACTCGACCCCGCTCTCATCCCTGCGTCCCGGCGCGAGAGTAACCAACACCCAGCCATGAAAGTATCCCTCCTACCCAAGTTCCGCCGGCTGCGCCTCTGTGCGTCGAGCCTCTCCGTGATCCTCGCCCTTGCAGCCTCCGCGGCCCGCGCTCAGTCCGTTCCGACGCCGCCTCCCGCCAATACCGGATCTGAGCCTGCAACGGTGGTTCCCGTCACGATCACGGGAGCGCCGGCCAAGGAATCCGAGGTCATCGTGCTCTCCCCTTTCGAGGTCGTGCAATCGACGACCCGGGGCTACTTCGCGGCCAATACGATGTCCGGCACGCGGTTCAACACGAACCTGCAGGATCTCGGAGCGGCCATTTCCGTCATGACGAAGGAGCAGATGCAGGATTTCGGCATGCTCGATATCAATGACGTGTTCCTCTACTCCGTCGGCACCGAGGGCACGGGCACCTATTCGGACTTCGTGATGAACCGCAACGGCGAGTTGACTGACAATGTCTCGCTCAGCCCAACGACCGCCAACCGCGTGCGTGGCATCGCTGCGGCCAATGTGTCCTACGGCAACTTCGAGACCATGGGGCGCATGCCGATCGATCGGCTCCTCCTCGACAGCCTTGAGATCTCCCGCGGCCCGAACGCCAATGTCTTCGGCCTTGGAAACCCTTCGGGCACCGTCAACCAGGTGCCCGTCGCCGCCAATACCACCAAGAATTTTGCCAAAATCGAGACCCGGATCGATGACTGGGAGGGCTATCGCGTTTCTCTCGACGTTAACCGCATGCTCATACCCGACAAGCTTGCCGTCCGCTTCAGCGCCCTGCAGGCCACCGAGGCCTGGGTCCGCAAGCCGTCCGGTATGGATACGGCGCGCTACAATGGCATGGTCAAATTCCAGCCGTTCAAGAATACCACGATCACGGGTTCCTACCTCTATTACAAGAGCGAGGGCACCCGACCCAACTACACGCCGCCCCGCGATTATGTCTCCTACTGGATCTCGCAGGGCAAACCCGGTTGGGATCCGATTCGACAGATGGTGGTGATGCCCGACGGCACCACTTCGGCGGCCTTCTTGACGGACGCCGCCCTGTTCGCCACGCCTTTGGGCAACGCCTTCAATCGGACCGGCGGTCAATTCCAGCGCTCCAACGTCTTTGTCGACCGGTTCGGCATTACCTACTGGACCGCGCCGACCAACAACACCGGCAGCACGCCCGCTGCGAACACGGGCTCGGGTGCCACGGTCAATCCGGACGGGAGCCCGCGCCCCGCAGGCTTCATCCGCCTTTACGGATCCAGTCCCGGTCCCAACGGCAATTCCGGGCGCTTCACCGATCAACCGCTCTTTTCGTCCGTCCGATCGGTCACCGACTCCAACATATACGACTACGAAAATATCAATCTCGCCTCGCCCAATTTCACCTGGGACCAAAACGACACCTATTACGTCACGATTGACCAGACCTTCCTGAATCGTCCGAATCACCGCATCGTCGGTCAGGCGGGATTCTTCCGTGAGGAATCGGAACGCTACCGCCAGGTCCCGATTGGCGACGCCGGCACCGGCGGCCAGAACGGCCAGCTCTGGGTCGATGTGAACCTCAAGAATATCGACGGATCGACCAACCCGAATTTCGGCCGCCCCTACATTGGCGTCGGCGAACCGGTCTATTCGTACTATCCCTCCCGTTGGGACACCTACCGCGGTCAGCTCGCCTATCAGGCCGACTTCACCCAGTCTGACCGCTGGACCAAGTGGCTTGGCCAGCATTCGTTCAGCCCGTACTATGAGTACAAGTACCGCGTCGAGCAAAAGTACTCCTACCGTGAGGCCATCGGCTCGCAGCACCCGTGGATGGTTGCCGGCCAGCCCGGCGTCGTGGCCAACTTCGCCCCCGCCAACCAGGCCAACATCACGGGTGGACCGCAGGCCGGTCCCAACATCGCGCGGCCGTTCTACCGATTCTATGTCGGCGATGCCAACGGCACCAACGCCGACTACGCTCCCGGCCAGATCATTCCCGGCAGCTACAATCTGGTCTGGGGCACACTCGGCAATTTCCGCAACGAGCCGGCCACCCTGACCACGCTGGCCACGACGAACAATTCCGGTGGCCCCAACAATCTGAAGCGGGTCATCAAGACCGATGGAGCCGTGCTTCACAGCCAATGGTGGGGAGGCAAGTTCGTCACCACGTTTGGTATCCGCGAAGACAAGGTTTACGCCAAGCAGGGCGGTACTCCGCAGCTTCTCACGAACAACAACCGGGATCATGACTTCGCCTCGCTCAATGCTTGGGAGAACCGCGATTACCGTTTCTCCTCCGGCAAGACCAACACCGCACAATTCGCGGCCCGCCCGCTCCGCGATCTCGCCGTCCTGAGTCGATGGGCCGAGAGCGGCAACGTCTTCCAGCGTTTCTTCGCGGATGTCGTCCAAGATGCCACGCTGACCCACAACCGCTCGGATAATTTCATTCCGTCGCCGCCAGCCCTCGACCTTTTCCTCAACCCACTGCCCAATCAACTTGGCAAGGGCAGCGACTGGGGCGCCTGGTTAAACCTCTTTGACGGCAAGGTCGTCGTCCGCGTCAACCGCTACGAGAACAAACAGCTCAACGCCCGCGACGGTGATGCCAACACGATCGCCCAGCGCACGCTCCGCCTGGATCTCGACGTTACCGGCGATCCGCATCGTCTCTATGCCCGCGCCCGAGACTGGCATCTCCTGCAGAATCCAACCGCAAGTGTCGCCGCGGCTGAGGCCTCAGCGCTTGCCATCATGAAGATGTCGCGCGAGCAGTACGACGCACTCGACCTTAATTTCAGAGCCGGCACCATCGCCGCCATTAATGACATCACCGCCAAGGGCACGGAGATCGAGGTCGCGATCAACCCCACGAAACACTGGACCGTCGCCTTCAACGTCGAGGAGAAGAAATCGATCAACTCCAACGTCTCGCAAACGATTCAACAGTGGATCGACCAGCGCATGCCGGTTTGGATGTCCGTGGTCGACCCGATCACCGACGTCAATGCCATCCTCGGCACTGACAACAATACACGTGGCTGGGTCGCGGATGCGGCCAATCCAAACCACCTGTTGTGGCTCCACCGTTACGGATCCGGTTCGCAGTCACCGGCGGAGAACTTCCAGGTCAATGTGAACTCGCCGTGGTCCATTCTCCGTGAGACCCAGGGCAAGTCGCGCCCGCAGATCCGCCGGTACGCTGCACGCATCAGCACCAATCTTCGGCTGGCTCAATTCTCCGATCACCGGGTTCTGAAGAATGTCAGTGTTGGCGGCGCGGTTCGTTGGGAGGATCAAGCCTCGATCGGCTTCTACGGTCGTGAGACCTATCCCGCGGTCATCACTTCCCTCGACCCCAACCGGCCGATTTATGACGAGGCACGGTCCTACGTCGACTTGAACGCTTCCTATCGAACGAAGCTGTTCAAGGACCGGATTCCGGCCACGTTCCGTTTGAACGTGCGCAACATCCAGGAAGGTGGCCGCCTGCAGGCCGTCGGGGCGTTCCCGAACGGGGAGATTCACTCGTACCGGATCATTGACCCGCGACAGTTCATCCTCGAGGCGAGCTTCGATCTCTGAGTTCCCGGTCCCTCCCTGGCCGCAGCGGCATTCCCGATGCGACCTGAACTCCGCAGCCTACCGTACCATGCTGTAGGTGGCCTCGCTGAGGCCGCGACGGGGCCAACCGGCCCCGCCTCCGAGTGGAGGGCGACCGAGGATATTCTCTCCCGCGGATCAAAGGCCGCCTTCACGTTGCGCGGTCTGCCGGAAATGCCGTTGCGAGACATTACATTCCGCGACGTCTCGCTCTCCTCGCGGTTTGGGGCCGATCTGGCCTATGGCGAACGCGTCAACTTCGAGCGTGTTCGGATCCAGCCTGCGGAGGGTGCGGCAGTCAGAGCGCACGCGATGGTCGGGTCGCGCCTCGATCTGGTACCATGACGTGGGTTGGTGGCACGTCGTGTCCTGAAGTGAATCGCCAATGCGCTTGAACTCACGCCGGCTCTCTCGCTGATTTCCTGCATGGTCCGGCCCTCGACACCGTCCAGCTTGCCGTTTGCAACCAGGGTTGGGGACGTGTCCGTGCTGTTCGGGTTTATCGCCGTCGCCTTTCTCGTCTATTTTCCCGCATTGCAGGGCACCTACCTTTGGGATGATGCCGGCCATCTCACCCGTCCCGACCTCCGCTCGCTCGGAGGATTGGCGCGAATCTGGTTCGAGATCGGTGCGACGCAGCAATACTACCCGTTCCTTCACTCCGCCTTCTGGTTCGAGCACCAGCTTTGGGGTCAGGCGGAGTTAGGTTACCATGTGGTCAACGTGCTTCAGCACGCCACCGCGGCTTTTCTGTTTGGACTTGTTCTCCGCCGACTCGCCGTCCCGGGTCCTTGGCTCGCTGCCGGACTGTTTGCGTTGCACCCGGTCTGTGTCGAGTCGGTCGCTTGGATTGCCGAACAGAAAAACACGCTCTCGCTGACGCTGTATCTGGCCGCGGCGCTTGCTTGGCTGCGTTTTGAAACCGAACGCCGCCCGTGGAGGTACGGGCTGGCAACCGCCCTGTTCATCCTGGCGTTGCTGACCAAGACGGTTACGGCCACGTTGCCCGCCGCGCTGCTGGTGATGGCTTGGTGGCGGCGCGGTTCACTCCGCTGGCGCGAGGACATTTTGCCGCTCCTGCCCTGGTTCATCGCCGGGGGGGCGATGGGCCTGCTGACCGCGCACTTCGAGCGCGAGATGATTGGCGCGGCGGGCGCCGACTTCAATCTCACGTTCGTCCAGCGCCTTCTCCTTGCTGGCCGAGTACCGTGGCACTACCTGAGCTCGTTGCTGTGGCCATTCAACCTGACCTTCATCTACGAACGCTGGGCGATCGATGGGTCGGTGGGTTGGCAGTGGCTCTACCTCGGCGGGACGAGTGCTCTGCTCGTGGGCGGCGTTGCGGCTGCGCGCCGGGGTCGTCGCGGCGGTCTGGCGGCAGTGCTGCTCTTCGGCGGCACGCTGTTTCCCGTGCTCGGCTTCTTCAACGTCTATCCGTTCATCTACTCGTTCGTCGCGGATCACTTTCAATACCACGCGTCGCTCGCGCTCTTTGCGCTTGGCGGTGCGGGGTTGTTTTGGCTGCGTGGGCGTCTGCCGGCGCTGGGACACGCCGCGCTTGTCGCCGCGCTCGGTCTTGGACTCGGCATGCTTTCGTGGAAATACGCTGGCGAATACCGGAGCGCGGAAACGCTTTATCGCGCCACCTTGGCGCGAAACCCCGCATGCTGGATGGCTCACAACAACCTCGCCATCCTTCTTGTGGAGTCTGGCCGAGCGGGCGAGGCGCTCCCTCATTACGAGAAGGCGCTACGTCTGCGCCCTAGCTATGCCGAAGGGGAGCACAACCTCGGGTTCGCCCTGAATCGCCTTGGACGCCCGGCCGCCGCACTCCCGCACCTCGAGCGTGCGGTTGCACTGAAAGCGGACTACGCCAGCGCACATAACGAACGGGGCGTGGCGTTGATGGGACTTAATCGTTTTGATGACGGCCGTGCCGCCTTTGAGGAGGCAGTGCGGCTCAACCCGCGACTTGGCATGGCTCGTCGTAACCTGGGCCTTGCGCTCGCCAGCGCCGGTCGGACGGAGGAGGCGCTGCCGCATTTCGAGCGGGCTGTGGAGCTGATGCCTGAAGACGTCGAAGCCCAGGTTCAGTACGCCACTGCGCTGGTGGTCCTCGGCCGAATCAACGACGCGCTGGCACGCTTCGAGCGGGCTCTCGCGCTCGATTCCGAGAACGGCCGCATCCACCTGCAATACTCGATTGCACTGCGCCGCCTGGGGCGCGTCGCCGAGGCCAACCAGCATCAACGCCGGGCGCTCGAACTGGAACCCTCACTCGCCCGATGAATGCCATCCTGGTTTTCCCCTAGTGCGGGTACCTCTTCGACTTCGTGGCCGCAAGTATCCCCGTGGTGGTGCTACCCCGCGTGCCCCACGGACGGATCCCTTAGGGTAGGATCGTCCCCGGTTATCGCGTTCATCTCGGTGCGTGGCTGAAAGTCCCTGTGACTACTCCTCGAAACTGATGGAAGTTAGTGTCTTTTTGGCAATTCAGGTTTCGGTTGGCTTGCCTCCGCGGGGCTTCGGGCCTTAGCTCTGAATCTTATCCTGTTTGTCGGAAAAACTTTATGGAACTTGAAAGGCGGCAAGGTGCGGTCCACGGGTGGCGCAGGTGGTTTGTGCCTTTTTTGTATGGGGTGGCGTTCGCAGGCGCTCAGGGAACGTTGGAACAACCGGTGAAGTTGGCGGAAGTGATCGTCACGCCGAGTCGGTTCGGGGTTTCCGAGGACCGGACTGCCTCGTCCGTGACGCTGACGCAGTCTGATCTCGAAACGCTACCGCAGGTAGGGGAGGACTTGTACCGTTCGATTGCGCGGCTGCCGGGCGTGGCGGCGGACGATTTCACGGCCAAGTTCTGGATACGTGGCGCGCCGAATTCACAGCTGCTCGCGCGTTTGGATGGGGTCGACCTGATCGAGCCGTTTCACCTCAAGGACATCGATGGGGCGCTTTCCATTGTCGATCTGCCGTCGATCAGCCGGCTCGATCTGGTCACGGGCGGCTTCACCGCGGAATTTGGCGATCGCCTGGCGGGTGTGCTGACCCTCGAGACGGTCACGGCTCCGAAGGGAACGGCGTCGACTTCGCTCGGCCTGAGTTTGACCGGTGTGCGAGCCTCCCATTCCGGGCAGTTTGCCCAGGGACGCGGCGCGTGGCGGTTGACGGGGAGGCGGGGGTACCCCGATCTCGCGCTCAGGCTGGAGGGACGCGACGATGAAGTGTTTCCTCGCTACTACGATGGTGCGTTCAAGGTCGATTATGCACTTTCGCCACGCCACCGGTTCTCTTTTCAGGCGCTGCATGCGGGCGACACGTTGACATTTCGCGAGGACAACGAACCCGAGCTGCACAGCCGCTACCGCAGCGACTATGTCTGGTTGCGCTGGCAGGGTGAGCCGCGCGACGGGTGGGTGGGGGAGGCGGTGCTGTCGTATTCGCACCTGACTTGGAATCGTCAGGGTGAGGGCTTCTTCGACCAGCGACTGCGTCTGGATTTGAACGACAATCGTGCCCTGTCGGTGTTGGCGTTTCGCAACGATTGGACGCTGTCGGTATCGGACCGTCTCGTGCTGCGCGGTGGCGTGGAGGCGAAGTCAGCTGAGGCCGACTACACCTATCTCCTGTTGCGCGAGGAGAACGCTGTGCTCAATGGGGTCCAGGTGATCGACCGGCGAACCGCCAACGTGCGACGGTCGCCGGGGGGCGAGGGGTGGGGCGTATTCGTTTCTCCGCGACTCAAAATCTCGCAGTCGCTGGTGATCGAGGCGGGGGGTAGGCTCGATCGCGATCCGGCCAGAGGGGCTGATTTGGTCAGCCCCCGCCTCAACGCCTCCTGGTCGCCCGGTCCCGAAACCACGGTGCGGGTGGCCTGGGGTGAGTACCATCAGGCCCAAGGTCTGCATGAGCTTGCGGTGGCGGATGGTCAGTCGGCATTTCAACGGGCCGAACGGGCGGAACACCGGGTGGTGGGGATTGAGCACCGGCTTCGGTCGGGCATTAGTCTCCGGGCGGAGGTGTATCAGCGGCTGGGACGCCAGGTGCGGGTGCGGTGGGACAATCCGGTCAATCTTTACAATGTGTTTCCCGAGATCCAATCGGACCGGACGCGGATTGCGCCGTCCGCCAGCGAGGCCCGCGGCATCGAGCTCATCGTGGCGCGGCGGAATCGCCGCGGCTGGGGCTGGTCGGCCAGTTACGCGCTGGCGCGGTCGGAGGAGACGATCGGCGCGCGCACCCTTCCCACCGCCCGTGATCAGCGCCACACGGTGGCTGCCGATCTCAGCTACGTGCCGGACGCGCGCTGGAGTTTCAGCGCATCCTGGCAGTATCACACGGGCTGGCCGACGACGGATGTGGGGTACGTGCTTGTTCCGCTCAACAATGGACGTCGCTTTGTGCAGCGGGTGGTAGGGCCCGCTTACGCTGAGCGGCTGCCGGCGTACCACCGCCTCGACCTGCGGGCCACTCGCCGTTGGGTTCTAAAACGAGGGGAGCTGCGGATCTATGTCGATCTGTTCAACGCCTACGATCACGCCAACCTTGTTGGATACACCTACAGTGCGAACGTGCAGGGTAGCCAGGTGACGGCGCAACCGAAACCCAAGGACTTGCTGCCATTTTTGCCGAGCGTGGGGGTGGAGTACGAATTCTGAGCGAGGAAAGTCTGGCCGAACCGGGCCTGACCCGGGTTTGTCCGATGGGCCGCCGGAGCGATTTCGAACCGGGTCAGGGCGATGACGCTAACCAGAAAGAGCCAAACGGGCCCCGCGCTGCTAAAATTTTGCAATTTGGTGTTGCGGAGGTCGGGTGGGCGGGTGTGGGCTCGCCGCCAACGCACCACCTTCATGAGTTCTACCTCTGCGCCCGCCACGCCTCCTGCGGGGCTAAGTCTTGGAAAGCTGACCCTCGAAAAGGAGAACACCTACTTTATTTATGTGGTTCTGATCGCGGGCAGTGTCTGGCTCGGACTTGCGTTGACTCTCGTCGGCCTAGTCTACGCCGCGATCTTCGGTTTTTTTCTTTGGTTGGGCAATGGCCTCCTGGTCGCCTACCTCCGTGCCGAGGCGGTCCGCGTCAATGAGCACCAGCTACCCCGTTTGCATGCGACCTTTCTCGATGTCTGCGCGCGGCTCGGGGTCCGGCAGATTCCCGCGCTCTATGTCCTCCAGTCTGGCGGCATGCTCAACGCGTTCGCGACCAAGCATGCGGGTCGGGATTTTGTCGTGGTGTACTCGGATTTTCTCGACGCACTCGGCCCGGAAAGCGTCGAGATGAAATTCATCCTCGGCCACGAACTCGGACACATTCAAAGTCGGCACATCCTCAAGCAGATCCTGCTCGCACCCGGCCTCTTCTTTCCCTTGATCGGCCCGGCCTACAGGCGCTCGTGGGAGTCATCCTGCGATCGTTATGGGGCCTATGCCGCTGACGACACTGAAGGGTCGTTGCGCGCGATGCTGATGCTTTCCGGAGGACGCGAGTATGGGAGGAATCTCGACGCCGCCGCGTTCGCCCGGCAGCATGCCGAGGAACGGGGCTTCTTTGTTTCGTTGCACGAGCTGACATCGACTTACCCGACCCTGTCGCGACGCGTATCCGACTTGGTCGCCCTACGCACCGGGGTGCGGGTGTCCGCGCCGGCCCGGCATCCGCTGGCGTATGTGCTCGCGCTCGGGCTGCCCGGCGGCGGCCCGTCCGCCGGCTCAGGGCTGTTGATCATGGTCGTCATCGTGGGAATGATGGCGGCCATGGCGATCCCGGCGTTTGCCAAGGTGCGGCAGAACGCTCAGGCCAAAGCCTGCTCCAATCAGTCGCTGATGCTCAGGAGCGCGCTCGATCAGCACCACCTTGAGTTCAACAAGGAGGTCAAAACGTGGGATGAAGTGGCAGGCTCCGGCAAGATCCTCAAAACCATGCCGGTATGCCCGACCGGTGGAGAGTACAGCGCGGAGCGGACGGAGGCGGGTTATGTTGTCACGTGTTCGGTGCATTCCCGGCAAAACCAAGGTGCCAGTGCATCGCCCGAGGGTGCTTCTCCATGAACCCTGCGAAGTGGGCTCTGGCGGAACCTTGCCAGTCTGCGTGCCTACTCCGTCGACCGCCAGACCGAGTCGCAACGGCTTTCTTCCGAGGTGCTCCGCGGCAGCCGGCCCCGCTCAGGCCAGTCCCGGGGGAAACCGGAGTGCGTCGACCGCCTGTCCGCCCGTCGGCCGGTGCGACACGGGGTCCCAGCCCACCGGCAGCCCGGAACGCTGGGCCAGCACGCCAAGTAATACCTTTTCGGTGACAGTGGCGCCGTACGAAAGCGGCGCGCCCGAGGCCCGGCCCTCGCGGATCGAGCGGATCCAGTCGTCGTAGTGGGTGCCCCGCAGGCGCTCTAGGGTTCGTGCGGGCCGGCCGGCGACAAACTCGGCTTCCCGAGCAAGTGGGTAAATCCGCGGCCGCCCGCTGGCACGCATGTCCGGAATGAACAGCGCGGCACGCGGCTGACATCCGTCGGTTTGAGCAACCGACCCTCTCGCACACCGCCGGTCCAGTGCACCGCCAGACCGGCTCGCTGGTCCCGGTGGGGAAACTGCCAGGTGACGCGACTCCAGGGTGGGGCCGTTTCCGGGCTGCGGCAGTCGCGTTCATGCCGGGTTTTTCCCTGGGGGAAGTCTCGGACGCATTGAACCGGCTTTCTCTTTGGGCCCTCTTTCCGCTCGTGCTGGTGCTTCCGTTGGTCGGATTCTCCATCAGCGTCGTGTACCTCGTGATCGGACTTCGCTTCGGACCGGCAGTGGGCCTGATGTGCGTGGCCGTGCTTTCCTTCTCCCACGTTCTGCTCAGCCATTTGCTGGTTCGCGGAACCCTCCGTCGGCCCGTGGAGGCCTGGCTGGAGCGCCACCGCGATCGCATCCCCGCACTGCCGATGGGCGAGGAACGCCACCTCGTGGCGCTCGTTGTGCTTGCGCCCGTGCTGCCGTACACACTCCGGGTTTACGTGCTCGCCCTGTCAGGTATTTCGTTGCGCACCTGCCTGGCGGTCTCCGTCCCCTTGTTCACCGTGCGCTCGGCGGTCACCTTGTTCATTGGTGATTTGGGAGCGAATCCCAGTCCCCGTGCCGCCGCCGTGCTCGTGGGCATTTATCTGGCCAAACTCGCACTCTGTGCGTGGCTTGCCTGGCACATCCGGGAACGCTATCGCCGGCAGACGTCGGTCAGTCCGGGTTCATTCTCGGCAAATCGTTGAGCCTGACTCGTGAAACCGAGTACATCGAAGGTTGGCTCGGGTGCTGGAAACGGGTGAAGAGCGAGTCAGGGGTCCCCCAAGCAAATCATGCTGGCCGACAGAATCAGTCCAAAAACAGCTGGCTCCCGGTTCCGCGCCCCGTCCATCGTGACCGCATGTTTGAAATCACCGGCACGGTCAAAAAAATCTTCGACGAGCAAACGTTCGGCAGTGGCTTCAATAAACGCGAGTTTGTGCTCACCATTGAGTCGGGCCAATTTCCCCAAGACATCAAATTCGAGTGCATCAAAGACAAAGTCGCCCTCGTTGCCGCCCTCAAGCCGGGTGCCAAAGCGAAGATCTTCTTCGACCTGCGCGGTCGGGAGTGGAAAGAGAGTTACTATGTGAACCTCAACGCCTGGAAGATCGAGTCCGTCGGAGCCTCCCCCGACACGCCGCCCGGTATCGAACATGCGCCGCTGCCTGAGGAGCCCGGTCAGCCCGTCGACGAAGACGTGCCGTTTTGACAATCGCCCTTCAACCGTAGCGAGCCGTGGGTCCGCCCGCTCTGCGAACCGACTCGGGTTGTCCTACGAACGACCGCTCTTGCGCGCGGCTCGCTTGATGTACTTCGCGGGCAATTCGTCGCCAGCCTCGGGAGTCCGTTTGGGAACCTTGGAAAGGATCTTGAGACCCTGCGCGGCAGAGCCCTTGGCCCCCTCCTTCTTCAGATATTCTTCAGTCTCAAGGGCGGACAGCTTTTCGGCGACCGCGGTGACAAAGAACTGATTGACGGACATCCCGTCATTTTGGGCGACCCTCTTCAAATGACCATAGATGGAATCAGGTACTCGAACGGTGATGGCGCTCATAGGGAAAGGAGGAACTCAGCGGGTTTAACGGCTTTGATGTTGAAGGCGAGAGAGGGTCGGAAATCTCCGACATTATGGGTCACAATGTGCAGGGATTGGGAAGCAACAGCGAGTTCGAGTACCAAGTCATCCTTCGGGTCTGGAAGCAGAGGACGCCAAAGGTAATGAATTTTATGATGGCGTGCGATGGATGCAACAGCGCTGCAGAAAGTGACGGCGTCGTCGAAAGATAGCGGCAACAGACCCGGTCGGGTCAAAACGGAGACATACTCCAGGTAAAGAGGCACGGATAGCGCCAGCTCGAAGTCTCCGATAAATGCGCGTCGCATCAACTCATGCGACGCTCCGGAGGCCGAACGCAATGCCGCCACAAGAACGTTGGTATCGATCACAGTCATTCAGTTACGCAGGTGATACCATTATGGCTATGAAACTCAAATTAACCAAGCCCCGATTTTCGACTCAGGCGAAATCGCCAGCCATGCACCTTTTCATCTGATTCCGGAAAATACGCGCGGTTATTGTCCGAGGGTTGAGGGCGACCACGGGCGAGGATTGACGCCTGCAGGCACCCACGGGGCCAGGCGTCACCTTCGAACCTCCTTCATTTCCCTTCCCGTGCCGCGGGTCGTACCCGACCTCCCCGAGTCCGAGGACGGCTTTTTAGCTAAACAGGTCGAAGACAAGAGAGGTCGAAAGGTGAGGCCTTCTCTGGCGCTCTGATTCGATCTCCTCTGATTCGATCTACTCCGCAGCGATACCGAGGGTTAGACAGCCGAATCACGCCGATCACATGAGTCGTCGGCAAGCCAACGGGGATCAGGCAGACCGCACCGCATTTTTTTGTTCTGATGAAGTCATCGAGGATTGGCGTGACGCGCTCCATTTTAAGACTACATGTATGCCATGAAGCTTCCCTCCCTGCCCTCCAATCCCGTGACCGATGCCGTTGAGCAGGCCGCCGATGAGGTGGTTGAAGCCGCCGAGCAAGTACTCGAATCGATGATTGGAACTGTCGGAGAGGTTGATTCAGGTGACAACCAGCCCGGCCTGCGCGTGCTCCAGAAGGGCCTCTCGCTGGCCGAGGCGGCTAAAGGTCAGGCTCGTGACCGCGTGGAGACGGTGGTCAACGATAGCGTGGCAAGCACGATCGAGAGTGCAACCGGGGTGGTGATGGTCGTGGTTGCGCTGGTCGTGGTAGCCGTCGGGATGGCCATGGCCGGCGCAAACGCCGCGGTTTCCGCAACGGCGCGGGTCGCGTTCGCTATGGGACGCCTGACCTTGGCCTTGGGGGCGTTCGAGGCGCAACGCGCCGCTGCCGAACTTCGAAGCGCCAGGCAGCGGTTACGCAAGGAAGCGAATTCCGTCGGCGGGGCTTCAGCAGATTTGCAGACTGAGATACGACGACTCCGATCCGAAATTAACGGAGAGATAAATAAGGGGAACGACAGATGGCGTGGTGAGCGAGAGTCGATTCTCAACAACTTTGAACAGGCCGCCAGGTTGCTCGCCGATCTTGCCGGGTCCACTACCGGTGCGGCGTCGGCGACCAGCGGTGCACCCCCACCGTCTACCCCCAGTTCTGGCAAGGTCCGGAGGATGGAGAAGATCGATCAAATGGCCAACAGGCTAGAGGGGTATGCGCGCCGGCGCGTCGGCTTACCGCCGGTCGTTCGGGCTCATGTCATCGAAGCGTGTACGCCGATGCCGCGACTCGCACGTCCCAATTTCGCGCCCTCCGCCGCCCTTCCGGTCGGTCCGCGCGACTGGACAAAGAAAGTCTAGAGCGAGCCGAGTTTGGTTATGGTGAGGAGAATGCGGGCCTTACTCCGGTTTGCTCGCGGCAGTGCCTGAGGCGGTGAATTCGTACTTCTCGGCGAATTCCCGGACGGCCATTTCCCGGGCTTTGCGGCCGTCCGGGGCTTCGGGGCTCGCTTGGAGTTCGGCGATTCTCTTGGCGATCCAGCGCTGGCGGAAATTGGCCTCCGTTTCCGCGGCAATCGCGGGATTCGGTTTGGGTTTCTTGGGACCGAAGCAGCCGTTGGTCGCCAAAAGCATTGGCGACGTGAACAGCAGGAGCAGGAGGAGGCGGTTCATTGAGAAATTCCTGTCAAACGCCGGGTCGGACCGCGAGCGGATCTTTTGGGTTTCGATTTTTCGAGTTTATTCTCAGCTTATCAGGACCATGAACGAGGAGACCCCGCCGCTGCGCCTCAAACCGCGTCTCCGGCCCGAGAGTCCAGCGCCCGTCCCGACGCCGGCCGCGCCTGCTCCTGGGGCGGCGGCCGAGGTCGACCCGGCGGCAGCTCCGGAGCGGGCAAAACCTCGTCTGAGTCTCTCGACGTCGGAACCCCGTCCGCCCATGCCTCCGTCTCCGGAAGCCCCGCCGGCGACCGCGCCGATACCGGCCGAAGCGGCAGGGCCTTCGCCCGTTCCCGGTGAGCCGATGCCGCCTCCAGCTGCCGGGGAGGCTTCTGTTTCGACGCCCGCGGCCGGATCGCCGCACGCAGACGTGCCTGGGCACAAGCAAGATGGGCATCTGACGCATCCCCACCCGGCCGGAGCTATTTCGGTGTCCATGGTGCCGACAGCGGGGAATCCGAACCTTCCTCGACACCTGCATATCGGAGTTCAGGGCAAGGGGCCGCTCAACCTGGTTCCTCCCTCGACGCCGAATCGACCCGAAGAAAAGCCTGCATTCAAATTGGGAGTCTTCCTCGTTCTGCTTTTGGCCTTGGTTGTGATTGGTGGGGGGGCCGTCCTAGCAATTCGGTTGATCAAAGGATCGATCGCCGAACCGCCGCCCCCGCCCGCACCTGCAACCTTGGCAGCGCGCCCCGCGGTGCCGCCGCCTCCGGTCGAAACCCCGCCTCCCGCCTTGGTTGACAGCCCCGTTTCCCCGGTCGCACGGTCGTTGGCACGCGCGCAGGAGACCACGGCACGGGCGACCGAGCAAAGTTTGCTTACGGAAATCCTCCCGGTCGAGTCGGCTTCCGTTCCCGCGTCGCCCGACGCGGTGACCGAGGCCCTGCCTTCCCCCGTGACAAAGGCCACCGAACCCAGCCACGGACAGGTGGTGGCTGAGACCAGCGCGGAACCGGCGTTCATCGCGTTTGTGGAGTCGGCCCGGATCAGCGGGGTGTTCCAAGGCGACCCGCCGCGAGCGTTGATCAATGGGCGCACCGTCCGGGCCGGCGCCATCGTCGATCCGGCCCTGGGAGTAACGTTTTATCGGCTCGATGCTGACCGTCGCTGGGTCATTTTTCGCGACGCAACCGGTGCGTTGGTAAAAAAGGGGTACTGAGTTAGGCTACCGCTAACCGGCGTCCACCCGGATGGTCCACCGGCGGTCAACCGGTGTTCAACACGTCGCGGATCCCCTTGAGCAGGGCTGGATCGGTCGCGATGCCGAGGATACCGTTGACCACAAACTGGATTCCGATGCAGAGGAGGAGGAATCCCATGATCTTGGTCAGGGCGCTCATGCCGTTGACACCAATGATCTTGACGATTTTTCCGGACAGGCGAAGCACCAGGTAACTGATCGCGGCCACAATGATGATGCCGAGGATGATCGCGACGTAATCGAGGGGATGCTGCGCCAGGGAGGTGAAGCCGATGGTCACTGCGATCGAGCCGGGGCCGCTCAGCATCGGCATGGCCAGCGGGGTGAAGGAGATGTCTCCCTTGGCTCGCGCGGCGTCCTGTTCCCGTTTTTCGCTGGACCCCAAGCGAGGCGCGAGCATGCCGAGGCCGATCCCCGCCACAAGCAGACCTCCAGCGATGCGCAAACCTGGAATGGAAATGCCGAAAAAGTTCATGATGAACGTTCCGCCCATCAGGGAAAGCACCAGAATGGCGATCATGTAGAGGCAACCCATGCGCGCCTGTTGCTCGCGTCGCACATCCGAGTCGCCCTCCGTGATCGCGAGGAAGACCGGCGTGGAGGCGAACGGGTTGATGATCGGCAGGAGCGCGATCACCGTGCCGAGGATCAGTTCCCAAAAGTGTGAGACGTGCGACATGACGGGGTTGGTTCCGCGGGGGTCACCAAACTTCAACCGGGCCCTTGGGAACCGGGATGGCGTTGCGCGCGTAGATCGCAGGATCGTCCGCCTCGCCTTCGGGGCGCATGAAGGACGGGGTCAGGGGACCGGGAGCGTAACGAGGGAGCAGTTCGCCCTGATCGTCGCAGAACGGCGCGCGCCAGGCAATGTACTCGACGAGCGCGGCCTCGAAGTCGGCGCGCCCCTCGATGGAAATGATCTTCCGTTTGAAGACCTTGGCCGGACCAAAGCGCTTGGCATACCAGGGCGCGACTTTGCGGAAGAGTCGTGCACCCGGTTCTTCGCCGTAGAAATCGCAGTACCGTTCAAAGTGCGTCCGCATCACCCGCACCCGCTCAGCGAACGTCGGCTCGGGGAGCAGTTCGCCGGTTTCCAGGTAATGCTGCGTCCGCCGGAAGATCCACGGATCATAGAACGCACCGCGGCCGATGCTGATGCCCGCGCAACCGGTCTGATCGAGCATGTGCCGGGCGGCCTCAGGTGTCGTGACATCGCCATTACCGACGACCGGGATAGTCCTCACCGCCTGCACGACCGAGCGGATACCCGCGAGGTTGACCGTCCCGGAAAATCCCTGCGCGCGGGTTCTTCCGTGGACAAAGATCGCCGCCACGCCGGTGTCCTCCAGCACGCGCGCCAGATCGGGGGCCGTCAGGTTGTCGTCGTCCCAGCCGAGCCGCATTTTGGCGGTGACGGGGATTTTCACCGCCTCAACCATGCCGCGCACCAGCGCCGCGGTTCGCACCAGCTCCGTCATCATCGCGGAACCGCCGCCGATCTTGACGACCTTTTTCACCGGGCAGCCCATGTTGATGTCGACCGAGTGGGCGCCCAGTGACTCGCACATCGCCGCCGCGTCGCGCATTTCCTCGGGCACCGCGCCGAACAACTGGATCGCCAGCGGCTCGTCCCCCGGCGCGGTCGCGACCAGCTGCAGGGCCACGCGGTTGCGTTCGAGGAGCGAGCGGGCGTTGACCAAGTCGGTGGTCGCCCATCCGAGGCCGCCGAGTGAGCGCACGGTCAATCGCATCGGCAGGTTGGTATAACCGGCCAGAGGCGAGAGACAAAGGTTGGACGACAGCGTCAGCGGCCCGATGCGCATCGGAGGAGGATAGTGACGTCGGCGAGTGCCGAAAACGAAATTCGGTGAACGCTCCCGGCGGTCAGCGGGCAGAAATGGCCCGCTTCATTCGAAGAAGGGCCGCCTGAAGGGTGCTCAGTGGGCAACCGAAGTTGAGCCGGACGTATTCGCCAGCGGGGGCACCGAAGAACCGGCCTTCACTCAGCCCGACCCCGTGCGTTTCGAAATGGCCAATGGGATCCGTCAGGCCGAGGTCCTTGACGTTCATCCAGGCAAGGTAGGTGGCCTCGATGGGGGCTTCGACTCGGATCCCTGGGAGATCGCGTTTCACCGCTGCCAGGACTTCGTGGCGGTGCGCCCGCAGGCGGTTCAGCAGGGCCTGACGCCACGGTTCGCTGTGACGGAAAGCCGCCTCGCAGGCGACGAAACCGAGCACATTGACCTCGGCCACGATGCCCGTCGTGGCGTGGACAAAACGGCGGCGCAGCTCCGGATTGGGAATGATGGCCAACGCGCAACCAAGTCCTGGCACGTTGTACGTCTTGCTCGGCGCCATCAGCGTGATCGTGCGACGCGCGATCTCGGGGGCCAGGGTCCCGGTCGGGATGTGCTGCAGGGAGGGGTCGAGGATGAGGTCGCAGTGGATCTCGTCGGAACAGAGCACCAGCTCGTGCCGCACGCAGAAGTCCCCAATCCGTTCGAGTTCCGCCCGGGTGAAGACCCGCGCCAGCGGGTTGTGAGGGCTGCAAAGAAAGAAAGCCTTGGTGCGTGGAGTCACCGCGCGCTCAAGCCCGTCCCAGTCGATTTCCCAACGTTGATTCCTCGCATCCAGCACGAAGGGAACGGATACCGAATGGCGGCCCGCATTCTTGGGCGCGGACATGAATGGCGGGTAAACGGGCGTCAGGCAGAGAATCTCGTCGCCGGGCCCGGCTGCCACTTGGGCACAAACGTTCAGTCCCACCACCAGACCGGGTAACCAGACGATCCACTCCGGGTCGATCGTCCACCCATGCCTGGCGGCGAGCATCCCCGTCACGCTCTCGATCTGGGAGCGGATCGGTCGGGCATATCCGAAGATGCCGTGGGCGACACGTTCCTGGAGCGCCTGCACCACCGCCGGCGGTGCGGCAAAGTCCATGTCGGCCACCCACAGAGGCAGGATGTCGCGCCCGGCGTACTTCTGCCACTTTTGCGAATCGGTGCCGCGACGTTCGGGCGGAGTTTCAAAATCGAAGTTCATGGGCGGAAACGGGTGTTTGAACCCGAGTTTGTCCGAGTTGAACACGGATTTCCATGTCTTCCTCCGCGGCCGTGTCGGAATTTCCCGGGTGAGACAAAATTTCCCGGTTAAAAACGTCTCAGCGGGCGAACGTCGCTTTGCTAACCCAATACGCAGGATGAGTTTAAATCCGATTCACCCGCCGGCATCGGTTATGCAATCAGGGGGAATCGTTCAAACGAACTCACGATACCAAACACAACATTCAAGAAATCCATCCCATGAGACTGATCCAGTACACCTATCCCACCACCCGTAACTTCGTTCCGGCGAGCCTCTTTCCGCGCACGCCGTGGTCCGGGCTCGAAAACGAAATGGACCGCCTGTTTGAAACCGCTTTTGGCGAAGCGCAGTCCTCGGCCCTTGGCGGATCGTTCCCCGTCGACCTGTTTGAGGACAAGGACAACACCTACGTGCGGGCCGACCTTCCCGGAGTGAACCGCGAGGCGATCCACGTCGAGGTGGTCGACGGTTACTTGAACCTCCAGGCCGAACGCAAATCCGTCGAAGGCGAGTCCGAGGGCATTCGGTCCTACGCCCGCTCGATCGCGCTGTCGGACGACGTCAAGACCGACGCGGTTCGTGCACAGTACGAGAATGGTGTGCTCACCGTCACGCTGCCGAAGAGGGAGGAAACCAAGCCGAAGAAAATCACGGTGCAGGTGAGCTGATAGTCCGCACTCCCGAATGAAACTGTATTCAAAATAAACTCATCAAACCACATCCCTTCATCATGAGCCTGCTCAAAAATCTTGTCCCTTCCACCGCCCACCCGACGGAAGCCCGTCGCGAAACGAATGGAGAAACCAAAACCCTCGGCCCGACGGTCCGCCCTTCCTATCGGATCAAGGAAACCGACGAAGCCTTCGGCGTGATCATTGATCTGCCTGGCGTCACCAAGGAAGGCATCGAGGTCAGCGCCGAAAATGGCGTTCTCACCGTGGTGGGTCGCCGGGAGTGGAAACGCCCGGAGACCTGGACCGCGCTTTATCGGGAAGCCACAGAGGCCACATTCCTCCTTTCCCTGCGGCACGATGCGTCCGTCGACGTCGACCGGATCCACGCCGAGTTGCGGGACGGGGTGCTGAGGCTCTCGCTGCCCAAGAGCGAGGCCTTCAAGCCCCGCAAGATCTCGGTGAACTGAGTTCACCGGGGTTAGTTCCAGTGCGTGTCAGCCGAGGGAGCCGACCCGGGAGGGTTGGCTCCCTCCTGGTTTTTATCACTCGGACTTCGGGTGTTCCTTGATCAGAACACTGGCGAGCACCGAGGTGAGCAGCACGCCGGCGATGACGGAGAGGGAGACGGTCGTGGTGATCGTGATGTGAAAGTATTCGATCATCATCTTCACGCCGATGAAGATCAGGATCACCGCGAGACCGAGCTTGAGATAGCGGAACAGCTGCATGATCCCGTTGAGGGCAAAATAAAGGGAGCGCAGCCCGAGGATCGCGAAAATGTTGGAGGTCAGCGCGACAAAGCCGTCCTGGGTGATCGCGAGCACCGCCGGCAGCGAGTCGAGGGCGAAGACCAGATCGGTGGTTTCGACCACGATGAGCACAACGAAAAGCGGCGTGGCGACCCTTCGCCCATCGATGCGGGTAAAGAACCGTCCGCCGTCCATCGCGGGGCTGACCGGGAAGATCCGACGGAAAAGCCGCACGGCGATATTCTTCTCCGGGTGCACTTCCTCGCCGCTGTTGCCCGCCAGTGCCATCTTGATCCCGGTGTAAATCAGGAACGCGCCGAAAATGTAGATGATCCAGTGAAACCGGGCGAGCACGCTGACCCCGACGAGAATGAAAATCGCCCGCATCACGACTGCGCCGATGATGCCCCAGAACAGGACCCGGTGCTGCCATTCCTGCGGAACACGGAAGTAGGCGAAAACGAGGATAAAAACGAAGACGTTATCCACGCTCAGGCAGAGTTCGATCAGGTAACCGGCGAGGAATTGCTGGGCGGTCTCACCTCCCCGCCAGACCAAGAGGAGGCCGCAGAAGCCGAAAGCGAGGGCAGCCCAGACGCCGCACCAAATGAGGGCTTCCTTGGTTTTGACGACCTGCGACCCCCGATGGAACACCCCGAGGTCCAGCGCCAGCATGA